>Ga0306910_1000104_pt1 | contig 53487 bp, 43 predicted proteins | sample AntRauMFilla2698_FD_190438 | JGI IMG/M metagenome (GOLD analysis project Ga0306910, IMG submission 190438) | Saline lake microbial communities from Rauer Islands, Antarctica - Metagenome Filla 2 #698 (v2) (version 2) | ecosystem: Environmental > Aquatic > Non-marine Saline and Alkaline > Saline ... | reverse complement strand
CTCTCCCTCAACTCTCGTGGCGGACGTTGAATCGTAGTCAAGATTTCTGACATTGAAACTGGATGCAGCTGTAAACTGGCCAAGCCTGTATTCTGGGGTTTGGACAGCGCAGCCCACCAATAATGAACTTACGGCAACTACGATAATACCTTTGTTCACTACTACTCCTTACTTTCGATGAATTGTATTTTTAACGCTGAATTAAGCGGCGGCCCGTCAGGGACGTCCGGTGGACGGCCTTCAGGCCGGGAACGAACTTGAATGATTGGTTATACATAAGGCTACCAGCCCCACCAACGTTCGACCTTGAGTATGCCGCGCCAAATACCCCCAAGAATAGATGGAAAGAGTTGCGGGAGCAGTAACGCAATCACAGAAAATACGATAATGCAGGCAATAAGATACGTGCTGCTGAAGAACCCTGCATCAAAGTACGCCAGTTGCTTGTTGACTCCAAGCCAGATCAACGCAGCGGTAGGGACAGAGAAAAATAGAGATGCGAAGAGGCTGATCAACCGCGATTCGAGAAAGCCACCTTGGCTACGATTCCTTGCCATTTTGAGCCACTACTCCTTGTGTATAACGCCAATATTAAGCGGCGCCCAAATAGGGCGTCCGGTGGACGGCCGCCAGGCCGGGAACGAACTTGAATGACTGGTTATGTGCTACCCGAAGAAACAGCCATTCTCGTCGGCATTCACGATAGCAAAAAACTCCTCGATGGAGCGTGATTCAGGTTCTGGCGTGTACGAGTGCCACTTCAGATCACTACGCATCCAGTAGATTTTCCAGCGTTGAGATTTTTTGACGTAGGTAGCTTTTGCCACCGGCGACTCAATGATCGTGGACGGCTCGCGGAAGTGTGGACGAATTTCGACAATCTGCACGCTTTGGCCAGAAACGCGAACGTCCAAATCCAACTGAGAGCGAATATGGACTGGTGGACGCTTCGCTTCCAGAAACTCCGAAACGGCGCGCTCAATTTTCTTTGTTTCAAACTCACTGAATGTCATATGGATTCTCTATGGGAACGCCCACATAACGCCCCAAACACGCGCAGCGAAAGTTGTCGCTGTGATTTGGCTTGTTAAAAGACACTGCTTCTCTTACAAGCAATTGTCATTGTTCTAAAATGCAGAGTACTCGCATTGACGCCTGCATAACTTTGATTGGCATAACCCGAAGCAGACGCTCCTTGCTCACCACTTTTCTCTACTACGTCGTAGCCTCTTGACATACAAATTTCGCCTGCCTTTTCATAACACATACCCCAATTTCTTGCGGTACCTGAGCAGTTTAGAGAGTAAGCTTCTCGACCGTCAGGCGAATATGTTTTTGACGATGAAGCACAGCTCACCAAAAAACCAATAGTTAGTAATAGTGTGAATATTTTCATATCTTCTCCTTTAATTACTTTTAACAGCAACTAGACCGAATTCCACGATATTGCAAAAAAGTGCGTTCTCGATAACCCCACTTCGCTGTCATGCCTTACGGTCTCAAGTCTCAAATTTAACAATAGCTTAGCTTAGTTATTCCAGGGTCTCCACGTAATCGCTTGACTTCCTTATTCTACGCAAACAATAATACTGTATATTTATACAGTTAAAGGAGAAGCCAAATTGGACGGCACTCAGCATCAACCACGCCTTCGGGATCGGGTTCGCGCCATTATTCGCGTTAATCGCTACAGTATTCGCACGGAAAAATCGTATTGGTACTGGATCCGTTTTTTTATCCGCTTCCATCAAATGAAGCATCCCAAAGATATGGGCCCGAGAGAGGTAAACGAATTTCTTACCTGGCTTGCGGTTCATCGTAATGTAGCCGCTGCCACTCAGGCTCAAGCGCTAAACGGGCTGGTGTTTCTCTACAACAAGGTTCTGGATCAGCCTTTAGGGGAAATTGGTTCAGTCATTCGTTCAAAGAAGCCAAAGCGCTTGCCCGTTGTGCTTTCTCATGATGAAGCCATGAGCATCATCGGAAAACTCGCATCTCCCTATCGTCTTCTAGCATCGCTAATGTACGGCTCTGGCCTGCGTGTTACCGAGGCATGCCGGTTACGGGTGAAGGATATCGATTTCAATAATCAGATCATCATCGTTCGGGATGGAAAGGGCGCAAAAGACAGAACAACGCTTATGCCGGGAAGCCTGATTTCAGAGCTTGAACGTCATATTGCCTTGGTTCGAAAGGGCTGGAAGGAAAAGGAGCTCTCTTTCCAGACACCGGTGAGCCTTCCGTTTGCCTTCGACCGCAAGAATCCGGGCGCCAGTACGTCTTTGGACTGGCAATGGCTGTTCACTTCAAACAACCTCAGTAAGAACGACATGGGCAAAACCGTGCGACATCATATCCACACAAGTTCTGTCCAGAAGGCCGTAAGGACGGCTGTCGCTGAATCTGGAGTCGGCAAGCCCGCAGGCTGCCATACCTTCCGACACACCTTCGCCACAGAACTCCTGAAGCGGGGCAACGATATCCGCACGGTTCAGGATTTACTGGGCCATGCGGACTTGCGTACCACGCAAATCTATACCCATGTGCTGGGCCAGGGCTTTGCCGGGGTGCGCAGTCCGTTGGGCTAGTGGCCTGGCCTGTTCATTCCGGTTTCGGCTTCACCACTCCAGCTGCGCGCCGGTCTGGTATTCGATCACACGCGTTTCGAAGAAGTTCTTCTCCTTACGCATGGTCGCCTGCTCGTCTAGCCAGGGCGAGACGTTTTTTGCCCCCGGGAAAGGCTCTTCCAAGCCGACCGTGCGTGCCCTTCGGTTGGCCACAAAGCGGAACTGTTCGCTGTGGTATTCGGCGGAATAGCCCAGGATCGGGTCCCGCAGAATGTAGTTGGCGTAGGCAATTTCCGCCGCTTCCGATTCTTGCCACATCTCGCTAACGGCTCTGGGGTCCAGGGTGATGTTTTCTTCTTCGATGATCTGATTCACCACTTTCAGGCCGAATGAAAAGTGCATAGCCTCGTCCCGCAGGATGTACTGAAGCTGTTCGCCAGTGCCGCGCATCAGGCCCCGGCGCTGCAGGGCGAAGATCGGGCTGAAGCCGTTGTAGAACCAGGTTCCCTCAAACACCGCTGCAAAGAAAAGGTAGGACATAATGAATTCCTGCAGGTCGTCCTTGTTGCGCAGGTTCATGTCAGAGCGCATGGCCGCGTCCAGGCGGCGATTGGCCATCTGGATTTTGCCGTTAATGGCGGGCACTACCCGGTAGCGATTGTAGATTTCGCTTTGGTCCAGGTTCAGGGTTTCGATGCAGTGCTGGTAGGCCCAGGTGTGCATGGCTTCTTCATACACCTGGCGGGCCTGGTAGATCTGCAGCTCCGGCGCGCTCATTTTCTCCATAACCGCCAGGCCAATGTTGCGCATGGCCAGGATGTCGGAGGTTGTCAGGTACGCCAGCACGTTTTCGTACACGTGCTTTTCCGCCGGGTTCAGACGGTGGTGATAATCGTGGACGTCCTGGGCCATGTTGACGTCCAGCGGGGTCCAGTGGTTTTTGTTGGCGTTCATGAAGTACTCCCAGGCCCAGGGGTACTTGAACGGCGCCAGTTGGTTGATGTCGGTGTTGCCGTTGATCACACGTTTGTCGTCAACGTTCACCGGGGCTGGTGCGCCGGTGGCTGCGGGTTCAGATGATGTTTTTGGTTCGTCGTCCCAGTTAAGCATGATTCAGTTTCCTCAATTATTGGCAGGCTTCGCAGTCGGGCTCATCTATGGAGCACACCTGGGGCTGTGGCGCGGCAACCGGGGCACTCTTCTCGGCGCCGGTAGCACCCAGGGAGCGCAGGTAATAGGTGGTTTTCAGGCCGCGTTCCCAGGCCAGTTGGTACAGGTCATCCAGCTTTTTGCCGCTGGGCTGGGCCATATACAGGTTTAGGCTCTGGGCCTGGTCCAGCCATTTCTGGCGTCGGGATGCGGCTTCTACCAGCCAGCGGGCGTCAATTTCGAACGCTGTGGCGTAGCGGGCTTTGAGAACGTCAGGAATGCGGTCAATCTGCTGCACGCTGCCGTCAAAGTATTTCAGGTCGTTGACCATCACGTTGTCCCACAGGCCTTCGGCCTTGAGGTCACGCACCAGTGAGGGGTTCACCACGGTGAATTCGCCGGACAGGTTCGATTTCACAAACAGGTTCTGATACGCCGGCTCGATCGACTGGGCCACGCCCACGATATTGGAAATGGTGGCCGTGGGCGCGATGGCCATGACGTTGCTGTTACGCATGCCGTTCTTGGCTATCAGTTCCCGTACCGGAGTCCAGTCCAGACGGCTACTGGTGTTGACCGACAACTCGCCATCACGGCGGTTTTCTTTCAGCAGATTTATTGAATCAAGGGGCAGAATGCCTTGCTGCCACAGTGACCCCTCGTAGCTTTCATAAGCACCCCGCTCACCGGCCAGGGTCGCTGACGCGCGGATGGCGAAGTAGCTGATCTGCTCCATGGACAGGTCGGCAAATTCCACCGCTTCCGGGCTGGTGTAGGGCAGGTTGAGTTTGTAGAGGGCGTCCTGGAAACCCATCAGGCCCAGACCTACCGGGCGGTGCTTGATGTTGGAGTTTTTCGCCTGGGGCACGGCGTAGTAGTTGATGTTGATGACGTTATCCAGCATGCGCACCGCGGTGTTTACGGTGCGCTCCAGCCGCTGCACATCCAGTTCGCCATCGCGGATGTGAGCCGCCAGGTTGATGGAGCCCAGGTTGCATACGGCGATTTCATCGGCACTGGTATTGAGGGTGATTTCAGTACACAGGTTAGAGCTGTGCACCACGCCCCGGTGCTGCTGCGGCGAGCGCAGGTTGCAGGGGTCCTTGAAGGTGATCCAGGGGTGGCCGGTTTCAAACAGAACGGTCAGCATTTTTCGCCAGAGCTGTTTGGCGGAGATGATCTTGAACAGCGGGATTTCGCCCTGCTCCGCCAGCGCCTCGTAATGCTCGTAGCGTTCACGGAAGGCATTGCCGCAGAGGTCGTGCAAATCCGGTACATCGTTGGGTGAAAACAGGGTCCAGTCTTTGTCTTCGCGCATGCGCTCAATCAACAGGTCCGGCACCCAGTTGGCGGTGTTCATATCGTGGGTGCGGCGGCGTTCATCTCCGGTGTTCTTGCGCAGCTCCAGAAACTCTTCAATGTCCAGGTGCCAGCTTTCCAGGTAGGCACAAACCGCGCCCTTGCGTTTGCCGCCCTGGTTCACCGCCACGGCGGTGTCGTTCACCACTTTGAGGAACGGCACCACGCCCTGGCTGCTGCCATTGGTGCCCTTGATATGGGAGCCCATGGCGCGCACCGGCGTCCAGTCATTGCCCAGGCCGCCCGCCCATTTCGACAGCATGGCGTTGTCGCGGATGGCGCCGTAAATGCCTTCCAGATCGTCCTGCACCGTGGTCAGGTAGCAGGAGGACAGCTGGGAATGCTGGGTACCGCTGTTGAAGAGCGTGGGTGTGCTGGCCATGTAGTCGAAGGACGACAGCAGGTTGTAGAACTCGATGGCGCGGGCGTTGGGGTCGTCTTCTTTCAAAGCCAGGCCCATGGCCACCCGCATGAAGAACACCTGCGGCAGCTCCAGGCGGTCGCCTTTCCAGTTGATGAAATAGCGGTCGTACAGGGTCTGCAGGCCCAGGAAGCCGAACTGGAAATCCTGTTCCGGTTTCAGGGCGGCGCCCAGGCGTTCCAGGTCATAGGCCGCCATGGCCTCGTCCAGCAGGTCGTACTGGATACCCTGATGGATAAAGGCGGTCAGGGCCTGGGGATAGACCTCCGCCAGCGGCAGATGCAGGGGCAAGTTCAGTGCGGTGGCGGTTTCCATCCGCAGCTGTTCCAGCAACAGGCGGGCAGTAACCGCGCTGTAGTCCGGTTCCTGTTCGATGCGGCCACGGGCCGTCATGACAAGCGCTGATAGCACTTCTTCCTCGGCAATGCCGTCGTACAAGTTGCGCACGGCGCCTTCCACAAGGGATTTACCGTCGATGCCGTCCAGCCCGGTAGCGGCCTGCTCTACCTGCTGCTTCATCAGGCCCAGGTCCAGGGGTGCCACGCTGCCATCGGCCTTTTTGATGGTGAGCGAGGGGTGGGCTTCCACCGGCTCATTCCGCGCCCGCTCACGGGCGTGTTCTTCCCGGTACAGCACGTACGCCCGGGCGACTTTCTGCTCCTCGGCCCTCATCAGCGCCAGTTCCACCTGGTCCTGAATGTCTTCGATATGAACTTTTCCACCGGCTTTCAGGCGGCGACTGATGGCCTGGATAACCTGCCCCGTAACCCGTTCCACGGAATCATGAATGCGGGCGGAACCGGCGGCGGCATCGCCTTCCACGGCCAGAAAGGCCTTGGTGACGGCGACGCTGATTTTGGACGGATCAAAGCCAACGAGCGAGCCGTTGCGTTTGATGACCTGAAGGGATTCGGTTTGGATTTGGGTTGGGGATGCAGGCTGGCCTTCAGCCAGAGCAGTAGCGGGCATGGAATTTCTCCTGAATACGCGTTGATTCCTTTTACCTTCGCGTACGCAGGGGCAAACCCCGCCCGGATCGGACGAGAAAATACCGGTCTGCTCACCCTTTGAACGCGAAGGTGCAGTTGTATCCATGGCCTGTCTTCGGACTCAGGGGCGTGAACCTTTTCGGTTCGGCCTTGCGTGGCGACTTCCCGGTGTAAACCAGTGTCTTTGTGCCACGCTCGTTCCCCAATACCGCTGCGCGTCAGTTCCGGACTCTCACCGGATTCCTGATATCAAATGCATTGATTACAGAATAATCACTACATCTGGTATCTGACCAAGGATTTTAACACTATATACACGAAAAGCGGTGGCGACAAGGCGGGCAAAAAAAGCCCCCAAAAGGGGGCAAACACGTGACAGTGTAAAAACCTGATATCAGTGGCTGATCATCCAGGGCCGCATCGAGGGGAACATTTTCTTCCCGTCGGCGGTGTAAAACAGCATTGACTTGCCGGGTTTGGGTTGGCCACAGCCGCAGCTTCGGCTGTGCTCTTTGTCGTTCTCCCGGCGGTCGGCGGTGGAGAATACCGGCTCATGCCGGGACTGCTCGTTCCGGTCCAGCGCAGCCCGTTTGTTGGAGTCCATGGCGGCAATTTCCGGTGGCAACACAATCACTCTGGGCGACAGCGTTTTGCAGGTGGGGCATGCCACCGGCTTGGCGCTGTCTTCCATGGTCGCCAGTGTGTTGAACAGTCCGTGCTCACGGCACTTGTAGTCATACACAGGCATAGCGATTACTCCTTGTCTTTCGACAGTGGTACGTCCATTCCGCCACTGACCATTTTCTTCGGTCCATCGGCCGACGGGTTAATGTCGAAGTCGAAGATGCCCGTTGGTAGCCAGAGCGTTGCACAGGCGTTGGGGATATCCACAACGCCACTGATGTGACCTTCCACCGGCGCACAACCCAGAATGGCGTAGGCCTGTGCCTTGGTGTAACCAAACTTGGTCATGTATTCAATGGCGTTCAGGCAGGCCTGGCGATAGGCAACGTGCACGTCCAGGTAATGCTGGCCGCCGTCTTCGTCTACCGAGATTCCTTCAAAGATCACGTAATCGTCATAACGGGGCTTGATCACGCTGGGCTTGAACACCGGGTTCTTGATGCCGTATTTCTTCACGCCATCTTTGATCAGGTTCACCCGCATGTGAATCCAGCCGGCCATTTCAATGGCGCCACAGAAGGTGATTTCGCCATCGCCCTGGCTGAAGTGAAGGTCCCCTACTGACAAGCCAGCGCCATCTACGTAGACCGGAAAGTAGATCTTGGAGCCACGGGAAAGGTCTTTAATGTCGCAGTTACCACCGTGTTCACGGGGCGGTACGGTACGGGCGCCTTCGGCACCGGCTGCTTTGGCAGCCTCGCCTTTCAACTGTCCCATGTGTGCAGTATCACCGTTTGGCAGGGTCGCCAGTTCCGGCACCCGCTCCGGGTCGGTTGCAACCAGTCCGGCCTCGCGGGTGTTCCAGGTGTCCAACAGGTCTTTAGACGGCAGGCAGCCGATCAGGCCCGGATGAATCAAGCCGGCAAATTCCACGTTGGGGATGTGGCGAGATTTGGTGAACATGCCGTTGAAATCCCAGATGCTCTTCTGGGCTTCCGGGAAGTGTTCGGTCAGGAAGCCACCGCCGTTCTGCTTGGAGAAAAAGCCGTTAAAGCCCCACTGGCTTTCGTCGAACGTGCCGATATCCATTATATCTACTTCCAGCAGGTCGCCCGGTTGCGCGCCTTCAACGCCAATAGGGCCGGACAGGAAATGCACCTGGCTCAGGTCCACGTCGCGAACGTCGTCCGCGTTGTCGTCGTTCTTGATCTGTCCGCCGGTCCAGTCATAGCACTCAACGATGAAATCATCACCGGGCTTGACCGTGGCGACCAGCGGAATGTCCGGGTGCCAGCGGTTATGAATCTTGTCGTTGTCGTAGGCGGACTTGTTCAGGTCAATCTTGATAATGGTTTCAGCCATGACGGGCGCTCCTCGATATTGTTGGCGTTCACATTGATGTGATGCCTTTACTATCCGAAATCCGGCCCCGCCGGTGTATTCGCGAAATGCCCCCGGTACCTACGTCATTCGACGTATTGGCGGACGGTGACCTCCCCGCCTTTCGCGCCAGCCTCAAACCGGTGACACTTCGGATACGCCAGCAGCGCCCTTGCTACCGCCGGCTCCAGGCGCTGGCGAAACGCCCGCAGCATTTCCCGCGCGCCGTAACGGGCGTCATAGCCCCGGCACAGTTCCGTGCGCAATTCCGGAGACAGCGAAAGCTCTGCATGTTTTTTAGCCAATCGGTGATTCAAGCCAACAAGCTCGATATCCAGCAGCGCGTCCAGCCAGTTGTCGGTTAGACGGTTGAAGGACAGCATCTGGTCAATACGGTTGAGGAACTCCGGGTCGAAATGCTTGCGCAGTGCGGCATCGCGAAGTGTCTCGCCCTTGCCGGGCGATAACCCTAGCCAGCGTCGCCAACCCTTTTGATAACGCTGTTCGTGCGCCTCGGCCTCCAGGGCTCCGGCGTTGCTGGTCATGAAGATGAGCGTGTTACGGAAGTCGATCTCCCGGTTCCCGGAGGGAAACACCAACCGGCCGGTATCCAACACGTTTAAAAGCGTGCGGACCACTTCCTTGCTGGCTTTCTCGATTTCATCGAACAGCACAATGCCGGGCTTGCTGAATGACCCCTGCACCTTGTCCAGATCAAACAGGCTATGGCCTTCCTTGCTGCCGACATAGCCTGGCGGTGCGCCGGTCAGTGCGGCGGCGTAGTGTTCCTGCGCAAGAGTGTTCATATCGATGCGACACAGGCCATCCCGGTTGCCCTGAATAGCCTCGGAAATCAGGCGCACGGTTTCGGTTTTACCTACACCGGTGGGCCCAAGAAACAGGTTCACCGCCAGCGGCCGGTTTTCCTCGCCGATGTCGGCTTTTACCCGCACCAGCATGGCTTCCATGGCAGCAAGGGCCTTGTCCTGGCCCACAATCTTTTCCCGCAGGCGGGACATAACGGCATCTGGCTCAAAGCGAAACCGGGAAGCACGAACCGGGCCTGCAGCGGCCCGGTCCTTTTCAATGGATTCCCGGTTGGCTTCCAGCCGTTCATTGATAAACGGCACTGGCGCCTCCCGGCTTTAAGCCCCTGCGGATTTTTCCTTGCCGTCGACCGGCAGGTCACCCACCGGGCATTCGGCGGTGCCGATGGTTTTGCGGGTCATGGCCTCGACGTTTTCCTGGGCCTTCTGGGCATCCATTACCCAGGTGCGATAGAACTCGAACGGACAGTCCGCTACGCCCTTGTCGCCATCACCGGAAGCATGCACGCCGGTGTAACCACGGTGCAGTAACTTGAACAGATGGTTCTGGGACTGGTCGTTCTTGCGGGCATCGCGAATCTGGCTGACGGAAAGCTGGGCGTACTGAATACCCATATCCTCCTCACCACACTCACCTAACGTGCGGCCATCGAAGCCGATCAGGGCAGAGTGGCCAAAGTAGGAATAAACGCCATCAAAGCCGGATGCGTTGGACACCGCCACATAGCAGTTGTTGGCCCACGCCATGGCTTTGGACATCATGATCTGTTGTTCCTTGGCGGGGTACATATAGCCCTGGCAGCGTACAATCAGCTCCGCGCCCTTCATGGCACAGTCCCGCCAGATCTCCGGGTAATTGCCATCATCACAGATGATGAGGCTGATCTTCATACCCTTGGGACCTTCGCTCACGTAGGTGGTATCACCCGGATACCAGCCCTCAATCGGGCACCAGGGCACACACTTGCGGTACTTCTGGACGATTTCACCGTCACTGTTGATCAGAATCAGCGTGTTGTAAGGCGCCTTGTTCGGATGATCCTCATGGCGCTCGCCGGTCAGCGAGAAAATACCCCAGGTATTCGCCTCACGACACGCAGCAGAAAAAATGGCCGTCTCATCACCAGGTACGGTGGCGGCGGTTTCCATCATCTCGTCGTTGTCATACATGATGCCCATGGTGCTGTACTCCGGAAACACCACCAGATCCATGCCCGGCAACCCCACCTTCATACCCTTGATCATCTCCGCAATATTGCGGGCGTTGTCCAGAACCTCGGCCTTGGTATGCAGCCGCGGCATCTTGTAGTTCACCACCGCCACGCCGACGGTATCGTTACTGCTGGAAATATCACCGTGTCTCATTATTCGCCTCCTGATTACTCAATCGATTAAACAGCCAGATAGCTGGCAATTTTCTCCTGATCCGCATCCGCCCGATTCTCTTCATGAACGATTTCGCCCTTCTCGATCACCAGAATCCGGTCCGCCGCATCCATCACAAAACTCAGCACCTGCTCCGACACCACAATCGACAGGCCACGCTCATCGCGAATGCGCCGCAACGTCTGGGCGATTTCCTTGATAATGTTGGGCTGGATACCCTCGGTGGGTTCATCAAGCAGCAGAACCTTGGGCTTGGTAGCCAGTGCGCGGGCAATGGCCAATTGCTGCTGCTGGCCACCGGACAGGTTGCCGCCGCGGCGGCCCTGCATTTCCTTCAATACCGGAAACATCTCATACAGATCTTCAGGCACCTTCTTCTCGCCCACGGCAGCCAGGGCCGCCTCAATGTTTTCCCGCACCGTCAGGGCCGGAAAAATCATCCGTCCCTGGGGCACAAAACCAATGCCGGCGCGAATACGCTGAAAGCTCTTTAGCCGGGTAATATCTTTGCCATCCAGACTGACTTCCCCGCCTTTGGTGGGTGTCATACCCACCAGGGATTTCATCAGCGTGGTCTTGCCCATGCCGTTACGGCCGACCACCGCGACAATCTCGTTCTTTGCCACCTCAAGGTTCAGGTCATCAATGATGGTGCTCTGGCCATAGGCCACGGAATGATGTTTCAGGCTCAGCATGATCAGTGCCCCAGGTAGACTTCGATGACTTTCGGGTCCGCTTTCACGTGCTCGATGGACCCCTCCGATAGAACCTTGCCCTGATGCATCACCGTCACCCGGTCGGCGATATCGCCAACAAACTGCATGTCGTGCTCGATCACCAGCACCGTATGGTCTTTGGTGATCACCCGCAGCAGTTCAGCGGTTTTCTTGCGCTCAGTGACCGACATGCCCGCCACCGGCTCATCCAGCATCAGCAGGTCCGGCTTCTGGATCAGCAGCATGCCAATCTCCAGCCATTGTTTCTGGCCGTGACTGAGCGAGGCGGCGGATTCGTTCAAAACGTCCGTCAGGAAGATGGTTGCCGCAGTCTCTTCTACCGCTGCAACCACCGCCGCATCACGCTTGAAAGCCAGAGCCCCCATCACGCTGTGGCCCTTGGGGTAGGACACCTCCAGGTTCTCGAACACGGTCAGATCCTCAAACACTGACGGGGTCTGGAATTTCCGGCCCACGCCCGCATGAACGATCTGGTGCTCCTTGAGTTTGGTCAGCTCCTTGCCGGCAAACTTGATGGACCCGGTGGTGGCTTTGGTCTTGCCACAGATCAGATCGAGTACCGTGGTTTTACCCGCGCCGTTGGGGCCGATAATCACCCGGATCTCCTTGGGGTCGAGGTAGAAGGACAGGTCATCCACGGCCTTGAAACCATCGAATGACACGGTCAGGCCCTCGACCGCCAGCAGAAAATCCCCTTTTTTGCTCTTGGCTGCACTCATCACGATTTCTCCGGGCTGTAGTTATCGGTCATCGGATCGTAATCACCGGACTTGTCAGCCGTCGGACTGGCAGCGTCCGGCTCGGCTTTCGCCTTGGCGCGCCTGAAGATCTTGTCCTCCAGCGGAATAACATAGGTCTGATAGAGGCCGGCCATGCCATTAGGGAAAGCCAGCACCACGCCAATGAACAGGGCACCCATGGCAAAAGGCCAGAGTTCCGGGAAGGATTCGGAAAAACCGCTCTTGGCGGCGTTGACCAGCAGCGCGCCATAGACCGCACCAAGGATGGACAGCCGGCCACCCAGGGCACAGAAGATGACCATCTCGATAGAGGCGACAATGCCAATGAAAGATGGCGACATGAAGCCCACCTGCAGGGTAAACAGGGCGCCACCAATACCGGCAAACGCCGCGGCCAGGCAGAACACAAAGATCTTGAACGCGGCAACGTCATAGCCAGAAAAACGCACCCGGGTCTCCTGGGCGTTCATCGCCACCAGAATGCGGCCCAGTTTGCCATTCTGCACAAAGCGCGCTACGAACAGGCAGAGGAACAGCATGCCAACACAGACAAAGTACAGAACCACCTTGGCTTCATCCGTGCGGATGCTCCAGCCATTCAACGTCGTCAAATTGGTAATGCCGTTTATGCCCCCGGTTAAGCCCTGCTGTCCGATGATCAGGATAGTCAGGATGGCCGCGATGGCCTGGGTGATGATGGCGAAGTAAACGCCACCCACCCGCCGGGTAAACATGGCAAGTCCGATAATGAAAGCCAGCAGCATGGGCACGCCGATCACCGCCAGCAGCGTGAACGAGAAACTGTTGAACGGTACCCAGAACCAGGGCAACTCGGTGAGCTGGTTCCAGTCCATGAAATCCGGAATACCGGGGGTGCTCTGGATCGCCGTATTCTCCGGCGATGAGGCCTCCAGTTTCAGGAACATCGCCATGCAGTAGCCGCCCAGGCCGAAAAACACGCCCTGGCCCAGGCTGAGTATGCCCGCCTTGCCCCAGCACATAACCAGGCCAACCGCGACGAAAGCATAGGTCAGGTACTTGCCCACCAACTCCAGACGGAACCGGTCCAGTATCAGCGGCAATATAATGACCAGCAGCACCGCCAGTCCCAGGTAATACAGCCCCTCGCGGGAGGCAAACCATTTCATCGGGGATGAAGTTTTCATCACAATCTCCTAGCGACGGACCTTGAGGGCCATGAGTCCTTCCGGACGTAGCATCAGAATGCCGACGACAACCAGCAGGGTGATGACCTTGGCCATGGAACCACTGAGGAAGAACTCCATGGTGGACTGGGCCTGGGAGATACCGAAGGCAGACACAATGGTGCCAATCAGGCTTTGTGCGCCGCCGAATACCACCACCAGGAAGGTATCCACGATGTAGGCCTGGCCGGAGGAAGGGCCCGTTGACCCGATCATGGTGAACGCAGCGCCCGCCACACCGGCGATGCCGCACCCCAGGGCAAAGGTCGCCCGGTCGATACCGGCACTGTTAATGCCCACCGCTTCAGCCATGGGGCGGTTCTGCACCACCGCGCGCACTTTCCTGCCGTAGCCGGAGCGATACATCAGCAGGTAGAGCCCAACGGCGATAGACAGCGCAATGATCATGACGAACAGGCCGTTAATCGGCAGTTGCACCAGGTCCGTCACATTGAAGGCGCCCAGCATCCATTCCGGCAGGTCGACACCCACTTCACGGGCGCCAAAGATGGAGCGGTAGGTCTGCTGCATGAGCAGGCTCAGGCCCCAGGTGGCCAGCAGAGTATCAAGAGGCCGATGGTAGAGATGCCGTATCATGAGCCACTCGACGAGTGCCCCTAATGCGGCGCAAACCAGAAAGGCCAGAATCATGGCAATGAAGAAGTACCCGCCAAACAGTCCCGGCAGGTAAGACTGGAAAAATCCGGAGGTCAGGTAGGTTGTATAGGCACCGAGGATCATGAACTCCCCGTGGGCCATATTGATGACACCCATCTGACCAAAGATGATTGTCAGGCCCAGGGCCATCAGTACGAACACTGAAAACAGGGAGAGCCCGGCAAACCCCTGCATGGCAAATATCGACATCAATTCACTGCTGGTGTAGCCATCAAACATGACCCTATCTCCCGTTCAAACCAACATGCTTCGCGTTCTAGCGACAAAAGGCGCCGGTGCCTCCCTTTTCCGAGAGGCACCGGCTATCCGGTCTTACTGGTAACCTTCTGGGAACGGATCGGGTTCCATCAGTTCTTCGGTCTCATGAACAACCTTGTACTGGCCATCAGGTTGAGCCTGGCCGATACGGGTCTTGGACCACAGGTGATGGTTTTCGTGGATGCGCACGTAGCCTTCTGGTGCCTTCTTGAACTCGATGCCTGCGAACTCTTCGCGGATCTTGTCGATATCGAAGGAGCCGGCTTTCTCAACTGCTGCTTTCCACAACCAGGGTCCGAGGTAGGCGGCCTGGGTCACGTCGCCGATGACCATGTCGTCGCCGTAAGCCTTTTTGAACTCCGCAACAAACTCTTTGTTGTTGGGGTTGTCCAGGCTCTGGAAGTACTTCATGGAGGCGTAGATGCCGTCCACGTTCTCACCGCCGATACCGCGGATTTCGTCCTCGGTCACCGAGATGGTCAGCAGCAATGGATCTTCTTTGGTGAAATCGATACCAGCTGCTTTCATCTGCTTGTAGAAGGCGACGTTAGAGCCACCGACAACAGAGGCAAAAATTACGTCCGGCTTGCGCAGCTTGATCTTGTTGATAACCGAGTTGAACTGGGTATGGCCTAGCGGGTAGTACTCCTCACCGGATACCTTCAGGCCCAACATGTCTTCGATGTGCTTGCGTGCAATTTTGTTGGACGTACGCGGCCAGATGTAGTCAGATCCGAGCAAATAGAAGCTTTTCGCGCCTTTTTCCTCTGCCGCCCAGTTAAGGCTGGCAAGGATCTGCTGAGTGGCTTCCTGGCCGGTGTATACTACGTTGGGCGACTGCTCCAGTCCTTCGTAGAAGGTGGGGTAGTAAAGCATGCCGTTGTACTGCTCCATCACCGGCAGAACGGCCTTCCGGGAAGCGGACGTCCAGGCACCGAAGATGGCCGCCACGTTATCCTGGCGCAGCAACTTACGGGATTTTTCAGCAAAGGTCGGCCAGTCACTGGCGCCGTCTTCCTGGACAAAGTCAATCTGACGACCCAACACGCCGCCGGATTCGTTGATCTGTTTGATCGCCAGCTTTTCCGCCTGCACCGATCCGATCTCACTGATCGCCATGGTGCCGGTAATGGAATGCAGAATGCCAACGGTGACGATGTCGTCGGTCACTGCAAGACCCGTTGTGTTGACTTCAGCCGTGGGTGGCGTCGCAGCATTGGCAGACGCTGCCAAAACCATTGAAGCCGCCAGCAGCTTGAATTTACCGAGCCCCCACCGTCCGGTGGCGCCTCCTTTCATCGATTGCTTGTACGTTGTCATGGTCAGTCCTCGCGTTGCGTTCCCGGTGTGAAGTTTTTCCGGAATCATCATTCTGTTCGCGAGCCCGGATTCCGCCCATTCGGCAAACGCACCAGCGACCTACGTCATTTAACGCATTCCCCGGCAGTAGCTGTCGCGATAAAACAAGGCCTTGCCCGGGTAGCCGCGACACGCAGGCGCGCTATGGCACGGCTCTTGAAGACCAAATCGGGTAAACCCTCCATCAAAAGGCCACAGCATGAGTGCCCGGCAGAGCATTTTCCGCGTCAGGCGGAATTACAATCAGTGGGTAGCCAATCAGACGCTCGAAGACTATGCCCTGCGCTTCACTGCCAAGAGTGCGCGTCGCTGGTCGGCCGGGCGGGTCACCAATACCGCCCTCGGTGCCATTTCGTTTCTGGCTCTGGAGGCGATCGGTGGAGCCATTACCATTCACTACGGCTTCAATAACGCGGTTGCCGCGATCTGCGCGGTGGCCCTGATTATTTTCCTGACGGCGATTCCCATCAGCTACTACGCCGCCCGCTATGGCGTTGATATTGATCTGTTAACCCGTGGCGCAGGCTTTGGGTACATCGGCTCGACCATTACATCGCTGATCTACGCGTCCTTCACGTTTATCTTCTTTGCTATCGAAGCGGCCATCATGGCGATGGCGCTGGAGTTGCTGTTCGGCATACCGCTGGTGATTGGTTATCTGGTGTGTGCGGTGGTGATTATTCCGCTGGTCACCCATGGCATTACCGCGATCAGCAAGTTTCAGCTATGGACCCAGCCCGCCTGGATTTTTCTGCAGGTGCTGCCGTTTGTTTTTATCCTCTACCAGGACGCCAGCGCCATATCCGACTGGACTCAGTTCGCCGGAGCTGCACCAGATCAGAGCGGTGAATTTAATCTGCTGTTTTTTGGGGCGGCAGCGGCTGTGCTGTTTTCGTTGATGGCGCAGATCGGGGAACAGGCGGATTTTCTGAGGTTTGTGCCTGAGCCCCGGCCAGGACAGCGTTTACGTTGGTGGACGGCAGTAATGGCTGGCGGGCCAGGCTGGATTGTAATCGGGTCAGTAAAGATCCTGGCAGGGTCCTTCCTGGCGGTGCTGGCGTTGAATCAGGGCATTTCCGCCGTGGATGCATCGGACCCCACGCAAATGTATATGGTGGCCTTCGGGTATGTGACCTCCTCGCCGGAAGCGGCGCTAGCCATCGCCGGGATCTTTGTCATCCTCTGCCAGATAAAAATCAACGTCACCAATGCCTACGCGGGCTCAATTGCCTGGTCGAACTTCTTCTCACGGCTGACTCACAGCCACCCTGGGCGGGTGGTCTGGCTGGTATTTAATGTCACCATCGCCCTGCTGGTCATGGAGCTGGGGGTCTATCAGGCCCTGGAGGAAACACTCAGCGTTTACGGCATTGTCGCCGTTGCCTGGGTTGGGGCACTCGTCGCCGACCTGGTCATCAACAAGCCCCTGGGCTTCAGCCCCAAACACATCGAGTTCAAGCGCGCCCATCTATACGACATCAATCCGGTGGGCGTGGGCGCCATGATTCTGGCCTCGGTGATCGGCATTATCAGCCATAGCGGTGCTCTGGGCGATGTCGCGGCAGCGCTTTCCCACTTCATAACGCTCGGTGCAGCGTTAGTGACTGCCCCGCTGATCGCCTGGCGAACCGGTGGTCGCTATTACATGGCGCGGCCTTTTGTGCCCATTGCCACCGACCATCAGCTGATCACCTGCTGTATCTGTGAGTATCAATTCGAACCCGAGGATGTCACCGGCTGTCCCGCCTATGCCGGCAATATCTGCTCACTGTGCTGCTCACTGGATGCCCGCTGCGGGGACTTCTGCAAGCCCGGCGCGGGCTACAAGGATCAGATGCGCAAATTCTTCGGGTTGTTCATTCCCGAATCCGCATTCCGCTACTTGCATTCCCGCCTCGGTCATTTTCTGGTTCTGTTGGTGCTGATCAACGGCGTTTCCGGCCTGCTGCTCTGGCTGATTCATGAACAAACCCTGGTAAGCTCGTCCGCCGAGGCCGCTGTACTGTCGATTACGCTCTGGAAAGTGTTCTTCGTCCTGATCATCATCACGGGGGTGGTCTGCTGGCTGTTCGTCCTGGCCCACGACAGCCGCATGGTGGCGGAAGAAGAATCCCAACGTCAGACCCGGCTATTAACAGAGGAAATCGTTGCCCACGAGCGCACTGACCAGGCTCTGCAGCAAGCCAAAGAACACGCGGAGGCGGCAAATGGCGCAAAAAGCCGCTATCTGACCGGCATCAGCCACGAACTTCGATCGCCTTTAAACGCCATTCTGGGCTACGCCCAACTGATGGAGAACGACGCCGCAATTCCGGACAACCGCAAAGACGCCCTGGGCGTGATCCGTCGCAGCGGTGAATACCTGGCAGACTTGATCGAAGGGTTGCTGGATATTTCCAAGATTGAAGCCGGGCGGCTGGACCTGCATCGGGACGCAGTCCGGATTGACCTGCTGATGGAACAATTGGTGCACATGTTCCGGCTTCAGGCTGAGGAAAAGGGGCTGGCGTTCGACTACCACTGCGTCGGCAAGCTGCCGGAGATGGTTACCACCGACGAAAAGCGCCTGCGCCAGATTCTGATCAACCTGCTGTCCAATGCCATCAAATACACCGAAACCGGCCGGGTTTCCCTGACCCTGAAATACCGCAGCCAGGTGGCGAACTTCACCATCGAGGATACCGGCGAAGGCATTGCCGCAGAGAACATTGATCGCATTTTCCGGCCCTTCGAGCGCATTCGCACACCGGGCCAGAGCCAGACCGGCACCGGGTTGGGGCTGACCATTACACGTCTGCTCACAGACATAATGGGTGGGGATCTTTCGGTAGACAGTACACCCGGCATCGGCAGCACTTTCAAAGTCAGCCTGATGTTGTCCAGCCTTCACACTCCCCGGCCGGAATCCATGAGCTCACCGGCCCGCAGGATTTACGGTTATGAAGGTCCACGTCGGAAAATCATGGTGGTGGACGATGAAACCTCTCATCGCCAGATCATCCGCGCCATGCTGGCACCACTGGGTTTTGAGATCGTCGATATCGGCAACTCCCTGGCCGTAGCGGACGCCATTGAAAAAGAGCTGCCGGATCTGCTTTTACTGGATGTCACCATGCCCGGATACAGCGGCTGGGAAATTCTGGCCCGGTTGCGGGAAAACAATCACCAGCTACCCGTCGTCATGGTGTCTGCAGATGCCAGCGAAGGCCGTGATCGGCCCGAACCCGGGCAGCATAACGGCTATGTGATCAAGCCGGTTCGCCTGAATCAGCTTCTTGACCACATTGCCCGCCTAATCGCAGTGGACTGGCGTTTCGAAAAGAGTCCCGAACCCCTGGCCACGCCCGTCGGTCCTGCCACGAATGAACTGGTGTTGCCGGACAGCAATCACCGGGCTGCGCTGGTGGGCCTGGCGACCATCGGCCATCGCAAAGGCCTGCTGGAAGCACTGCATGGCCTGGAACACCGGGGCGACGCAGAACCCCTGTTTGTAAAAGAAATGGTTCGGCTAACCAACAACTTTCAGTTTGAAAAAATCATTGATGTACTCAAGGTGACAGACTATGAACGCACCTGACTTTCATAATTCACGTAACGCCCCTAATTCCCAAAACTCCAACAACTTGGCCAACCCCCGAAAAACCGTGGTCATGGTCGTGGACGACGCCATTGATTCCATCCGTATGATCAGTGATGCCCTGGAAGGGGCGGGCATGACCGTACTGGTGGCGCTGGAGGGTAATCAGGCCTTGACCATCAGCCGGAACATTACACCGGACATCGTGCTGATGGACGCCATCATGCCTAATATGGATGGTTTCGAAACCTGCCGCCAACTGAAACAAAACCCAGAATTCATCGACACGCCAATCATCTTCATGACCGGCCTGAGCGACACCGAACACGTGGTGATGGGGCTGAACAGCGGCGGTGTGGATTACGTCACCAAGCCCATCAACACCACCGAAGTATTGGCCCGCATGCAGGTCCATCTGACCAATGCCCGCATGGCCCGCAGTGCCCGCCAGGCGCTGGACACCGCCGGTCAGAACCTGTTTGCCGTCGAAAAGAACGGGGACATTCTGTGGGCGACGCCCCAGGTACATCATCGCCTGACCGACGGCGACGCCAACCATCAGCTGCAACTCAGCGAACACCTGGCCAAGTGGCTGGCCCACAATCCGGAACACGGTCACAGCCTGACCCTGGATTTTCTCTGTGCGCCCCACTCTGTGGAGTTTTTAACGCTGGTCGATAATCGCGAATACCTGCTTCGTCTGCACGAGGTGCAACAATCGAGCACCGCAACCGCTGCGCTCAGGGAAAGATTCGGCCTCACCGGTCGGGAGTCCGACGTACTGCTGTGGATTGCCAATGGCAAAACCAACCGCGAAATCGGGCAAATTCTGGACATGAGCCCACGTACGGTGAACAAACATCTGGAACAGGTGTTCAGGAAGCTGGGGGTGGAAAACCGCACATCCGCCGCGGCTCTGGCCATCAAATGCCTGGCGCGTGGCTGATCAGCCCCATTTCCGGGACGGCGGCTGATAGGTTCTCAACGCGGCAATCAATGCCTCGGGGTTCTCCTCGACAATCACCATATCGGCGTATTCGGGTTTTAGAAATCCGGAATCGGCCATTGTCTTCAGAAACGCCAACAACTGATCGTAATAGCCGTCCACGTTCAGAAAGGCGCAAGGCTTCTGGTGATAACCCAACTGGGCCCAGGTCCAGGCCTCGAAGATTTCATCCATGGTGCCAGGACCGCCGGGCAATGCAACAAAGGCGTCTGCCATATCTGCCATCAACGCCTTGCGTTCATGCATGGAGCTGACCACATCCAGCCGGGTCAGGCCCGTGTGGGCCAGTTCGCGATCCCTCAGTGATTCCGGGATTACCCCGAAAACCTGGCCGCCACCGGCCAGCACGGCATCCGCCACAACGCCCATCAGCCCGACCTTGCCACCCCCGAAAACGAGATCGTGTCCGTTGCGAGTCATGGCCCGACCAAACAGCCCGGCGGCTTCGGCGAAACCGGGTTGGTTACCAGCACTGGAACCACAGAATACGGCGATTTTCATGGTGATACCTTTTTTAAACGTCGCTATACCGACTAAACTGAATAAAAAGCCCTGCCTGGGACCGCCAATATACCAACCCGCTCCTGGACTCTCACTATCAGATCGTTCAACACACTTAAATTTCGCCTGGCTTTGTTCTTTGGCATCATCATTCTGGTCGGCACCGGAGTCGGCACCTGGCTTGCCGGAGATCTGGCATCCAATGCCATGCGCGAATCCACCGGCCAGAACCTTGAAGAGGTGGCCGTGCAGCTCCGGGACAAAATCGAACTGGACCTGCACGAACGATACCGCGACCTGAAGGTGGCTGCTGCCATCACAAACCAGCGTCTGGAGCAGGAACAGGCGCCGGATATCTCCTCGCTTCTTGACGCCCTGGCGACCAATTTCCCGAGCTATGCCTGGATTGTCCTGGTCTCTCCCGAAGGCACCGTGATGGCAAGCACCAGTGGCCTGCTTGAAGGAATGAACGTCGGCCATCGCCCCTGGTTTCAGGCGGCCAGGGAGAAACCGTTTCTCGGCGACGCCCACGAAGCCGCTCTGCTGGCAGACATGCTACCGAACAACTCACAGACGCCACTTCGGTTCGTCGATATCGCGGTGCCTTTGAAATCCGATACCGGCGACCTGATCGGTGTTCTTGGTTCCCACCTCTATCTCGACTGGGTTGCCGATCTGGGCCAGTCAATGCTCGCGCCCCTTCAGGCGCGACTTGAATCCGAGCTCATCGTGGCAGACAAAAACGGGAGCATTCTCATCGGGCCAGAAAACGCCCTGGGCAGTCAGCTTGATGATCAGATGATGGCGGCTGCCCGGTCAGATCAGGTCGGCCACCTTACGATCTCCATGGATTTACAGCAGTCAGGTGAGGCTCGGGATTACCTGGTCGGGTACGGCCGCCTTCGGGACCGTGCTGAATACGCCAGTTTCAACTGGCTGGTGCTGGTTCGCAAACCGGCAGACACCGCATTTTTGGCGGCCCGGGACCTGCGCAATACCATTCTCGCCGTCGGCGCAGTGATGGCACTGCTGCTTATTTTTCTGGCGTCCTACACCGCCCGCCTGACCACGCGCCCGTTACTCCAGATGGCGAGAGAGGCAGACCACCTTGACCCCGATAATCCAGACACCTTTATCAAGATGCGGGACGACTATGAGGAGGTGAAAGTACTCTCCACGGTTCTCAGGGACCTGATCCGGCGGCTGGCAGAAAAGACCCGTCAGATGAATCAACTGAATACCACCCTTGAGGAGCGGGTGACGGAACGCACCCGTGAGCTCGAAAAAGCCAATAAAAAGCTTGAGGAAACGGTGCGTACCGATGCCGTCACCGGACTGAATAACCGGCGCTACCTGTTTGAACTTGGCAAAACGTCCATCAAAAAGGCAGTGCGCGCGGGCACACCGCTCTCTGCCATTATGTTCGACGCCGATTATTTCAAGAAAGTGAACGACACATACGGCCATGCAGTGGGCGATAAGGCTCTGATCCACCTGAGCTCCCTCGCCAACGGGGCGGTGCGGGACATCGACATTCTGGCCCGGATCGGCGGCGAGGAATTCGCCGTGCTGCTGGAAAATACCACGGAAGAGAAAGCCGCCGAAGTCGCGGAACGCCTGAGAACGGCTATTGCCGACTCGCCTTTACCGCTGGAGCGCGGCAACCTCTCGCTAAACGTCAGTGTCGGAGTGGCCAGCTTTATCCCCGACAGTTCAGACGAACTTGATATTTTGCTGGTTCAGGCGGACAAAGCACTTTACGCCGCGAAAGCCGGCGGACGAAACCGCGTGTATCTGTATTCACAGATCCGGCAACAGACAGACAATCACTGATTTTCACAGATCAACACGGGCTTTATTTCCATGAAAACGGTTTTTTCACCTTTGCACAGCCGCCGCAGCGCCCAGACTGAACTGGACGGGGGTATTCTGATCGAGCCTCACGAAAAGCCGTCCCGCGCTGAAACCATACTGGGCCGGGTTAAGCAGGATGCGCTGGGCGAAATACTGGCGCCCCATGAATTCGGTCTTGATCCGGTTTTGCGGGTGCATACCCGGGACTACGTGGAGTTTCTCAGAACCAGTTGGGCCGATTGGGCCGCCGAAGGCAAGCCCGGGGAAGCGATTCCCGCGGTCTGGCCTGGCCGGGGCATGCGTCACCGGGTACCAAAAGACATTGATGGCCGTTTGGGGTATTACAGTTTTGCTGCGGAAACCTCCATCACCGACGGCACCTGGGAGGCCGCCTGCGCCTCCGCCAATGTTGCCTTGACCGCTCAGGCGCTGGTCGCCGGGGGCGAGCCGGCTGCATTCGCGCTCTGCCGCCCGCCGGGGCACCATGCCCACGCTGACCTGTTCGGCGGCTATTGTTTCTTCAACAACGCCGCTATCTCAGCCCAGGCGTTTCGGGATCAGGGCGCAAAACGGGTCGTAGTTCTGGACGTGGACTTCCACCATGGCAATGGAACGCAGAGCATCTTTTACCAGCGAAACGATGTGTTGACCATCAGCCTGCACGGCGACCCGGACCTGGTGTTCCCCCATTTTCTGGGGTTTGAGGACGAAACCGGGGAAGGCGCTGGCGAAGGCTACAACCTGAACATGATCTATCCTCCCGGCACGCCTTTCAGCGTCTGGCGCCAGGGGCTGGAAACCGCTTGCCGGAAGATTGCAGAGTATGCGCCCGACGCACTGGTTATCGCCCTGGGCGTGGACACCTTCGAGGACGACCCGATTTCCTTCTTCAAACTGACGTCGGAAGATTACCTGCTAATGGGGGAACGGACTGCAAAGCTGAACCTGCCTACTCTGTTTACCATGGAAGGCGGCTATGACGTGGACGCTATTGGTGTGAATGTGGTGAACACACTTAAAGGCTTCGAGCGAGCCCGGGGATAGACACCAGCGCAGGTAAAACTCGTGATAGTCGTTCAGCGGCAGCATGAGGTGGGGCTGGTTAGTCAAATACCCACCGATAAGGCCCTTTTCAGTCCTAAAAAAAAGGGCCCGCCGGGGGCCCGAAAGTTGACGCTGCGACTACGCAGCGCCCGCGCTGTGGATTTCGGGTGGCGACAGCATCTGATGCGACGACAAGGAGGCCGGCGCAGTATGCTCAGGCTGGTCACGCTCTTTATTTCTTACTTCGTCTATTACCTCGAAGACGTGGTAAGCCTCGGGGCCGAACGGGTCCAGAGCGGTGTCCAGGTACTGATAGGCCGTGGGCACGGGCTCACCGGAAAAAGTGACCAGAAACCGGCGCTCAAGCTCTGGCAGATCCACTTTCAAAGGTTGCTCAACCCAGAGAAAAACCGCTTTCTGCGGCACCACATACTCGCACCTGACAACGCGATAACCCGGGCGCAACTTCAAGACGTTGGGTTCTTTTCCACTTTCAAGCCTGAATTTGAGGATGGTTTTCATGGTCCGTTCTCCTGTTAACGAGCACAGGACCATTGTTATCAAACTCACACTCGTAAAGAATCGAGTTTTTTCGTATTCATTGCTCGGTTTTTTCGAGCCTATCGCCAAGCTCCGGTCGTTCTTTAATCAACTCGGCCACCGCAGCGTTGTGGCTTTTCCCGGAGCGGGTCACCGCATAAAGCGTATCCCGGACTTCTGAGATGCGGGCTATATGCTCGACCTGATACTGGCGACACACTTCTTCCCTGATAGCGGTAGGTGCAGCAAAATAGCCGAGGCCCTGCCGGCCAAATACCTTGATCAACGCGCTGTCATCTACCTCCGCCACCACCTTCACGCGGATATTCTGGCTGGCGAACCAGTTCATCAACGCCGTTACATAAGGCGCCTTAAGAGAGGTCGCCAGAAACGGCTGGCTGTCCAGGCTTGCGGGGAACTGCGGTCGAATAGCCTCAGCCAGCGCCGGTGTGCCAAAAAGCGACATCGAAGAGGATGCCAGCCGGTAGGTTCGAAACCGCCCGGCCTCGGCGGAATCCGGCTGACGGTCGGTCAGCACCAGGTCCAGTTCCCGTTGCGCCAGCCGTTTCAAGAGTTCGTCCGGGTCGCCCGTCCTCGCATTCAGGCGGACTTCCCGTTTGAGGGTAAGTACCGGCTCGGTCAGGTGATAGGCAATCAACTTGTGGATGGACGCGGCAATCCCGATCGCCAGACTGAGCGGTCGCTCCCCCGGCGGCTGGCTGATTACATCCGACAAAGCCTGCGCGGTCTGGAACATCTCGTCGGCATAGCCGAGCACCGTCCGGCCGAAGTCCGTCAGTTGCAGCGACCGGTTCGCCCGACGAAACAGCGCGCCACCCAGCGCCGACTCAAAGGTAGCCAGCTGCCCGCTCAGTGTTTGCGGGGTCAGATCCAGATGCTCGGCGGCGCGAACGATCGAACCTTCCCGAGCGATGACCCAGAAATAATAGAGATGACGAAAGTTGAGGTTGTCCATGCCCGGCTCAAACGTGTGGCGGCTTGTGACTCTTGCCCATCAGGTAGAGAGATGCCGCCAGCGCCAATAATCGGGAGTGCCACAGAAATTGCTCAAACTTTTTTTCGATCTGGTTCACGTTCGCTCCGGCCTTTGGGTCCACAATTATGAATATTAAAACCAGCAGGGTAACCTGTATTAACAATGAACCACAGGAGAACGGTATGGCAGTATTTCACCGAATTGCTGGCAAATGCCTGTTACTGAGCCTGTGCATCACCCTGCTCGCCAGCCCCGTCCTGGGGCAGACCGCCGACGGCCCTCTGCTGCAACCTTTTTCATCCGCAACATCGCTGGAGCCTGAATGGGGCGCACTGAAATTCCCCAACATCGACCGGTTGACGGACTACCGCCTCATTACAGAAGACGGAGAACAGGTTGTGATGGCGGACACTGACAACAGTGCGTCCGGCCTGATCGCCCGGATTCGGGTTGAGCCAGACCAGCGGCTGATCCTGCGCTGGCGCTGGAAGATTTCATCGGTCTATGAAAAGGGCGACGCCCGGTCAAAGCAGGGCGATGACTATCCGGCAAGGATATATATCGCGTTTGAATTTGAAGCGGACAAGGCCGGATTCTTTGAGCGGGCAAAACGCAAAGCCGCCGCGTTGGTGTTCGGTGAGGAGTTACCGGGTAATGCCCTGAATTACATCTGGGCCAACCGTCTGGAGAAAGGCGCTTTGATAGCCAATCCATACACCGACACCACCATGATGCTGGCTGTGGAGTCAGGCAATGAAAAGGCCGGTCAATGGATGACGGCAGAGCGGGACATCGTGGCGGATTACCGTGAGGCCTTCGGCACCGAGCCCCCGGCCGTTATCGGCGTGGCCATAATGTCGGACTCGGACAATACCGGCGAAAGCGCCAGGGCCTGGTACGGGGACGTCACGCTCAGCCAGGATTAAGACGACGGGTGCCTCCCCATACCCACATTTTGCACCAGGTCAATGCATTGATTGCGGCCGGGCGCACCATAAACGACCTTTTTCATTTTTAGTTCGGGCATGCCTTTTAGAAAAACGTATTTTGATCAATGCGTTGAGAACTCTGGCACGCCACTTGTTATGGATTAATCACGCAGCGAGAAGTCGGTTTCTGAAACCACCATCAAAGCGCGACAATCTGACCAATGGTCAACTAGGGTTCCGATCTGACTCTGCCAGGCGCAGAACAGGTGGCTGGTCCGAGAGTTGACGACCTTTTCCAAGGTTACACGGCGGGACAAAAGCCCGGGAGAATCGTTCAGTCACTGACGCCTCTCGTGTTTTTGAAACACACTCAGCCAACTGGAAAAGGTAGAAACGGATATGTTGCAAACGGCAGCCCCCCTCTACGACGATCTGATTCCCGGCGGATCCCACTGGTCTTTCATTATGCGACGCGGCCACGTGCTGCGCCTGATTGACGAAACCGGCGGCGCCAATGTCGGCATGTTGATGTACAACCCCGAGAACTCTCTCGAGCGTTACAACATGCCGGACACCCTGAAAAACCAGCACACGTTCAAGCTCACCCAGGGGCATGTTCTGCTCTCGGATATGGGCCGGGTGTTTGCGTCCATCATTCATGACGATCTGGGCTGGCACGATACTGTCAGCGGCACCTGCAATGCCAAACAGGTTGAAGAGCGCTGGGGCAAGAAAACCTACCAGGAAGCCCATAACCAGTATCACCGCAACGGGTTCACCAGCTTCCTGAACGAACTGGCCAAATACGACCTGGGCAAGAAAGATCTGACCGCCAACCTGAACTGGTTCAGCCGGGTAAAAACCGACGATGACGGCAACATGACCTACGTCAGTGATCACTCACACGCGGGCGCGACAGTGGATCTGCGGTTTGAGATGGACACGATTGTGGTGCTGCACACCTGCCCGCACCCACTGAATACGGCATCCGAGTATCCGAGCCACCCCCTGCGGTATCAGCTATTCAAGGCAGCGCCGGTGTCTGACGTCGACCCTTGCAAGCTCTCGTCACCGGAGGCCACCCGCGCCTTCGCCAACACCGCCCTGTATCACATGATGCAGTCCTGATCGCGAGGAGGCCCGGACATGATTAAAGAAAGCGTACTGAACCCCGACAACGCCAGCTTCCGCGAGACGGTTCCCGCCGGTGAGTATTTCCTGAAAGTGGTCAAGGCGGGCGAAACCGTCCGCATCCTGGACCTGGAAGGCAACCAGGCCGCCGACACCCTGTTCTACAACTCCCACAACCCGACCGAGCGCTATAGCGCGGTGGACACCATCCGCGAACAGGGCAATGTGTACCTGACCGCCGGCTCGAAGCTGATGTCGTCCGAAAACAACGTCATGCTGGAAATTACCGCTGACACCTGCGGTCGCCATGACACCCTCGGCGGTGCCTGCGCCGCCGAAAGCAACACCACCCGATACGCCCTGGAAAAGAAATGCATGCACGCCTGCCGCGACAGCTGGCTGGTGGCGGTTACCGAGCATGAAGAACTGGGCATGGGCAAACGGGACATTACCCACAACATCAACTTCTTCATGAACGTGCCGGTCACCGCCGATGGCGGCCTGACCTTTGCAGACGGCATTTCTGATGCAGGAAAGTATGTGGAACTGCGCGCCGAGATGGACGTACTGGTGATGATTTCCAACTGCCCACAGCTGAACAACCCCTGCAACGGCTGGAACCCGACACCCATCGAGGTGCTGGTATGGAACTGACACACCCGGTCAACAAGGTTCTGATTGCCAACCGGGGCGCCATCGCCTGCCGCGTTATTCGCACTCTGAAAGCCATGGGGGTCGGATCAGTCGCGGTCTATGCCGAAGCAGATGCCGATTCCCTGCACGTTCGCCAGGCCGATGAAGCCATTTCCCTGGGCCAGGGTTCCGCCGCCGACACCTATCTGGATCAGGACAAACTGTTTGGGGTGATTCGTGAGACCGGCGCTCAGGCGATTCATCCGGGCTACGGTTTTCTGAGTGAAAACGCGAACTTTGCCCGCCGTTGCGAGGCTGAAGGCGTCATCTTTCTCGGCCCCACCCCAGAGCAGATGGAAGATTTTGGCCTGAAACACACCGCTCGCTCGCTGGCCGAAAAGGCCGGCGTTCCTATGCTGCCAGGCACCGGATTGCTGAGCGGCCTGAAAGAAGCGCTATCGGAAGCGGCCAGCATCGGCTACCCGGTGATGCTGAAAAGCACGGCCGGCGGCGGCGGTATTGGCATGTCCCGCTGTTACAGCGATGAGGATCTGAGCAAGCACTTCGAGTCGGTTCAGCGCCTCAGCCAGAACAACTTCAGCAACAACGGCGTGTTTCTGGAAAAGTTTGTCGAACACGCCCGTCATATTGAAGTGCAACTATTCGGCGATGGCCAGGGCAAGGTCATAGCCCTTGGCGAGCGGGACTGTTCAGCACAGCGCCGTAATCAGAAAGTCATTGAGGAAGCCCCGGCCCCCGGCCTGAGCGACGACGTTCGTCAGCGGATGCATGCCACCGCACGGGAACTGGGTGAAAGCATCCACTACCGCAGCGCCGGCACCGTGGAGTTTATCTACGACCCGGACACCGCCGACTTCTACTTTCTAGAAGTGAACACCCGCTTACAGGTAGAGCACGGTGTGACCGAGCTTGTCTATGGCGTGGATATCGTTCGCTGGATGGTGGAACTGGGCGGAGGCATCCTGGCAGACTTGACCCAGATCGGCGCCGGGCTTAGCCCAAAGGGCCATGCCATTCAGGCACGGATCTACGCCGAAGACCCCAACAAGGACTTCCAGCCCAGCGCCGGGCTATTGACCAACGTGGTCTGGCCAGAGGGCGACAGCCTGCGAATCGATCACTGGATTCAGCCGGGAACGGAAATTTCGCCGCTTTTCGACCCCATGTTGGCAAAAGTCATCGTGTATGAGGCCGACCGGGAAACCGCGCGAAAAGCCCTGGCCAATGCGCTGGACGATACTCAGTTGTACGGCATTGAAACCAATCGCCAGTACGTCAGCCAGGTATTGAACGATTCCCATTTTATCGAGGGCCGGATATTTACCCGCACCCTGAACGAATTTGACTATCAGCCGTCGACCGTCGATGTATTAACCGGCGGCACCATGACCACCATTCAGGACTATCCCGGCCGCATCGGCTACTGGGAAGTGGGCGTTCCACCATCCGGTCCTTTCGACAGCTATTCCTTCCGTCTGGGCAATCGTCTGTTAGGCAACCCCGAAGGGGCGCCCGGACTGGAGATTACCCTCAAAGGCCCGGTGCTGGTGTTCAATCAGGCAACACAGATTGTCCTGACCGGCGCCGAACTGGACGCCACCCTGGACGACCAGCCCGTGGCGCTCTGGCAGATCGTTGATGTGGCCGCCGGCAGCACCCTGAAACTGGGCGCCACCCGTGACACCGGTGCCCGCGCCTATGTGCTGTTCAGTGGCGGACTGAACTGCCCCGAATATCTGACATCCTGCAGCACCTTTACCCTGGGCCAGTTTGGCGGCCACTGCGGGAGGTCTTTGCGGGCCGGTGATGTGCTGGCTCTCAGAGACACAAAGCAGGTGGAAGCCGTCAGCCTGCCCCGGGATCTGAAACCTACCATTGGCCACGAGTGGACACTGCATGTGACCTATGGCCCCCACGGCGCGCCGGATTATTTCACCGAGGACGACATTGCCACCTTTTTCGGCAGCGACTGGGAGATCCACTACAACTCCAGCCGCACCGGCATCCGCCTGATTGGCCCTAAACCTGATTGGGCCCGCAGTGACGGCGGCGAAGCCGGGATGCACCCGTCCAATATTCATGACAATGCCTATGCCGTGGGCACCGTCGATTTTACCGGTGACATGCCGGTGATTCTGGGCCCGGACGGCCCCAGCCTGGGCGGGTTTGTCTGCCCGGTGACGGTGATCAGCGCCGATCTGTGGAAACTGGGCCAGCTCAAGGCCGGTGACAAGGTTCGTTTCCTGCCCGTCGATCAGGAGCAGGCGGTCACCCTGCGAGCCGCGCAGGATGAAAGTATCAGCACGCTGCTGGCGACAAAGGCGGAGATCACCCCGATCACACCAAAAACGCCGATTCTGGATGCTCTTGGCACCGATCAGCACGAAACTGGCGTGGTTTACCGGGCCGCCGGCGACAACTACGTGCTGGTGGAATACGGCCCCATGGAGTTGGATATCCGCCTGCGTTTCCGCGCCCACGCGCTGATGCAGTGGCTGAGGGAACGCAAGCTGGACGGTATTCTGGAACTGACGCCCGGTATCCGTTCATTGCAGGTCCATTACGACAGCCAGCAGCTGGCCCAACGCACATTGCTGGACACCCTGATCAGCGCCGAAAAGGAACTGGAGCAGCAACCGGAGTGGGACGTACCCGCCCGGATTGTTCACCTGCCGCTGTCCTGGGATGACGAGGCCTGCCATACCGCCATCCAGAAATACATGCAGTCAGTGCGCAAAGACGCGCCCTGGTGCCCCAGCAATCTGGAGTTCATCCGCCGCATCAACGGCCTGGACAGCATCGACGAGGTCAAAAAGACCCTGTTCGAAGCCAGTTATCTGGTAATGGGCCTGGGGGATGTCTATCTGGGCGCCCCGGTGGCCACGCCCCTGGACCCAAGGCACCGCCTGGTCACCACCAAGTACAACCCGGCCCGTACCTGGACGGCCGAAAACTCCGTGGGCATCGGCGGCGCCTACCTGTGCATCTACGGCATGGAAGGCCCCGGTGGCTACCAGTTTGTCGGCCGTACCCTGCAGATGTGGAACCGCTATCGCACCACCAAATACTTCGAAGACGGCAAGCCCTGGCTGCTGCGCTTCTTTGATCAGGTGCGCTTCTACGAAGTTGATGCGGAAGAACTGCAACAGATTCGGCGGGATTTTCCGAATGGCGACTACCCGCTCAAGGTGGAGGAAACCCGTTTCAATCTCAAGGATTACGAAGCCTTCCTGGCTGACAACCAGAACGACATCGAGACCTTCACCGATAAACGCAAGCAGGCATTCGACGAAGAACTTCAACGCTGGATCGAATCCGGCCAGATCAACTTCAGTTCCGAAGCGCCAGAAGAAATTGAAGGCGACGACGATTTATCCGATCTGCCCGACGGCCAGCTCGCCGTGGAAAGCCACGTGGCGGGCAATCTCTGGGAATGCCTGGTGAAGCCTGGCGATACCGTAACCGCGCAGCGCCCGGTGGCCGTCATTGAATCCATGAAGATGGAAATCGAATTACTCAGCCCGGTCAGTGGCCGGGTAGTGAACGTCCTTCGCGACGCCGGGCAAGCCGTTCAGCCCGGCACACCGGTGGTGATTATTGAAGAAACCTGAGCATCAGAAACTCGGGCCAGTACAACCTGAAAGCAACCAACAACCTGTAAAGCACGACCCTAGGAGAAAGCCATGAAAACACCAACCGTTATGAAACGTCTCGGTTCTGCGCTGAGCATCAGCCTTCTGGCTGCCAGCGTATCCATGAACGCCGCCGCTGAAGAGAAGGACTCGTTCAGCATCGCCTGGACCATTTACGCCGGCTGGGTGCCCTGGCAGTACGCGGAAGACTACGGAATCATGAAGAAGTGGGCCGACAAGTACGACATCGAAGTGGATATCGTGCAGGTCAACGACTACATCGAGTCCATCAACCAGTACACCGCCGGCCAGTTCGACGGCGTCACCGCCACCAGCATGGACGGCTTGTCGATCCCGTCAGCGTCCGGCATTGATACCACGGCCCTGATTGTCGGTGACTATTCCAACGGCAACGACGGCCTGGTTTCCAAAGACGCAGAAAGCATTGAGGACCTTGAGGGCGGCACGGTTCACCTGGTTGAGTTGTCCGTTTCCCACTACCTGCTGGCCCGTGCCCTGACCACTGTCGGCCTGGAAGAGCGCGATCTGAGCGTGGTGAACATTTCCGATGCGGACCTGGTTTCGGCTTTCCAGACCGACGACGTTCGTCACGTGGCTACCTGGAACCCGCTGCTGACGGAAGTGGAAGCCTTCCCCGGCGCCACCAAGCTGTTTGATTCCAGCCAGATTCCGGGCCACATCAAGGATTTGACCCTGGTGAACACGGAAACCCTGGCGGACAACCCAAAGCTGGGCAAAGCCCTTGTGGGTGCCTGGTACGAGACCATGAGCATTCTTGAATCTGACACGCCGGAAGGCGAGGAAGCCCGCGCGTTTCTGGGTGAGCTGTCGGGTACAGATCAGGAAGGCTATGAGGCGCAGCTGGCAGGCATGAAGATGTTCTGGGAGCCCCAGATGTCGGTGGACTTCATCAACAGCGAAGACGCTTTTGCAGCGATGGACGATGTTCGTCAGTTCTCGTTCGAGAAGGGGCTGCTGGGCCAGGGCGCGATGACCCCGGACTTCGTCGGTATCGAGTTCCCGGACGGCACCGTAATGGGCGACGAGAGCAACGTGAAGCTTCGCTTCAACGATGACTACATGGAGATGGGCGCGGCTGGCGAGCTCTGATTTTGTTATTGCTTGCCTGATTGGCGACCGAAGGGCACGATATTCGTGCCCTTTTTTTGTTGTTGCTGGAGACCTTAACTACCAATGCGTCGTACCAAGGAAGATGCTGAGAAGACTCGCCAGACAGTTCTCGAAGCCGCGCTTACGCTGTTCAGCCGGGACGGTTATTCGCTGACAACGCTCAGCCGCATTGCCAAGGAAGCGGGCTGCAGTCGTGGGCCTATTTACTGGCACTTTGAGAACAAAGACGATCTCTACGAAGCGGTTCTTGCCTACTCCCAGGAGCCTCTGGAATCGCTGGTCGAAGAATGCAGCCAGATGCGGGAAACGCCGGTTGAGGCCATGGACCGGTTTATCGAGCAGTGGCTTGGGCTGCTGGCCAATAACCGGAAATACCGTCAATCGTTCGAGATTCTGTTGAACAAGACCGAACTGACGGATGCCATGAGCCGAACGCTCAAGCGCGAGCGGGCTCTGACCAAATCAATCATCGCCATGTTTCAGGACCTGGTCGCTGGGGCGGCAGAGCGCGGTTTGATTCTGACAAAGGAAGATCCGAAGAATCTGGGCCTGCTGAGTTACACCTATCTGATGGGCATCACCCAGACCTGGTTATTTGCACCGAAGCTGTTTTCGTTGAAGCAGGAGGCTCCGTTTTTTCGGCGTCAGTTCTGGGCGATGCTAGACAGGCGTTAGAACCTGATCAGAAAAGCTTCAGGTAACGCGCCACTTCCCACTCAGACACGTGGTTCTGATAGCTTTCCCACTCTTCCTGCTTGAACTCAATGAAGCTTTTGAACATCGCCTCACCAAACACTTCCTTCGCCAACGGATCTGCCGCGAACGCTTCTAAAGCCTCACCGAGATTGCGCGGCAAGTATTCTATGCCCCGCTCGGCGATCTCGGCGTCGCTGACGTTGTACATGTTTTCGTGATGCGGCTCGCCGGCATCCAGCCCCTCACGAATGCCTTCAAGACCCGCCGCCAGAATCAACGCTCCGCCCAGATAGGGATTAGAGGCAATGTCTGCTGCCCGGCACTCGATGCGCCCACCCATACTGGGAATACGAATCATATTGGTGCGGTTGTTGGAGCCATAACACATGAACACCGGCGCCCAGGTAGAGCCCGACATGCTGCCCTGGCGCACCAGGCGCTTGTAGCTGTTGACGGTTGGCGCAATCACCGCACAAATGGCGGCGGCGTGTTTCAGAACCCCGGCGGTGAAGTGATAGGCGACCTTGCTGATGCCACAGCCGTGCAGGTCATCGCCGTCGGGCTCGAACAGGTTCTTGCCGGTATTCAGGTCCGCCAGCGACATATTGTAGTGGGCGCCGCTGCCGGTGCGGTCCGCGAACGGCTTGGGCATGAAGCTGGCAAACGCGCCGTGCTTGCGGGCGATTTCGTTGGCCATCATACGGAAGAACGTCAGTCGGTCTGCCATGGTCAGGCCGTCGGCGTATTTGAAGTCGGTTTCGAACTGGCCGTTGGCGTCTTCGTGGTCGAAGGAATAGACGTCCCAGCCCAGTTCGTTCATCGCATCCACCAGCTCGTCCATGATGGGCAGATTGTCCATCAGCGTGCGCGGGTCGTAACAGGGCTTGCCCAGGTTGTCGCGGTCGCTGAGCGGGGCAAAACCGCCACCTTCGGTTTCCTTGAGGATGAAAAACTCGGTTTCGATGCCGAGATTGAACTGGTATCCCATATCGGCCGCAGCATCCAGCTGGCGGCGGAAAATATTGCGCGAACAGGCCTCAAACGGCTTGCCGTTCAGGTAGAGGTTCCCCGGGAACCAGGCCAACTGGCGATTCCATGGGCAGATCGCCATGTTGTTAGCATCCGGCATAGAGGCGACTTCGTCGTCGGAAATGTCCTGGGGTACGCCATCCAGCGCGGCGCCGGTGTAGAGCTCCGACCCTTCCATCATCTGGCCCAGATGGGCCACCGGGACAAACTTACCCTTGGTGACGCCGTGAATGTCCACATAGCTGGCAATGGCGTATTTCACGCCGGCTTCGGTGAGCTGCTTTTTTAGCTCGGGGACGGATTTCGATTCTGACATGGTTCATCCTCTCAAGATTCTGGCCAGGGCTTCGTGCCCCGATAAGCAAACAGTTCTGGCATGAAGTTTTCATTCAACTTACATGCCATAGTGTATGTAAAATTACGCGAAGCGGAGCCAGAGTGTGGCCTGACCGGCTCTGAGCGAATCTTGAAAGGATAAACGAATGCCATTTAATCAATGGGTTATAGATGACTTTGAGGCAGGTGATCTGACCCTCTCCGGGGGCGGCATTCTGCGAAACGCCCGTTTGCACTACCATCAGATCGGGCAGATGAATGCACAAAAAGACAACGTGATTCTGTTGCCCACGTACTATGGTGGTGCAGCCGAGGGTAACCGCGCTTTCGTGTCGCCCGAATACGGTCCGCTGGATCCGCAGCAATACTGCATTATTATTCCCGCCATGCTGGGCGCAGGTGAATCGTCCTCGCCGTCCAACACACTGGGAAGTCAGGCCGGGCCCGGTTTCCCCGCCATCAGCCTCTACGACAACGTGATGCTGCAGAAACAGCTGCTGGATGCACGTTTCCCGGGCGCATCCATCGCACTGGTCATGGGTTGGTCCATGGGCGGTATGCAGGCGCTTCAGTGGGCATCACTGTCCCCTGAAAAAGTCAGGTCCGTTTTGGCAACCTGCTGCACCGCCCGGTGCAGCCCCCACAATTGGCTGTTTCTGGAGGGCGTGAAGGCAGCCCTGACCTGCGACGCGGATTTCGCAGGTGGGCATTACAGGCGGCCGCCAGAAAAAGGCCTGAAAGCTTTTGGCACCGTATACGCGGGCTGGGCCTATTCTCAGGCGTTTTTCCGTCGGGGCGGCTACAAGGAACTGGGGTTCGACTCGGTCGAAGCGTTAGTGCGCTTCTGGGAAAACGATCATCTGGCCCAGGATGCCAATGATCTGCTGTGCGCCTTGAAGACGTGGCAAAGTAGCGATATTTCTGCCAATCCCACCTTCAACGGGGACTTTGCCCAAGCGCTCGGCGCCATCACCATGCCCGCCGCCGTCATGCCCTCCCGAAGCGATCTGTATTTCGCCGTTGATCAGGCCACAGAGGAATCCGGGCGGATGCCGGGTGCAAGACTGTCGGTTCTCGAATCAGACTGGGGGCACATCGCCGGCGGTCCCGGCCGCCATGAGGGTATGATGGCCAAGATATGGGAGGTCGCCGGGGAGCTACTGAACGCCCAATGATCCACCAATTATGGGGCGATCGGAGGTGGCGCGCACCATAATAGGGCGTCTGCTGATCACCAGACCCGTTCACAACTCGGCTGTTGGCCCATCGTCGCCAGTTTCCGGCCTCTCGACACAACATGGCACGCGGTCTGCAGCGAAAACAGGCAAAACAGCTTGTAAACCGAACGTAGCAACACTGCGACGGCCACAGATTTACCAATGGGCGACTAGGGTTCCGGTTCATCGACGCGAAAACACCGCACAACGATGAATGACTGGTCCGAGAGTCGCCGACCTCTGCGAGGTTACACGGCGGGACAAAAGCCCGGGAGATTGAATCCATCAGGATTTCAGTGCCGTGTTGTGCCAACAGAGGAGTGCCTGCCATGAGTTCCATGCGACTGATCAACCGACACCCGGGCCGCTTTTCCGCCATCGCGCTGGGCCTGATCCCCTTCGTTATATTGATCCTGATTTACGGCATGGCCTCCCATGAGCGCCTGGCAGAGAACCCCAACGACAAACTGCTGCCCGGTCTTGAACAGATGACCGCTGCTGTCGAACGCATGGCGTTTCAGGAAGATAAACGCAGCGGAAACTACCTGATGTGGGAAGACACCGTTGCCAGTCTGGAGCGACTGGGCATGGGTATCGGCATTGCCGCGTTGATGGCGCTGGTTGTTGGCATTCTGAACGGCACCTTGCCGCTGTTCAGGGCCAATATGGCACCGCTGGTGTCGGCAGCTTCAATGGTACCGCCACTGGCAATTCTCCCTATTCTGTTCATCGTGTTTGGTCTGGGGGAACTGTCCAAAGTCATGCTGATTGTCATCGGGACGGCACCGGTGATGATGCGGGACGTGGCCCAGCGGGTCCGCGAACTGCCCCAGGAGCAGTTCATCAAGATCCAGACCCTGGGCGCCAACTCCTGGCAGGTGATCAACCGCATGGTGCTGCCACAGATTCTGCCCCGGCTGATCGACACCATGCGTCTGAGCCTGGGCCCGGCCTGGCTGTTCCTGATCGCCGCCGAAGCCATTGCCTCCACCGAAGGCCTCGGCTACCGGATCTTTCTGGTTCGGCGCTATCTGGCCATGGATGTCATTCTGCCTTACGTCATCTGGATAACCATCCTTGCCATTATCATCGACCAGTGTTTGCGCCTGACTAACCGCAAGCTGTTTCCCTGGTACAACGCGGGAGGCCACTGATGAGCTTTATTACGATAAAAAATCTGTGGAAGGAATACGGCAAACAAGTGGTGCTGGAAAATCTCAATCTAGAGATAGAACAGGGGGAATTCTGCACTCTGGTCGGCGCTTCGGGCTGCGGCAAGTCTACCTTCCTGAAAATGCTGCTGGGGCAGGAACAGCCCAGCCGCGGTACGCTGAACCTGGAAGACGAGCCCTTTCCCCCGCAGCCGGACCGCAACCGGGGCATCGTGTTTCAGCGCTATTCCGTGTTTCCCCACCTATCGGTGCGGGACAATGTGCTGATGGGGCTGGAACTGGAACAAAGGCCCATCCTTGGCAAGCTGTTCGGCAAGCCGCGGCGTGAGGCACTGGTCAAAGTCGATGCCATGCTGGAAGCGGTTGGCCTGACTGGCGCGGCCAACAAATGGCCTCACGAACTGTCCGGTGGCATGCAGCAGCGGCTGGCAATCGCCCAGTCGTTTCTGATGAAACCTCGGGTGCTGTTGCTTGACGAACCTTTCGGTGCGTTGGATCCCGGTATTCGCAATGACATGCATCAACTGCTGCTCAGGCTGTGGAAGGAAACTGACACCACGATATTCATGGTGACCCACGACCTCCATGAAGGTTTCCGCCTGGGCACCCGTTTGCTGGTGTTCGATAAGGTCCGCCACGACCCCCATGATCCTCAGGCTTTTGGTGCAACCATCACCTACGACCTGCCGATCGGTAAGACCGACGACGGCCTGCTTGAAGACATTCAAACCAACCTATCCAAAACCGCCCGCATTCAGGCGGCGTGAGACCCTTATGAACCCGACACCTCCTACTCTGGACCTGGGCGCTCTCAGCCGGGCCTACAAAAACGGCACCCTCACGCCCCCGGCTCTCATTGAGTCGTTGCTTGAGCGCGCCCGGTCATTCGAACAGCACAACATCTGGATTCACCTGGCCACGGCCCAGGAGCTGGCGCCCTATCTGGACCGGCTGACCGATCATAGCCCTGAAGACCTGCCGCTTTACGGCGTGCCCTTTGCGGTAAAGGACAACATCGATGTAGCCGGTATGCCCACGACTGCCGGTTGCGAAGCCTACCGCTACCGGCCGACTGAGCACGCCGCCGTGGTTCAGGCCCTCGTGGACGCGGGCGCTATTCCCATTGGCAAAACCAATCTGGACCAGTTTGCCACCGGCCTGGTCGGCACCCGGTCCCCGGAGCCCTGGGGGCCCTGCCGGAACAGCGTAAATCCTGATTACATTTCCGGCGGATCCTCGGCCGGATCAGCGGTGGCCGTGGCTCTGGGGTTGGCAAGTTTCTCACTGGGCACGGATACCGCCGGTTCAGGCCGGGTTCCCGCCGCCTTCAATAACCTGATTGGCCTGAAGCCCACTCTGGGTCGCGTCAGCGTTCGTGGCGTGGTGCCGGCCTGCCAGACTCTGGACTGTGTGTCCCTGTTCGCACGGGATGCCCAACAGGCCCACGACATTCTGGCAGTAATGGAAAAGCCGGATCCCCAGGATCCCTGGCAGCGGTCCGCCCCCACGGGCGCAAAGCCTATTCCGGCCAACTTCCGGTTTGGCGTTCCGCAGCGGGGCCAGTTGGATTTCGACGGTGACAAGAATTCCGAGCAGCTGTTTTACCAAGCCATCGATCACCTGACGTCCCTCGGGGGAGAAGCCGTCGAACTGGACTTCGCACCCTTCCTTGAAGCCGCCAAACTGCTGTACGAGGGCCCGTGGGTGGCGGAGCGCTATCTGGCCACCAGCCCGCTGATCAGTGAACAGCCCGATGCATTGCTGCCCGTTACGCGAAGCATCATCGAAAAAGGCGCAGAAGGAACCGCGCGGGATGCGTTTGCCGCTCAGTACCGGCTCAAAGCTCTGAAAGCCCGGGCCGATCAGAACTGGTCCAGGTTAGATGTCATCGTGACGCCGACAACGCCGACCATCTACACCATTGAGCAGCTGAACGCAGAACCTGTGACGCTGAACAGCAATCTCGGCACCTACACCAATTTCATGAACCTGCTGGATTACAGTGCCGTGGCGGTACCCGGCGGTTGGCTGGACACCGGACTGCCTGGCGGTTGCACGCTCTTTGCCCCCGCCTTCCAGGACGAACAACTGCTGGCACTGGCTTCACGATTACAGCCACTGGGTAGTCAGACAGTCGGTGCTCTGGAAGATCCGGTGACGGCTTCTGAATTTGCAGCCAAAGAGCGCACCATTGACGTCCTGGTCTGCGGCGCGCACCTGTCCGGCCTGCCGCTGAATCATCAGCTCACCAGCCGCAAAGCGGCACTGGTGGAAACCACTCACAGCGCCGACTGCTATCGCATGTACCTGCTGGCGGGCGGACCGCCGTTCCGGCCCGGCATGATTCGGGATCCGGGACAGGGCGTCGCGCTGCCGGTGGAAATCTGGCGAGTGCCCGCCGACCAGTTCGGCAGCTTCGTGGCCGGTATTCCCGCACCTCTGGGCATCGGCCAGGTTGAACTTGAGGATGGCCGCTGGGTGGCCGGATTCATCTGCGAGCCGGTTGGCCTGGAGGGCGCCCGTGAGATCACCGATCTGGGCGGCTGGCGGAATTACGTGGCGCAGGCGTGATCGCGGCTTGAACGCAGCGCCCTCCCGCGCCTGTCATCGAACTGACTAAAAAGTGACACAAAGGCTTCACTTTGCCCTGCTAGTTTTTGAACAAACCAGCAGGACAAAGGTCTATGACGTCTGCCTTCAGCTTATACATGTTTGCCGCTCTGGCCCTTGGATATCTGGTCTACAGAATTTGCATCAGACTTCGGCTTTCAAGGGCAAAACATCCCTCCCTTCGCGGGCACAGCAACTGGTCCCGCCGCATCGCGCGACTGATTCCTTTTTTCAGCTACGACGAGACCGGTTTTTTTGCCTGCGATGGCGCGCCCTTACCCGTTGTTCAGCAGCGCCGCACCGCCCTTCACCAGCTAAAGACCGACACTGAAAAGCAGTGTGCCCGAACCCTCAACCACTGCCGTTCCATTCAGAACACCGTGTCGGACGTCAGGTTCACCAGCCGATACCGGGTGCCTTTTCCATTCAGCGAACAGCTGCCGGAGTGCTTCAGGCTCGGCTCCATGGCCGATGAAACCCGGGGCTCGCAGGTCAAAGATCTCGACGGAAACTGGCGCTACGACCTGTCCGGCTCCTACGGGGTGAACGTCTTTGGCTACGACTTCTACAAACAATGCATGGATGAGGGCATCGAAAAAACCCGGGGCCTGGGGCCGGTGCTCGGCGCCTATCATCCGCTGATTGCCGAAAACGTCGACGCCATTCGCCAGATCTCCGGACTGGATGAGGTGTCGTTTCACATGTCCGGAACCGAAGCAGTGATGCAGGCGGTGCGGCTGGCTTGCTACCACACCGGCAAAAGCCACCTGGTGCGTTTCTGCGGTGCCTATCACGGTTGGTGGGACGGCGTTCAGCCGGGCATTGGCAATACCCGCAAGGCCCACGACGTTTATACCCTGGCAGATCAAAGCGAGCAGACCCTGCAGGTGTTGCGCACCCGTAAAGACATCGCCTGCGTGCTGATCAATCCCCTGCAGGCCTTCCATCCCAACAGCGATGCACCCTCGGATACCGCACTGGTTGCCAGCGACCGCAGCAACGGCTTCGATAAGCCCGGCTACACCGCCTGGTTACGTCAGGTGCGGGAAGTCTGCAGCCAGCGGGGCATCGTGCTGATTTTTGACGAAGTCTTTACCGGCTTCCGGCTGGCTTATCGCGGCGCCCAGGAATTCTACGGCATTAAGGCCGACCTGGTGACTTACGGCAAAACCCTGGGCGGTGGCCTGCCCATCGGCGTGCTGGCGGGCAGCCATCGGTTGATGCAGCGGTTCAAAGACGAACAGCCCGTCAACGTGTCTTTCGCCCGCGGCACCTTCAATTCCCATCCTTATGTGATGGGTGCGATGAATGTGTTCCTGAATCGCATCCGGCGAGCGGATATCCAGCAGCAGTACCAGGAGTCGGAAAGCCTGTGGAACAGCCGGGTAACCGCCTTCAACCAGCGCCTGCAAAGCGAGGCCCTGCCGCTGCGAATCACCAACATCCATTCCATTCTGTCGGTGCTTTACACCCAGCCCAGCCGCTACAACTGGATGTTCCAGTTTTACCTGCGCCAGGCAGGGCTGGAGCTGAGCTGGACCGGCACCGGCCGGCTGATCATGAGTTACAGCTTTACCGATGCCCAATTCAGCGACGTAATCGACCGGTTTGTCACCGCGGCCCACCAGATGGAAGCCGGCGGCTGGTGGTGGCAAAACCCCGAACTGACCAACAAGGCGATCAAACGCCAGTTCCTGGTGGACATGCTGTCTGCCCGATTCCCGATCCTCAAAGGCTGGCTGCCCGGTCCGATTGCGATCCAGAACCAACACTCCACAAAGGTGGGTTAACGATGACCATGCAATGGCAAAGCAACGGCGAACCCCGGTTCCGTCAAGGCCTGAGAACGGAGTTCGACCACTTTATCAGCCAACAGGCCCAGCGCTTCGACCCGGAAAACTGTCTGCGGATCGATTTCCACTGCCACGACTACAACAGCGATGTGCCGGACGAGCTCTGGGGCCGGATATTGCGGGTGCCGGAAACCTGGCTGAAAACCAGGAAACTGGTGAAAGTCCTGAAGCAGAACGGCAGCTCGGTGGTCACGGTAACCAACCACAACAACGCCCGTTCCTGCTGGGAGCTGCAGGAAAAAGGCGAAGACGTTCTGGTGGGCAGTGAGTTTACCTGCTTCTTCCCCGAGTACGACCTGTTCATTCACGTGCTGACCTACGGCTTTACCCGGGAACAGGAAGTGGTGCTGAACCAGAAGCGCCAGAACATCTACGACTTCCTGCGCTACGCCGCCCGTTACGACATCCCGGTCATCCTGCCCCACCCGCTCTACCTTTATAGCCGTAACGATCGGGTGGACCTGTGCCTGTACGAAAAACTGGCGGTAATGTTCTGGCGTTTTGAAGTGCTGAACGGCCAGCGGGACCTGTGGCAAAGCGTGCTGACCCTGAACTGGGTGCAAAGCCTGACGTCGGACCGGATTCGCGACTACGCCCGCAAGCACAACCTGGACCCGGCCGAGTTCGGGGTGGACCCCGACCAGCCCAAAGTCATGACCGGCGGCTCTGACGATCACACCGGTATTTTTGCCGGGCTCTGTGGCTCACAGCTCTACGTGCCCGACCTGCAGAAGCGCCTGAAAACCGAAGCCGCGTCCGACCTGGCTCTGGAAGCCCTGCGCAACGGCCAGATCGCGCCCTTTGGCAGCGTCGGCGAGAACCAGAAACTCAACATTGCCCTGCTGGACTACTTCGCCCAGGTCGTCACCAAACTCAAGGATCCGGGCCTGCTGCGCATCCTGCTTCACCGCGGCTCTACCTGGGACAAGATGGGCTGCTTTGTGGTCGCCAACCTGTTTCTGGAGATGCAGAAACACAAGAAGACCATGAAGTTTTTCTCGTTCATTCACGACGCACTGCACGGCAAAAAACCCCAGCGGTTCCTGAAATGGCAGGCGGCCAAGGACTACAAGTTCTGCATTGCCCAGCTGGAAAGAATCGCCGACAGCAAACGCAACCACCCCGAGCTCTTTGTCGACACCGTGAACGACAGCATCGGCGAGCTGTTCAACCACCTGAACCAGCTGATCGCCAAACGGGTTGGCAAGGCCCTGGCAAAGCATAAAGGCGCCAGCCTGAAGGACTTCTCCACCGAAGAGCTGACCCGCAAGCTGGAGATTCCCAGCCAGCTGACCTCGCTGTTCCTGGGTGACGGCAAGCGCCAGGACAACATGAGCAACGTCAACCTGGCCGAGGCGCTGGACAGCCTGTCTTTCCCGGTGCTGATCAGTTCGGTGCTGGCAGGCTCAACCCTGACTTCCACCCGGGTGCTGTACCAGAATCGTGAGCTGCTCAACCGCTTCGCCCGGCAACTGGGCCGTAATGAGCACTCTAAACGAGCGCTCTACCTGACCGATACGCTGCTGGACAAGAACGGCGTATCCACGTCGCTTAGCGGCAAACTGAAGGAAATAAAGCGCACGAATCTGCCGATCGATTTCCTGATCTGCCACCCGGAAGCCGAACCCGAGCCCCATCTGCATGTGGTCAAGCCCATTGCCGACATTGATCTGCACCCCTTCGGCGAGCAAACCCTTCAGATTCCGGATGTGATGGAAATCGCCCGCATCTTCTATGAGGGCGGCTACGACCGGATCGTCTGCTCCACGGAAGGCCCCATGGCCCTGGTTGCGCTGTTCCTTCAGCAAATGTTCAACGTGCCCAGCTACTTCTTCATGCACACCGACTGGATTGACTTCATTACCCACGCCACCCGCCTGAACCAACACGAACGGGACCGGGTTCGTCGCCTGATGCGGGCACTCTACAGCCGGTTTGACGGCGTATTCGTGCTCAATCGGGAACACCGGGACTGGCTGACCGGCCATGAAATGCAGTTGCCGCCCGAGCGGGTGTTCCTGACCGCCCACCACACTGCACCCAGGGACCTTCGGGTACAACCGGCACGCAAAGCCGACCTGATTCCCGGCGCCAACGATCAGACCCCGGTCCTGTTCATCGCCTGCCGCCTGAGCCGGGAGAAAGGCATTTTTGATCTGCCCGAGATCGTCCGGGAAGCGCGGCTTTCGGTGCCGGGCCTGAAGATAGTGATTGCCGGTTCCGGCCCCGCCAGCGCCGACCTGCAAAAGGCCATACCGGATGCGGTCTTTGTCGGCTGGCAGACGCGGGAGCAGCTGGCCTCGCTTTATCTGGGGCTGGATCTGTTCGTGTTCCCGTCCCGCTTCGACACTTTCGGCAATGTGCTGCTGGAGGCCATGACTCACGGCATGCCCGCACTGGCCTACAACTGCAAGGGCCCGAAAGACATCATCGAGCACGAGGTCAGTGGCTACCTGGTCGAAGACACCGACACCATGGCCGAGGCGGTTGTCCGCTTCTTCAGCGACCGGGACGGGCGCTCGGTCATGCGGGAAAACGCCCGCAAGCGCGCGGCCCGGTTCCAGGCCGAACCCATCATGCAGCAGTTTCTGGCTGATCTGGGTCTGGACTATCCGGAACAGATCAATGCGCAAGTGACGGTGGCCTAGTGAGCCAAATAAGCCAACCGCACCCTTTGCGTCAAGCCGCGCCCGGCCTGACCGCAGCTGAACAGCTGAATTTCCTGCTGACCAACCGGCTGCCCCGGCGCTGGCTGACCCTGTTCATGGGCCGGTTCAGCCGGATTGAGAGTCCGATGCTGGCCCGGCTGTCCATCGCCGTCTGGCAGCGCTTTGCCGACGACCTGCGGTTGCAGGATTCGCCAGAGCAGCAGTTTCGCAGCCTGCAGGCATGTTTCACCCGCCAGCTCAAACCCGGGCTGCGGCCGGTAGACCCTCGGCCGGACGTTGTCGCCAGCCCCTGCGACGCCATTGTCGGTGCCTGCGGGCGGATCGACGGCAACCAGCTGTTCCAGGCCAAGGGCTTTCCCTACACCCTGGACGAGCTGATTCCCGATGCCCGACTGGCGGCGCGCTATCGCAACGGCCAGTTTGTCACTCTGCGGCTGAAATCCAGCATGTATCACCGGTTCCACGCGCCGGTGGACTGCCAAGTTCGTGAGGTGAATTACATCTCCGGGGACACCTGGAACGTGAACCCGATTGCCTTGAAAAAGGTGGAAAAGCTGTTCTGCAAAAATGAGCGGGCGGTGCTGGAACTGCACTTCGGTCATCCGGATTACAGCCTGACGCTGGTGCCCGTGGCTGCCATTCTGGTGGCCAGCATGAAATTCCACTTCCTGCCGGAACCGCTGGACCTGACATACCGGGGGCCAAACCGGATTCCCTGTCACGCAACCCTGCGCAAAGGCGAGGAGATGGGCTATTTCCAGCACGGCTCCACCATTCTCGTTTTTGCCTCGGAACACTACCAGCTCAGCCCCGGAATCACCCAGGGTCACCTGATCAGAATGGGTGAAGCCCTGCTATCCGGACAACCCACCTCAACACCTGATAGGTAAGGAAACTGACATGACCTTTTTTGAAGAATTACAAAAACAACGCTGGGACGACCACCGGTATTATCACCACAACCGGATCAACCAGTTTCTGCATCTGCTCAGCGCCAGCTGTTTTGTGATCAGCTACGGCCTGTTGTTCGTCAATCCCGCTGCAGCGGCTCTGGTTGGCTGGCTGCTGGCGATGACCCTACGCCAGACCGGGCATTTTTTCTTCGAGCCCAAAACCTACGACGAAGTGAACAGGGCCAGCCACGACTACAAGGAAAGCGTGAAGGTCGGTTACAACCTGAACCGCAAAGTGGTACTGCTGTCGATCTGGGCCCTGACACCCTTTGCACTGATGCTGACACCGGACCTGTTCGGCCTGCTGACCCCGGCAACGGGACTGATGGAGTTCATCGGCAATACCGCCCTGGTATGGCTGTTCATCGGCTTGGGCGCGGTGGTGTTCAGAACCGTTCATCTGTTCAAGCTGATGGGCGTGCAGTCCGGCCTGGTGTGGATGACCAAGATCCTTACCGACCCCTTCCATGACATCAAGATCTACCAAAAATCGCCTTACTACATCCTTAAAGGCGAAATGTACGACAACATGGAAGACTGGTACGAAGAGGCGCCCCTGCGCAACGATACATGACCGAACTGAGCGACCTTACTCATATTACGGCGGTACCAGAACAGCAGAGCCGGCGCGATGCCCGGCAGCGGCGACGGCTGCGCAGCAAATTGCCCGAGTTGATCGAGCTTGAACGCATACTGGCCGAATCCCCGGCCCAGTTCTCCGCGCAGGTAAGCGCCCATGTTCAGGTCGACTCCCTTGAGCTGCCGATTTACCGGGTGGATGTAGGCAATGCGGCGGAAGACCGCCCGGCGCTGTTGTTATTGGGCGGCGTGCACGGGCTAGAGCGTATCGGTACCCAGGTGGTTCTGGCGTGGCTGCGCAACCTGTCCAACCGGTTACGGTGGGATGGCCACCTGGCCGAGTTGCTGCAGCAGGTGCGCCTGGTGGTGGTGCCGATCGTGAACCCCGGGGGCATGTTGCTTAACCGGCGTAGTAATCCTGCTGGCGTTGATCTCATGCGCAACGCCCCCATTTCGGCCCAGAGCCAGAGCACCTTCCTGGTGGGTGGGCAGCGGTTGTCACCCAGGTTTCCCTGGTATCGGGGCAAGCCCGATCAGGAAATGGAGCCGGAAAATCTGGCCTTGCAGGGCATTATCGAAGATCTGTTGCCGGGACGGCCTTTCAGCCTGTCGCTGGACTGCCATTCAGGCTTCGGCTGGCGTGATCAGATCTGGTTTCCCTACGCCTATCGCCGCCGCCCCATGCGCAATATTTCGTCGGTGATGGCGCTGAAACTGCTGTGGGAGCAGGCCTATCCCCATCACGACTATCAGTTCGAGCCGCAATCCCAGCATTACGTCACCCACGGCGACCTCTGGGACTACTTCTACAAACGCCACAACCGACAGGCCAGCGCTCCCTGGTTACCCCTGACCCTGGAAATGGGTTCCTGGCGCTGGCTGCGCAAGCGCCCCCGTCAGCTGTTCAGCCGGGAGGGCTTGTTCAACCCGCTGGTATCTCATCGCCACCAACGGGTTCTGCGCAGCCATATGATTCTGCTCGATTTTCTGCTGAATGCCAGCGCCAATCACGGGAACTGGCTGCCTAATAAGTCCGAAGACGAATGGCTGCGCGCAGCCGCCCGAATGCACTGGTACAGCAAGGGCGAGACCCCTTAGTGGACTGGCTGTTACTGCGGGGGCTGGCCCGTGAAAGCGCCCATTGGGGCGATTGGCCAGAGCAGCTCCAGACGGCCCGCCCTGAAGACCGCTTCCATACCGTGGATTTTCCCGGCACCGGGCTGAACCGACACCTGCGTTCGCCGGCCTGCATTACCGGAATGCGCCAGTTCGCGGAGCAGGCGGCTTGCGGCTTACCGCGTCCGCTGGGGCTGATCGGGCTGTCTCTGGGAGGCATGGTGGCACTGGACTGGGCGCTCAACCGCCCGGACGACTGCGCAAACCTGGTATTGATTTCGTCCAGTTCCGGGCTCAGCCGACCCTGGCGGCGGCTGCGACCGGCCCAGTGGGCGCGGGTTATCCGCATGCTCACCCAGGCCGACAGCGATACACGGGAGCAGGCCATTCTCGCCATTACCAGCAACCGGCCCATCCCCATTGAAGTGACGCACCAGTGGCAGTCTGTTCAGCGCGAACGTCCAGTGAAGCGGCTCGATGTGGTCCGCCAGCTCTACGCCGCTTCCCGCTACCGGCCGCCACACCACCAGCTGCCGATGCCGGCACTGGTCATGGCCAGTGCCGGCGACCGGCTGACGGACTGGCGTTGTAGCCGGGACCTGGCCGAGTCCCTCGACTGCCACCTGGCGGTACACCCCAGCGCTGGCCATGATCTGCCATTGGACGATCCCCGATGGCTGATCGCTCAGCTAAAGGCCTACTTTCCGATCGATCGTTGATCCCGGTTCACAACCCGCTGAGTTGTCATGGTTTCGTCGCAAACTCTTCATCCAGCTGACACAACCCTGCCCTAGAATCTGATTTAACAGGCCTGCTGCGGTTCAGCGGCCGCAATAATGTAGCGACTCAAAGGAATCAGATCATGCCGGCTCAGTCCACAGCTTCCAGCAACGGCCGCAGACTTGCCTCCGGCCTGGCCACGGAACCGGGCCAGGTCGAGGCGGCTCAGCGGCTTCGGTACCAGGTGTTCACCAGAGAATATGGCGCCGAAATAGAGACCGATACTGAAATCGATCAGGACCGGTTTGATCCCTGGTGCGAACACTTTGTGGTTATTGATCAGAATGATGAGGTCGTGGCGACCACACGTCTGTTGCACGGCGAGGTGGCGGCGAAGATCGGCGGTTTTTATTCCGAAGATGAATTCGATCTGGCGCAGCTGAAACGCAATCCCGGCCTGTTTGCGGAGCTGGGCCGGACCTGCATACGCAGCGACAACCGTTCCGGCGCAGCCCTGAGCATGCTCTGGTCAGCGGTTGCACAATACCTGGTGGAGAAACGCATCGACTTTCTGCTGGGTTGCGCCAGCATCAGTATGCTGGACGGCGGTTATAAGGCCTGGCGTATCAGCCAGCAGGTGCAACGGGATCACATGGCCGCCAACGCGTTCCGGGTCACGCCCAAACGCACACTGCCCCACCTGGCTACCCAGACCCTGAAAGCCGGCAAAGTCGAGATTCCCCCGCTGATTCGCACCTATATGCGACTGGGCGCCGAGGTGTGTGGCGACCCCTGCTGGGACCCGGCGTTCCGCTGTGCCGACCTGCTTGTGCTACTGGACGTGGATAAACTGGCAGCCCGCTACGCGCGCCGCTACAAACTCGGGGCAAGAACCGCTTGAGACCGAATATTCACCTGGGTGAGCAGGTTCGTTTGTGCACCCGCATGAGCGCGTTTGTCGGGTTTCTACTGGTCAGCATCGGGACTCTGGCACTGTTGCGGGTGGCTGAACTCTGCTCGGGCAGACACATCAACCGGGCTCCGTTGGTTCAGCGCTATTGCGCCGTTCTGTGCCGGCTCCTGGGCATGAAGGTTCAGACCCATGGCACCGTCACGCAAGACGCCGCGTTGCGGGTATGCAACCACGTCTCCTGGACGGACATTCCGCTTCTGGGGTCCTGCCTGCCGCTGCGATTTCTGGCCAAACGTGAAGTCGCTTCCTGGCCCGTCATTGGCTGGATCGCTCGTCAGATTGGCACCCTTTTTGTGCAACGTGGCGGCGGCGATTTCTTAAAGGTCCAACAAACGCTGACTGAAGCTCTGGCTCAGCGGGAGTGCGTGCTGATTTTTCCTGAGGGCACGACCACAAGCGGAGAAAGGGTCAGAAAATTTCATCCGCGTCTGATTGGCGCTGCGATCACGGCCGGCTGCCCAGTCCAAGCGATCACTATTGCCTACCATCGCGATGGTCAACCTGACCTGCTGGTACCGTTTATCGGCGACGACGACTTTGTCGCGCACCTGCCCCGGTTGCTGAGACAACCCGCCGTGCAAGTGGACATCCTGTTTCATCCACCACTGACCGTGTCCGCCAGCGATTGCCCTAACCAATTAGCCCGGACACTGCACCAGCAGGTAAGCCAGGGCCTGGAGGCCTTGCGGGAAAACGCTAGAAGTCCGACATCGCATCCTGCAAATCGCGCTTCAGCTCATCCGGCTCGGTGATCCACAGGGTTTTGTCCTGGCCCGGAAAAACACCCACTTCCAGGCCGTCTTTCGTTAGTCCTGGCACCCATTTGCGGAAGAAATCCGGCAGGGAAATGCTGAGGGGCGACAAGTCATCCGTGCCGCCAGCGTAGTCTTTGGCAAGTTCAGACGCCGACCACACCGGCAGATACTCCACACCGTCTTCGTCTGATGAGATTTTCAGGAACTGATTGTCGGCATTCACCAGAATCCAGATTTCCCGCTCCTCCGCTACATGGCTCAGGAAGAAGTCATAACGTTCCTCTCCATCCATTGCCAGTAGTTCGGCCAGGTCTTGGTTGCTCATGCTAAGGGTCTCTGTCTGTCGTTATCGGTTAAGTCGTGATCACGATCTACGTCGGATCTGTGCTAATCGCGCCAGCCAGTCGCCCTTCTGGGACTTCAGGCAGGCTTCTTCGCTGTCGAACTGAAGGCATGCGGAAATGGTCCGGGAGTCAATGCCGGTTTCTTCAAGCGCGGCCATGGTCAGCGCCTGCATGCGCTGATCGTCACCATTGTCCAGCGCTCGCTGAAGATTGGCCTGAGTGTCGAAGATCCAGGTAACCCGCAGCCCAGCTGGAAATTCATAGCGGCCGTTGTCGTGGGTCAGCCAATCGAAGCCCGGTATTTCAGCTTTGGCAATCTCACAGGCCTCGGTCAAAGTTACCACGAGCTGACGTTCCATCTGATTTTTTTGGCGTTTAGTGGTCGCCATACTGGATCCTTTTCGAGAGCGAGCGGTAGATGTCTCAACGACCGCCGTAAGATTTCATGTAGTCCGGGTCAGTTTACCAGCGTATCGTTAGCAATCTATCCTTCAAGGACGCACTTTTTGTCACATCTGCGACTGGCCCTCTTACTGGGCATGACCGTGGCCATTGCGCCGCTGTCGATTGATGCCTACCTGCCTGCGTTTCCCCGGATTGCCGACTGGCTGGACATACCCCACAGCCAGGTCGGGCTGACCCTGAGCGCCTACGTGATAACACTCGGGCTGGCGCAACTGATTGGCGGTCCATTGTCCGATCGCTACGGCCGAAAGCCGATACTGTTCGGCGGATTGTTTGTATTCGCCTGCGGCGCGCTCATGGTCTCTTTTGCAAGTACCCTTCCTGAAATGATTTTCTGGCGAGTGGTTCAGGCGCTTGGGGGCGCCTTCTGCGCGGTGTCTGTGCCCGCGCTTGTCCGGGACCAGGTCAGCGGACAGGACGCCGCCCGCCTGTTCGGCCTGATTGGCCTGATCATGTTCATTGCGCCAGCTGCGGCACCGTCACTGGGTTCGCTGATGCTGGCACTGGGCGAGTGGCAGTGGATCTTCCTGATGCTGGCCGGATACGCCGGCTGTCTGATGCTGGTTCTGAATCTGGCCCTTTTCCCGAGCCTGAAGCCGCATACGCCCACTCGGACCCCTGTGGGCACCCTGGTAACCAACTATTTGCTGGTGCTCAAACATAAAACCACCATGCGCTTCATCGGTATTCAGGTGCTGTGTTTCAGCATGATGCTGCTGTTCATTACCCACTCCTCATTCATCTATCAGGAGTGGTTCGGACTGTCGAAGAGTCACTTTTCCCTGTTATTCGCCGCCAACATCGGCGTGATGGCGCTGCTGAATCTGATCAATCGGCCCCTGTTACGGCACTTTTCCTCTGCGGTTCTGGTACGGGCACAGGTCATCCTGCAGTGCCTTGCGCTTGTCGCGCTGACCATCGCGACCTTACTTGACGGCTCCGTGTGGGCTGTCGCGCCCTGTATTATCCTGGCCATAGGCTTTCAGGGCGGGATCGTGCCCAACAACATGGCCAACGCCATGGAATTTTTCCCCAAACTCAGTGGTACGGCGTCTGCCTTGCTTGGCGCTTCCCAATTCACCATTGCCGGGGCAATCAGTGGGGTATCCGCCAGCTTCGGAGACCTGAGCCTGCTGACCATCGCCGCTGGCATGCTGGCCTGCTCAGCGGGCGCCGTGTTACTGGCGCTGGGTGCCCCTCGCGCTGTCAATCAGGCCAAAATCAGTGAACCGACTCACAACCAATGAGCGTACTAGTCAGGTAACAAAATAATCGAGGAAGGTTTTTATAATGACATCGTTTAGTCACGATCTAGCCACTGCCTCCACGCATTCCATGAAAGCATCCCGTATGCCAGAGCTGCTCAGAACTCCGCGGCTGGATTCCGGCCAGCCGGAGGAAAAGCGCAAAGAAATCGCCCGTTATTTCACCAATACGTTTGATACTTACACCAGCCTTTTCGATTGCCTCGCGGACGACGCGGGCTATTTCAAGAAATCGATTCCGCTGCGGCACCCACTGATTTTTTACCTCGGTCACACCGCCACTTTTTTTGTTAATAAACTGGTATTGGCAAAGCTCTTGCCAGAGCGCATCGACCCGCACATGGAGTCCGCCTTTGCTGTTGGCGTCGACGAAATGAGCTGGGACGATTTAAACGATGATCACTATGAATGGCCCAGCGTATCGGCCGTGAAGGACTATCGTGGCAAAGTCCGTGCCAGCGTCCTTGAGCTGATCGAGACTCTGCCCCTGACGCTACCGATCAACTGGGAAAACACCTGGTGGCCTATCGTGATGGGCATAGAACACGAGCGCATTCACCTGGAAACCTCGTCTGTATTGATCCGTCAGCATGACCTGGCCAGGGTCAGGCCACAGCCTGAATGGGCCCCCGTTCGCGAAACCGGCGAGGCGCCGGACAATACATTGATCGATGTACCCGCGGGTACCGTCAAGCTCGGCAAATCCCACGATGACGGATATTACGGCTGGGACAACGAATATGGCACCCACGAAGCAACTGTAGACAAATTCCAGGCCAGCCAATACTTGGTGAGCAATCAGGAATTCCTTGAGTTTGTCGAAGCTGGCGGCTACGAGCAGAACGATTACTGGAGTGACGAGGGACAGTCCTGGCGGCAGTTCGCCGAAGCCCGGCATCCCACGTTCTGGCGCTGGCAAAATGGCTGGCATCTGCGATTGATGACCGAAGAAGTGGAAATGCCCTGGGACTGGCCGGCAGAGGTGAACTACCACGAGGCCAGGGCGTTTTGCGAGTGGAAACGCAAACAGGCCGGCCGACCGATCCGCCTGCCCACTGAAGACGAATGGCATCGGCTCTGTTCAGAAGCCGGTGTCGAAGAAGTTGGCGCCGGTGCGGCCAATGCCAACCTGCATCTTGATCATGGCGCCTCGTCCTGTCCGGTCACTCATTTCCGGCACGGCCAATGGTTTGATGTGGTCGGCAACGTCTGGCAGTGGATGGAAACACCGACTTACCCGTTCGACAACTTCAAAGTGCACCCGCTGTACGACGATTTCACCACACCCACCTTTGACGGGCAGCATCAGCTGATCAAGGGCGGGTCCTGGATTTCTTGCGGGGACGAAGCAAGACTGGCGGCCCGCTATGCCTTCAGACCGCATTTTTTCCAGCACGCGGGGTTCCGGTATATCGCGTCTGACGTCGAGGTTGTGCAACCCAACGTCTACTACGAAAGCGACCGGCTACTCACGGAATACGCGGAATTTCATTTCGGAGATAACTGGTTTGGCGTGGAGAACTTCCCGAAGACGGTGGCAGACATCGCGCTTGACGCCATGAAAAGAAAAACCACCGGTAAAGCGCTGGATCTTGGCTCGGCCTGTGGCCGTTCAAGCTTTGAGCTGGCCAGGGAGTTTGACCAGGTGGACGGCGTGGATTTCTCCGCCAACTTTATACGTCTTGGCGTTGAGATGGCCGAACAGGGCGCTATTCGCTACGCGCTTGCCGAAGAAGGGGAGCTGGTCAGCTACCACACCAGAACGCTCGAGGAGCTTGGACTGGAGGGCTGTGCTGACAGGGTGGCTTTTTATCAGGGCGACGCCTGTAACCTCAAACCGCTCTACAGCGGTTACGATCTGGTATTAGCGGCCAATCTGATCGACCGCCTGTACCGGCCAAGCCGATTCCTGGACAGCATCCACGAACGCATCAACGACGGTGGTATTCTGGTGATTGCCTCACCTTACACCTGGCTTGAAGAGCATACCCCGAAAGAAGAGTGGATCGGCGGCTTCAAGAAAGACGGCGAAAACCACA
>Ga0306910_1000100_pt1 | contig 53865 bp, 46 predicted proteins | sample AntRauMFilla2698_FD_190438 | JGI IMG/M metagenome (GOLD analysis project Ga0306910, IMG submission 190438) | Saline lake microbial communities from Rauer Islands, Antarctica - Metagenome Filla 2 #698 (v2) (version 2) | ecosystem: Environmental > Aquatic > Non-marine Saline and Alkaline > Saline ... | reverse complement strand
ACACGCCTTTATGAAGATGAGTCACAGAGTCACATTCATTAGCAATACCGGTATCGTGGGTAACCATAATTAGAGCGATGTCGCGGGATTCAATAGCTTCAAAAAAGACTCTTAGCATAGAATCTGTGTTTGCTTCATCGAGATTTCCGGTGGGTTCGTCGGCCAGCAGGAGAGAAGGTTTATTGATGAGCGCACGAGCTACAGCAACGCGTTGCTGTTCTCCACCGCTAAGTTCACTTGGTCGATGGGTTGTCCTGTGAATAATTCCCAACAATTCCATTAAATGTTCAGCTTCAGGACGAATCTCTTCTATCTTTTTCCCCTGAATCATAGCCGGCATGCAGATATTTTCAAAAGCGGAAAACTCCGGCAGTAAATGATGAAACTGAAACACAAAGCCTAATTCCTTATTTCTGAAAGAGGCGAGCTGTTTTTTATTCCATTGATGAATGTTTTCATCGCGGAAGAGTACTCTGCCAGAATCAGGTTTGTCTAATCCTCCCAAAATATGGAGTAATGTACTTTTTCCGCTGCCACTCGAGCCCACGATGGCCATCGAAGAACGATCTTTCAGCGTTAAACTGACATTCTCAAGAACTGAAATATCAGACTGACCGCTGTGCGAAAATGATTTTGAGATGTGTTCAGCCTGCAGAAGCATCGTTATCAGGATTCCTGCTGAACAGTTGTGTTAAATTCAGGGAAAAGTAGTGATTCTATATGAACACATTTCCCTGTTTCTGTATCAACATCGGCTAAAATCCCGCTTAGCCTGTTATCACCATCAGCCGATTTATAACGATGTGGTGTTTGCAGTTGGAATCGCTTGAGGGCGGTATCTTTATCCATTCCGATTACAGAGTGATAAGCGCCTGTCATTCCCGCATCTGTTATATAGCCAGTTCCATCGGGCAAAATACGGGCATCGTTGGTAGGAATATGTGTATGAGTGCCCACCTGTATAGAAACGCGTCCATCTACATGCCAGCCCATAGCCATCTTTTCAGCGGTGGCTTCGGCGTGAAAATCGAGGAAGATGAGATTGGTTTCTTTCTTAATGATATCTATAACGTAATCGGCTGCTGAAAACGGATCGTCGAGCGGCTGCATATACGTTCGCCCCATTAAATTCATTACGCCGATTTTTAAATCTGTTCCAGGAATTTCATAAATCCCAAATCCGTAACCATGAGCTCCCTTAGGGTAGTTAAACGGGCGAAGAAGATTTTTATCCTCTTTCATATAAGGATAGATCTTCCATTTGGCAAAACTGTGATTTCCACCGGTTATTACGTGTATGCCAAGTTTATAGAAGTTCTTTACGATGGTGCGATTAAGTCCCATTCCTTCATGGGCATTTTCACCATTGGCAATCACAAAATCGGGTTTGTGTTTTTTAATGAGAGAAGGGAGGAGAGTATCGAGAAGGTTAATTCCCGGGTCGGCAACAACATCGCCGATAAACATGATACGTTTAGTAGAACTCATTTAAGCGGGTTCAATCTGTTTTAAAAAAATAAAAAAAGCCCAAGAGTACATCAGGGTTGTCAGTGACACTGTATTGACAATGCGGGATCCGGCCTTCACAGGGTCGACCTTCCACTATTCCCTTGCGGGACATGAGGCATGCTCTTACCTGAAAGAACACAATTCCCTGATTTATTAGTTGTAGACACTGACAAATCCATAGATGCCCCTTGAGCGAATTCAAATATCGTTATTTTCAGCCTTAATATCTGCTAAAATTTTAGAAATCCCGGCTTTTAGCATGTCAGATTCAGTAGTTGCTTCATTTTGCTGATTATTCTTTTCCTGCTCATTGAGTAAATCAACCGCTATACTTAAGAGTGCCATAGCGTTAATTGTGAAGTCTGGCTGACCCTTTAGCTCCATACGATATTCACGATAACGTTCATTGATATATCTGGCCGCTCGTTTCATGAGTTCTTCGTCGTCCGGTGCAACTTTTAGTGCATAAGTGCGACCGAGAATCTCAATTTTAATAGATTTTTGTTCGTTTTGACTCATAAGATATCAGCCTTGGGCTATTCGAGATAATAATCGATACGTTTTACCATTTTTTCGATTTGTTGCTTTAGAACAATTCGATTGGTGGCAGAGAGTGAGCCCGATACTTTCTTTTGGTGCTCAAGCTCGTCAACTTTTGCTTTAAGGGAATCTCTTTCCTGCGTGAGTTTCTTTTTTTCTTCCAGCAGGGTAGAAACGTTTTCTGACAATTCCTTTAACAGAGTATCAGCGTCTGAATGTGTTTTGTGTGCAGGTGAGTTTACATGCGCATCCATAGGATTATTTATCCTCTAAGTTCTGCGTCAAATTGTTTTGAAAGTGACTTCAAAATATTATCGACTAATGGTTCTACATCTTTGATAGTTAAAGTCTTACTTTCATCTCTGAAAAGCAATCGAAACGCGATCGATTTTTTGTCTTTCCCAATATTTTCACCCTCATATACATCAAACACATTGATTGAAATGAGTTGTTTCCCGGCAGACTTCTTCGCCTGATCCATTAAATCACCCGCGCGGATATCTTTATCAACCGTAACGGCTAAGTCAAAGTCAAAAGATGGAAATTTGGGAACTGGCTTAATTTTGTCAGTGACCGCTCCGGCATAAGTTTGAATCTCTGTAAGATTAAATTCTGCCCAAACAACCGGGACTTCAATATCGAAAGCTTTATTAATATCAGGATTAAAAATATGAGCGGATCCAATGAGTGACTTACCAACGTAATATTCAAGATTTTCATTATCCGGCGCCTGAACGCGGACAGCATTGAGTCCCAATGCCCTAAACCACGCTTCAATATTAGTTTTGATATCAAAAATGGTGTACGGCTGCTTTTTGCCCGTCCAGTGCTCAGGCTGTTTAAAACCGGCGTAGCCCAGTAAAAGTGAGACTTCTTCACCAACGCCGTCAATAAAAGTTGAGGGACGATCTTTTGAATATACGTGTCCGACTTCATAGAACGCGATACGATCCTGCGAACGATTCACATTATATTCAACTGAACTCAGAAAACCATGACTCAAGCTATCTCTTAAAACAGATTGATCACGAGAAATCGGGTTAAGCGTTTTGATAAGCTCTTTGGGATTCGAATGCTTTTCGGCGTAAGATTCAGGTAAAAGTGAATTTGTATAGATCTCCCTGAAACCTGACTGAGCTAAAAATCTGCGCTGCTGGCGAATAAATTGTTCCTGTTCAGGAAAGGGGGATGGTGTGTGAAAATGGGTAAGTGTCGGCGATTGAACATTATTGTAGTCATATACCCGAGCCACCTCTTCAATCAAATCAACTTCGCGTTCGATGTCGGGACGGAATGAGGGGATTTCACTTACAAGAACGCCATCTTTGTTTTCTGTTGGGATTTCGAGTCTGTTGAGAATACCCAGCATGTGATCTTTTTTGAGATCGGTACCCATCAGTTTGTTGAACCGCTCCGGACGCAGCGTAACAGTTTTTTGTTCAAATTTCACAGGATGCACGTCTGTTGTGCCATCAACAATTTCTCCATCGGTGAGCTGGGCTAAAATCTCAGCACAACGCTCGGCAGCTTTCCGGGTCATTTCAGGATCAATTCCACGCTCAAAACGATACGATGCATCTGTTTGCAAGGCTAAGGCTTTGGATGTGGTTCTGATGGAAGTAGGCTCGAAATAGGCACTCTCAATAAGAATATTGGTGGTTTTTTCTGAAATTTCCGAATTCTGCCCGCCCATTACACCGGCAATGGCAACTGGTTTTTCAGCGTCGCAAATAAACAAGCTTCCGGCCGGAACTTTGCGTTTTATTTCATCAAGAGTCTCGAATTCAATTTCTTTGTCGAATGATTGAACAATGATCTCTTGTCCAGCTACTTCATCTAAATCGAAGGCATGGAGCGGCTGACCCATTTCGTGAAGGACGAAGTTGGTAACATCCACAGCATTGTTGACCGGACGCAAACCAATTGCGGTTAGATAATTTTTCAGCCACGCCGGACTCTCCTTAATCGTTGCGTTTTTGATAACTTTTCCAACATAGCGATGGCATTTATCTTCGTCTTTAATTGAGATTTTAATGCCGTCAACGGGCTGATCATCTGCAGAGGTGATTTGCGGATAGCGTAACTCTTTTTCAAAATAAGCGGCTAAATCGCGAGCTACCCCGATATGACATGTGGCGTCTGGCCGGTTTGGCGTGATGGCGATTTCAAGAACTGTGTCATGGTACAGATCCGCTACTTCATTGAAAGGTGTCCCGTTTGGTTTATTTGTGTCGAGCACCATAATTCCGCTGTGGTTGTCTCCGATGCCGAGCTCATCTTCGGCGCAAATCATTCCAAATGAAACTTCACCGCGAATTTTACTCTTTTTGATTTTAAAGGGTTTTCCGTTGGGTAATACTATCGGAAGAGTTGTGTTTACGGTTGCCACAGGCACTTTTTGTCCACCGGCAACATTGGGCGCTCCGCATACAATCTGTACAGGTTCTTCCTTGCCGATATTAACAGAGCAGAGCTTGAGTTTGTCGGCGTTAGGGTGAGACGTTGCTTCGAGAACTTCACCGACTACTACGCCTTCCAGATCGGAACCGATCTGTTCCATTTCTTCAACTTCGAGACCTAACAGCGTGAGACGTTCAGCTATCTCTTCTGGAGTGATAGAGAGGTCAATGTATTTTTTTAACCAGTTACAGGAAATCTTCATATTGAAAAGAGAAAAATCGTTTAAATAAGTTGATTGAATTGAGAGAGGAGTCGGACATCATTCTGATACATGTCGCGGATATCAGTCAGGCCGTATTTTGCCATAGTCATGCGTTCTACGCCAAGTCCGAGTGCAAAACCAGAATAGATTTCCGGATCAACATCAACCGCTTTTAGCACATTGGGATCGACCATTCCAGCACCGAGAATCTCCATCCAGGTATCTTTTTGATCGTTCCAGATATCCATCTCTAAACTTGGTTCTGTAAAAGGAAAATAGGAGGGTCGCAGGCGATATTTAACATCATCGCCAAACATCATTTTAGCCAGAATGATGAGTGTTTCTTTCAACTCAGCAAAAGTAACATTTTTATCAACATACAGCGCTTCAACCTGATGAAACATGAAGTATGATTTATAGGTAACCGATTCATTTCGGTAAACACGTCCGGGCATGATTGCGCGTACCGGCGGCTTTTGATCTTTCATCAACCGAATTTGAACCGGAGATGTATGAGTACGCAATACCAGATCATCGAGATCTTTTTCATCTTTGCGGATGAAAAAAGTATCCTGCATATCTCGCGCGGGATGTTCAGGCGGAAAGTTGAGAGCGGTAAAATTGTGAAAGTCGTCTTCGAGTTCAGGACCGTCGGCTATTGTGAAACCCAATCTGGTAAAAACAGATTTAATTTCTTCCATCCCAATAGTAAGCGGATGAAATCCACCGACAATTGGCTCAGCGCCGGGAAGTGTGATATCATCTTTTGCTCCAAACTGTTTTGTAGAAGATTTTTGAAGCTCTTGTTTGGCTTCGTCGTAGCGGGTTTGAGCTTCCTGCTTGAGCTTATTGATGAGCTGTCCCAGTTCCGCACGTTCTTCTTTAGGAGCTGTTCCGATTTTAGAAAGGAGAGAGGTGACTTTCCCTTTTTTTGAGAGGAATTGAAGTCGATATTCCTCGAGGGTTTCTTCAGAGGTGATAGCAAAGTCTTTTATCTCTTCAGCTATCTGCGCAACAGTATCTTTCATAAATAAATGTGAGTAATTACCTGTAAAAAAAACGGCAAATTACCTGTGCGATAATTTGCCGTGTTTGATATAAAGTCGAGAAGAGCGCTGTTTTAATTAACGGCTTCTTCAACAATGGCTTTGAAAGCTTCCGGATCATGAACAGCAATATCTGCAAGGGCTTTACGGTTCAGCTCCATATTACTCTCTTTCATCGCGTGGATGAGACGAGAATAGGTAGTTCCGTTCAGTCTTGATGCTGCGTTGATTCGGGCGATCCAGAGTTTTCTGAATTCGCGTTTTCTAACTTTACGGTCGCGATACTGATAGACTAATGCTTTTTCAACAGCATTTTTTGCAACCGTATAAACGTTTTTGCGTGCGCCCCAGTAGCCTTTCGCTTGTTTTAAGATCTTTTTGCGACGGCGACGGGAAGCCACATTATTTCGTGATCGTGGCATTTTAGATTACGTTTAAGGTATTAAGTGTTTTAGTGTGTAAAATTCGCTAGTGCGAGGCGTTAAATATTGAGAAGTTCTTTGATAGAACGCTCATTAGCTTTATTAACGACCGTAAATTTACGGAGGTTACGCTTACGCTTTGGCGATTTTTTGGTCAAAATATGACTCTTGAACGCTTTTTTACGCTTAATTTTACCACTTCCGGTAACCTTAAAACGCTTCTTAGCGCCACTGTTTGTTTTGACTTTAGGCATATTGATTTAGTGCTTTGTCGTTAAAATTGACAGACTCCAAAAATATGTACTTTTAAACTCGGGTACAAGTTACTTTTTGTCTGCCGTGAGCATCATGTGCATTCGCTTGCCTTCGAGCTTTGGCCGTGTTTCAATAGAACCGACATCATCGAGCTCATCAGCAAGTTTGAGCAACAGATCTTTTCCCTGATCACTGTAAATAATATCACGTCCGCGAAACTGAACGGTGGCTTTCACTTTATTGCCTTCCGACAGAAACTTATGCGCGTGACGCAGTTTGAATTCAAAATCGTGATCATCTGTGTGAGGGCGGAAGCGAAGCTCTTTTACCTGAACGGTATGTTGCTTCTTTTTGGCTTCCTTCTCTTTTTTCTTCTTTTCGTAAACAAATTTCCCATAATCCATCACCTTACAAACAGGTGGACGTGCATTGGGAGCGACCTCAACCAAATCGAGCTCACGTTTATAAGCTTCTTCGAGCGCCTGCTTGGTTGGCACAATTTCGTGATCATCCCCTTCCGGAAGTATCACCCGAACTTCACGAGCACGAATGTCTTCGTTTACACGAGTCTTATTACTATTGTGACGATTGTTTGCGATAATATACCTCTATGGTTTGATTAGTAAGTTGTTGGTAACGCTTTGTCATCAATTTCTTTGACAACTCTGCTAATAAAGTCAGAAATTTGGAAAGTTCCAATATCTCCTTTTGTGTGTCTTCTGACCGATACCGTGTTTGATGATTGTTCTTTCTCACCTACAATTAACATGTAAGGAGTCTTTTGCGTTTCAGAATCGCGGATTTTTGCTCCAATTTGCTCATCCCGCTCATTTAAGTAAACGCGAACGCCTTTTTCTTCAAGTTTTGTCTTAAGATCAGCGCCAAATTCATTGAAATCTTCAGAAATAGGTAAAATGCTGACTTGTGTAGGAGAGAGCCACAGCGGAAAATTTCCTGCAAAATGTTCAATCAAAATGCTCATGAAGCGTTCCATTGAGCCAAAGGGTGCCCGGTGAATAATTACCGGACGATGCTTTTGATTATCAGATCCTATGTAGGTCAGATCAAAACGTTCTGGCATAACATAATCTACCTGAACCGTTCCAAGCTGCCATTTGCGGCCTATGGCATCGCGAATAATGAAATCAATTTTGGGTCCGTAGAATGAAGCTTCTCCGGGAACAATCTTGTAGGAGAGTCCCATTTCATCCACAGCTTCTTTAATGTCTTTTTGAGCCCGTTCCCATTGTTCAATATTTCCGCCGTATTTCTCATCATTATCATCTCTGTAAGAAAGACGAATATCAACGGGCATATCAAAAGTTTGAAATACAAACTGAGTCAGCTCAATGGTGTTTTTAATCTCTTGCTTAAGTTGATCGTTGGTGCAATAGATGTGGGCGTCATCCTGAGTAAATCCACGTACACGGGAAAGTCCGTTCAGTTCGCCTGATTGCTCATAGCGATAAACGGTGCCGAATTCTGCCAGGCGAACAGGAAGATCGCGATACGAACGCATGTCGCTGTCATAAATTCGATGGTGATGAGGGCAGTTCATCGGCTTGAGAATATATTTCTCGTCATCCACATCGATAGGAGCGTACTGAGAATCTTTGTAATAGGGATAATGACCTGATGTTTCGTAAAGCTTCAGATTTCCGATATGCGGAGTGATTACTTCGTCGTAGCCACGGCGGACTTGTTCCTCACGTAGAAATTGCTCAAGAATGCGACGGATTTTGGTTCCTTTTGGCAGCCAGACCGGAAGTCCCTGACCTACCATCTGGTCCATCATAAAGATCTTCATCTGCTTGCCAAGCTTTTTATGATCTCTTTTTTTGGCTTCCTCAACCTGATGCATCCACTCTTCGAGCATCTTCTGTTTTGGAAAACTGATTCCATAAATACGGGTCAGCATGGTGTTATCGGAATTTCCACGCCAGTAAGCGCCTGACATCGACGTCAGTTTAACAGCTTTGATTAAACCCGTGTTTTGAATGTGAGGTCCACGGCAAAGATCCGTGAAATTTCCCTGTTCGTAAAAACTGATGGTACCGTCTTCAAGATCTTCGAGCAGTTCCAGCTTATACGGATCACCTTTTTCTTCGAAATAAGTGATTGCTTTCTCTTTGGGGACTTCTGAACGCACAAAATTGTTTTTTTGGCGAGCCAGTTCAATCATCTTCTTTTGAATCTTATCAAGCTCTTTTTCAGAAACCTGTTTGTCGCCAAAATCGATATCGTAATAAAAACCGTTTTCGATAGGAGGGCCGATGGCGAATTTAGCATTGGGATAAAACTCCTGAACAGCTTCGGCAAGCAGGTGAGCGGAAGAATGCCAAAAAGCATACTTTCCATCATCAGAATCCCACGTATTGATCTCAATGTTTCCATCGGTGGTGAGTGGCCGATCTAAATCAAGGATAGTTCCGTTGAAAGTGATGCTGAGAGCGTTGCGGGCCAATCCTTTGGAAATAGATTCTGCCACCTGATAGCCGGTTACTCCTGCGTCAAATTCACGTTTACTGTCGTCAGGAAAGGAGATCGTAATCTGTTCTGAACTCATGTAAAATGTTCGGATTCTGATTGATGTTGTTTAGCGCCCTGAAAATACGGATTGAGGATCAAAATGGATAATAAAATAGTGGTAAAGCGTAAATAGAAAGAAAGTAAGGTGGGAATTTGTCTTTTATAGCGTATTCGGGATAAAATCTGACTGACAATTGAGCGGCGGAAATCACAGTTCAATGTGGCAATTTTGTTTCTGATACTGAAAATTTTGCTCTGTGATATTTCGGTCAGATTGATGTAATACTATGATTAATAATAATTTAGAAGGTATAATTTGCAAGATTTCAATTAAAAAATTATTCAGAAATTTTGTAACTGAACATTTTCCGGATGATAGAAAGCAGAGTAGAAGCCTTGGACTTCCGAAGTCTCTCCGGAAGTATCAATTCCGGGAAATAAACTCAAGCCTTTGTTAACGATGACTTCTGAAGTCTTTTTCTGTCTCAAACTCAGCCTCAGCCTTAAAAAGGCGCTGGTCCGCTTTGGTTGGACGAAGTTCCTCCGTTTCCGGATTTTCCTTTACCACTACCGCCACCATTGCCACTGCCCTCGGTTAAGCTATTCTGACCAACATCTATTTCATCTCCAAATTCGGGGGCGTTTTCTGAATTAATACTGGTGAAATTCTCGAAGCGGGCATATTCTTTCACAAAGTGCAGTCGAACAGAACCAACCGGTCCGTTACGCTGCTTTCCAATAATGATTTCAGCAACTCCCGCGGTCGATTCACCATCTTCGTAGGTCTGAATGTTGTAGTATTCAGGGCGGTAGAGGAAGCAAACCACATCGGCATCCTGCTCAATAGAACCGGATTCACGCAAATCACTCAGCTGCGGCCGTTTGCTGGTCCCGCGGTTTTCAACCTGACGGCTAAGCTGAGAAAGCGCGATTACGGGAACATCCAACTCTTTGGCCAGACCTTTTAGTCCACGTGAAATTGTTGCGATCTCCTGCTCACGACTTCCGTCATGATTAGAACCGGCTGTCATAAGTTGAAGGTAATCGACGATGACCATTCCAATATCGTGCTCCTGCTTCAGGCGGCGGCATTTTGACCGAAGTTCCATTAAACTAATACCGGGCGTGTCGTCTATAAAAATGCTGGCAGCGTTTAGTCTTCCTGCTGCTTCGACTAACTTCTCGAATTCAGATTGTGAAATTTGTCCCTTACGAGTCTTCTGTGCATCAACGCGTGCTTCCATAGTGAGAAGTCGCTGAACGAGCTGTTGAGCCGACATCTCAAGACTAAAAAGCGCAATTCCCGTTCGTCTGTTTTCATCGGGATAAAGCGAAGCGTTTCGGGCAGAGGAGAGGACGAAAGCTGTTTTTCCCATTGACGGGCGGGCTGCGATAATGATCAAATCTCCTTTTTGCCAGCCGGCCGTCCATTTATCAAGATCGAGACTGGTGGGAACGCCCGTCAAACCCCCATCCTGACCGCGGATGTCAACGATATAATTCATCGTTTGAAACAGCACATCACTAATGCTTTGTCCCGCTGTTCTTAGATTTTGGTTCGTTAAATCGAAGATTTTTTGCTCGGCTTTATCGAGCAGGGAATACGTATCGGTGTCAGAATCGTATGCCTCCTTTATCAATTCTGTGCTGTTTAAAATCAGCTTTCTCAGGAGGGATTTTTCGGCAACAATTTGAGCATAATATTCGATGTTCGCGGCTGAGCTCACGGCGCTGGTAAGCTGCGCGAGATAACCGGAACCACCCACTTTTTCGAGTAATTCTCTTTTTACAAGATCGTCCTCAACTGTAAGAAGGTCGATAGGATTTCCGCCCTGATTCAGGCGGACAAACGTTTCAAAAATATATCGGTTGGCAGGCTTGTAGAAATCGTCGGGTTGCAATGCCTGAACAGCGATAGAAACGGCTTCCTCTTCAATGAGCATACTGCCAAGCACGGCTTCTTCCACCTCAAGGGCCTGAGGTGGAAGTTTTCCTCCGCTCTCAAGAATTTCCTGAAGTTTATCGGGACTTATTTGATTTTTACGCTGATAGTTGGCCATTTATTGGGGGAAATCTAAATCTGATTATGTTGTTAATTCGTCGTATTTACCGCGGAGCATTTTAATGTCGTTCCAGGTAGGACGCTTCCATTTGTCGTTTCTGAGCAGCGCCGCCGGATGATAAGTAGCTAATAAAGGATAATTTCGATACTGGTGAAACTCACCGCGTAAAGATGAAAGTGAGGTTTGTTCTGTCTTATTTAACAATGTGATGGCGGCGAATTTACCCACGCAGAGAATTATCCTGGGATTGATTATATCGATCTGCCTCTCCAGAAATGGTAAACTCTTAGCACATTCATCCGGCCTTGGATTTCTGTTATCCGGCGGGCGGAATTTAAGAATATTTGCGATGTAAAATTCGTCTCTTGAGAGATTAATCGCACCCATAATTTTATCCAAAAGTTGTCCGGCGGCGCCGACAAATGGTTCGCCCTGTTTATCCTCTTCCTGGCCGGGCGCTTCTCCAACAATCACAAGGTCAGCATTTGGATTGCCAACTCCGAATACGAGGTTTGCACCATCTAAATCAGTTTTCAACTGATCTTCGTGTTTGATGCAGAGTTTTTTCAGCTCGTCTAAAGTTGTGCAAGCGGCTAACTGTTTTTGAATTGTTTCTTTCTCGGGATCAAGTTCAGGCTCGGCTTTGGCTTCGTCTTTTTTATCATCATCCCCATTATCTGGCTGATTAAATAAACCAACAGGAGAGGGCGTGTCTTTTCTGGCGAAAGCCTCATCATTCTCTTCTCCTGGGTGTATAGAAACCGGTTCGGGTTTTGGTGTCTCCGGGGTTTCTTTTTCAGGCGAAGTTGTGACTTCTGGTTCGGATGACTGATATTTTTCTAACTCTTTTTCCCAGTCGATGAAAAAACTACCAAACACTTCATGCTGATGATTGAGGTATTTTTCAATTCTGGTGGTAATATCATTTTTCTCTTCAGGCATAAGCAACGGTATTAATTTGTTGGTGTGAACGTTGCGGAATGAAATCTTTCTCCAAAATGACTACATCTGCTTCAGCTTTATTATTTACGGAGAGGATTTTGACATCCACCGGCCGACCAGTTAACGACTCAATGTAGGGATGAATCACCCGAATGTAATTATCTGTGTAGCCGTACATTAGTCCACCGCGTTCTGAATCCTCAAAAAGCACTGAACGAATTGAATTCACGTATTGAGTGTCAAAATTAAATTTCTTCTTCTTGGATAGTCGGCGCAGTCTATGTGTTCTTTTCTTGCGAATCTGTTTGTCAACCACTGGCTCAATGCTTAAAGCATGTGTATTAGGGCGCTCAGAATAGGTGAAAACATGCAGATAACTAACCGGAAGTGAGGATATAAAATCATAGCTTTCCTGAAATAATTCATCTGTTTCGCCTGGATGCCCCGTAATTACGTCCACACCGATACAGGCATGAGGCATTACTTCTTTGATCAACTGAACTTTGTGTTCGTAGAGATCACTTTTATATCTGCGGCGCATGGTTTTCAGCATGGCATCACTTCCCGATTGAAGCGGAATATGAAAATGTGGTTGAATGGTTTTAGAACTGCCCGCAAAAAGGATAATCTCATCACTCAGTAAATTGGGCTCAATTGATGAGATACGAATACGCTCCATACCTTTAAGCTGATCGAGATGTTGAAGAAGATCAAGAAAATTTTCACCGTTATTTTTACCAAAATCTCCCGCATTCACACCAGTTACCACTATTTCTTTATATCCCTGAGAAATTACCTCTCTGGCGTTGCGCAAAATCTCTTTCGTTTCGGGACTTCTGCTTTTTCCGCGAGCGAGCGGAATAGTGCAAAATGAACATTTGTAATCACAACCATCCTGAATTTTCAGAAACGCCCGGGTTCTGTCGTTTGAACTAAAAGCGTTATGAAAATCAACGGCTTCGTTGACGTCTGAGTGGTGTATAACAGTCTCATCTTGTTTGTGAAAGCCTGGAATGAGATTGTGAATTTTGAACTTGTCGCGTGCGCCCATTACCAGATCCACGCCGTCAATCTGCGCAATTTCTTCAGGCTCAAGCTGAGCATAACATCCGGTTACAGCAATAAAAGCGTTCTTGTTTTTTCTGCGGGCACGTCGCACAATTTTACGGCAGTCCCGATTGGCATCTTGCGTAACTGAACACGTATTGATCACATACACATCAGCTTTTTCATCGAATCGGGTTATCTCAAAATCCCGATCGGCAAATGATCGTTTGATCGTAGATGTCTCAGAGAAATTTAGTTTACACCCAAGCGTGTAGAAAGCGACTTTCTTCATACAAGAATCTGTTTTGATTTTTGACGTGGGAAAAGATACAAAAATATGAGTCGTGGGTCAGGGCAGTGGAGAATAGATTTGTTAAGATTCAATTGAACTTTCCGGCTGCATATGCGATGTAAACAGAAAAGATAAAACAAGGTGTCTCATTTCATTAAAAAAGCGGACAATCATACAAGATCATCCGCTTTTTAAAATTGAAATGTATTGTGATTATCCGAGCACTTTCAAAATAGTGGCGAGAACCATGAAGTTGAGAATTGCGAGCGGAAGAAGATTTTTCCAGCAAAGATTCATCAACTGATTGTACTTAAAGCGTGGGATTGTCCAGCGAACCCAGATAAAGAAGAATACCCAGAAACAAGTTTTGGCAACAAATACGCCAACATCGAGAGCCATTTTTAGGACAGAGCTCATTTCAGGTAACCAAAGCTCAGCAAACGGCAGATGATATCCACCAAAGAAAAAGGTTGTGATAAGCATTGAGCCGATGACTACGTGCATATATTCAGCAAGGAAGAACATCCCGAACTTCATACTACTGTATTCTGTATGGAAACCTCCAACAAGTTCCTGCTCGGCCTCTACAAGGTCAAATGGAGTTCTGTTTGCTTCAGCAAAAGTGGCCACGGTGAAGATCACAAAACCGAGTGGATTACGAATCACATTCCACCAGGTTTCCTGAGAGTTCACAACATCGACAACACTGAGTGATTCAGCAAATAACACACAAGAAGCAACTGCAACACCCAATGGTAATTCATAGCTGAGCATTTGAGCAGCAGCGCGGAGTCCGCCAAGAAGTGAGTATTTACTATTTGAGCTCCAACCGGCAAGAGTAACTCCATAAACAGTAAGTGAAGAAACAGCAAGCAAATATAAAACTCCTACATTCAAGTCGGAGATAAACAGGCCATCGCCAAATGGAATTACAGCAATTGTTATAAGTGCCGTTGAAACCGGAATAACAGGTGCAATTGTATGGAGTGTACGATAGGCGTGAACCGGGGTAACATCCTCCTTTAATATCAGTTTTAGAACATCAGCGATAGGCTGAAATAAGCCAAGAGGACCTACTCTGTTTGGCCCCACACGATTTTGAATGAATGCGGCAATACGTCGCTCGGCATACACCGTTATGGCAGCAGAATTTAGGAGCATAAATAATGCAACTCCCATTACTATTAATGATAAGGTAAATGGCTCCATGAAACCCTGTTATCTATTATGCTAAGTTAATTTCTTCTTTTTCAACTATCTGAACACCAAGTTCTTCATCCATTCGGTCGTAAGTAACACCGGAAAATGGCTTGAACTTAAGAGCGACTTCCGAGATAATTTCTCTTGGCTGAGTAAAGGTGATTGCTGACGCTTCCAGTCCACTCATAAATTCCCAAAACGGATAGCAATCAACTCTGTTTTTGTCGCTTTTCCAGTTATCGAATTTAGTTCCGTATCTATCCAGACGGCCTTCGATCATTTCAGGATGTGTGCGTCTTTCGGTGTGCATTGTTTCTTTGGCAGGAATTGAGCGCTGAATGCGTCCGTCAACATTAACATAACTCGCAGAATGTTCAGCAATACAAGTTATCGGGATAACCAGATCAGCTGCTTCTGAAGTGCTGTTATTGTTAGTGCCAAAATAAACGACGGTAAGATCGCTTAAATCTTCTGAGCTTATTAATTCTCGTCCAATTACATCTTCCTGAAGGATAAATAGTACAGATCCAGCAGCATCAGTTAATTTCGATTTGAGAACAGAAGCGTCAACAGCGTCAATATCGAGAAGTTGTACACCATTGGTGTTGGGTGCTTTATCGTCATCTATTAAAAATCCATCACCAAATCCTTTTTCAACATCGGGAATAAATCCAAGTACATCACCGTCATGTGCTGTAGTGAATTTCTTCAGGCTGTAGTTGTCTTCCACTGAAGCGTGAGGGCTGGCAAGTGAAACAACTTTCTTATCACTCAACCATTCACCCAGAGTAGCTCTGGCGTTATTCCAGGAGGTTTTGATGTGATCACCATCTTCAATTTTTACAGATGGTTTAGAAATTCTATTCTCGTTGAAATTGCGATAGGCATCACGACCACTGTCGGGCATCCAATAGTCATTCACATTTGGATTTTTTCGAGGTGTAATGCGTAAAACTAAATTATCGCGTGTCCAAAGATCAATACTGCATCCTTTGCCGTTGGTAATATCGATACTTGGAGTTTGATTCATTTCCCAAACACGAGCCTTAAATCTAAAATCGGCAGCAGTTAATGCGCCAACAGGGCAGAGGTCGACGGTATTGAGTGAGTACGGATCATCAAATTTATCTTCCGGAGCTGTGATAGGATAATTCTTATCTCCACGCGAAACGATTGTCAGCTGATTTGTCTTAGAAATTTCTTCAGTGAATCTAACGCAGCGTGTGCAGTTAATACATCTTTCTGCGTCGAGAATAACGCGTGGTCCGAGTTCTATGCGTTTTGGTTTATGCACTTTCTTGTGCTCAAAACGGCTTCCTTCAGGACCGTACTTATACGTTTGAATCTGAAGCGGACATTCACCGGCCTGATCGCAAATTGGGCAATCGAGAGGGTGGTTAATGAGAATAAATTCGAGGTTATCTTTTTGAGCACGGACAACTTTTTCAGAAGATACGTGCGTTTTAATAACCATTCCGTCCTGCATTTGCAGGCTGCAGGCAGTCATTAATTTTGGAAACCAGCGGATTTCACGTTCTCCGTTTTCATCAAGTTCAAACTCACCGGTTTCTCTGTTTTTAACAGGAGTTCCGGCTTCAACCAAACACTGACGGCAATTAGCGGGAATTGACAGTTTCTCGTGATAACAGAAAAAGGGCAGATCGAGTCCGTGATCTAATATGAACTGAAGAACCATATCGGCTTCTTCAAATTCAAAACGCTTGTTATCTATAAAAATCTCTGACATAGAAAAGTAGGTTATGCAACTGCAAAGGTTGATTTTTTACAACGGGCTTCAAACTCGTCGCGGAAACGGGTAATTGTGTGACGAACAGGCCAGGCTGCGGCATCGGCAAGTGCACAGATTGTGCGTCCTTCCATCTGAGTGGTAATATCGAGCAACAGATCGAGATCTCTTATTTCACCATCACCACGTTTAATTTTGAGTAATGTTTTTTCAAGCCAACCGGTTCCTTCACGACAGGGAGTACATTGTCCGCATGATTCGTGATGATAGAAATGTGAAATTCTCCAGAGGAAATCCACCATGTCGGTATCTTCATCAAGTACGCACATTCCGGCAGTTCCCATCATTGATCCGGCTTCACGCAATGAATCGGCATCCATAGAGGTTCCTTCACACTGGTCGGCACGTAAAATAGGAGTGGAAGATCCGCCCGGTACAAGTCCTTTAAATTTCTTTCCGCCTCTGATTCCACCTGCAACTTCATTAATGAGCTCCAAGATGGGCATTCCGGTAGGGTATTCATATACACCCGGTTTATTTACATGACCTGAGATTCCGTACAGAACTGGGCCAGGGTGTTTTTCCGCACCAATGCTACTCCATTTATCGGCGCCCATATTCATTATGAGCGGTACATTTGAGAGAGTTTCAATATTGTTGATTGTGGTAGGACGTCCCCATAATCCCTTCTGGGCAGGGAATGGTGGTTTTACTCGTGGATACCCACGTTTACCTTCAAGAGATTCCATCAGTGAGGATTCCTCACCGCAAATATACGCTCCGGCACCCATGTGGACATACATTTCAATATCTACACCGGAACCAAGGATATTTTTTCCAAGATAATTTTTATCGTAAGCCTGCTTAATCGCTTTTTCAAGCATCTGAATTTGCGAACGATACTCTCCGCGAATATAGACGTAAACGGCATCGGCCTGAATGGCGTACGCTGCAAGTACAGCACCTTCAATAAACAGATGCGGATTGTACTCGAAAATCACACGATCTTTAAAAGTACCTGGTTCTGACTCATCGCCATTTGCCGCCAGATAACGTTTTCCACCGTCAGGTTGAGGCATGAATGACCATTTGAGTCCGGCGTTAAAACCGGCTCCGCCACGACCGCGTAAGTTGGCGGCCTTGACTTCATTTACTACGTTTTCCCGCTTAAATTCACTTTTTGTGTCAGCCATTACTCTTTTGAGTGCGGAATAGCCGTCATTCTTTTCATAAACGGCGATATCTGACTGATTTCGCTTCGGGATTATAAGTGTCTCGTAACTTGAAATGATATCTGACATGTATTAACCCTCGTTTTCCATTTGTGCGGGACGCATTTCTTCGAATTCAAGCTCTTTGCCATCTTTGAGATTGGCTAAAAGCTTGTCAACTTTTTCTTCGGTAAGGTGATTGACGTATTTATCGTTAGTGACCTGAAGCATTGGAGCATATCCGCATGCGCCAAGACATTCAACCTGTTGCAGAGAAAACAAGCCGTCGTCGGTGGTTTCACCTGCTTTAATACCAAGCTGCTCTTCCAGATAATGCAGGATCTTATATCCTCCCATTACCTGACAGGAAAATGAAGTACAAACGTCAATGACAAACTTTCCCAGTTCTTTTTTGTAGTACTGTGTATAGAAACTGGCCACACCATGTACATGAGCGGGAGGGAGTTCAAGCGTTTCAGCCACAAGTTTTTGAACCTGGGGCTCAACATGTCCGAATTTATCCTGCGCATACCATAAAACAGCCATTACAGCCGATTGGTTAGTAGGATACTTCGACTTATAGTAATCTACTTGTTTTAAATCTTCTTCAGTGAATGTGTATTCCATATATCTATTTGTCTGAATCTCCCATTACAGGATCAACTCCACCAATTAAAACTACCGTGTCAGCCACCATTTCACCGTCCAGGATATCTTCTAAAATCTGGAGGTTTGAGAAAGATGGGCTTTTAATTTTTAATCTCCAGGGATGACCTGTTCCGTCACTTTGGAGATAGAAACCAAGTTCGCCTTTTGATGCTTCAATTGAGTGATAGCACTCAGCTCCATCGGGAGGGCAAACTCCGGTGTCGGTCATCATAAAATCGTGAATCATTCCTTCCATTGAGTAATAGACTTCGTCTTTAGAAGGATATGTTTTCTTTGCATCGTCAACGCGAATAGGGCCGGGCTCCATCTGCTCAAAACACTGTTCAATAATGCGGATACTTTCATGCATCTCTTCCATTCTAACGTAATAACGAGCTAAGTTATCTCCCTCAAGGCGGGTGATAACTTCAAAATCTACTTTATCATAATTGAGATAAGGCACTACTTTTCTGATATCGTACGCAATACCTGTGGCTCTCAGAGTTGGTCCGGCTGCGCCTAATTCAATTGCTCTGTCAGCATCAATTTGGCCAATGTCTTTATTTCTGTCAACAAAGATTCTGTTTCTGTTGAGTAGTTTTTTATAGCCTTCAATCTCACCTTTAAGATCCTGAATGAATGTCTTGATCATTTTTTCGGCATCTTCCGGAAGATCATTTGCAACTCCGCCAATTCTGGAGTGAGAAACTGTAAAACGATGTCCCGCGAAGTGATCGAAAATATCATAAATCCGCTCACGCTCTTTAAACGTCCAGATAAAAAATGAAATAGCACCGGCATCCATAACCAAAGTACCCAACCAGAGCAGGTGAGCTGAAAGTCGTGCTAATTCACAACCAATCATGCGCAAATACTTAGCGCGTTCGGGTATTTCAATTTGGGCGAGCTTTTCAACAGCGCAACACAGAGCCACGTTGTTGGCGTAAGGGGAGAGATAATCAAAACGATCAGTATAGGGCATGAACTCCTGATACGTTTTGTTTTCAGCAATTTTTTCTACTCCACGGTGAAGATATCCGATGTCAAGTTTGTTTTTAACAATCGTTTCACCATCTAATTCAAGCAAAAGGCGCAAAACTCCGTGTGTAGCGGGGTGCTGCGGACCCATGTTGAGAATCATGCGTGTTCCCAACGGGTCATCTTCAACAACTTCTACCGTAGTATGCTTGTCTTCCAAGCTTTTGTAGAACCTATTGTTATGCTCTTTATAGAATGTGGGTTGACCTTTGTCAACAATTTTTACGTTTTGTTCAGGCATAAACTTATTCTTCTGTATCGGGAGTAGTATTAGGCAACGGCAATGAGCCGGGAACACCTAACAGAGGAAATTCTTTTCTGAGGGGATAATATTGAAAATCTTCGGGAAGAAAGATTCGACGTAAATCGGGGTGATCTTTAAATGTGATACCAAACATATCATATGTTTCACGCTCGTGCCAGTTGGCGGCGGGCCAAATTGGTGTGGCAGTTGGAAGTTCCGGATTGTCTTCTTCAATACGGGTTTTAATCAAAAGTCGATTGGGATTACGAAGACAAAATAGATTGTAAATAACCTCAAACCGTTCGCTGTTGGTGTAGCGATCGGCTGGTATCATATCAACAAAGTATTTATAGTGATGTTCTTCTTTCAATCGTTTGAGAACATCAAAAATAAAATCAGACTGAACGATAAATGTAATATCTCCCTGATATTCCACTACATCTGTCACTGCAGATGGAAAAGCAGACTTCAGGTCATTTAATACGGTATTGTGATATTCAGATAGAGCCATATAAAAGTTAGTTGTCGAGCAGTACTGAGTGTTCCGTTTTAATTTTCTCCTGAATGGTCATTAATGCGTGAAGTACAGCGTCCGGACGAGGAGGACATCCCGAAATATAGGCGTCGACGGGCAGAAAATTATCCACTCCCTGAACAACACCGTAGCTACGGTGCATTCCACCGGTAGAGGCACATGCGCCCATGGCGATACACCATTTAGGATCGGGCATCTGATCCCAAATACGACGAACAGCGTGCGACATTTTATAGGTACACCAGCCTGCCACAATCATAAGATCACTCTGGCGTGGTGAAAAACGCATAACCTCAGAGCCAAATCGTGAGGCGTCATATTTAGGTCCGGCAAAAGCCATCATCTCGATAGCACAACAAGCCAGTCCCATAGGCATTGGCCAAACAGCGTTAGAGCGTCCCCAATTTACCAGGGCGTCTACGCGTGTTGTTAAAAATCCTTCACCTAATGCTGATTCTAATCCCATAATTCTTATTTAACCTGTTTACGGAGTGTGAATTCGACGGTCCCTTTCTTGAGAGTATATATAAGACCAATAAATAGTACTGTTAAAAAGATCATCATGGCCCAAAACGTTCCCATAGGGAGTTCCTGGAATCGTACAGCCCACGGATAGATAAACACAACCTCGAGATCAAATACGATAAATTCCATGGCCACCATGTAGAAAGCGATAGAGTAGCGGTCACGTGCCTGCCCAAGCGGATCCATTCCGCTTTCATATGGACTGAGTTTTAAAACGTTAGGTCGCTTTGGCCCGAGATAGATGGATGCCAGCATAAAAGCCAGTGCAAGTACAACAGCAACCCCGATTAGTATCAGGATGGGATAGTAATTCTCGATCATATATCAATTGCTATGTTAGGTCGTAAAATCGTCGCAAAATTAGCCTCATAAAGCCGAAATGTCAATAAGTTTCGGAATGTTACTGTTATTCTGCAATTTGCAGTGATCATTTTATGCAACACTGTTATAATTTTCAAAAAAGGTACTGAATATTGCGGGAATATGTGGATGTAGTTTTTATGAATAGTTGAAGTAAAGAATGATGTAATTGATCATCCCGCCACTATAAAAATGACCATAAATCACAATTCTTTTTCCCCTTGGTATCATTTCGTAAATTGTAGGTTCAAACTAAGAGAGCTAAATTGTACTTTCAGCCAAAAATTTTGACCAATAAGTCTTTGCATTTTGAGTAATATTTTAATGGAAATACTGGGCCTTTCTACCAGTCCAAGTAATGGAGAGGCGTATGCGCTTGTGCTCAGTGAAGCGGAAGGAAACAGACGTTTACCAATTATTATCGGGCATTATGAAGCTCAGGCAATCGCACTCGAGCTCGAACACATTCGTCCGCCACGCCCAATGACGCACGATTTACTGAGAGATATCATCCAGAATTTCAGCGGATATGTGAAGAAAATAGTTGTGAATGACCTTCGGGAAGGAACGTTTTTTGCCCAGGTTGTAATTGAAGCTGATGGCGTAACACTTAATATAGACTCACGCCCGAGCGATGCTGTGGCTCTTGGAATACGTTTTAACGCTCCCATTTTTGTGGCAGCATCAGTGTTGGAAGAAGCCGGAATTGAAGCAGAGCAGGAGCAAGAGAAGAGCGCCACCGCTATGCAAGAAGTTAAAGAGGAAAAGTCTTCGACTGCAACAAAGAATTTGAGTCCACAGGAGAAACTTACTAAGCTTGAGGAGCAGCTTGATAGTGCAATCAAAGCAGAAAATTATGAGCAAGCGGCACGACTCAGAGATGAAATCGAAAAATTGAAAAACTGATAATTTGGAAAGTAAAGAGATTGACTGTCGATCGTTACCATTTAATGAACTGGTAACAGATTACCTTAAAAAGCCTGAGTTGTTTACCAAACATTTTGCCCGTCTCCCACACCAACTGCTCGAAAATCCCCGTGAAATAATCGACAACAAGAAACTGAATCTGGATACTGATTCAGCCGGAAAATTATTACAAGAATTTAATGAAAACATTGGAACGGAAGAACTTTGTTCTGTTGGTTTAAATAAAATTCAGTCAAGCGAGTCGTTCTATACAGTAACTACTGGGCAGCAGCTTGGGTTATTTGGTGGACCTGTTTACACTGTTTTCAAAACAATAACAACAATTGCTCTTTCAAAGCATATTGAGGAAAAAACTGGAATTCCGGTAATACCAATATTCTGGCTGGCTGATGAAGATCACGATTTTGATGAGATCGCCACAACCAAACTCCCGGCAGATGAGCAGGGGACTAATAATCTTTCATTGAGCGAGAATTCCTCAGGTCGTGCTGTCGGTTCTATCAAGGTGGGTGAGGAGATTGACTCTTTAATATCAGAGATGGATGACCTGCTCCCCGATACTGATTTTAAATCAGATGTGATGGATCTGTTACAAAGATGCTACACATCTGAATCAACACACAATGAAGCTTTCGGGCGCTTAATTGCTGAACTTTTTGGGAAACACGGGATTGTACTTGCAGGAAGTAATTTTCCATCTTTGAAAAAAGCAACGTCTTTCGTGTTTAAAAAAGCCATTTCAAATGTTCAAGACAGTGGTGAAGCTTTAGGAAAAGGAACGCGGCGTCTAAGCGAACATTATCATCAGCAGGCGCAGATTGAGCCGTCAATGCTGTTTATTTTTAATGAGGGAGAACGAGTTCGGCTTCATGTTGATGAGAAGTCTGGGCAATGGACATCCTCAGATAATAAACTTTCGTATTCAACCGACGAACTGTTACAGCTTGCAGATGAATCTCCCGAATTATTCAGTCCCAATGTGTTTTTACGTCCGGTTATTCAGGAATATTGGCTTCCAAATTTAGCCTATGCGGGCGGTCCCGGAGAGATTAGCTATTGGGCGCAGATGAAAGAGTTATTTGAATTTTATGATGTTACGGAACCTGTAGTTTGGCCACGGGTTACAGCAACATTATTGGGACATTCCATTCAGCGGTATTGGGATGAACTTCCCTTCACATTTTGTGATTATCTGGCAAGAATAGAAGATTTGGAATCAGATTATCTGGAAAAATCAGATGCGTTTGATGTTCACGGTTTCTTTGGAGAATGGATAAAAGAAGCTCAGAAGCTCAGCAAGGAAAAAGAGAAAACGATTGAGGAGATCGATCCCACGCTGGTTCAGTCGGCCGGAAAGGCAACAGGAGTTTATGTGAACGAGCTAAATAAACTGCGGGGCAAAGTAGTCAGAGCCCTCAAGCAGCAAGAAGAGACACAGCTTAATCGCATTCGGAAAATCCATAATGAAATCTATCCCAATCACAATTTGCAGGAGCGGGAAATATCGTTCGTGTGGTTTATGAACAAATATGGCATGGATATCTGGGACACGGTATTGGAAGAAGTTGATTTGAAATCATTTGAAAGTCATCTACTTATCTTTTTGTAGCTCAAAGCTTAAGTATTAATTATAAATGGATAAACATGAGCTCAGAAATCACGCAAAAAATTGCAGAAGTGATTTAGACTATGATCAGATAGAATCAATTTCACAATCTGTCATAAAAAGGATTATCAATCTTTCTGAGTTTAAAACCCGAAGTATCTTTCACCTGTTTTATCCAATTGCAGAAAAGAAAGAGATAGATCTCAGAACACTTGCTTTCCGGCTTTGGAATACAGGAAAAACTGTGGTGATGCCAAAAGTTTCCAAAGAGGGAACACTCACTCACCATAAAGTCCATTCGTTTGAAGAGTTAGAATCTACCCGGTGGGGAATGAAGGAACCACGGAAAGGTCTCCCTGAAGTTGATCCTGCGTTGTTAGATGTTATAATTGTCCCGATGTTAATGGGAGATCTCCACAAAAACAGACTGGGTTACGGAGCGGGATTTTACGATCGTTTTTTAGCACAAGCTAAAAGGGCCACCACCATAGGTGTAGTGGCTGATCAATTTTTGATGCATCAAGAACTCCCAATTGAAGCCCACGACAAGTCACTTGATATCATAGCAACAGAAAAGAGAATGATTATTTAAGGTTATTCTTTTCTCGCGGAACAATAAAGTAGAGTCGAAAGATTTCACTGCAAATCGACTCTGCTATGAGGGCTTGTTTTTTTGTGGCACAAAATAAAGAATACACATTTTATTGAGACGGATTAAAATGTAACGTTGTGATTGTGACCTGACGAGTTGATATTATCACAAGGCCATTCTTCTACATTTTAAGACAGTTTTTGATTGTTAATCGTAGCTACTATTAAAAGACAGACAAGTCTGAAGGATTATTGGTGCTTAATCAAAAACCAAGAAGCATAATTATGTCTTAGTATGCAACCATGCTATTATCCATTGTTATGCATGGGCTAAATGGAGTTTTGTTTTTGCCATTTCTACAAATTCTTGGACTTTTTCATTTTGATAATTCCGGAGATAGCTGATAATTGTAAGAATTGGCAATAATGAAACCATTACAGAAATTACCAGAACTGCGATGAGGATAGGAATACCAAATTTCCAAAATAACTGAATCATTCCGGCCGCTAAATTATCTTCCGAAAACGACTTACTTCCATCGGCATGAACATCATGAATGGTTACCCAGGGACTTGAAATAAAAAATCCCATGATTCCCATAATCGCTTTCTTTAGGAAGTTTGCACCCTTCATTTTTCTTTTTAGCTGACGTTCTCTTTTATCAATCAGATACTGAGGGGCCATGCTGGCATAGAAGTAACCGACAAGTATCAGACTCATAACAAGCTTACCAAAGATACTTTTCAAACCATTCCAATTCCTTTGATTTGTACGTTTTTCAGCGTATTCAGTAGGATCCATATTCAAAAATTTATCAATACGAGCTTCAGATTGTTCAATTGCTTCTTCATCTTGTTCAGAAGGTGGCTGTTCCTGTAGCCTCGCAAGTCGGTTCTCTTCACTTTTAATAATACTTGGAATAACACGTTCGGCTTGTTCAACAGAGTATGTATAGGTAAAATCTCCCCATGCATAATAAAGAGTGAATAACAAATACAAAGTTACACCGCCAATTATCCACCAAGAGCCAATAAACGACCGCTCGTATGATTGATCAATAGTTTCCTCTATCATTTCCTTTCTTAAAGCTATATCGTCGTCTGAGAAAGAAAGGTTATTTATTTTTTCAATCTTGTCTTCAGCGAACTCAATCTCCTTTTTTGAAATAGGATGATGGAACTCTTCTCCTTCCTCATCAACAGATTTATGACTCCAGGCATCATAGATTTCATCAAGCATATAATCAGCTCGTTGATTATCTGAAATCCCCCCGTCTCTATTGCCCTTATTGGTGTCTTTTTCGTTTCCGTTACTGTTTTGGTTGTTGATATCCTCAGATTGTGGATTCATAGCGACCTCCAAATAAAGATTAAACACTCTTAAATAGTTTAAGACTTTTGTGTCTTTTATGCCACGGTTAAATCTTTAATAAAAAATTCTATTGTCAGGTTGGTGTTGACCTATACTATTTAGTAGGAGAATGGAACAAGTGTATATTTAGCCTTATTTAATTTTAGGACGAGCAGGGCATTATAAAAGTAATAGCCAAGTTTGAAGTATTGAATATTCACTTAGATATTTCTTTCGACTCTTCGCCTGTTAACAGGTATAGCATTGTTTTTTGGAGTGGGCATACAAATCATAGTCAAAATTGTTTAGTACTATCTTCAACCAGGGTGGAATAGACAATAGGGTTGTTTTTAATAATTTTGAGGTAGGAATACAAAGAGCCTTTGTTTAAACAAAGGCTCTTTGTGATTTTATCTAATATTTGTTGGAATACACTTTGTTAAAATCCTACAGAAATTTCAACAAAGAATCTGCGGCCTGGTTCAAGCAGAACATCTCCGGAGGGATTTACTCCGGGATTGAAACGTCGGTTCAGATGTTCGTAGTAAGCTTCATCAAAGATATTTCGAACGCCGTATGAAAGTAACATTTGATCAAAGACGGCTGATCGAAATGTCAGATCAGTAAGCCAGAAACCGGGAGTGCGACTTTCACCAAAAGATTCATCAAATCTTGTTTGAGGAAATACGCGGCGAACAGCAACTTCGGGTGTAAGCATATCATCAAAAAAAGAACCTCCGAGTATCAATCCTGCTTCTAAAGGAGGAATTTCTGCAACAGGCGAATTGGTATTAGTATACTCAGCTCCGGTATATGAGCTGTTTAACGTGGCAAAGTACTTTCTATCAATACTATAGCTCACTGATGCTTCAAAACCCATAAAAACAGCGTCACCACGGTTCTCAAACTCACGTACACCGGGAGCGTCCATGCCTACGGGCTGAATTTCGGGATTCACAGTAGCGGAGATATAATCCATCATATAAGAAGCGAATATGGTACTTTCGATAGAAAATTTACCGAGATCAGAATTCAGAACAACATCGAGTTGATTATTGATTTCAGGATCAAGAGTTGGATTTCCGGCGTATTCATAACCATCACGGCCGATGGTGAGATAATTCAAATAGCGCTCCGTCACATCAGGACTTCGAACGCCCCGGCCGACAAAAAATCCCAAAGTGGTTGTGTTGTTTAGTGGCTTTGTTGCTCCAAGACTAATACTGAAGTTCAGGTGCTCAGAATTAATATCCTGATCTGCATAGCGTGGAGCTGGATTATCAGAATCAGCAATGTTCAGATCGAGCCGAAGTCCACCTGAAAATGTCCATTCATCAACGATATAGTCGATTCCTGAATATAATCCCGTGTTAAATACGGTCACATCCTGCCAGAGATTATAGGTCATTGAATTACCAGCCATTGGACCCATTTTAATATCAACATAGCGCGTGCCATCAACATTTTGCACATCCAGATTGGTTTTTACCGTCCAGGTTCCTGAGTCATGCAATCCATTCAGACTTATTTTACCACCAAAGGTTTCGGTTTCGGCTAAAGCCACAGCGTCACGCATGGCAAATGAGCTTCGGCTGTGATTATTCATCTCGTGATCTACCAAACTCCAGTAACCGTCAACAGAAATGCCGGAAATGTAATTTTTAGTGATGGAGTCAAACGAATATCCGCCTTTGAATTTATAGGTATCATCAATGGCCATGTCCATCATCAGCGCCGGATAATCAGCATCTCTGATAAATGACTGTGACCAGTTAGCGGTTAATCGATGGCTTTCAGATACATTTACACCGACATCAACTCCGTAATCGTATGATTCAAAACCTCCGGGCACATTTGTTTCGTTACCGGTTTGGTAATTGTCTGTAGCTGAAATTCCACCCGAAAGCAGAACATTCCACAATTGCGTACCACTTCTCAGGCGCAGGTCTGTTTTTCTATGCCCCGTGTTGGATTCAAGTCCGGCGTTTAAATCGCCATTATATCTTAAACTTGTGTAGGGTTCGGGTTTTTGCTTCACAAAATTGATTGTTCCTCCAAAAGAAGGGCCATATTCAAGAGCGTGAGGTCCGCGGTAAATCTCTACACGCTCAATATCACTCAGGCGAATATGAGAAGTGGGCGGATCCATTCGGTTTGGACAGGCAGCAGCTGTGGTTGTAAGTCCATCGAGACGAATGTTTAAACGGCTTCCCTGGAGTCCGCGAAGCACCGGATCAATTCCAAATCCTCCTTTACGCACTCCGGAAAGGTTTCCAGCTTCCCGTAAAAACTGACCTGAGTCGATTGGAAGAAAAACAGACTGCTCAATATTCAGCTTGTCATTGGGGGATGAGTGAACACGGTGCGCCATAACAGTAACGGGACTGTGCATCTCTGAACCCGGCTGAAGCTCAAAAGTCAATGATAATTTTGAGAAAACCTCACTTTCAGAAATTGTTTTTGTCAGCGTTCGATAACTTATATGTGAGATACGAAGCAGCACGGGGAAAGATGATTTCTCTTTTAATATGAGTGCAAAATTTCCATTCTCGTCGGTTGCGACACCTTTTTTTTCGGAAGGAAGATAAACATTCGCAAAAGCTACAGGTTCCTTTGTATTTACGTCGATTACTGTCCCTGAAATATCCAGCTGTGGATAATTGTCGCTTGCAAAAAGAGTCAGAGCCGGAACAATTAAAAATAAGAGCAGGAGGTATCCCGCCATTTTGATGTTGAAATTTGACATAGTTTTTCCATTAAAAAGTGATAAATGTTCATACAGCTCTCTTGCCAAACATAGATTCTGTATGTTTGATCGGAAATCATTTGCAGATCCTGATATAGAAAACGGACCCATTTCTTTCTAAACAACAATTCAGGCGTTTGACAGGAGAATTAGTGGGATGATATTGGAAAAGACTATATCCGGGGAGGATGGAATATTCCCGGTTGGAACAGTGACGCATGTGTTTCATGAAGCAACACGACAGATCTGAGCTTTGGCACAGGTGGGACAAGTGTTACAAAGGCGGGTAGAGTGACTTTATCGAGCATCAACAGCTTATTATGCTCTTCGGGGAGCTTATTATCATCGCATCCACAAACCATTGTCCCATCATTTGTGGGAATACCGCAACTCATAACAGTATCAACTCCGTTTTCAGAGTTTTTATCAGTATTTGAATCAACTGACGATGAACAGCAACTTGTTAATTCTATAGATATTTCATCAGAATGAGAAGTGCAACTTGTACATGTACATAAGCGAGCGGCTTTATCAGAATCAGTAAGCAGATTGTAACTCATTAGCACAGCTTTATTAATGCCTCCAATTGAAGCGAGTAATGTAAAACTAAGTACTATGGATAAAGTCAGGTGTTGCATTTATCCAATTAAGATAAAACTGTCTGAAATAAAAGGCAATAGAATAAAAACTATAAATTCCGATTTAATAAGCTTCAACCTAACTTACTATCCAATTCTAAACAAAAGATGAACGGCTACATTAATTGTACTTTTATACCCAAATTTATTGCACGTTTAGTATCGTGCTGGCAAAGGAATCAATGGCAATTCTGATTTTATCTATATATTAGCGTTTCAATAAATTATAGAAAGCCAGCGTTGCATGATGAACTACTCATTTAGATAATGAAAATGAGGTAGTAAGGAACGATAATTATCTTAAAGTCTTTGTACGTCCTTTAAAGCTTAAATCATCAAACAATTACCACAGCTGAATGAACAACCCAATTAAAAAGGTTAAACCCAAAAAGTTAGAAAAAAAGTTAAAGCTTTTTGATGTTTACGCTATAAGTACCGGTGCTATGTTCAGTTCCGGATTTTTCCTGTTGCCGGGTATTGCCGCCGGAAGCTCAGGACCATCAGTAATTCTGGCTTACCTTGTAGCCGGTATACTCATTTTGCCCGCTATGTTTTCAATGGCAGAATTGTCAACGGCTATGCCTAAAGCCGGCGGGGCGTACTATTTTCTCGATCGTAGCTTAGGTCCGGTTGTGGGTACAATCGGAGGAGTTGGTTCTTGGTTTGCCCTTGTTTTCAAGAGCTCTTTTGCGCTCATTGGAATGGGGGCATATCTCGCTATTTATGTTGATGTTCCCATTACTCCACTTGCTATCTTTTTAACGCTTGTTTTCGGAGTTATTAATATTGTGGGAGCTAAAGAAAGCTCAGGACTTCAGAAAATTCTTGTCACCGCTCTTGTTGGAATTCTTATGTTCTACATTATCCAGGGATTGGTTGAAGTGTTGAATGTTGGATACGCCGCGAAATCTGAACAATTTACACCGTTCTTCGCCTTTGGATTTCAGGGTTTTGCGGCCACTATCGGTTTGGTATTTGTGAGTTATGCAGGGTTGACCAAAGTTGCTTCAGTCTCAGAAGAGGTTGAGAATCCTGATCGCAATATTCCACTTGGAATGATTTTATCTCTCTTAACGGCAACAGTTATTTATGTTGTTGGCGTATATATAATGGTGTTTGTACTTGAACCTTCCCAACTGCGGGCTGATAAAACGCCTGTTGCCACTTCTGGCGAAGTATTTCTCGATTGGCTTCCAAACAACCTCGGATTACTCTTAATTGTAATCGCGGCTATCGCGGCATTTGCTTCAACCGGAAATGCTGGTATCATGTCAGCTTCCCGTTATCCTTTGGCTATGGCTCGCGATCGCTTAGTACCACAAGCGTTTGAGCGCGTATCCGAGCGATTCCAAACTCCCGTTAACGCTATTTATGTTACGGTGGGGTTGATGATTGTTACACTGTTAGTGTTTAATGTTGAGGATGTGGCAAAGCTAGCCAGTGCTTTTCAGCTTGTAATATTCGGATTGGTGAATCTCGCTGTAATTGTAATGAGGGAGAGTAAAATAGAAGGATATGATCCCGGCTATAAATCGCCGCTCTATCCTTGGGTACAAATTATCGGATTAGTGATTTCAGCATTTCTGATTGCAGAGATGGGATTGCTTTCTATCATCTTTTCTCTTGGAATTATTATTGTCAGCATTTTTTGGTTCTATTTTTACGCCATCGACAAAGTGAGACGAGAAGGAGCCATTTACCACGTTCACGCACGATTAGGTCAGCGAAGAGATACAGATCTCGACCAGGAATTGAAAGGAATTGTGAGAGAAAAAGGACTTCGTGATGAAGATCCATTTGATGAGGTTGCGGCAAGAGCTTTTGTGCATAATTTTAAAGATGAAGTGTCACTCGAAACAGTAATTGAAACGGCTTGTGCATCACTGTCAAATCGTGTACTGTATATTCAGCATGAACTTGAGGAGCATTATCTTGAATATTTCGAGAGCAAAAAAATCCCTATAGCGCGTGGAATGGCGATTCCGCATTTACGACTTGAAAAAGTAGATCAGCCCGAAATGGTTCTTATCCGTTGTGATAAACCAGTAATTGTTGAGAGCGATCATACCAGTGAGGATGTAAATGAGATCTATGGTTTCGTTTTCTTTATTTCTGATCAGGATAAACCCGGACAGCATTTACGGATGATTGGTGAAATTGCTGAAGTGATCGATATGCCTGATTTCCCCGAACAATGGATGGAAGCAAGCAATCATGATAAACTACGCCGCCTTATTATCAGAGATGATCGATATGTATATCTCACTCTCAGAAGTGATCTGCCAACTGTTGATTTCATCGACAAAAAAGTAAAACAGATCGAACTCGGTGATGGTGTTCTGTTAACGATCATTCAGCGTGATGGTGACATAATAATTCCTAAAGGAAATACCCGTTTACTTGAGGGAGACCGCCTATCTATGATAGGTGAGGCCAAACAAATTGACCTGCTCAAAGAAAAATACGTCAGATCTCAGAAATAGAAGTTGAAATCACAGATTAAAAAATCTCGTCAGGAGAATATGAGTAAAGAGCAAAAAATTGAGCTTCGTCATCTTAATATTGAAGATTATGAAGAGCTTCATCAGACAATGGAAGTAGTTTATGCTAACATTGAAGACCCGCCGTGGAGTAAAAAGCAGTTTGAGGCTCTCCTTAATAAATTCCCCGAAGGCCAGCTTTGTATTACTGTTAACAATGAGTTAGTAGCAGCCGCTCTCGCTATTGTTGTTGACTATCAAAAGTTTGGTGATAAACACACATTCAAAAAAGTTACCGGAAATCACACGTTTACTACCCATACTCTGAAAGGTGACGTACTTTACGGAATTGAGATGTTCGTCCATCCCGATTTCAGAGATTTACGCCTCGGCCGACGTTTATATGATGCCCGAAAAGAGATTTGCGAGCAGTTTAATCTAAGAGCAATTGTTGCCGGCGGACGTATACCGAACTATCATAAATATTCAGATGAATTAACACCCAAGCAGTATATAGAAAAAGTTCAGCAACGTGAATTGTATGATCCTGTACTCACGTTTCAGCTTTCAAATGGATTTCGGGTTAAAAAAATTCTGCGCAATTATCTGGAATTAGACGAGCGTTCTGAATCGTATGCCACACTACTTGAATGGAACAATATTTATTACGAGGAGGATGAAAAATCACTCTCAACCCGAAAAGCTGTTGTTCGGTTAGGCTTGGTGCAGTGGCAAATGCGCCACTTTGAAGATCTGCAGGATTTAGTGAATCAGATAGAGTTTTTTGTAGATTCTGTCTCTGGTTATAAAGCTGATTTCATCATGTTTCCTGAGTTTTTTACCACTCCGTTGATGAAGGATTATAATCATCTGCCAGAAGAGGAAGCTATCCGAAAGCTGGCTGGTTACACTACCGCTATTCTTGATAAACTCCGCGAATTTGCCGTTTCCTACAATGTAAATATTGTGGCGGGAAGTATGCCATTTCTTGAAGATGGTCACCTTTACAACAATTCCTACCTGTGCAGAAGAGACGGAAGCAGTGAGGAATATCGCAAAATTCACATCACACCCAATGAACTCTCAACCTGGGGAATGATGGGCGGAGATGTTATTCAAACGTTTGACACTGATGCGGGAAAAATCGGTATTCAGATCTGCTATGATGTGGAATTTCCGGAAGTCTCGCGCATAATGGCCAATCAGGGACTCGATATTTTATTCGTCCCGTTTTTAACCGACACCCAAAATGGCTATAACCGTGTACGTTACTGTTCTCAGGCCAGAGCTATTGAGAATGAGTGTTATGTTGCCATAGCCGGAGCGGTTGGTAACCTGCCAAGTGTAAATAATATGGATATTCAATACGCTCAGTCAGCGGTATTTTCTCCATCTGATTTCGCTTTTCCAACCACAGCAATTATCTCTGAAGCCACCCCCAATACCGAGATGATGCTCCTGGCCGACGTTGATTTAGACCTGCTCAAAGAGCTGCACCATCAGGGAAGCGTACAGAACCTGAAGGACAGGAGAAATGATCTGTATCTTAAAAACTTGTCGAAGTAGTCACTTCAAGTCATGTGTTGAAAATGATTGCTACTTTATTTATTTAATAAAGTGATTATGTGAAACCAATAATTCAGCTACAAAATGGACTAATCTTATATTAGATCGTTACTGCTAATCATTTGAGGTAATTTTATGAAAATCGAAAAAACAGACAAAGAAATTTTAATTCGTTTAGATAGAAATACCGATCTAACCGGATTACAGCGAATTTTGGATTTTATAAAATTCAAAGAAGTTGCATCTAAAAGTAAAGCAACTCAAGATCAAATTGATAAATTAGCGAAGGAATCAAAGGTATCCTGGTGGGAGAACAATAAATCAAGATTCATTAAGTGATTATTGTTGTTGATACAAACATAGTTTTCAGTGGAATAATCAGTTCTTCCGGAGTTATTAGCGATCTTATTATTAACTCAAACAATTCTTTTGATTTTTATGCACCATCTTTTATTCATGAAGAACTGGATAAACATCAAAAAAGCTTTTAAAATATTCTGAATTAAATGAGGTTGAACTTAATCATTTGATTCGCACTATTTTCAAAAGAATTGAAACTATTGATGCAGATTTAATAAGTAGTAATTCATGGGAAAAAGCATTCAACTATACTAAAGATGTAGATGAAAACGATACGCCTTTCGTTGCACTTTGTTTAGATCTGGAATCTCCTTTATGGACGGGGGATAAAAAGTTAGCAGAGGGCTTAAAACAAAAAAGGATAGATTGGATTTATGATACTGAAAAATTAAAATTACTTAGAGATATATTTTAAAAATGTATATATGTCATTGTTTAATTTAAAAATGACTTGCTCAAATTATTCGAATCGTATTTAATAATTTTCTTCAAACATAGATTAACGTATTCTCATCCCCCTAAAACCCGTAACTCGCACCAATACTGTACGCGTTGCTGAATCCGCTCTCAAACGGAATAAAAGCAAAATCGAAAGTGAAATCTCTTTGGTTTACCTGGAGTCCGGCCGACCAGCTTCTGGCGCTGTCATCGAAGCGATAACCACCGGACAAATTAATTACATCACCCAGTGAAACCGTCAGGTTGGTTAAAACGGAATTGTTTGATAGAACGACTTCTCTGTTGTCATCCAGTTCATCTAATTGGTGAATGACATCGGCCGCAACAATAAATTTTAACGGGAGAGAGTTAAAACCGGGAGCATTTAAAGAAACAATGTCCGCTGAAAAACCACCGCGAATGTGCCAGGGAAGTTCACTTGGCTGCTCAAAAAGATCATTCATTTCACCCAGGTTATTCATACTCACTCCAGTCCTTATTTTTTGATTAAGGAAATCAGTATAAGCTCCTACGTTCACACCATATCCTGAAGCAGATTGATTAATAGTTTGTTCATTAAGGTATGAGGCAGATGCTCCTAAAGAAAAATAATTGAAGTTATAGGCGTACGCCCCGGAAATGGCTAAATAATCGTAATTAAACGTTCCTGATGGCTCGCCGGGCTGGTCATAAGCTTCTATTTCACCGGTATTATTCGACATCACCGCTACAGAAAATGCATCGCGTTCACGCGGATACACAAAAGAGGCACTTGATACGTATGTTTCGCCAATCCAAAGCGTGTAATTAACATTGGCCAGACGCTGATCGAACTCTGTAAGCAATCCCGGATTAACGTACACATCTAATCCATTAACAGGAGTGGACGTTGTAGTTTCATTCATTCCAAGATGCGCCGCAGATGGCCCGTTTAGGAGAAACGTAAGTGACTGTGTTGCCTGCGCGGAAAGATTCTGATAAGTAAATCCGCAAAATATCAGAGCAGAAAAAAACAGAGTTTTAGAAATGCGGGAGATCGTCATAGCAAAAATTAGAGATTAATCGATAGCGATAGCACATGGAAAGAGCTGAATCCACCGGGTTCACTAACAAAGGCGTAGTCAACAGTTGGCGAATATCCTGCTAATGGCAAATGTAAACTGAATCCGGCCGAAAATGAATCAGATTCATCCATATAGCTTAAATTATGAATACTGTAACCACCACTTACGCTGATAAATTCATGCGCACGATATCGAGTCCCAAATGATAGTTTTTGACTTGACCCTGTAATAGTGCTCTCAGAAGTCCGATAAGAAGGATATCCCAAAAAGGTTTGAAACGTTTTTTCCTGAACATCAGAAGTGGCAATCAGATTTTCGAAATCGAGTGATAGCAAAAGATTGTATTTATCGAGAAAGTAGGATGTTCCTAAAATAAGGCGGGTAGGAACTTCGTCAATCTGCTGATTAGATGAATCTGTTCCGTAAATATCATCCACATTCCATCTGTAGCTCGTAAGAACGTCTTTTACCGCCAAAGACAAATTCCAGTTGGAAAGCGGTGTAAGAATAAAGCCTGCGTCGAGTCCCATTCCGTAAGCAGCATCAGCGTCGGGATGATAGTTGGCGTAATTCATTTTGATTCCAATGCCGAGCTTCAAAAGTTTGCTCACGGCGATCCCGAAATTACCTTGAAACTGAAGCTCAACGGCGTCAAAAGTACCGTTGTAGTATCCGCTTTGACTCCGTTCCTCTAAATCAGAAACAGTTGAACTCAACAGATTAAGAGACAAACCGGCTGAGGGCGGGATCTCAAATGATGCAGAAGCCATATACATATTTCGGTCGAACTCCATTACAGCAGTAGAGAGATCGTATTTTTGATTTATGGAGTTTTCATCATCATCTAAAATCGTTGCGGCAATGGCAGGATTGTAATAACTGTGAGCCCCAAATTCGGTGGCAGTCACCGAACTCATCGCGTTGCTCATACTCATTCCTTTGGCGCCAAATCCCATGCGCGAAAATGCACCGCTATAGCCGCCAACCTGTGCATAAAGAGCCGGAGCGGACAGGGCTAAAACAAAAAGGCAGGTAATAAATTTTCGAATATTAGTCATTAGTCAAGCACCATAATTTTTCCGTTCACTCTTTTTCCACCAATCTCAACTGAGTAGAATACCGCTCCATTGTGTACGAGTTTTCCATCACCATCTTTTCCATCCCAAATGGCCTCAAATGCACTTTCTGTGTCGATAGATCTGCTGTCGAGTTCACGAATAAGATTCATAGAGAAATCATAAAGACGAATAGTAACATTTTGATTCCCGTTATTTTGAGCTTCTACCCGAATGCGCTGATATTCATGTCGTGATGGAGAAAAAGGGTTGGGATAAGCATAGGTTTCAACATTCGGCGGATCGTCCTGAAACTGATTTCCCTGTTCAGAATTCAAATTCACCCGAATAATTTCCCATGTATTTAAATCTGTAGTCGTAGCTATTCCATCTGAAGTGCTCACCCAGATTCTGTCATTTATCAAAGCATTTCCGTAATACGTTGCCGAGGGTTTTATAAAACCAAAGTCGTTTTGAATAGACGTAATTTGATTCCAACTCTGACCGCCATTTTTCGAGATGAACAATCCGTTATCTCCGGTAGCTACAACATGTTCGCCATCAACAGAAACCTGATAGATTTTTTCTCCCGCCAGATAGCGATTAAATGTTCTTCCTTTGTTATCTGTACTCACAATACCAAACTGTTCTCCCGCGGCGGCAATCCAGTTGGTCATCCAGATTCTTCCGGTTTCATCTTCGTCAATAAAAGTGACCCAATTACCTAAAAGTTGATCTCCCGGCTGACCCTGGCCAACCCGGCGATGATACCAAATAATGCTGTCAGGTGGAGCTGTAAGAGCGTTTGGAGAAATATTCACGCCTCCGGCAGATCCGTGCCACACCCAGCCGTCACTGTCGATGTGGACAGAAAATCCAAGCAGATTATTATCATTGCGCGGATCAAAACTATAGTTATAAGTTCGTTCTGGTGTAAGTGTGTCGACAAAAGCGGGAGGGGAGATGATTCTTTTCCAGGTTTGTCCAAAATCGGTGCTGCGCATAACTCCTGATGCCCAGGCAGCGGCAAAAAGAGTGTTCCCGCGGTGAGCCACATCGTAAGGAGGTGATTCTCCGGCTACCACAACAGGAAGTTTGTTATAGGTTTTACTTCCGTATGTATAAAGTGAATCATCGCGATCATCTAAAGGAAAATCGATCCATTGCCAGCTATCATCATCTCCGCCCGAAGTAGAAAGATAAAATCCATATCCGGCAGGCGCGTTATCACCACGAATTTTAATTGTGCGGCCGACTCCTGCTAAAACAGTATCAGGTGAAAGAGAAAAGGAATAGACACTTCCGCCGCCTGTAATCAGTGAGTCAAGTCCTGAAGCCACAAACCACTCTGGATTTGCCTCAAAGTTAATATTACGCTGAAGCTTCGGGCCGATGTAAATGGTGTCGCCAATCGACGCCATATTAGAAATTGAATTTTGGCTGATCGATTCAATCTCTGAAGCAGGAAGATTTCCGGTAATTTGCGCTTTAAGTGATAAATTTGAGCCTAAAACAAGGATTAGAGCTGAAAAAAGTATTCTCATCGTCTGATTAAAAAATAAGTTGAGAGGGTGTCGCTGTAGTTTCCTGAAATATCTGCCGCGTACATTTTTACAGTAACTGAGTCAGGATTATTTGAACTGCTAAGGGTGAACGCGCGACTATATAATGAATCACCCGCAACGCCATCACCTGAAACACCCTGATCAACCTGATTCTCGCTTCCGTCATCATACAAACGAAACTCACCAAGACTCTGATCCTCAGCATCTGAAAGAATTGCGTTTACGCGTGAGATAAGGTTTTCTCCATCGGGATGGTAACTTCGTGCAGCAAGTAAGAAAGATTGGACATCACTTCCGCTTGGAATAAATACGGTATCGGGAACAAATATCCCTTCTAACACAGGTGCGGTAGTTGTAAACCCAAAAACCGCAAAATTCTTTCTCAGAATGTTTGTAGGCTGATCCATTTCATCAACCGCGCGTACAAGCAGGTCGAAGTGATTAGTTTGGGCTGTGTTTTGCGAAAAAGTGAGCGTTCCGGAATAGGTGCCATCGTCTTCGGCGCTCAATACAGCTTCAGTAAATTGATCCTGCTGATTACTTAATCTGAGAATCGCCACGGGTTCAGTGCTGAATGAAACAGATTCTTTTAGATAAAGGGTTACATCGACATTTAGCGTTGTATCGTGAATACCATCCTGAGCTTGAAAAATGATTTCGTCAGGAGAGATAGAAACGCTGTCGAGCACAAAACTGTTTTGAGGTAGCGGAGAAGTTCCGGGTCCTTCATCACATGAAGAAAACACCACTCCGGATAGTAAAATAAGTGTGCTTAAAGTTAGGAATGATCTAAAATGGGTCATCTGATGAAAGAGCTATTCAGGTTATTTAAAAATAAAAATGGTAGTTCGAAACAATAAAATATCATGTATTTCGAGTTAATCGCGCTTATTATTACAATTCCGTTGAGTATTTAGATGGTCAGTCGTATTGAACACCACAGATTTACTATAGACGAACACAGGATGACAAAATTGTTCACAAGTTACCGGAATGGGAAAAAAGATGGACAGTATTTTGTCTGGAAAACGTAAAAAATCTTCTGCTTGAGAAAGAAGCGCATCCTAAAAAGATCGATTTCGCTGAAGAACAAATTATGATTCATCATCCCGAAAACGATTAAATCGGCGTACGTGAATATCTTCGGGTACAACTTTTCCCTCAAATATTTCTTCCATCAATAATTCTGAACAATATCTGCTGTAGATATAAGCTTTTGAGCCATACGACATGTTCATATATATATCTGGATACTCATGAAATACACCAACAATTGGTAAACGATTAGGGGCAGATCCTCTGACACCCGACCACTGTTGTGTTACTTTAAACGGCAGAGAATTTCCGGTAATGCGGTTCAATTTTTCTTTAAGCGTAGTTGTTGCTTTTTCAGTAAGAGAAAGATCATCGAACTGATGTTCGTAGGTTGAGCCCATCACGGCCCGTTGTTTTCCCAACACCGCTACGTAGCCAAGCGCGGATAAACTGTAGCTGTGCTGTATAGGAGATGGCGTTTCAAATTCGATTAACTGGCCTTTTACCGGATGCACACGATGCCAATCGAAGTCCATAAAAGAGGGTACATCACTTCCCGAGGCGATGACCATTTTGTCGAATGAGAACTTCTTTTGATCAAAATTCAGTGTGTGATTTTGCGGATCAACTTTTGGTTCTTCATCAATCTGAAAAAAAGAGATCTTCTCGTGAGTGGATAGAAACTGAGTGTAACTTTTAATTAATTGCTCACCGTCAATAGTGCAACCTTTTGGTAACCAAAGTCCGCCAAATTCGAGTGGGTAGGGATAATCAATGTCGTTTGAATCGTCAATCCATTCTATCCAGGTTTCATCGGGCCACTCATCACGTTGAAGGGTTTCGATGAAAAACTGGCGCATATCCTGTGTTAATGCCGGACGAAAAACACCGTTTTGATGCAAAAACGAAGTTTTAGTTTCGTATTCAATATCTGTAAGTGTTTCAATGGCCTGAGGGAAGGTTTCGATTGCTCTCCAAACTGGATTGGCTTTTCTGCCCGTGGCGTAATTTATCAAACCACCCGGAAATGCGGATGTTGGTTTTCCTTTATTAATCACCGCTATCGATGACACAAATGGAACAGCAGAAAACGCGGTTGATAAACCGGCAATTCCCGAACCTAAAATAACCAGATCAAAATGCTGCAAGAGTTAGTTTTGGCCTTCGCTTGATGATGATTTTTGTTGTGGCGTTCTTTCTAAATCGATGTCGTCGCGCACGATCCATGAGTCAGGGAAAAGTTTTTTTACCTGCTTATTATAGCTCAAAGCGGCGCTTCTGTTTTTGAAATCCCCGATATGAACGCGAAAATAGGGCTGTTTGAAAATAATGTAGGTATTGGCTTTGTACTCAATTCCTTCACTCTGAAAAACCCAGTTGTTGAATTTTGTTGTCGCTTTTTCTGCTTTATCACGAGAGGCTGTAGAGAGAATCTGAATTCTAAAACCGTCGTTTGTAATAATCGGTTCACCTTTTTCATCCTTCGGGAGAAAATGTGTCGGGACTTCATTACTTAGTGTACGGTATCCGTCAGCCAAAGACGGGCGAACCCTGTCATAATTAAGTGAAGTGAGAAGGACTTCTTTTGAATCGTTCTCTTCAGCAGAAACGTTTGAAGCTGTTTCATCTGATTCACTTTTAACTGCTTCCTTTGAGCTGCCACATCCCCAAAAGGTGATGAGCAGCGAAAAGGAGCAAATAATTAAAATCCGACTGGATGCCATGTGGTCTTAGTTTCCTGGAATGAATGAATAATGTAGGGCGACTGAGCTTCGTCTTTACTCCAATCGAACCTGTCTAATGTGATACGCTGAACGTTTAACGCCGCGTTTTCTTGTACCATTTTGCGGGATTCCTGATTATCGCGGGCATACCAGATGGCATTTACATCCATGTGGGTTGAGATGTGAGAGATTAGCTCGTCTTCAAATCCGGTTAAAATATTTACGATTCCGGCAGGAACATCAGATGTGGCAAGTACTTCGGCAAATGTAATTGACAAAGCAGGTTGCTTTGAACTTGCGAGAACCACGGCTGTATTTCCTCCCAAAATTACCGGAATTAAAGTAGAAACTAATCCAAGTAAAGGAGCTTCATCAGGTGCAACAATAGCTACAACACCGGTTGGCTCTGACTTTGAAAAATTAAAATACGGACCGGCTACAGGATTTACAGAAGAAAACAATTGCTGATATTTGTCCGACCAGCCTGTGTAATGTACCAGTCGGTTTATGGAAGCCTGTACTTCCTTTTCAGCTTGTTTAGAAGTGTAGCCCGCAGTTTTAAGCTCTTCAACAAACTGATCGGAGCGGCCATCTAAAATCTCTGCTATTCTATAGATAATCTGTCCGATGTTGTACGCGGTTCTACCTTGCCAGCCCGGCTGTGCTTTTCGGGCGGCCTGCATAGCATTTCTGAAATCTTTTCGCGAAGCACGACACATGTTAGCGATCAGTTCTCCCTTGTCATTTTTCAGATCGTAATAACGGCCTGACTCAGTTCGGGGAAATGCTCCGTTGATATAAAGCTTATAGGTTTTCAAAACGTTGAGTCTCATAATCTGTCTTATACTAATTTCAGGTAGGGTAAAAGTCCGTGTACACCGCCTTCACGGCCGATGCCACTCTCTTTATATCCGCCAAATGGTGATGTCGGGTCAAATTTGTTGAACGTATTAGCCCAAACCACTCCGGCTTTAAGCTGTCCGGTAGTGTTGAAAATTTTGGATCCTTTGTCTGTCCACACACCGCCTGACAAACCGTATGGTGAGTTATTTGCTTTTTTAACAGCTTCATCGGGTGTTCTGAATGTTTGAATAGTGAGAACAGGACCGAAAATTTCTTCATTCACGATACGATGCGCTTGTGAAACTTCTGTAAAAAGCGTTGGTCTGCAGAAATATCCTTTTCCAGGAACTTCACAATCAGCCTGATAGATTGTTCCTCCTTCGGCTACGCCGGCCTCTAATAACTCATTAATTTTCTCGAGCTGCTCTTTTGAGTTAATGGCTCCGATGTCTGTGTTTTTATCCAGAGGATCTCCAACAATAAGCGAGTCGATGCGATCTTTAAGTTTTCGCAGAACGATGTCGGATACAGATTCCTGAATCAACAAACGAGAGCCTGCACAACAAACGTGACCCTGATTAAAGAAAATGGCGTTGATAATTCCTTCCACAGCCTGATCGAGTGCGGCATCCTCATAAATGATATTCGCGCCTTTTCCACCCAATTCCAGCGTGACTTTTTTATCAGTTCCGGCAATTGACTTTTGGATAATTTTTCCAACCGCTGTTGATCCGGTAAACGCGATCTTTGCGATATCCGGATGATTTACAATAGCTGCGCCTGTTTCACCTGCTCCGGTTATTATATTTACAACACCATCGGGAAGACCTGCTTCCTGAATGACTTCAGCTAAAAGCATAGCTGTGAGGGGAGTGGTTTCGGCTGGTTTAATAACAATGGTATTTCCGGTGGCAAGGGCAGGGGCTATTTTCCAGGAAGCCATGAGTAATGGGAAATTCCATGGTATAATTTGTCCGACAACGCCAATCGATTCAGCTTTTCGCCCTGGGAAAGCATAGTCAAGCTTGTCAGCCCATCCTGCATAATAGAAAAAATAGGCAGCGGCTGTGGGAATATCCACATCGCGAGATTCACGAATGGGTTTTCCGCCATCAAGTGATTCAACCACGGCAAACGCGCGGGCTTTCTCCTGAATCATCCGGGCAATTCGATAGATATATTTACCACGTTCGAGTCCGCTGAGTTTGTTCCATTTCGGATACGCTTTTTTTGCGGCTTTCACGGCTTTGTCAACATCAGCCTGATTGGCTTCAGCTACTTCCGAGAGTTTATCCTCGTTTGCCGGATTATGTGTGGGGAAATAGGTTTCCGACTCAGGTTTAACAAATTTACCGTTGATGAACAGATTATACTGCTCTTTTATGGTAACATGATCAGTTGATTCGGGAGCGGGGTCGTAGGTCCACAAACTCTTAAAATCGAGCTGATCGGGTCGTAATTGTGTGTTTTCTTCTGATGACATATTCTGAAAGATCTTTAGTCGATAGTAAAATAATCAGCAGACTGATAGCGGCCTTCCTGCTGTTTAATAATTTGCATAAGCACATCGTTGGTGAGCGAACTTGCGCCAAATCTGAACAGATCTGGTGTAAGCCAGTCGGCTCCGAGAGTTTCTTTCACCATTACAAGATATTTAAGCGATGTTTTTGCGTCACGAATTCCGCCTGCTGGTTTCATTCCGATTTTTACGCCCGTTCTGTAATAGTGATCGCGAATGGCTTCGAGCATCACAAGTGTAACCGGCATGGTGGCGGCAGGTGAAATTTTACCGGTAGAGGTTTTGATAAAATCGGCTCCGGCTTGCATGGCGATATCGCTGGCGTGACGCACATTATCAAGCGGCCCGAGTTCACCTGTTTCGAGAATAACTTTTAAATGCGCTTTACCACATGCTTCTTTAACCGCGGCTATTTCATCATACACATAATTATAATCACCATTGTGGTAGCGTCCGCGCGAGATGACCATATCTATTTCATCAGCACCTGAATCGACGCAAAAACGAACTTCATCGAGTTTGGCCTGAAGTTCACCCATTCCGCTTGGGAAGGAGGTGGCAACGCTTGCAATCTGAACTCCTGAATCTCCAACAGCTTTTTTAGCTGTGGAAACCAGTTGCGGATAAACACACACTGCGGCAACGTGAGGGATGTCGGTTCGGCCAAAATAGGGCTGTTTGGCTTTATTACAGAGCTGGATGACACGACCAGGTGTATCTTCTCCTTCTAATGTGGTATGATCGATCATGCTGAGAACGAGCTTAAGAGCCTGTACTTTAGACTCTTTTTTGATACTGCGTGATGACATACGTGCCACGCGTTCAGCAACATTTACTTCATCGATAGGAACCTGTTTTTTTAGGTCTTTTGTATTCATTTACCGTGAAAATTTTGTAAAAATGAACGTTGCGGACCAAAGCTAATCGGCTGATTACTTTGATAATTCCTGATGACTTTTACCAAGCCATTAAGACACAATGTATTAGGTTTTGTTAGATAAAAAAACTGAGTAAAATCTCAGATGTCGAAGGTACAAAATGTTCAGAAGTTTTCAGGAGTGAATCTTTCAACTTTTTTGTCCGTCTCCGGGTCAAACCGATTAGGATATTGATGCTGCCCTCAACATCCGAAGTCCTGGCTTTGAAATCAATTCACCCAATTTCCATTACCACTTTTCTCAACGTGACTTCGGAAGTCTGCCCATTCACGCCCGCATTCAACCTACCACTTCTGGAATTTGAATATTGAATCTCAGCATTGTTAACAAAGATCCTGAAATGTTTTACGTCTCTTTAAAAAGTATTCCACAACAACAGAACAATTTAGCACGCCGTCTAATTCTGGTAAAGGTGGCCGGGGAAGTTCAGATTCATTTTTAAGATCATATTGCTCAATCATATTGAATGCATCTTTATGAGCTTTTTTTAAAGCATTATACTGATCAAAATCGCCTTTTAGTAACATCTGAAATGAAGCCAATCTGTCGAGCATCGATTTTTTTGAAATGATCTTATTTAATTCACTGTTATTCATATTCTTATGAAGCATGAGAAGATTGTTTCTAAAATTATAATACGTCTTTCGTGGAGACCCTGTAGGGAGTGAGCCACCACCCAGATGATATACCACACTTTCAGGTTCATATTTAACAGTATAGCCAGAACGCTGTAATCTCCAGCAGAGATCAATCTCTTCCATATGGAATTCAAAACGTTCGTCAAAACCTCCTAAGTCAACGAACAGTTTTTTTCGAATGGCCATTGCCGCTCCGCTTGCCCAAAAAATAGTGGCAGGTTCATCATATTGACCTAAATCACTTTCTAAGGAGTCAAATAATCTTCCCCTGCACAATGGAAATCCGAGATAATCGATCATCCCGCCTGCGGCTCCGGCATATTCAAAAGAAGATTTTTCTTTATAACACAACATTTTAGGTTGGGCGGCCCCGGTTTTTTCATCTAAAAAACTTCGTTGTATGGGTAGCAGCCAGTTTTCAGTAACTTCAACATCATTATTAAGGAAGAGAAGAATATCACCTTCAGCCGCATCAACAGCACGGTTGTTTCCGCCGCAATAACCGTAGTTATTATCGTGAGTAACAATGGTACAATCTGGAAACCCTTGCTTTACCCATAACGTAGATTCATCATCGGAGTGATTATCAGCAATAATAATTTGAGCTTGTCCGCTATTTTGAACAACAGATGGCAGATACTTTTTCAGAAGATCAAGCGCATTCCATGTGACGATGATAATACTTACCGAAGGCAATGCCTGAGACATAAAATTTGTTATTTTAAAAGGGTTCAGTTTTGGAAATACAGAAGATAGCAATTGATGTTCGAAAATATAGGTATTAAGAAATAGTGCTTCTCCATAACGTATTAAGCAATATTTAGTAAAGAAAAAGTTCGTTGAAGCTTAAATAATGTTAGGCGAAGAACTGCATTTTTCTTTACATTGTACCTTCCGGTAGGGTTATAATGCTGAATTAAATACAATATTTCATTATTAAATACAATATTTCATTAATGGTAAAAGTAGGACTAATAGCAGATACTCATGATTATTTAGACCCTCAGGTATTTGAGTATTTCAAAGATGTTGATGAAATCTGGCATGCAGGTGATTTTGGCACTTTGAAAGTCGCAAAAGATCTTGAGAATATTGCTCCCGTCAAAGGAGTACATGGTAACATAGATGATCAGGTGATAAGAGATTCATATCCCTACTCCAACAGATTTACTGTTGAAGGGGTTGATGTGTGGATAGTGCATATTGGAGGAAATCCCGGCCGTTATTCACTTCCTATAAGAAGAGAGATGAAAAAAAATCCACCTAATCTTTTCATATGTGGACATTCTCATATTTTAAAAATTGCCCGTGACCCGGATAATAAAGAAATGCTCTTCATTAATCCCGGCGCAGCCGGAAGACAAGGCTTTCATACCGAACGCACAATAATACGCTTTCAGGTAGATAATGGATCGATTGATGAAGTAGAAGTGATCAATCTCGGTCCGCGTAGTGATAGAGAATAGCTGAAATTATTTCCAATTGAATAATAAATGATGATTAAAAAAATCATCGTTTTGCTATTTAATCACTGCTGATTTCATTTTGGGTTCAGGAATATACTTCCAGACTAAAAGAGCCATCGCTATGATCATAACGGCGCCGATAACGGTATTAACTACAAATCCTCCTTTTGTAAAAGCCGGACCAGCGATGGCACCACCAATCCCAAAGCCCACCTGACCAATTGCTACCAGTAAGCTCATGAGAGCACCCCTGTTTCTGCCAGTAACTAACTCTGTTAAAAGAGCCTGAAAAGGACTTATTCGCATAGCAACCAACATCATAAGAATAAAAAAGAGCGGATAGGCAAGCCAGAAATCAACCAAAACATAGGTTGTTGCTAACATTAGTGCTGCAAAGCCATAACAGGAAATAAGGATTATCTGTTTTCTGCCAATTCTGTCTGATAGTTTCCCAATGTTGGGTCCTGTTATCACATTCGCAATTCCACCAACTAAAAACAATCCTGAAATTGCATTACCTGTAACCCCAAAATGTTGTTCAAGCCAGGTGGGCAGGAAAGTGATATAAACAGAAACGCTGAGAAACATCAAAAAATAGGAGAGGGCGGCAGCTCTGATCGTACTCCGTTTCAACATCACTTTATATTTATCAAATAAATTAAAAATGGTGATTTTTGCGGTATCACGTTCAACATTAGGTTGGGGGACGAAGAAGAAAATGAGAAAAAAAGCTCCTCCCATAAGAAGAGAAAAACTCAAAAAGGGAGCCTGAAATCCAAAATGTTCTGCCAGTAGAATACCAAGTGGAATCCCCACAATTTGCCCCATTGCTATGCCCGACATAATCCAGCCATTTGCCCAGCCACGTCGTTCATAAGGGAAATAGTCGCCTACATATGAAACTGCCGAGCCACTCAGAATTCCACCTGCACCACCGGCGGCGGCACGCGCTAATAATAAGGTGATATACGATTCGGCCAGGCCGTGAAGAGCAAGAGCAACAGCCATTCCGGCAGTACCATATAATAAGATGCGTCGTCTGCCAACTTTATCAGATATCGGCCCGGTAAAGATGGCCAGAAAGCCAGTCATTAGAGCATAGGCGGTTATAAGTGTGCCCAGAAGTTGTTCATTAATCATAAGTTGTTCACCAATTCTCGGCAGAATTGGAGCGATAATCATAATCTGACTGCTTGCGGCAAAAACGAGTAGCCAAAGAGAGAAAATTACTATGTAATTCTGTTTTTTTTGATCCATTAAGTTGGATTCGAAGGGAAAAATGATGAATAAAAATTATGATTGATGTATTTACCAAGCAAAGATACATAAATAAACAAGAAGGGAACTAATATCGCAATAGTGTGATTTTGCCCAATGATTTTTGCATCTAATATTAGATCATTTACTCTAAATTAAATACCTGATGATTCTGATACTCACAGCTTTAAGCCTGTACATGACGGGAGTCATATGGGTGGTTCAGTTACTCGTGTACCCAAATTTTGGACATTTTAGTGATGCTGATTTCAAACGTGCTATGGAGCATCATACTAAGAATATATCCCTTATTGTGATGTTGCCAATGTTAGCCGAACTCGGAATTTCTGTCTGGTGGATGTATGTTGATCTGTCAATTATTTCATTTACCAACGGTGTAATAGTAACTGTTATATGGGTATCAACCTTCTTGCTTCAGGTTCCGGCTCATAATAAACTTCAAGTAAAAAAAGACAGCAAAGTGATACATTTTTTGATCCGATGGAACTGGTTGCGAACGATTGGATGGACAGTTAAGTCACTATTACTGATAGGATTCTATTTTTCTTCGTGAATTATTCAACATAGTTTTACTTTTTGTGGAGTAAAATTAATTTAGCGAGAAACATTGTTGGAAAATTAAAGTAGGGAAGTGATATGAGAAGAATAATCTATAATATACTTGATTACCTTCCGGTTGAATCTTTTAATACTGTTCATTTGATTAAGCAGTTACTGACTCAATAAACCTACAGATTTTAATAATGATGTGTCATATTTATTGTAACCATTTGAAATGGTTTATTTTAGCGCTTAATCATAAGTTTATGAATAAATTTAATAGAATTTGACTGTATTATCGAAACGATAATTTCATATTTTCTGCAACACAACACATTAACATTAAATAAATCTACTGGACGTGGGAATTAAACGATTAGTGCTTGGGGTTGCCGGCTTGGCCATTCTTGTAACAGGCTGTGATACTCCAAACGACGCAAACGTAAAAATTGAGCAGAGTTACGATCTGCCCGTACTAAAAGCGAAAAAGTTCTTCTTTTACGGCGGTTCTGATGCTTTTATCGATACAACCTCAGGTAAATTTGATACACTCTTTTCATCAAACGCAGATGGCTCCATGTTTATCTCTTATGATGAAGAGTTTGAAATCGGAGACCTCGACGACGCCATTCCCGAAGTGGATGTAGATCCTACATCTATAGAATCAGAGGTAGGAGTGATAGAAGTAGATGACTTCACTTCCGATTTTAATTCGCAGGTTGGCCCAATTGAAAAAGACCCTGTTTCGATTGAAAACACAGCTGCTGAAGTAGGAACGTTTGAACCCGAATTTCAAGGCTCTGGTTCGGCTGATTTTCAACAAATAACCGGCAATCCCTCTCCCGCCAATGGTGGATTAGTACCAGGATTAACTGATGTTGAAATCACAATTGAACTTGACGCAGGTGAGTTTCAATCAGCTGTTGCTGAATCAGGCGGTTTTGCCGTTACATTTACTAATGATTTAGGGTTTGATATCTCTCAAATGGAAGCGCAGCTGGTGGCTGACGCAAATACGCTTACCCCAACCGATATTGGAACACCTCTTACGTTCACCAATATTCCACATGACGGAAATAATAGTGTTTCAGATAATATCACTTTTAGTCAGGGGGAAGTAATTGCTACCACTCTTGAAATGCGGGTCACTCTTTCATGGAATAATCAAAATTACAGCACTGATCAAGACGAACTAAGTGTTGTTGCACAAGACGATAATCTGGTAGTTAGCGAAGCTGTTGCAGAAGTCGGCGAGCAGGCTTTAAATCCTAACACTCCCGGAATAGAAATTAATGAAGACGGTTTTAGTAATGTGATTCTGACAGATAACTTTGGCCAGAATGATTTAAATCAACTTACTCTCACCCTTCAGAATATTACCAATCTTCCTTTAACGGATGATACCTTTGCTGATTTCCCTTTACTCACACTTAGAAATGCTGATGGTGATGTTCTGGATGAGCCAAGAAGAGCAGCTCCCGCTTTTCCATCCGGCAATGTAATAGGACCCGGTGAAACAGCTGAGATACAATTTAACCTTGTGGGTGAAAAACTTACTCAAACTCTAAATTATACACTCAATTTAGGTACACCAGGAGTAAATAACGCTGTTAGTGTCACTAATACAGATGAAGTTTCAATTTCTGCAACTACAAGCGACCTTGAAGCGACATCGGCTAATGCAGCTATAAGTCCTCAGGATGATATCGATCTGGCTGATACATCTGCAGTTGAAGGTGATTTTGTGCGGGCTGAAGTTGATAATGGAGCATTGAATCTCACTTTCAGCAACGACCTCCCAATTCCTATTGATATTACTGAACTTAATATATTCAATAAAAACGCCTTTGTTACTAAAAATACAGGCAGATATATAGCCGCAGGAACAAATATCGGCACATTAAATAATATCAGCATACCTGCTAATGGATCTACTCAAGAGTCGATTGACTTGGCAGGAAAAGCTATTTCAGATGAAATAATTTTCGAAGCAATTGCTACATCAGAAGGCAGCAACGGACAACCTGAACAGATCTCTGAAAACGACCTCATAAATGTTAATATTGAAGGTTCAATCGAAGTGACTGAAGCCGATGCTGTTCTGAAAAGTCAGGATTTTAGCTCAACTGATACCTTAAGTATTGATGATGAAAACTTCAGATTCACAAGAGCCGATCATTATATCACACTGAAAGGCGGTGAATTACGCATTTCAAACCTCGCGAACACACTCGATGTGGATGTTGATACGCTTAGAATTGATGTTCCGAGTCTGATAGCACCCGATGGCACGCCTCTTGAAATCGGTTTTTATGGAAACCAACAGCAGGGAACTGTTTTCCCATTCATCAAACGAAATGAATCAGGAACCCGCGGACCGGTAGTTATTGACTTGACTGGCTATAGGATTGAAGCCCTGAATAATGAAGTAGAATACGATGTATTCGGAATTACTGAAAATACCGAAGGGAAACCCGATTCTTTACGCTCTATCAAATCCACAGATAAAGTTACAGCAGAACTTGAGATTCTTGGGCTTGAGATTGATGAAGCTATCGGTCAGGTGGTTAGAAATGAAGTTATTCTTGGAGAAGACGAAGTTTCAAACGGCGAAGATATCCTCGATATCAGTAATGATGTTGAAAGTGAGATAGTTGAACTTGACCTTCAGGAAATCAGTGATAACATTCAAAACCTGCAACTTACTGGAACTGAGCTGGGAATTAATTATTCAACGGATATAGGTTCCCCGGCTACGGTATATATGGCTATTGCGGCATTTGACGCTGATGGAGAGATCTTCTATCTGCAGGGACGAAATGACAAGGCTGTAACAGAATCAGATAGCGTTGACGGACTTCAGTTCAACGGAACCCGTATAGCGAATGAGAACCTCATCAAATTTGATTTTGGTGTTTCTTCAGACCAGCCTCTTGATATTTATGAAGGTTCTGTTGTTTTTAACAATCAAAATTCAAGTGTAGATGAGTTTTTAAGCAAATTGCCAAATGAAATACGAACAATTGGTATCGCTGTTGTTAATCCCGATTCCGATGAAAACAATTTTGTGAGAAATCCAATCACTTTTGAAACTAATCTGAATGCTAACATGCCGCTTAATATTACCACATCTGAAGGTGAACCACTTACGGTGGAACAGGATTTAGAGAATGTTTCTTTAGGTGATGTACCAAGCGAAGATGACGATCTAACAATAGAAACAGCTAACCTTACCATCATCTATGAAAACAAGCTTCCACTTGGACTTAATGTCGAACTGTTGTTTTTCGATGCTGATTCTTCGGAAGTGGAAGTTGATTATTCTCCCATATCAATTTCAACAGCAGAGGTTGACGCTAACGGGTTCAGCACAACTCCGGCGTCAGAAGTCTTGGATATTCAAATTAACAGCGTATATGACCTTTCTGAGGTAGTGGATATGAAGATCAGAATACAAGCAACCAGCTCCGGTGATCAAACCGTTAAGATACGGGAAGATGATTACGTAGAGATACAGTTTAGTGCATCCGCAACCGGTTCAGTTGAGTCGAATTAATTAACAGGAGGATTTTTAGATGAAGAAATTAATCATACTTATAGCATTTTGCGTGGCGGGCTGGTTGCCGGCACAGTCACAGTCATACTTCCAGTCACCCAAGAATATCGGACTTGGCGGAGGCGGTGTTACGTATTTGCAAGACTATCGCACCAACTTTGTAAATCCGGCAAACCTGAGTTTGTCAGATACTGACAGCAAATGGGTTTTTAACCTGCCTTTCTTAATTCCAAGTATAAGTGCACAAGCAGGTGGTTCATTGTTAAAAGTGAGCGCTTTTAACGATTACTTTACAACCGGGTTGACCATAGATAACACTATGTTGGAAAACGAAGTTTTGCCGGCCTTTTTTGATGATGATGATCAAAAATTTACCACTCAATTAAATATTATGCTGTTTGGTATATCATACCGCTCAGACAAATTATTTGGTTTAGAAGAAGTTGGACTAAGTTTAGCCGGGCGCACAAGGGTTCTTGTGAACGGTCAGGCAAACGAAGGTATGGCTCGTCTGTTACTTGGTGGAGCAAACGAAAAACTGTTCGGAGAAACCCGTGATGTGAATTTTAATGTAACAACAACTGCGTTCTCTGAGATCTCTTTAGGATACTCAATGAAGGCCTATGAATTTGAATTCATGAATGCGGAGAATAAGATCTATGCTGGTATAGCTCCAAAAATGTTAATCAGTAATGCTTATATGGGTGCAGACATCCAATCTCAGCTTCAAGTCCGAAAAGGAGAATTTATTCGTCATACTATGGATTATACCATCGATGCCACAGGTGGTTTGGTTGATGGCTTAAATCAGTATATAGCCGACAGAGAACAATATCCCGATTCCAGCATGTTCACTCTTTTTGAGAATGGTGAGTATTTTGACAGCGCGAGTGACGGTGTCGCCGATATTAACGGAATGGGCTTTGGACTTGATTTTGGTGTTACCTATCAATTCAATCCATACGACGAAAAATATAAGTTAGCGGCTTCTTTGTCTATAACCGACATCGGTTCTGCAAATTTTAACTCTGGTGCATCAACATTTAACTCGAATGGTACTTTTTTCTTCGATGGTCTTGACTATGATACAGATCGCATTGATAATGAATTTGACGGAGTATTTGGAGACTATGCTGAGTTTGTGCTAAAAGACAGTCTTGCAGATGAAGGCTATGGCAATCTGACTGAGCAGAATTCTTCCTTCACACAAGCACTTCCAACTTCTTTAAATTTTGGTGTGAGAGGAGATTACGAATTCAACAATTCCATTTCCACAATGGCAACTCTCGATTATGTTCAGGGTTTTAATACAGAAGGAATTAATACAACGAAACCTATTTTCATTCTGGGTAATGAGTGGAAACTCTGGGGTTTTTGGCCGATTCGATGGGGAGCGCGGTTTGGTGGAAGTACGAGTTCAGCTCTAAGTTTCGGAACCGGCCTCGAATTTAAACACGTCGAATTTTCCTTTGGAACAATTGGCAGTATTTCAACAGACTCTGGTTTTAGAGGAGGGGTTGCAGTTGGTGGTTTTATTATCAAGATATAAGTACCAGCTTTTTTAATTAATTTCTAAACAGGCTGTCAATCTACTGACAGCCTGTTTTTATTTAGACAACAATATGGTATTCAGAATCTAATATTAGTAGTATTGCTGTATATTCAATTCTCATGTTTCTTCCGGGTTTAATAATCTATAATAGCTATATGAACGCAGACCGACTTGTAGCAGGTAAAGCAACATTTAAACTTCAGGTTCCCTTTAAACTTTCCAGTTCCGGTTCTTCAGAAGATCCAAAACCTCTCATCGTTTATCTTCATGGGTATGGTCACAATATCACCCAATTTGAAGAGGCTGTTAAAACGTTTGAAGATTTTGAAGCCTATCATCTATTCATTCAGGGACCTTTCCCAACAAAAATTGAACACCAGAACAATAAAAAAAGGGGATATGCCTGGTATTTATACGGAGACCAGAAAACATATAACCAACATTTAGAAATGAGCTCTGAATTCGTGCAGGATGTTATTGATCAACATTTGGGACATATCAACGTGAGTGAGATTTGTGTGATCGGATATTCAATGGGAGCGTACCTCGCCGGGTATTGGGCATTAACCCGCTGGAAACACACAAATAAAGTAATCATGTTGTCAGGCAGATTTAAAATTGAAATGATTAAAGATGTTGCTCAAAAAACTGAAAACTATCGTCATTTATCTGTTTTAGCCGTGCATGGTAAATCTGACAGCGTTGTAAAACCTGAGCCACAGCAGGAGTCTATTCAAAAATGGTCTGATTCAGGCTTTAATGGTTCGTTTGTAACCGTTAAAGGCGGACATGCATTAACAGAAGATTTGGTCAATTGCGCAAAAAATTGGTTGATTTCCAATAATTACCGTACTATTTAATGGAAAGGAATAAAATAAATAATAACCGTCTCAAATTAATGACTTAACGAGCGAAGAGGAGTAATGAAACGGGTTTTAGTGATTGATGATGATACTACATTACAAACACTTATGCGAAAAGTGCTCGAACGTGAAAGTTTTGAAGTCGTTACCACTAAGTTTGGCAAAGAAGGCGTTGAGTATCTGAAAAGCAACGGATTTAATGTGGTTGTTCTCGATATGGGCTTGCCAGATGCGGATGGATTGGAAATACTTGCAGAAATGCGCTCCATCGACTCATCTATTCCAATTATCATAGTTTCGGCTCGTGATACTATTGATGACAAAGTTAGCGGACTGTATGAAGGAGCAGATGATTACCTCATAAAACCTTTTAACTTTAAAGAACTGGTAGCAAGAGTTAAAGTACTTCTGCGGCGTAAAGAAAAGGAGAGTAAACCTATCAGTCATTTCGGGAAATTTGAGGTTGATTATTTTAAACAAAAAGTACGTTTAGATGGATCTTCACTCGATGTTTCGAACAAAGAGTACGACCTTCTCGTATATCTCTTAGAAAATGCGGGCGAGATTGTTACATACAGTGAGATCGCAGAATCTGTTTGGGATATTTATTTCGACAGAAATACAAACTACGTTAATGTTTATATAAGTTACCTCAGAAAAAAGATTGCTGATATTAACGATGAGTTAAAATTTATTGAAACTAAGCGCGGA
>Ga0306910_1000099_pt1 | contig 53905 bp, 55 predicted proteins | sample AntRauMFilla2698_FD_190438 | JGI IMG/M metagenome (GOLD analysis project Ga0306910, IMG submission 190438) | Saline lake microbial communities from Rauer Islands, Antarctica - Metagenome Filla 2 #698 (v2) (version 2) | ecosystem: Environmental > Aquatic > Non-marine Saline and Alkaline > Saline ... | reverse complement strand
CAATCGTTTGTCTTGTCAGACCTGATTAAGATTCGAATGGCCTTAGTGTGAGTCCCGACAACCACTTGAAGAGACCCATTTTTGATGGTGTCAAGAGTCTGGTGATTGGATGGGGATTCTTGACATGTCTCAAGAGACCATTCAATAGGCTTAAAACTTCCACAATGACAGTCCTCTTTAAGAGACTTATTGATGTAAGCAAAAAGAACCTCACCACCGTTTTTAGAACAGAGAAACCCAAGAGAGTTACTGGTGTTCCTGTCTTTCAGATTTAGAAAATTATGAATGCCTGAGATAGAGGCATCAGTGATCCAAAGGCCCTCCCACCTTGCAATGTTAGTGAGGTCCTCTGTGAATCGAGTGGCTTGATTGTATGAAACGAACCCCACACCCATTGGAGAGGCTGAAATCTTTGGATCCACTCTCATTCCAACGGAGCTGAAAATCCTGTTCCCACCAACCCACCAACCGCAAGCAGACCCCGAGAGTAAATCTTCATCATCGCTTGACAGGATTGGGTCCACATCTTGTGAGATCCGATCAATTTGCTCTGTTTGAAAAGTCTTTTCTCCTAGAAGTCTCGACAAGAAGTGAAGGCCGTGAGGAGATCGAAAAACTTGGTCATTGGAGACACCTCGAACAGCATACCGTCCAACCGCGCTAACATCCTCCACGATTCTGTTGTAAAGACGCTTCTTCTCCCACCCCTCAGTAATTGTCTCACCTTTACCCGATGAACGGGTATCACGGGGGAACTGATTAGTGTTGTAACGAGCCACACCATTAGAGAAGTAAGCAATTAGATCCCCCTGACCATTTGACGAATCTCCAGAAGTAAGAACGTGGAGGGCGACCATTTCCCCCAAGTCAGAGTTCCAAGTCAAAGGGTCTCCATATCTTGGAAGGGCCTGTTCTTCCATTAGGATCAGATCCTCTGTGGTTTTGTAGCCCGTCTTATGAACCATATCACTCACAAAGACTGCGAAAGGGTTCTGCTGATGGACTCGTCCGTGCGCGTAGATCCCCAACCCAGCTCCGTTGATCAGATAGTTTTCACGACCATCCATGCAAAAGGTATCATGAGATTCTTCGGAGAAATCCCCGCAGACATCTTGATACTTTTTCATGATTGATGCTTTCTTGTCAGCAAGTGACCCCCCGTTGCCGGGGCCTACTGATGTAGATGTTGGAATGGATGTGGGGGGCTCAGTTGTTCCAGGGCCTTTTGTGTCCACATCCATTGGCCTAAGCTCAACGCAGAGGTGTTCCTCAAATTGAGGACAGCCGCTCATTCCGGGGCTTGGCTTGGCGCATCCCTCACCATTCCAGAAGATCGTATGGCTTCGAAGATTTTGAGCAACAAGCCAATTTTCTGCTGAGAAGATATTCACTTCGCCCCGGCCACAGAAGTCGTAGTTTCCACAAAGGGGGATCGCTGGACATTCAATCTGGTTGTATGAGGTCTCTGCGAGGAACAAGACACCATTCACACACACAACAAGGGCTGTGTGATTGGATGCAAACACTCCTGCTGAGAGGCCCTTTGAAGGGGAGTAAAAGTGAGATCCTTGGACCTGCCCCTTGATCCCAAGAGACTGATAATCAAATCCGGGCCTAACCTTGATCGCGCCATTTTCAAAAGCCAAGTTAGTGGCACTCGAAAGCCTCCCCGCCCCAATAGAGAGGGGGTGCTGGAGCATGTCCACTCCATCTGTTCCTGATGGATCTTGCTTAGAGGGGATCTTGATTAGTTCGAACTTCATCTGGTTCCAATGAAACTTCCGATCACGGGGTTCTGTCTCACAATCTGTGTTTTAGAAAGGAGCGTTTTGAGGTGTCCTTCCCAAGACAAATGATGAAGTAAGTGATCGGATGACTTCACGATAGGGTTTGAATGTTCGAGCAAGATCTTAGCACCTTCAACGGTGGCGTAGTAGCCCTGCGTCCCCCAGGGAAGCCCTTTGGTGATGTGATCCCGTTCCCGCTCTTGAACGAGTTCATAAATACTCTTATTACCAGCCTCGAATTGATCATTGAGGTTGCAGAGGAGTTTCACATGCTCAACATGCTCGAAGTCTTTGTGGCTGATCCAGCTCTCAAAGTAGGCATCGTCTTCCAAGATCAAGCAGTCTTTTCCGAGCTCGATCATCTTCTGATAGGCAAGGCGGTGGGAATATGCACAAGCGATTTCACCCGCTGTCAGGTGGGTGTCTTGGCTCAACGGGATCTCCCGGAAACGGGTAGTTTGGTAGTCCACAGCTTCAATCTGGGTGACATGGAAACCCCACCCCTCAAGCTGTGTCTTGAGAAAGGAAGAGTTTAGAGCCCTTACGGGGTCTGTCATTAGAGTAACGATAAGAGCGTGCATTAGTCGAGCTGGTAGGTGTATTTTTCAGCGTAGTATTTGAGTGCGCGGAGCTTTTTATTTTCAGCCAAAGAGTAACCCGCAGCATGAATGGCAACAGGTGTCGGCCTTTCGCCAGCCTGTCGGATCATTGAAAGATCTTCAGTTGCTTTTCTCGCAATGTCAGCAGCAAGCTGCATCTCTTCAGCAACGCCATAGACTGAGGACTTACCTGCGGCATCTCTCGCAAAGTCACGAGCGGCAAGAAATCCCGCAGCCGCATTGGCAGCGGCAGGAACGTAGTTGTAGCTGTTCGGTAGAAGGGAGAGCTTGCAGTGTTTTTGGACTCCGGCATTCAGACAGCTTTGCTCTCCAAAATCATTGATAGCTTTCCCGTGACTGTTTAGAAGCCTACGAGCTTCGGCAAACGCTTCAATATGGCGTTGATTCCAGATGTAGAATCCAGTGTTGAAATACCTGGTGTTGTCAATCCCCAAGACTTTGCTGTCGTGGTATGGGAAAATATAAGGGTCCTCTCTCCCAGGGTCGGCAACTGCGAAGAACTCCTCACGGTCGTTAAAAGGCGAAAGGTCGCAATCTCGAATGAACCACAGGTCTGCATCAAAAAAGACAATGGTCTCCTTGATGTGGTTGAACATCTTTGAGAGGTTCAGCTTATAATGGTAGTTCCTATCCTCATTGGTGTGCATCACGAAACACTCAAGCCCCGTGTGTTTTGCGAACCGCTCCCTTGCTTTCTCTGCCAGTTTAGAAAAAGAGGGCGACGAAAGAGTAATTCCGATCATTTCTTAGAAAAGAGAGTTCTCTTGTTCGGGGTTTTCTGAGATCTGTTCGAAAGACAGAACGCCATTATTGGAGACCAGCGAGTGCTTCCCCTCCGAAGGGATCTCTAAAACGTTGGCAACCGTTTGGATTCTTGTTCCAGTTCCGCAATCACAAGCACAATCACATTCACATGTGGTCGGTGCTGGGATCTGTTTCAAAACTACAATCCCATTTCCAGCAAGAGCTTTGAGGTCGCTGATGTCCTTTCCGTCTCCAGGATTTGAGAGAGCGTCATACCCTGTCAACCGAAGGTTATTTCCTTCTGAAATAAAACCCTGGTGTGACTTGCTTGCTTTGGAGACAGTGATGACTCTCCACATGCCATCGACATGACGGATGACGGCTTCCGAACCATCTTCGAGACCTGCAATCCCATGTCCAAAACCCTGGTTGTCGCCAATGGCAAGGAAAGGTGCTGGGTTTGGATCTGATTGAGCGACAGGTCCCCAAGGACCTTTCCTGATCCACTTATGCCACAAGCTGTGAAGTCTGATCGGGATTCCAGGCTTCAAGACAGCTTTCCCCTTACGGACCCAGATAGCCCCGGTTCCGGCAAAGGTAGCGAAGCATTTCCCGAGGCTACCAAAAAGCTTGATAGGCTCATCAGTTGCCAAGAGGTCTTCCATGTTGTGGGGGACTTTTGAACCAGGAGCTGGTTGGTCAAGTTCAGAAGAGGTGCATGGCTCTTCACCGAGGACAGGGGTGATAGGTGCATACTCCTCAATGGGGACATTGGGAGGGCTGACTTGGGAAGCACGACCATATTCATCTTGCTTCAGAACGTGATTATTTTGACTCATCTTATACTGGTTTTGGGAGTGTTTTCCAAGCCTCTTCCAAAGCTGCGCGGAACTCTACAATTGTTGCTGAAAGCGAACCTCCAACATCGTTTTTGCGACGAGGTGCAATCTCATCATGGCTTCGAACGTTGTCAAAAGAGAAGCCTTTTGGATCGTTCCACTTGAGCCAGAGGCAGAGCTGAAAGAGAGTTTCTTCCTGCTCGTCACTAAACTTGTAGTAAAGACCCGCCTTAACGTTGTCTTTAGCTTCGACAATACGACAGTCTTTAAGGTCGAACATGCGGGGGAACCAAGACTTAGCCTTGCCATTGGCTTCTGTCATTTTTCCAGGACAAGAAACTTCACAACCGACCAGGTAGTAGTCGGCGCGATTCGGAAAACCAGCTTTCTCGGAACCTGAATGTTTTCCCTTTTGGTTAAGCGGATTTGATTGCCCAAGTGTTCCGTCCTGGACAATGAAAAGGTATGAAAATGGTGAATCAGCAGCTTGGCCTGAACGATTTTCAAACGATTCGTCAGGATGACCAGCAGTGAAGTGAACAGTGAGTCCACAAGGCATTCCCCCGTTGCTGAGGTAGGCTCCACGATTGCGTTGAGTTTTGGCGTCACGAGCCCAAGGAATCCACCTAGAAAGTTTCCCATAAGCGGACACGGGGAAGAGTTGTTTAAGGTCATCCTCATCGACATCACCATCGTCGTCAAAATCAAGAAGTGGGTTCAGATCTTTGAAAGGACCAAATTCGTCCCCCGTGCAATTGTCAGGATTTGATAATGGGGGCGTTTCGCCGGGACGAGGTCCCAGCTCTTCATCTAAAAATGAAAGAGCTGAACTCACATCAGGAGTGGGACGGGTGAGGAGATACCTCAACGTAAAAAGAGATTCTTTCATTGGAGATTATTTTCCAGAGTTTTGATCGACTGCGTTTTCATTGAAACGATCAGCAGCTTCGGCAGTGGTTTTTGCGGCTTCTGACCTGTTTACAGATGCGCTAATCCGGCCCGTTCTAGGGTTATAGGAGACTGAACAAGAAGCCAGCCCCAAGAGAGCGATTAGGAGAAGAATAAAGAGGATGATGATGTGGTCTTTCATTGTCGTTTTGTTTAAGGTGAAACCAATATACCAGTTGACGCCCTGATCCCAAGAAGATATTGAGCGGGGTGGGCTATTCCACCCCGCCAAATTCTTAAAGGGAAGCGACTTTTTTCAAAGTCAACGTCCCTGGGATTGTCAGCGCATTTTGGAGGGCTGCGCTATTTCGGACTTTCACCCCAACGGTATCTTCAGGTGTCAATCGGAGGGGGACCACAAGCGTCTCATTGGCAACCACAGAGTTTCCGTCTTCAAGTCTCACACCAATGATTTGAGAATTGTCTGGGTCTGCATCATTCACTGAGATTCCAAACTCAATAAGCGGGTTGTTAGCCTCCGCAGCCGCAGTGAATCGAGGATTTAGGACCAGTTCATAAACCCCACCATGGCCTTCAGGAATCTCGAAGGTGTTCACATCCATCTCTAAATTTGAGAGGTTGTCACCATCGTTGTCGAGGAACGAAAGGTTGTCCCATTGCCCAACGGCCTGAAAAGAGACGGCATCACCGGAGTCTCTTTTAGCTACTCCATACTTGTGGAAGTTTTCTTCAGGGAGTCGCTGTCTGCTGAACCATTCGATTGGGTTTCCCCCAGATCTCGGAGTGTAACTGAACTTCACAACGCCCGAACCTGCAAAAGTTTCAGCAAAGGTGAACACGGGCTCGATGTCACCCGCCACGCGGGCATCAGTCTCTTGGTCAATACGATTTCCTAGAATGGCATCAGCGGACTCACGAGCTTGTTCGTCGAAAGACTTATCAGAATCAATCCGTGTGAAAATCCGGTTGACCTCAGAATTGATGTAATCTGTCTGTGAGACAATCACTTCGTCGATCCTGTCATTAACAACATCGCAGCAAGTCACGCATTCCATTGTCAGGATGTCACAAGGTTCCAGGACATACCCTGAAATATCTTCATCTTCATAGTCAATGGTGTATTGGGTCCCATCTACGAGGGCTGCGGGTTGGCCTTGAGCTGTTTCAGGGTCCACCACTTCAACATCCAAAACAGGGGCTTGCACAACCCCAAAGATGAATTCCGGTAAGTCTGTCTCAAGAGCTTCATTATTCTCTTGATTCAAATTGAGGCGAACGGAGTCACCCGCTGCCATTGGGGGTCCGCCTGGTCCGCATTTTACGCAGCCGACGACCTTAATAACGATAGTCCTAGTCATTTTAATTAGTTGAGCTTTTAGGTTAAAAAAGGGAGGAGAGATAAAATCCCTCCTCCCTGAAAAAGCAGGAGTCTCTTACGATTAGTCGGAGAGATCCTTGATCTTGATTGTAGCTAACCCGGCCCCGTTCGCAATGCTGGCATCGCTGAGGGCTGAGAGAACGATGGTGAAATCGATGTCAACGTCTGCGTCTCCAGAACCATCGGTGATCAGGAGTTCAATGTATTTGACGGAATCGTCGTTGACACCCCAGACGTGGCTTCCACCGCCACTTACGACGGTGTAGTGGGTTCCGGGGTCTGCCGTCCCTGCGAAAACATCGACGGATACGGAAGATTCTTGAGCGAGTTCACCCTCACGGCGAATTCCGATCCGAACAACTTTGTTCCCTTCTGCGTCATCAAAAATGACTGTGGAGGTTCCGGCAGGAACCAAACGGAAGGAGCTGTCAGCGAGGTCAATGGGATCAACACACTGTCCGTCCAAACGGGGGACATCACCATCTTCACAAGCGTCACAGTTCCCGAGAGTCATGCTGTCAACGATGTCATGCTGGCGGTATTTCTCAGGTCCGGCAAAGCTGGTCTCAGTGACAATCTTATTGCGGCGAACCACGGGGAGAATGTAACCAGGACGGCGACCGTGCCTGTATGCAATACAGCCCGAAAGCTGAGGGTATTTCGCCTTGAACCGGAACTCGTGGCGAGCCACAAGCTGGAACATGTCATTGTGCTTGTTGTCCGGGATGTAAGCTTTGTCGATGACCTCGACGTTGTAGTTCACACCATGGTTGGCACTTCCCATTGGCTTCTTGGGCTTCTCAAATTGGAAGTGTTGGAACGAAGCAGGGTGGATGTGGGGTGCAAGAGTCACCATGTCGTATGGGATTCCATCGACTTCGATGGTGTCTTGACGGTATTCGTGGTTGGGGATTTGAACGAGGCCACCTTCACCACCAATGTCGTTGATGGTTGGGTAAGCCCGAACGAAGTTGTAAGTGGGGCTCCCGTTACCGTCTGTTCCAGTTTGACGGAAGTGACCACGAATAGGTTCGTCGTTAAAGTAGCAACGAATGTTTCCGTAGTCCGAATACTTCCGGCCACGCATGTCGGATTCAGGGTCTTTGAGCATCTCACCATGGAAGCGTGTGAGGGACTGACCGTTGCCATCCACCATTCCGTGGATCTGGATGAGGTCTTCTTTCACGGCGTCAAGCCAGTCGATCAGAGGAAGCTCAACTTCGAGCATCATGTTCGGGTTCACTTCGAGGTTGAGAGTTCTCATCTCAGAGATGATGTGATCGCGGTACTCCTCAAGGAAGTGGATGGTGATTCGGTTCTTGGGGGGAGCTTTCCACCCTCCACGAGTCACTTCGAATTCGTCGGGACCCTGCACAGAGGCGTTGGCCTCTCCTCGCTCAATGACGAGGTTGAGAAGGTTGTCCGAAAAGTTGTCCATCCCATAGACGGTGAACTGGGTTCGGAAGCCGTCGAAGTAACCTTCAATCTCAGCATTGTCCATACGCTCCAAATCACGGGCGCACTTCACGGGCGTTTCGAGATCGAGGCCGAAGTCTTCGGTTCCAATCCGGCGATAGCCTTGGGAGAAGTCGATCTGGGTTCGGCCATGACAAGCATTGTCATCGAGGTCATTGATGGATGTTTGGAAGAGACCATTTCGGCCATTAAGCTTCCGTCCACGCATCTCACCATCAATCAGTTCACGAGGCTCGTGGTCCAGATTTCGGTAAGCGATTGCTTCTTGGCGAGCCTGTCCATAGATGACAGAGTCGTTGTTTTGGTTTCGGCGAACGACGCCTCCACTTTTGATTTTACGAAGAGCCAGTCTGTCTGAAGTGTTTACCTTCTCATAGACGATGTCCTTCACGGTTTCCTTCTCTTCATGAAGAGAAGCGATAATTTTGTCGTAGTCGCAAGCCATTGGTTTGGATAATTGGAGTTTGAAATGGGAGATACGATCTCCACTTTTTCCCTTCAACTATCGAGCCACCGACAATCTACAATTTGTCTTCCACAGGGGAACGTCGCCACTCGTTCCGGCTGGCTACCTGCTTTCAACAATCGCTGTTAGTCTCGGGAGAGCTAACTAGGCTGAGTGCAGATAACCAGCTATTAGAGGCTTAGTCAATAATTTTTTTTCTCAGTCGTTGCTCAGGTATTTTGAAATTGCAAGAGGACGATTCTTTGCAGGTCCTGGATCAACCTTCTTAGCAGCTTTCTTACGAGGCTTTTTCTTGCGAGAAGCTTTAGCAATCGTTCGAAGCTCTTTCTTCTTCTTGTCTTGCTTAATGACTTTTTTCTTACCTTTCTTAAGAGACTCTTCAAGAGAGTCTTCAAGAGCTGCAAGCCTAATTAGCTTAGGAATCAGCTCACTACGAATCTTAGTAAGCTGCTTCTCCTTCGTCTTACGGTAGCCATCAATGTCAACGCCCTTGCTGTCAAGCTTCTCGATTTGAGCTTGGGTAAGAGGACGGTTCCCATATACCAAACGAATCACTTGGTCTTTTAAAGTTTCGAGTTTTTTAGCCGCTTCCTTATCATTCGAAACGAGAGCGGCCAGTGAAGCCTCCAAGGAGTCCGGGTTGTCCTCAATAAAGGCTTCATCTTCCTTTCCGATGTCTTCAATGATGTCGAGGGCTCCTTTAACCTGTGCATCGTATGCAGAAACTCCCGATGACAACCTCCCTTTCTTTGCTTTGTCTTGGAGAGTGTTGTAAGTCTCCATCATGCGGTTAGCAATGGGGATGTTCTTGTCGAACATTTCCATGATGTCGTTTGCCACAGGGTCCAACTCCCGACGTTCTTCAGGAGTCATTTCTGAATACTTGACTTCGGACCCACCAAAGAGGTCGATCATTTTGGCCTTGTAGGCATTGACAGCTTTGACATCTCCTTTTTCTTCGGCCTCAAGAACACCTTGATACTCCGTAGCGAATTCATTAAACTGCTCCCGGAGGACATGCTTGTTTGACCCAGGGATGCGACGGAGGCTTGTCCGCATGTTAGAGAGGATGGACTCTCGGAACCCAACGACTTCGGGGTCATTTCCAGCATCATAGGAAGCTGCTTGAACATCCCCGAGTTGGGTTTCAGCAGTGGTTAGCTTTGTCCGAATGTCCGCAATCTCAACGAGAAGATCTGCATTTTCTTTTTCGAGCTTTTTTGCTTTCCGACCGTTAATACGTGCGTCTTTTCGAGCTTGAGTCTCCTGACTTTCCTCGTCTTCCTCGTCTTCCCCGTCTTCCCCGTCTTCCCCGTCTTCGTCTTCAGAGTTTTCGTCCTCACTCAAAGGATCTTCCTCTTCGTCTTCAGAATCCTCTTCAGACTCTTCTTCAGGATCTTCCTCCTCTTCGTCTTCGTCTTCGTCCAAAGGATCTTCCTCCTCTTCGTCTTCAGACTCTTCTTCAGGATCTTCCTCCTCTTCCTCTTCGGGATCTTCCTCTTCGGGATCTTCCTCTTCTTCAGGGTCTTCCTCTTCTTCAGGGTCTTCATTACTGGATCGACCCAAGAGCTTATCCATGTTCTTCTTGCTCCTTTCCATGGCCTCTTTTTCGATGGGTCCTTGACCCCCTATCATCGGGTCGTCCTCTTCTCCTTCTGAAAAGACAGCCAAGGGTTTGACCAAACTGTTCAGCATGGTCGTGATAAATGCAAAGATACCTGCAAGCGGGTGGTGGGTAGTGTATGTCATTTGTTTTTATTTAAGATTTGAAGGGGCTTTTCCAGCGTCGATGAAATCAGCTCTCATCTTAAAAGCTAGGGCGATGTCAAGAAATTCGGCAATAGCCTCAATCTTGTGGAGACGGGCATCCCCATCTTCGGATTTGTCCCTTGAGGTGTCTCTCTGGCATTGCTCCATCAGTTTTTTGATGTCGTCATAACCTGCACGGACCCCACGACAAACTTGATCATCTCTGATGAGCGTCTGGAGTTCGACAGATCCTTTAAGCCCTTGGGCGGGGTCCGATGTTGAGATAGGTGTTTCTTGGCTCATTTTGTTTTAGTTAAGAGTCGTTACTGTCTTGCTTATTGGCTGATTCGTCAATGCTCTTTTGCTGGAGTTGCAAACGCTTCGCCTCAGTTACTTCGCGAGCGTGTTGCTGACGGTTCGAAAGTCGGGCGCGGTCTTCGCGGACTTGACGAATGCTTCTCAAATCTTCGGACATGATCCCAAGCTTGATTGACTCTCGTTTCTCTTTTTCAATCTTGAGTTGCATTTCGAGTTGCTCTTTCGCAGAGAGTCCGGCGAGTGGGTCATCTCCCCCCTGTTGTTGGTCTCTTTCCTGCTCCACTCGTTTGAAGATACTTGTCGCCGCTCCAATGAGCTTCTGGAAATCTTCTTTGAAAGGAGCTGCCTCCAGAACTGTTCCAGGGTTGGTTGAGAGAATGTCCAAGTGTTCTTTGACATGCTCAACAGCAGCACTAAAGACGAGGGTCTGCTTGTATTTCCAAGGTTCAATCCCGTCTTCAGCAATCATGGCTTGGAGATCGAGCATGTGAGTCTGCAAGTGGTCTTGGTGGACATCAGACTTGTTCGTAGAGATGAGGCCACCACTCATTGCTCTTCGAGCAATGGTGTCAAATTCGTTCTCAGCAGTGACACGTTGGTTGTTGAGCATCGTTTCTGGGATCTCAACGAGGTCTTCTGCTAGATCTGGGTCCCTAGTCCAGACTTGTGTTGCCAGACGTAGAATGATTGGTCTGGCCGCTGGGTTGAAGTTGGCCAAGTTGTTCATCAACCTCTCGACAGCTGCTTCGCTCGATGCGCTGTCCCCGGTTGCAATGTTCCTCGTGACAGAGACTGAGAGAAACTTAAAGCGACCATACTCTCTCGTTGCGAAAGTCTTGAAATCAATGCCTTGTTCAGTGAGCTGAGATTGAACCCACATAATGTCATCGTAGCCTTCCATTCCTGGCTCAATCTCGGACGAGAGAACACGGTAAACGATTTGTTCGGCAAGGATGTCGAGAGAGTCATAGGCCGCTCCTAGTCGAACCTGTTGAACATCAGAGCTGACTTGCTGACGGTGGACTGAATTGACCCGGAGTTCGTCATTTCCAGTTGCCTGGTTGATAGGGGCTCCTGTGATTCCAGCCACGTTCCCTTCCAGAAGCGCAAGGGGGGTTTGAAGATGACTTGACCCTCCTTCGATCTGTTTCATCTCAAGATTTGCAGGGGTCAAGTTATCCCGGTATGGGTCCCACTTGGCAATTGCCCCCATGTTCAGATCTCCAGTCGGTTGGAACCTGACCATGGAACGCATCTTGTCTCCTTCGATAATGGTGTTCAAAAGTTCCTCCATTTCGGACGAAGAAGGATACATGACTTCTGCTGGCCCCCTCAAAGTGTCCGTGGTTTTATTTCCCCCAATCTCGGTGTCAACATAGAGCATTGTCATCCATTCGTAGGCATCTTCAAAAGCTCTGTCTTCGTAAGAAATGATCCAACGATTTTCGTCTTTATCATCGGGAGCAAGTTTGTTGTTAGACTTGTCCTCAATGTTTAAAGCCCCGAATACTTTCTGGTCTGTAAAGATGGTCTTACTAACGTAGCGGTTGCCTGTCTTGTCATCGAACTTGACCTCATAAAACTCCCAGCAATCAAAGACCATGAGATTCTCACTCTCTCTATCGTCACGGGCTGACGAGGTGAGGTATTCATCAAGCCTTTCAGACCCTTTCTGCCTGTCCTTTGTTTGCTGCTTCAGAAGGTCTCTCACATACTCCAAATTCTTCCGAATGAAGACTTCCCCATCTCCCTCTTCGATTTGTTTGAGAAAAGTCTCAATGTCATTCAAGTCATACTGCGTTGGGTTGAAGGCACAAGGAATGTCGTCAGATAGTAGGCTTGATCCTTCTGGGAAAAACATGTCGATCTCGACAGATGGGAGCCAGCCTTCTTGATCTCTGAACATTGCTGGAACGCCTCCAGCCATCACAATTTCGCCGGAGACGGTGTCCCAGAAATGCCGGAGCTTCCCTTTTCTCCTTGCCAGTCCTTTGTTCAGGATGGAGGAGATTTGAGCTGAAACACGGTAGTCTTGTTCGGCATTGTTAGTGTCCACTTTAATTTTGAACAGGTTCTTCGTGCCAGTCACCATTGACTGGTAGGTTGCGGCCATCATCGCAAGCTTGCTGTAAGTGATGAGGTGGTTTACGATCTCTCGCTTGTTCAGCTTCTTGGCTTGCTCCAAGGTGAGAACAGAAAGGCCATTACTGAATTTCCGAACGACATCCAGATTCTCTCGCCTATCTTTGACGACGGACCAAGCATCGTCCTTTCCCTCGATCAAGTTTTGAGCGGTTTGGTAACGCTCAGACTTGAATCTTACTTTGGATTTTTTACCTTGTTTAGCCATTGGTTTTTCTGTTGGAACTCAGTGTAATTCAGGGAAGTCGTCAAGGAAAGCTTTTGATTGATGTCGTTGAAGAGGTCAAAAGAAAGCTTTCTAGCTTTGTTACGAGAAAAGTGACTCATTGGACTAGCTCTCAAAACAGTTTTGCTAGTTAAAAGTGAGATTATTGACATATCGGAAGTTTTAGCCAGCCTATCAATTAGAACCTCACTAAGAGAGCTAATCAGTCTCCTAAAGACAGAAGCATTAACATTGTCTGCTAGGAGATACATCCCAACCACCTCATGATACAATTCAACCCAGGATTGGTTGGTCATCGGATTCGCTTTGAAAAAGCCATTTAGGCTCATCAGCCTCTTGTCCTTTGGGCATTGCAGCAACGACCACAGGTTCACGTTGAGCGCAACCTGATCTCTTTCAGTTTCCGGTTCTGAGGTTAGGTGTCTTCGAATCACTTCATCTTTGAGAAGCAAAAGATCTCTGGAAACCTCCCAGGAAACAATCTCTTTGAGTTCAAAGCATACAATCCACCCGCCTTCGGGCATCCCGGAAGACTTTACAAGAATGGCACCAGGTGTGCTTGAGTTGGAGGATTTAAAACGCATGGGGTAAGTGGACTCTTTCTCGGGGCTGTCCAAACCCCATCTCTCTCAATTGGTCAAAAAGATCATCCTCCATCTCACCCGTTCCCCCTTTTAGTTCGTCTTTCCGAAACCCTCTAAGGTGTGCCATCCCCACGATCCCCATGAGAACGTCTCGGGCATCTGGTGACTTTTGAGCCCAACGACTCTTGTAAGCTGCTTTGTCTTCCACGAGGTATTTCTTACCTTTCTCCTCATAGTTAGTTCGGCTCAGTTGGAGTGTCGCCGTTTCGACCAGCTCCCCACCTCGGACTTGTTTGGTGAGGAAAAGGTCAGACGCAAGGAAAGCCAACTCAGAACATCTATTGTAACACACCTCATCAGTTGGTCTCTTAAAGTGATGAAGCTTATAACCTTCAGGTTCTCTATTGTAGTTGAAAGCAACTGCGTCCTTGCCAACGATTTGAGTGATCGCCGAAACGATGTCGGGCCTCATTGAGAAGTCATATCCAAAGTTTTCGGCTGGGATGTCCATTTCTTTGTTCAACTCCCGGCATTGAATTGCAACTTGCTGTTCGAACGATAGTGAAGCCCCTTGATCAAAGTTGCTTGTTTTCAGTCCAACCTCTTGCATTCGGTTCAGCCAATACTCGTTCACGATGGCGTCCTTCACCAACTTCAGAGTTTTCATGTGTTTTTCGAAGACAAGGAGTTCTTGTCGAAAGGGAACTCCTTCGGCGTCTTTCACAATGGCGACTCCGAACCTAGCACCACCCCACACTGACGAATCTCGACCACCAAATGAAGGGTCACAGAAACTGACAGACCCATCAATTCGAACCATTTGGAAGAAAACATCTTTGTGTCTCGAACTGGATAGTCGGGCTTTTGGCAAAACTGAGTTTTTCTCTGAACTACGAATAGGGAAAGATCTTCCTTGGGAGTAATATGTCAGGGACTGATCGCCCCCACCCATTTCCTTCAGTCTTTCAAGATCACCCTTGTTGATGAGGTATGGGTAGATGATTCTGCCTGATAAAACGTTGGGTGCTTTATGCCCGTCAAACCGGAGGGTTACAGAGGCTTTTGCGCTATACCAATGAAAGTCTGAGTCAATGTCGAGATCGTCAAAATTATTAACTTGGTCATAAATTCCAGAGGGCTCAGTGATGAGGCCACCCATGTCTTGCTCATCTTTAAAATTTTGAGATGTGATCGCAAAGAAAGAAGCCTGAGAAGAAAGGTTGTCGAGCGATTTAAGAAACGACATGTTATCAATCTCGTTAATCTCGTCAACAAGTGTCAACATGACTCCTCTATGAGTCTGCCTACCACGGCTCTTAGAACCTTTTGATTTACCAGTATGCTTAATATGCTTCAGCTCGATCCTCCCACCTTTTGGGATCTTTGGGACCAGAACAATTTTTCTGGGGTTGTTTTTATAGACGATGGCTTTTGGGAAGAGGGAGCATTTATCTTCATCCTTAGCATCGACATCTGAAAGGGGAAACTCTTGGCAGAGTTCACCCCACATCTCTTCCACTTCACCCCAAATGGTGGCGTCTGCGGCGTTGTCAAAAGGGTTGGCCACATACCCGACACTGTATTCAGGATCAATGAAAAGGCAGACGAACATGATGCGGACCCCTCCTGCGGTCTTTCCGGCGTTTTGACATCCAATGAGGTTCAGGATCTTGCGGAAGCCAAAGCTCATGCAGAAGAACATCACGGTGTCGGCAATGGCCGGAGTGATGTCCGTGTTTGGAAACATGAGCTTCATTAAGCTCAAAAAATGTTGGTAAAAAGGTTTCCCATACAAGCTGTCTTCGAACCAGAAATCTCGACCTCCTTCAAGAAGGATCAGCCTTTCAATTTGAAGAGCGTTTTGGGTTGTGATGACGGGGTCTCCGTCTTCATCGAGACGAACTGCACCCTCTTTGTCCTTCTCGTGATAATCTTCAAAATCCTCGTGATACCAATACGAGTGTGTCCCCAGGAACTCTGAGGTCACGAAATCCGCATCGACTTGAGGGTCGTCCCAGTCGATGCGGTCGTGGTGAAGGACAATGTCCTTGAACCTATCTTCAGTCGAGTTGGACATCGAAGTCTGGTAGAGATCCGTCCGACATTGTCCAAAAATTCCCGTTGTAATTAGCGAAAGGAAGTTCGTCGAATTTCGGGTTGTCAAAAAACTCAACGTTTCCCTCTTCGTCTTCTCGGGAATCAATAGGCCCTTCTCCAAAGAGATCTTCGCAGATCTTGTTCATGAACGCTTTGGCTACAATCTTGCGTTCGCCTTCAAGAAGGGCTCTCACCGGACGATGAGAGCCCACAATCTTGAAGCCCTTATAGGTGAAAATGGGTGAGTAGCCTTTTTCATCTTCTGCAAAGAAGACACCCGTTTTTGAGGGCTTACCCATTGGTTTAGAGAGCGAGGGCAATTGCGGCCTGGAGGCCAACAACGGGGTATGACTTCCCACCAATGGTGAGTGTGTTTTCCGTCGCTGTCATGACCTCCGAAACATTGATGTCAACGAGTTCTCCCCCAAGGTTCACTCGGGCAACCCGTTCCGACGCTTCGATGAGAACAATGGAGTTTCCTTTCTGCTTCTTTACCATGAGTTCTGAAGCGGAACCATCTTCCTTTAAGAGAAGATACTTTGGAGGTGTCGGAGATTCTTCCAGCGGAGTTGGATCTTCCTCAACGACTTCTTCGGGAGTCTCTTCAGAGTCAGTTTCCTTGCTCTTTTTCTTAGACTTCTTATCCTTCTTTTTCTTGGATTTTTTGTCCTTCTTTTTCTTGGACTTCTTAGAAGGCTCTTCGTCCTCTTCCTCAACGCCCTCGCTATCAGACGAATCGTTGATGGTTTCCTCCTCCACTTCAGGAGCTTCGTCTTCACTCCCTTCGATGAGTTTGAACTGCTTCTTCTTCAAGCCGACGCCTGAATCTTCGAGTTCCTTACGGGCCTGTTCGACGTAGCCTTGGATGAGCTTTGGAACTTTCACGTTGATAATCGCCGTGAGGTCGTCGTTGACTGTTCCACCTTTTTGAAAGTGATTTTTCAATCTCTTCAGTTTGACTGGGATAAATTTTTGTCCTGACATTGTTTTGTTTTTTCTTGAATTTTGAAGACTCCTACAACCATTCTCTTAGCTAAAACACCGGGGCAGCGGACCCGGAAAAAGCTTGTCCGATTTATTCGGCAAAGGGCGAACCCACTCTGAAACTCAGAGTCTTCTTCGGTATCTTGTCTTGAGCTAATATAAGCGTCAATGAAAGAAAAGCCTCTCACGGAACGGATTCCGGGAGAGGCTTATTCCCCCTTAGAAGCTGGGTTTAGGAGAACTTTTTAAGGGTTTCGGCGGCTTGCTGTTCCGACTTGGCTGTCAGCGCGTCTTTGACAGAACGACGGGTGACAGAAACTTTGACTGAGTCAGATCCGAGCATCTCGATCAGATCTTTTGCCGACAGCATTTGATGCCCTCGGAAGTTACTTCTCTCGGTGTCTTCCGCTTTCTTTGCTGGAGCCTCCGGTTTGACCTCTTTTGAGGGGGTGTCTTTTGGAAGGGTGACGTTGCGGGCTTCTTTCTTAGCAGCTTGCTTTTTTGGAGTTTTCTTTCCGGCCATTGATTTGGTTTGTTTTGTTTAAAGACCCGTTATCGGGTTGAGGACAAAACTAGCTACCAACTCTCTAAGGTCAACCACTAATCGACATTTTCCCCAAACCAACACTCAGCAGGTCGATTAGCTGCTTGATCAGGATTGTCCTTATGAGGCTCTTCTTCTTTCGAAGGAATGATCATTAAGAGAGCGCACCCACACACGCTGCAAGCATAGTCCTTAACTTTTGGGTCAACTCTGTTCTTATTCGCAAACATCCCAGCTACCCGTGAAATCTGAGAACCCACCATTCCCCTTGTGATCTTTTTTCTTTTCGGGCATTTCAAACAAGTCCGGGTTCTCGAAAGAACTTGATCGGGGCTTGCTGTGTCCCCCCCCACACCTTCTTTGAAAGCTCTCAAAAAATCTGTTACCCCTTTCTGATTCATGACGGAAGGAATCTGCGACGAAGCCACTTCTGGAACCAAGTGGGTAGAGTATCGTATGCACCCAGCATGAACAAATAGAGCCACCGTCGCCTTGCTGGCACTCCATCTTCGATCATTTTCGAATTGAAAAGTCTTCGACACTGATGGAGGTCGAGGCCGTGTTGCTGCCTGTTGTCCACGAGCCAGTCGTGGAGGGCTCCGGCTGCATCTGCTCTTGGGTCTTTAATGATGAAAGAAACACCATCCGTCTGGTAGCCCTTATTGATCAAGAACCCCGAACAGACCCAGTCTTCCACCAAGACACGACACCCCAGTGATGGGACGTAGCGTGTCGCTGGTGAGGGGTGATGCTTCATTGTTTTGGTTTACCTAACCGTAGGTCAACCCCCCTAGGACTAAGGGCTTTCGGCAGGCATGGGGGGAAGATCCTCCGGCTTTAAAAGATCATCAAACACAGGGATTAACTCGGACATCTTGAGGTAGTCCTGCCCGTCACTCATCTCGATGAATGTCCGGTCACCGACAACGTGAGGTGTGCGCCACTCGGCCCATGTTTTGACGGTCTCAACCTCGTTTTCATCGATTGAGGTGCGGTTCTTGATACCGACTGTTACCTCAGTGGTTGTGTCAACCTCAATCCAGAGTGGGTAATTGGTGACCTCTCCACCTACGGAGATGATAAACTTGGCAACGTCGAGGATGAGTTTGTCTGCACCTACGTAGTAGTGGACGTTTGGACCTTCCGCTTCAATACGCGCCCCTTTGATTGCCGCGTTCGTGGCAAGCTGCTGCGCTTGTGTGTTGGAGTCCATGAGAGACTGAGGGAGGATGATTTTTGTTGTCATGATTTTATTGGGTTACTCCGTTGATTTTAATGGCCCACGGTGAGCCGTAGCCCTTGAGAGTTGTAATTGCGGTTGTCGTTGCCCCAGTCAATCCCGCCCCGTTATAGTCGATGGTAATTTCGTTCCCCGATGCTGGCCCCTCTACACCACTGGCGGCGATGCTGACAAGGATGTTCTCGACGGCGGTGGGTGTGAGTCCGGTGTTATTCCCCCATGATTCGAGGAAGCAGTTGGTTGCTGGTGTTGCGGACCAACTATCAAACAATCCCGCTGTCCATGATGTGAGGTTGTTGTCACTCCATGCGAAGCGACAGGTAGTAACACCAGCGGGTATCTCAGTGTTCCATGATGTGAGATTATTACCAGACCATGCAGTGGAGCAGTCAGTCAGTCCAGCAGGTAATTCCACAGTCCACGATGTGAGGCTGTTAAAACGCCATGCGTTGGAGCAGCTAGTCAGTCCAGCAGGTAATTCCACAGTCCATGATGTGAGATCATTGTTATACCATGCATGTGAGCAGTCAGTCAGTCCAGCAGGTAGATCGACTGCCCATGATGTGAGGTTGTTATCACGCCATGCAGAGGAGCAGGTAGTCAGGCTAGTTGGTAGCGCGATAGTCCATGATGTGAGGCTGTTACCAAGCCATGCGAGGCGACAGGTAGTCAGGCTAGCAGGTAGATCGACTGTCCATGAGGTGAGGTTGTTGTCATTCCATGCAAAGGAGCAGTCAGTCAGTCCAGCAGGGAGAGCTACCGTCCACGCTGTGAGGTCGTTGGCATACCATGCGTAGGAGCAGTTAGTCAGACTCGCAGGTAGCGCGACTGTCCACGCTGTGATGTCGTTGTCACGCCACGCAGCGGCGCAGGTAGTCACCCCCGTCATGTCAACCACTGGGAATGAGTTCATTTCATCATCTCTCCACGCTTCCGTCCAGTCCGTGCCTAGTAGTGAGACTTGATACTCGACGCCTTTGAGATACTGCACGATGGATTCATCAGGCACTAGACCCACCGCGAATAGACGTGTCCATTCTCCCGGCGCGATAAACATTGGGTTAATGACGAGGTCGCCGGGGGCATAGGCGTCAGGCACCGTGAGTTTCGTCACCCCATCGGCCTTGTAGATGTTACTCAGTATAGGCGGGATGCCGCCGTTCTCTGCTACGTTGAGGTAGTCAATGACGCCCTCGAAGTCGTTGTGGGTTGGTGATGGTGGGTGGTCCAGTTCTTTTGTGTAACCGGACGCAGGGGTGATACTTAGTGGGTTGCCGTCCGAGCCGTATGGGACTCTGATGTCGTCAAGAGTAGCGTGCTCGTATAGTGTAAACCCATCCCTGAAATTTTTGGCATACACGTCCTGCGTCCCAGCCCAAAACGGGGTGAGGGTTGCGTTGGTAATCGTGCCGTGGTTGCCGTTGGCTATGTCGTGGACGGTAGATCCTGCGCCCTCTGAAAAAGGGAAGCTGTGTTGGGTAACTCCTGCCTTAACTATACTTACCCCCCAGATTTGACCATCGAATGTTCCCCACGACGTTGCTTGTCCACGAGACAACCCTACACTGTCCAAGGTAATTGTTCCTGACACTGTCTGAGAATCTACCACCACGCCGTCCACTGTGAGGGTTACTCCAGTTCCGACTCTCACCACTTTAACCTCATAATCTGTATCTACTACGAAAGTGAAGCCTGAGAATCTGACTTCCGTGTTTGAATCATCCCAGACTGAAAGATACCCTAATACATTGAGTGCAATTCGTGCAAATCCTCCTGGAGCGTTATTTGCCAAGATGTGACGTTCCGTTACATCATCTCCATTTATTGAGAAATTAATCTCGAAGTCTGCATCTAGTGCGACACTTGTGAATTTCACTCCATCGTTAGTACCATCAAAAGTTCCGCACGCATTGCCTCGTGGAATGGCGATGAGTTTGGCGAGGCCGTTGTATTGGAGCGGGTTGCCGAGAACGTCCTTAGCTATGTCGCTCTCGTCGCGAGGGATGAACACGCCTACCACTGCTCCGTTTGATCCATCTCCCTCGGTATACCCCACCTGATTCTGATAACTATAAACATCCTGCTCCGCGTGGAAACTGGAGAGCGTGGCGTTTTGGATGGCCCCATGGTTACCATTGCCAGATGAGTCATAGGCGACAAGCCCAACCCGATCATCCATCTTGAGTTGAAGCTCTAGGTCTTCAACCGTTGGATCGGTTCCGGCATCACCATGCGTGAGGAGATAGAGTCGTTCATCCGCAGTAAGCACTCGACCATAAACCCTGCCGTCCCACATCTTACCCTCCATCGAACCGCCTCCGCCATTGCTGCCCCCGCCAAATGTGAGGTTGACGCCCGGAGGAACCTTCGTGGTGTCCGAGACTGTTACTTCCAGCACCCCGTTGACATACAGATTAAGAACGGAGCCGGTTGAGGTGACAACCACGTGTGTATCCTCCCCTAAAGTCACCTGTGATCCCGCACCAAAAGTGGTGTCCGCCTGTAGACGCCACGTCCCGTCATTGTTGATCCATGCGAGAACCCCCTTGGCGCTAGCCCACTCCTCAAAGATAACCCGATAAGCCAACTTATGGGTAGGGTTCATCCACAATGACACCGTGAACGCGACCATCGCGGGGAGGTTCACATCTGGAACATCCACATAATCAGCGACCCCGTCGAACTCATAGCACCGCCCCGGCTGCAACGGTCGCTCCTCATCACCGATGGACGAGAGTAAGGTGCCGTCTGCGCGTGGACCGGTCTGGAAGTGGGAGACAATCCCTAATCCTTCGAGGGGAGGGAGGGAGCCTACATAACCGGGAGAAAGCCCCCAAACAGGGTAATGCGAAACACGCTCATAGGGACTCAATGAGTTGCCCAAAGATGAGGTGGTTCCTGAGCCCCAAACAGGGGATCTGTGAGTAGGTCGCATTAGACTGAGTATGGGACGTTCGTTCCACCGAAAGTGACGCTCACACCTGAAGGGGCTCCGCTCCACTCGATGCGAAACTCAATGCCCTTTGGGAGATAAACCGCTTTGGCCGCTTTGGCCGTGAAAGTGTAAGTCGCATCCTCAAACCATCCCGAGTCCATGTCGGGTCTTGTGACGAGTTTTGCAGTCTGTCCATTGAAATTTCCTTCAAAATAAATGATCGAATCAATCCCTTGAGAGATGAGAGTTTGAGAAGGTTTAGAAGAAGTGTGATTGGATTGGAGACGGAGCATGAACTTAGGGGTTTAATTAGAGAGTTTATTAGAGCTGTCGAAACTTGAACCAACGAGTGTCCTGAGTCACGAAGGCCCTGAAGCCGATAACAGAGCCGGGAAGAACATGGTCTATTCTGGTTCGGCGGCTTTGAGTGCTGCCAGCCTCGCCGCTTCTTTGGCCGCGATCCACGCTCGTAGTGACTCAACCGATGCGAAAATAGCCTCCATTGCTGTCTGCAATTCTGGCACTTCACCGATGGCTTCCCATAGGTCGGATGTTTCGATAGCTACCATGTCCTCGCCTGATCCAATCTCACCAGTGTCCCCGTTAAACGGGACAGTTTCGATCTTAACTTTGCCGCTCTTGGTCGATGGAGCGGAGACAATGATGTTTGTGATCCAGAGATGCGGGAATGTTTTTTCCGCGACTGCTGGTTTTGTGATGGTGGTGGTGTTTAGTAAGGGCATATTTTTGTTAGTTAGAGTTGTTACGAAATGATTGCGCGATCAGTTGAGCGTCTCCAGTCCGATCCGTCATAGGTTGCCATGACCGCTCCGCCTGTCTCGTCGGTTACGTAGACGGATGATCCCGCGACCATGCCCGTTAGAGCGTTGGTTTCGACGACGGTTTTTGATGCGGAGTTGATGACGCCGGATGCGGTGAGGTCGCCACCCGCCACCAAACCCCCGTCAACCTCAACGTCACGCACAACGCCCGTGCCTGTCGCGGCTGTTCGTATCAAAAAGTTACCATCTGATTGCTGTTTAAAATTGATCGACTCTGAATTTCCAAGCCCGTCATCAAAACCCAAGATCGTCAGCCCCGCCGAGCCCGTCAAATTAGCATCCGCGAACTCCACAGAGTCAGTCGTCCCCAACCCTGACGCCGTGGCGATGGTTGATTTCTGCGTGTCGGTCAGTGTCTCGCCTGTGATGAGGTTCCAGCCTGCCTCTATTAAATTTTTGTCCATAAGTTATGAGGGTTCCACGTTGTATTTTGTGCCGTCTGGTGAGACGAGGTTGATCGTTGTTGAGTTAGAGAGGGGGCGGATGAGGCGGTTGCCGTTGGTGGGGTGGCGGAGGGAATTAGTGGTTGGGTTGACAGCAACCGCCCCCCAATAGAGCTGTCGAAACTTGAACCAACGAGTGTCCTGAGTCACGAAGGCCCTGAAGTCGGTAACAGAGCCGGGAAGAACGTGGAATGTTTGGGGGAGGTATTCTTCTGAACGGTTTAGAGGTTTTTCAATGTGAAAAGATCCATCGAAATGATTTGAATTTACGGTTTCAAACTCAGCCGTGGGGGAAGTGGTTGGCGGGAGGTTTGCTTCTCCGGGTCTTTCAGGAAAAGAGACAAAGCCACCAACCTCTGCCAAGATTGATAGTTGAGCATGTCTGGGGGCTGTCACTTCGACAGTCTTCCCCCCTGGAATCGTTTCGGCTGTCGCAATACTGCCAACCACTGTTTGAGTCGTGAGCTGTTCCTGGGCTTCAACAAACCCAATCTTAACAGGGGGACGAGCGGGGTCTCCAGGGTTGGCGAGGGGACGGGGGTCTTCTACGACCAAGAATTCGGTCGAACTTGTTTGAACCATTCGAATTCGGATGGAAGGCTGCAACCCGTCTTGAGCAACTTGGACCCGCTCCAGTGAAATCTCAATGTCAGCTAGGTTCTGAACATGCAAAGCAATCTCACTTGATACCTGCTGAACACTTTTTCCTTCGGTTGAAATGGAGAAGAGAACAAACTCTTCAACGGGGTCTTGGGTGATGTCTTCGGCCTTGAACTCGACAAGGCCCCCTTCGTCCCAAACCCATGGAGCAACCAGGATCTCTTGTCCCTGACGATTGTCAATGCGAAGAGAACGTGAGAGGAGACTCGGACTTGTCGAGTTCGTTACTGGGTCGCTCATGGCTGTTTGAAGGATTGAGATGAAAAAGGCTACGAGGCGCATCAGGTTACTCCGAACCGGAGTTGGCATCACGCAGGTAGTCGCTGCTGTTGCTAAATCCATTGCGGTTACTCCGAACCGGAGTTGGCATCAGCCCCCTCAGCAGGGTCCTGGTCTGGGGTCTCGATTTCGTCCCCTTGGGAGCCTTCGGGGGAATTGTCCGGGTCCGTAGATCCCGAGCCATCGTTTCCCGTCGCTGGGTCCTGAATGATCGGGACGACGTTCCCTTCCTTAGAAGCGGGGGCTGGCTCTGCGAGATCTTCGACAGGCACTTCACCGGTGGCGAGAGACCACTCATCTCCAGTGAACGTAAGACGCTTCCCACGCTCGATAATTGAGGCTCTGTTCCCGGCCACAGATGCCCGGAGAGTGTCCCCTTTGTTGATTCCAACAGCGACGAGATCGGCGCGACCGACATTGACTTTGATCTTCTTACGTTGTGCCATAGGCTCGGAATCTACACGTCCCACCATGTTATGCCAAGTTTTATTTTCCGAGCTAAAAGGCTCTCCAGACCACACTAAAGCAAGTGCATGCTTGACAACCCATCCCGTGAGGTATGCGAAAAACTCCTCAGCCTTGTAGCTGGGTTTAATCCCAATGTATTCGCCAACGTAGAAGGAGGCATGGAGAGCTTCGTGTGCGAGGGTCGCGACCCAGGAGGCAGCATGGGGTGGTTCCCTCATCCAGATCCCGACGTAGGGGCCTCCACCCATGTTGAGGCAGATGCCCCGGCTGTCACCAATCTCAAAGCTCGCGGAAGAAGGCGGGTCGTGGCCCTCGTCTCGGAGTCTTTCGAAGATCTCTTCTCCTGACCAATCTCCGAAGAAAAAATAAAATCCAAATTCGTATAAGTCGCATCGTATCTTGTAGAAGTCCATTCTATTTAAGAAACTCAGTGAAAGCTTCGTTCAGATCAATTCGCTTGCCTCGATAATCGCAAAGACCACATTTTAGGTGGAAGTTTGCTTCGAGTGGTGACTTCTCTTTGTCAAAATAGAGTTCAGGTAGCAAGTGATCTTTGAAACACTTGGGACAATTAAGAACATTCTTCTTTGGTGGTTTTGTTAGGTCAGGCATTGGTTCATTGCTTGTTCGATTTCTTCGAGAGCTTTCCACACTCCTTTTTTCGATAGAGAAATTCGCAACGGCTGAGGTAAAGGCACTTTTCTTTTAGGCTTATTCGTATCATTTGTTCGTTTTCTTTAAGAGATTCTTTTGAGCTACCGGACGCGCTTGCTCCAACACCCACGAGAGATGAGGAACCCATCGGGGAACAGCTCTTCAACGAGCGAGCAGTTGGCTTCTTGCTGAAGCACTTCGGCATTGTCTCCGGCAATCGTTCCCCCCGGTGTAATTCTCGGGAGGAGAAATTGCAGTGTTTCCCGCAGCGGCATGGCGGAGTGCTTCGAGATGAAGGCGAAATCGAATCGCTCATTGCGGAGGCTCTGCACGGCCTCCTTGAACCAGGCGTCCTTCCGGTAGCGGAGGGGCCTCACGAGGTGTGCCACAGGTTGGGTGTTCTGCTGCCACTCGAACCATTGCCCCTCTTCAGTCCTATTGGCGGCACGATACTTCGGACTCTCGGGGTTGCGGGTTTCTTCAGAGCCACACCAATTGTCGAGAACGAAGAGGGTGTGGGCTCTTTTGGTGTTGTGGAGTTCTACGCCCAGGGCAGCAGTGGTGGCCCCAAGCCCCGCGCCTACGATGAGGGACTTTCCGCCATTAGGGATCAAGAGAGCGGCATTCGCGATGGTTGGGAGGGCGAACATGTCCTCGCCGATTTGGTTGAAGTAGTGTTCCAGCGCATCATTGTGGTCCCTTTTAGGGGCTTGATACTTCTCCATTTCCTTCTGGAGTCTGGCAGTGTCCGGGTCCAGGTCTGTGCGGAGGCCATCGTCACCAATGAGTGGGGGGTCATTCGGGTCTGAGGGAGTGTCGTCCAAGAAGGATGGTTGCGGGTCCATGTAGTGGGTATAAGAAGGGTTGGGGGTGGGGTCAACGCTTTTCTTAGGAAAACTAGGGGGGTAGGGGTGGGTCATCTAATTAGCTCTTTAATTAGATATGTTACTAATGCCGGTGTAGTGGTTTTTCCTACCCCTGATATGAGGGCGAACTGATAGGTGAAAGGGTGGGTGGTCCCCTCACCCCTAATATGAGGGTGGAATGTTTCGATCTTGTAGTGCAGTTCAATACCCTGAATTCGGGGCGAATCTGTGCGTTACCCCGAATCCATAGCGAATCTGTGCGTTACCCCTAATCCATAGCGAATCTGTGCGTGTATGCGAGTGGGTGCGTTTATCGATCAAAGAAGACGATGACTTTTCAATTTCTTGCGAAGGGTGGGGGGTCCCCTTGCCCCATAACGTCCGGGGGTCCCACACGGGGGGGGGGTGACGCCCTGGCCCTTGGCCCACCGTGCCAAGCGTTCGCCCCTCACGAGGGGGCGAGCTATGGCAATCAAAGTGCAATCCTAATTAGATGGATTATCACGCTCCTAATTAGAATCCTAAATTAGTTACCTAATCACTAAACAATTCGCCCCTTAACTACGTGAACGGGGTGCAATGAATAACCATAACGAAACAACCAATAAAATGAAAATCAACCAATCCGCCAAATCCGAATCCTCCGCCCATGAAATCCTATCCTTCATCCAAGGCGACGAGGACACCGCCGCCAGCCGTCAAAACGCTGTCGTGAGCATTAGCGAGGACGGAGATCTGCTGTTCTACAATGCCGCCTGCGGAACTGACGACAGCGAAACGGTTCTGATCGACCGCATGGAGTCCGACTCAATGGGAGACGGATGGGAGTCCGCTACTGCCGCCGATGTCATCGAATGGCTCGAAACCAACTGCGACGCATGAACCCCGAGGACAAAGCAACCCGCGAAAAGCTTGGCCTGTAATCCCCCTAATGCCCCCCCCAGCCTGTCGTCCTCTTATGAGGCGACAGGCTTAAGGGGTGCAATGAATAACCATGAAGAAACAATTCAAACTCTCATTTCTAACCTCTCGTATGAGACAAGAGAGCTAATCGACTATCCCCGGGATTTGAACGACGCGAGCTGGGAACATGCCGACAACCACGAAAATGTGATCTACCCTGTAAAGGCTCATGAGAACATCAAAAATGCCGGGAGCGATGAGCTTTTAGAGGCAGAGTCCCGCTTTGAGGATTGCGGGGGGATGGGCGACGACGCCAACGAAAGAGGGGGAGTCTATAACCGTGTCGCTCAACTCCTCTCTTATCACCTGGAAGACTACCGTTTTCAGTCACTTGTGAGAGGTGAGCTTGAAGAGTTGCAAGGTGAGCTTGAACAAGTCGAGTGTGATATTGAGGCAGAGATTGAGGAGAGAGAAGAGAATGAAGAGGACCCTTGCGAGGACTTGGAAAATGCCTTGTGCAAGGCTCAAGAGCGCTTGGAAAACATCAAGACAATTCTCGACCTGTAGTCCCCCTAACGCCCCCCCCAGCCTGTCGTCCTCTTATGAGGCGACGGGCTTAAGGGGTGCAATGAAACAACTAAGACCAACAACCAAGAAAATGACCACCGAACAACAAACAGTAGCCGAAATCATCCAAGACATCCAGGAATCCAGGGGCTACCCAAATCTCCAATCCTTGATCAACTCAGGAATGACTAGCGCGAGAGTGCATTACAAATCAGCCGCCGGAGCTCTTGATGAGGATGATCTTCTGGAGGCTCAAGAAGCAGGATTTGACGCCGCTGAGGATTCACGTGAGGACTAGCGCAAACCGACCTCTCGCCCCGTCGCCTGTCGTCCTCTTATGAGGCGACGGGCTTAAGGGGTGATATGAAACCATTAAAAGACTTCCAACTGGATTGGCTTGCATCGTTCTTTGAATACAAACTTTTCTTGGATGAGGAATATGAGCGGGAAACCCACGAAGAAAATGAGGGTGAGTTCAAGGAGGACTTATTCACCGCTCACGAAGTGGACGACGAAAGCGCAAGGCTCATCTTCAACAAGCTTAAAGCGATGGAGACAAGGATTCACGAAAGCGAAAGGTTAGGAGATTACTTGAACGATTGCGACCGTGAAACCGCTTGGGAGCTTTACCTCTCGACAAGTGGACATGGAGCGGGATTTTTTGATCATTCGACTGATGAGGCTGATGAGATTCAAGCCATTCTCGACAAGGAATTTCGATACGCTACGGAAGATTGGCGTTTCTACTGCCAGGAGGGAAAGCTTCACTTTTAAGGGTATCAACTAGACCGCTCACCCATCAGCCTGTCGTCTCGCAAGAGCGACGGGCTTAAGGGGTGCAATGAATACGTTAGAAATCAAATTAGATACAGTCCCGACTCTCACCCTTATCCGTGATGAGGATATGGGGAGATGGGACTTTGAAGAGAACTTCCAAGTGATTCAATCGGGAGGCTACCGGGATGATTGTATCCTTGCGCTTGTCGAATATGGAAACCTCCCCCCGATTGAGGACTTGCAAGAGTGCTACGATTGGAGGTCTTGCGATTGGAGAGAAGCCCGTCGATCTGTCGTCTCTTATTTGATTGAGGTTGGAGGGATGAGTGTCTTGAGTGTGAAAGACGCAATCCAGGCCGCTATTGAAAATGGCTATTACTCCCCCCGTGAGGGGTGGGTTGACGTCTTGCAAGAATTGATCCTTGAGGACTTCACCATTCAAGACTTTTGCCGGGAGGACGACGGGCTTGCATCGCTCACAAATTGCCTTGAAGACATTGCGATTGTCCAGACAGTGACAGGCTACTCTCAAGGGGACTTGGCTCATGTTCTCATTCACGGCCGGGAGTTTGAAAAGCTCGCCGGGAAACCGTGGCAAGAAACACGAGACCGCTGCTCGCTTGAAAATCTCATCTTCAATCAACCTCTTTACGTCGAGATGGACCTAAGCCGCGACGACTTTGAGCCCGTGCAATTCGAACTTAAAGACCAGTATGATTATGACCGTGACGAAATTGTTGAGCTTTGCCGTACTCATGGAGCTAGCGAGCAAGAGATCGAATTGATTGAAGAGTCTCTTCCTGACTACGCCTAGCCTTCACTTTCTGAATACCTTGCGCTTCTCATCCTTATCGGGGGTGACATCCCGCTCTTGTTCTTCATCAGGCGAGACAACTTTCGATCTTTGCTTTGCCTGTTCATTCAAGAGAGTCGAAGCGGCTTTTAGGTGTGAACCTAGACCGCTCGCCGCTTCCCAGACTGCCCGGACTTTGAGAAATTGAGCCATGATTCCATCCCTTGTTTTAACGGTTCGACAAAAGTTGCCAATGAGCGTTTGGAGCTTCGCAAATTCCTGTTCATCGAATCCAAAACCGCTTCTAAAGTCGCGGAGCATGTCAAAAAGTTCCTCATGGCATTCTTCCGCCTGTTCATATTCAATTTTGAGCTTGTCTTTTTGGATTTCAAGCCAATCACGATCATCGTTGAAACGTTCCCATGCCCCCTCACTTAGTGCCACCCCTAGCCCAAATCCACTGCTATTCCTCGCCATCTCCTCAGCCTCTTTATTCCAATCGGGAGCGTGTCTTTGCAACGTCGTTTCGCTCACCCCCGATTCTTTCGCTAATAAGCGAAGGTTTCGAACGGGCTTCCCACCACCATTTCCCCACAAATACAATCGCCTTGCGTCCGCAGTTTCTTGCTTTACTACTTTTCCATTGATAATTGCCATGCTTCACCCTCCCTCACCTCCCCAATCCTTACAAGACCGTTCTCACCCTCAATTCGACGACGAAAAGTTGAAAGGTGCAACTAAGGTCTTTTCGGGGGGTGCAGGTCCTACCAGACCGCGCAATCCCTTCTCCCGCCTTAGTTCCAGCCCCTTCATTCTCACCACTCAAATCTCACCCCAAAATCACACTTCACCAATCTCACGATACACGCTTACGGCCATAAGGATTCCAGCTTACAGGACTTGGGTGCAGTTACCCTACCCCTTTCGAGACCCTAAGCCCGGACCAAAAAGCCGAAAAATTTACAGTATTACTATACACGATTTTAAACTTTCTCTCTTTTCTTATCTCTTCTTTACTCTTTATAGTGGTAGGGTAACTGCACCCAAGTCCTGTAAGACACAAACCCTTATTCCATATAGCCTCCAGCCTCTTATTTTGACCCATGATTCCAGGGTGAAACTAGACCGAAAACAAAAACCCTCCCAAGCCCTTACACCCCAAGGCTTTAAACCGTGGTGCACCTAAAACACCCCCAAAAACACCTTAGTTGCACCTTTCAACTTTTCATCGCCAAAACTTTCTTAAATTTCTACTCGACAACCTTTCAAGCGTCGAATACCTTCTCTCCGACAACGAAACTAAAACCAATCCAACAAACCGGACCAATGACAACTACCGCCTCCTCCATCCCTGCCACCACGATCAATCACGAAACACGCGAAACACGATTCGATCTTGTCCTTGACCTCATCGCGAACGTCACGCTCGCCATCCAAGAAAAGATCGACAAGACCGATTGGAGTGACCCGGACCTTGCCGACCCGATTGACACCGATTGTGACCCGTCCATCGAAGTGACCTTCGCAATTGACCGAGACTTCAATCACACGCTGGTCTCTGGCGACAACTCCTTGTCAGGTCCCCACGAATCCTTCCCCCACTGGGGAGTCTCTTGGATTACCAAGTTGTCTCGTTCGTTGAAGAACTCATCGAGCACGGGTCCGCCACGTTCATCAGTTGAAACGATTCATTGCACGACTCACTAATGTCACCTTTTTCAGAAAAGTGACAAAGATGAGTCACCCAAGCCTGTCGTCTCGCAAGAGCGACGGGCTTAAGGGGTGCAATGCCTAAAGAAAAACCATTCGTTTCAATCGCCGACCAGTTGCGCCTCTGTAAAGAGGGACAATCTTTTCTCACCCCGCATCGTTCAAAGACGGTGACAGCTCATGCTAGGAGGCTGAGGAAAACAGATGAGATGATCGTTGAAGTCAAGACCGCTCAATTTATCACCGTTCCCATGTTCTCCCCAGAGGGGAAGCCGTGCGAAGTCTTGACCAAAGTGACCGTAACCTTTAAATTCAAAACCAATGACCAAAGTTAAATTAAACCGCGACGTTCAAGCCCTCGCCGACCGCTACCTCCTCCATGAGCGCAAGAGCTACAATTTGTCGGACGACTTTGACACCGAGCGAAGGGTACTTGTGAAAGAGTTCCAGAGACTCCATGACGCCGACCCGGAAGTGAAGAAGTTCGGGAGGAAGCAAATCCTCATCATGATCGTTCTCCACCGCAAGCTTCGACCAATCCCATCTCAATTCCTGTTCGCCAAGGCCGACGAGGAAGCAGGACTCCTCGACTGATTCAAACAAACAAGACCGCTCACCCATCAGCCTGTCGTCCTCTTATGAGGCGACGGGCTTAAGGGGTGCAATGAAACCGTATTCCTACCAAATCGCCATCGGCCAAGACGAAAAGCTCACCTTCACACCATGGGGAGAGGACACCGACGCCCTCATCACTCATATCGCCGACCTGAAAGCCTGTCCCCGTCGAATCGTGAAGATCCTAAGCTGCAAAGACCTCGTTACGAAAGAGGTTTGCATCTTCCACCCACCCAAGAGGTGAAGGCTACACTCACTCTGGAAGTTTCAACCTGCCTATACCACGACCAAATCTGTCACGCTGTTCTCGCCTTCGCCGGACACGCTGACCAGGACCTCCTCAGCGTCCACGGCTTGGTTGTCGAAGAGGAGGCTGAAACCTACGGAAACGAAAGCTAAGTAGAGCTTTACAAACGAATCTAATTAGAGTAATTATAAGCCGACCGACCAATGAATGCAACTGACCGACTCCTAGAAGCCCACCGTCACCATGTTCTTGAAAAACTCACACCGAGCGAAGACATGCAAAACAGGGCCATTGCCCACCACTATCTCCGTGTATTCACTCTCGCAAGGGACTTACAGGTGATGATTCATCTCCGTGATCAAATCCCGCCAGATGGAAGCCTCAAAAAGAGCGACGAAATGATTGAAGCTCTCGCATCCCGGATCAGGGAAGCTCACCTCGCGGACTTTGGCCTGCCTTTGGAATGGGTGGACAGGTCCGAAGCTCCCGAGTTTGAACAAGCTTGGCTGGGTGAATTTGTCAGGTCCGAACCAGAGGCCATCAAAAAGAGATTTCTGGAAGCAGGTTGGCGGGTAGCTTCACGATCACTCAACTTGATGTTTGGAGATGAAATGGTTGCACCGGGATCGCCTCCAGATTCCAAAGAGAAAGATCTTACGATCATTCGTATCGGGGATCTCGAAAGGCTCCCGGAACCTCAAAGAGAGGAAGAAATTCAACGTCTCTTGAAACCCAAGAAATAGACCGATGGACACTTTACTTCAAGAAGTCGCCGGGGAAATTGAGGTTTCAATAATGCCAGAGGGGGCCGACCCCGGAGACTTTGAGCCTATGTTTTTCCTATCCCCCGCCGAAGCTCTTGGCCTTGCTGAGAAGCTCACCTACACCGCTAACAAAATGCTCAACGAAGAATAAAACCATGGAACTAACTATTGCTTTAATTGTCCTTATCACCCTCTTTTTACTCCGCCGCAAACGCTAGACATGAGACCCGACTTAAAAATCAAGTCCCTCAACCAAGGGATGATTGTGGAATGACATACAGCTACGATCAACGAGTTCAGGGAATTTGCGCGGCCATCGAGCGCGGATTCTCCAAAGGTCTCACCGCTGAAAAGATCGAGACGCTCGTTGGAGAGCAAAGACCCTACAACATCGAGACCGCAGACCTGAACTCGTTGGTCCGGCATATCCAGAAGACCCTCAAGCTCCAGACCGAAGGAAAGCCGACACCTTGGATGATTCATGAACAACTCGAACTTTTCACAATGTGAACCCGGAACCCGAAATACACCAACCCCAGCTCACTGAGTCTCAGATCCTCAAGTCTCTTGATTTAACGAGACCGAAGTCGAAAACAAAAAAGAAGAGGAAGGTCAAAAAGACACCTCTCCCATGTCCTTTTTGCAGTTTCAACAAACCCCAACTTATTTCAGGAATCTTCGTTTGGAGGCAGGGACGGATTTATTACTACACCTGCCCTAAGTGCGCTTGTCAGTCTCGTAATCGGAAACAAGCAGCTCTTAACGCTTGGAATAGGAGACCCAACCCCCAAGCTGATAAGCTGAAGAAAAAGAACGCTAAGAAGGAAGCCAAAACCGTCGCTAAGAAAAAGAAATGAAGCTAGAACCGCATTGGCCAAACAACACACCTTTCCATTTTCCTATGAAAACACAACTAATCTACATGACTCCCGAAATGGGAACCGAAGCCGTCCTCATGCACTGTTTTCTCCAGGGGCAACAGCAGGGCCACTACGTTGGGAAGGACTTGAGCTATCTCAAGAAAACCAAAGGAGACCCACAACCTATTCTCGTTCAGGATGGCGAGATTGTAGCGAAAGGGTTCGTTGCGCTTGTCAACCTCTGGAAAGACGAAGGGAGACTTTTAGTTAAAATTAGTCCTTGCCAAACTCTATCAAGATAAAAGATACAATATAGAAACCCAATGAAAGTCGCCTACTGCTTCCTTTTGCTCGACGAGCCTGTCTTTTCTGCCGTGTGGCGGAAGTGGCTGGGTGACGACACTTTGGTAAAGGTAAATGCCAGAGAGTCGTCCCAGTTCGTCTCTTTGACTCGGAATGACGCCCTGCGTTGTTTGGTGCGCGGGGTGGGTGGTTTTGAGAACTGCCAGGTTCCTGCGGACGAGCATTACTTCGCTATGGTCCTGCCCACTTTCGGAAGCCAGCTTCAGAAGGGGCCGCTGACTTACGCCCGATTTCAACCATACCACTCCCATCCCGACGAAATCGTCGAACTCCCCTACGAACCTGCCGACAGGCTTGGGTTCTTTTTTATCCGAAAAGTCACCAAGAACACGAAGATGACCTCTGGTTATCTTGAGTGGATCTTGGGCGACAAATCCTAAAAACAAAATGAAGACATCAGTAACAAACCCGACCATGGAAGAATTCCAATCAGCCCTGCTGACTCACTCAGTCAACGTCCACCTGTTGGTGGAGAACCACAACAAAGGAACCATCACTTCTGGATACTTCCACGAAGATCTACAAATGATCACCGAAGAGTTTTTGAATGATTGGTATGAACCAGCCAAAGCACCACCACCATACGAAGGGATCTTTGACATCCTGGTTATGAACTTCCTTAGAGGTCTCTTTATCGTTCTTGGCCTCGCATCAGGAGTTGCCCTCTTAGTTTACCTCATTACATTGTAGCCATGGAAACTGGAGGAAAATCATACTCGCTAGAAGAGAGGCTTCAAGAAGCTCTCAAAGCAGATCACGAGCTTGAACTGGCCAGGATCAAAGTCACGACGGAGCAAAAAGCTCTCGGAGAAATCTTGACCATGATCCACGAAGAACATGGCCTCACGCTGCAAAAGCTCGCCGATAAAACCAAAATCGGATTCGGAAAGCTCTATAATGTGGCCAACGGTCGAACCAAGCTCGAACAAGCAACAATCATCCTTCGCGAAGTGGGTCAAATCCTCAACCCACCCAACCCATTTAAATCATGAATTTTGAACAATTTGACCTTAAGAAAAGACTCAGCCCCAAGAGATTGGAACAGTTTGCCGAATGCCTCATAAAACTCAGCGACCAAATCGGGATTAAAGTCAGCTCCCGAGGCTGGGGCTACCAGAGGGAGCAAGAGCGGCTCATTGACAAGAACCAGTTTGACAAGGTAGAAGCGGCCATCATCCCGTTCCCAAGAGTGGCCGAAAAGCTGATTACTGATGCTTTTGAAAAATACCTTGGCCCCGATGCTCCTAAGCGTTTTAGAAAGAAACGTGATGAGGCAGATGAGGAATATGCTGAAGTTCTTGACACTTGCGGAGTTGACCTGCAAGAAGTTGAAGACGCTATTCGCAAACTTAACGGGGAAGAAGAGGACTAAAATGAAAGCGGGAAACAAGGGTGATCGTTTTGAATGGGAAGACGCAATGGATAGACTCATTGCTCAAGCCCCCGAAGAACCCCCACCCCCTGATGAACCCAAAGAGTCCTCTTCAGATTGCCACGTTTGCACACAAACATTTCGTATCTCTAATACAAGAACCTGCAATTGCGGGAACACTCTCTGCTTTGATTGCACCTGTGATCAATGCGAAACCTAAAATACCAAAACAATGATTAGTCCAGATAATGACATCTCTTCAGCTCACGAAGAGTCTCACGAAGAGTCTCACGAAGAGTCTCACGAAGAGTCTCACGAAGAGTCACACGAAGAAAGGCTCAAGCGAGTCGTCGAAACCATCAGCCAGCTCCTTGACGAAAACAACCTCATGGGTTGTGTCAGTGTTGTAGCTCCGGGCTGCAACGCCATGTTCCTCAATCTCAAAGCAGATTGGAGTGCCGCGAAACCCGGAGAGGAAGACATCAAGATCGAGTATGATCGTGAACTCTCTCACAGTGAGGCAATGGCGAAGCTCGAAGCCACTTATGCAACGATCTATGAGCTGGCCGGAATGGCGGAGTTCAACGGTCGGAACATGCAGACGGTTCTTGAACAATTGAACCAATTCCCAATGGGGAATTACTTCTTACACAAGGTTGTTCTCGCCGCTCAGTTGAAGAAGGGTGGACATGACCCGGAGACGACTGCAAAGCTCAAGCGAACCTATGACAAAATTTGCAAGGATGGGCCCCCTCCCGTTGACCAAGACAGCGAACCTAAGAAGCCTGTCATTGACGAACCCGAAGAGCCTACTAACGAAGAAGGCTAAAACCAATCTCTTAACCAAAACAAAAAAGCAGCTAATGAATAAAATTGACGTAAAAAAGCCCGTATTCCTCAAAGATGGAAGATCCGCAAACCTCATCTCCTATGACCTTGTCAAAAAGACAGTGACTGGGTTAGTGGCGGGGGTTCAAGATGCCTCAGGGAATGATACCTTGACCTGGGACGAATATGGAAAACTTCAAGGAACCAAGGTTCTCGGGCCAACCAAAGTAAACAGTCTGGAAGATCTCACCATTCAAAACGAGTGGAAGGATGAACCTCAAGTCCGACTCCTCACTCCTGAAGGCGTCACAGAGGTCATTCTCACTCCTGAAGAATACCGGGCAATGACGGAAGCAGCCGACCAGAACGATTGGGCGACACTGGCACAACAAGTCCCCAAAATCTTGGCAAGACACGCCAAGGAAATGGCTGAAATTGATTCGGAGATTGACAGCCACGAAGAACGTCTTAAGGCTCATTTGGAGGGGGTCCGCCAAGTCGTGGATGAAGACAGCTTCGAGGACTTGGGAATTGAAGTAACGGATGGTTACTCTGAGTCTCCAAAACCCGATTGGAAATTCACGCATGGACCTGACCTCGCCATGGACGACAAGTGTCGCTTTCAAATTTGTCAGGCAGTCGAAAGGGCTCAAATCCGTCGAACCAAGTCTCGTGTCATTCACGGTCACTTCCACACCGAAGGATAACAGCTCATGTTCAAGCACAAGTCATTCACTGGAACAGCCGCAGCTCTAGCCTCTTGGGTCAACCAAAGGACTGCGACGGTTGACCCCGTCAGCGTTGTTTGTGAGAAAGGAAAACTCATCCTTTTTTACAGGGACAAGACTTTTAATGGAGCTGATAATGCACAGACTAACATCGTTCTTAGGCACGTTGACAGGCTCTGCAACCTCGACTCTGATTCAAAGTATCGTTATGAGTTCCCTAAGCAGATGCACGAGAAGTGTGCTTGTCCATTCTCCAGACTCTTTTCAACGGTGAGAAATTTGAAGCAATTCAAGGATCTCGAACCCGCTCAGATAAGGGAAGCTATCAAAGACGCTCTCGATGGGTCCGAATACCATTTGATCGAAAACAAAACGAAAGCGAAAGCCCTTGTTGGATCAAGGGTGGTTTGTTTCGTTCACGAGGACCTTTTATAGTGGAGAAATCTGACTTCCAGCATCCCTCTTATGTGGATGAACTTCCAAGAGACCTCTTGGTTCCGCACTACCTCATTCACTGCTACCTCTACTATAAACTGGACTCGGAGATCATCAACGACCACCAGTTCAACCAACTTGCAAGGAGGTTGAAGAAGGAGTGGAAGAAAGTGGATCACCGCCACCAGGAATGTCTTCGTCGAAAAGAACTAACCACCACTGGGTGCAGCATTGAATACCCTCTGATGGTGGTGGGGTCAGCGAAGTCCTTAATTAAGCATTGACAGACCTCGTTGGACACGTAAGAGTGTCCCCGGAAACTATCCTTGGTCGGCTAATTCCACCGTCTATGAAAGAAAGCCCTTCTGCTGAAAAGTAGAAGGGCTTTTTTGTTTTCAAAAACCTAAAAAATGAGGTTGACCATCTTAGGAAGCTCACATAGCTTCGCCACATGCCGACCGAATCCGGGAGACTGACCATCTCTCAAAAGCTGAAACAGCTCATTAAAAACGACGAACGATCCCTGACAGAGATCGCTTCTTTGTCGGGAGTTGACTATGAGACCCTTCGAAAGTGGTTCAGGGGAGACGTTCACAAATTAGATGTCGAGAATGCGGACAAGGTCCACCAAGTTTTAACCAACAGCTCATTAGGATAGAATGGCAAAGCATTGGTTCTACGGCGGGAAGTCAGTGAGGGACGGACAGCAATGTCGTCTAAAAACTCACACGTTCCAAGATTTTGTGAAGAGCTACATCAACGTGCCGATCCCAATGAGGACGACACGGGAAGAGTTTCACAACTATGATGAGGACACTCAGAAGAAATTTAAAGATGTTCCGTATATTTGTGCTTGTTCTTTTAAGAAAGGTCTTAACAAGCGAAATGATAAGAACGCTTCTAAGCTCCTCATGGTCGCTCTTGACATTGACGCCCCCAGCAAGAAGGAAAAGAAACAGGGGTTCAAAGCATACGCTGACGATTTTGTTGAGAGTCCAGAAGCCCTTCGGGATGCTCTCTACCCTTTCAACTTCGCAGCCTATGAAACAGCTTCAAGCACACCGAAGCATCGAAATTTGAGGATCTTGGTCGAAGTCAAGCCATGTGATCTGAAGCACCACAAAGCACTCGTGGCCACTGTTGCCCGACTCCTCGGAATGGACCTTGAGAAGTGGAAAGGGAATCGAGAGTCCAACGTGATTTCCCAGCCGATGTATCGTCCCGTTGCTTTCCAGGAAGAAGAGGACAGAAACCCAGTTCTTTGCTCCCGGACCAATGGAGAGCCGCTCACTAAGCAGGACGTTCCCAAGGGGATTCACAACGATTTTAAGAAGACCAGCATGGCTTTTGATTTCGATGAGAGTGAGGAAATCAAATCGTCGCTCATGTTCATGCCTGTGCCTGAACTCACCATTCGGGAAGCTGAATCGGCTCTTGATCATGTTGACCCGGATTGTGGCTATCTGATGTGGACCAAGATCGCCTCAGCGTTGCGCCACCAGTTTCGGGGTGAAGAGGCTGACGAGGCTTTCGATGTCTTTGATCAGTGGTCTTCGACAGGGTCAAAGTATCAGGGGGCCAGTGATACCTCCCTCAAGTGGAGGAGCTTCAAGCCCGATGCTGAGGGGAAGAACCCCACGACAATCAGGACTTTGTTCCAGTATGCGATTGAAGGTGGTTGGAACTCTTCAGAGGTAGCTTCCAAGGTTCAGGCAACGGTTGAAGAGTGGATCGTGTCATGCACCGACTCATCACTGTTGATGACTGAAGGGATTGAACGAATTGCCGCCATTCCTTTTCAAAATGATGTGGTTGAGGAGGCTTTGATCTCCCACTTGCAAGAAGCTTCAAAAGAGATCAATGGTGTTCGGGTAGAGCGGGGGGTCTATCGCAAGGCTGTCAAAGCAGCTCGCCGGAAATCGGTTCGAGAAAAAGCAGCAACTGAAGACAACTCCCCGGCTTGGTTGCGGCCTTGGGTTTACATCTCCACCACGAACACTTTCTACAACATGACGACAGGCGTCATCCTCGGGCCTGATGCTTTCAATAACAACTATGCTAAGGAGCTAATCAATCAGGATGACATTGACGAAATGATGGGACGCCCTTCGATCATGCCGAAAGATTTTGCCTTGAACATCCAGCAGATCAAACGAGTCGATGGTTTCGTTTATGACCCTCGGAACAATGCAGAGCCCTTCCTTGAATACAAGGGTGTGAGCTGCCTCAACACCTACCGACAGTCCTCAGTCCCGAAAGAGACGCCTCTCTATTCAGACAAAGCATTCAAGATTTTGAAGAAATTTTTGAAGATGCTTTTGGGAGACCCGGAAGCAGTCGCCCACATGATTGACTTCCTCGCCCACACAGTTCAGCACCCAGGACACAAGATTCGTTGGGCTTTCCTCATCCAGTCAGCCCACGGGGCCGGAAAGACCTTGCTTGCCGATGTCATGGGAGAGGTCATGGGGATCGACAATGTGAAGTATGTCCACACGAAGTCATTGACCTCCGACTTCAACGATTGGGCGGTGGACAACTGCTTCACCGTGTTCGAGGAACTCTGGGTGAAGGCGAGCCTCCGGTTTGAGCTGGGAAACGCTGTGAAGGATGTCATCTCCAATGACAGGATCTCAGTTCGAAAGAAGTTCGAAGGGATGAGCGTCGGTCTCAACGTGACGAACAGCATCGCCTTCACAAACTACCACGACGCCATCCACATGGACGCCAGTGACCGCCGCTGGCTTGCAGTCGAGTCACCATTGCAAACCAAGGAGCAATGCGTTAGGGCCGCGAAACAGGGCCTCTTCAAAGGAATGGTGAAGCTCAAAAAGAAATGGGGAGGCTCACTGAGGTATGCTCTTCTGAACTACAAGATCTCCAAGAAGTTTCCTGTCAATGGTCCGGCCCCAATGACAGCATATCGGCAGGAGCTTGTTGAAGAGAGTAAACCTCGTTTGCTCATCGACATTGGAGATGTCATCGAAGATCCAGATGTCCCCGAAGTAGGTCATGACATCATTCACTCACAGGCACTCCACACAGCCCTCGTGACCCCATCGAACTCCGAGAAGCCCACTCATTATCTCAGACAGTTGGGTTACAAGCCCTATGGGGGTGGGAAGAAGGTCAGCATTCAGAACCAAAAGACGACGCTTTGGTTCAACCCTGCGGAGTTCAACGAAAAGAAGAAAGATGCAGCCGAAGTATTGCGTAAGCGGTTAAAAGTCCTAGAATCAGACTAAGCAGCTTGACAATAGCAAAAACTCTTGAGAAGCTAATGCCTCTCCTAACCAAAACGAAAACAAAACCATGTTGAAAAAACAAAGCGAGGACCTCCTCATCATTCTGGCCGACATCGCCACAAACCTTGTCACCGAAAACAAAGAACTCAACGACCAGCTCGAAGAGATCACGGGTAAACCCATCAAGCGTCCCTCTAAGGACGAAGATGAGGGCGACTCCGATGAGGGCGACTCCGATGAGGGCGACTCCGATGAGGGCGACTCCGATGAGAAGCCGGACAAGGAACCCAAAGACAAGAAGAGTAAGAAGTCGAAAGACGAGAAGCCTGAAAAGTCCAAGGACAAAAAGAAGGGTAAGAAAGATAAGAAGTCCAAGAAAAAGGACAAGAAATCTGACAAGCCTGAAGACTCCGAAGGCTCCAGCGACAAGGTCGATGAACTCGAAGAAATCCGCAAAGTCCTCCGGGACACTCGGACGGGAATCCGCAAAGCCTCCGAAAAGGCAGGGAACGACAAGAAGAAGACTGACAAGTTGATCGACAAGTTCCGCGATGAGTGGGCTTCTTACCTCGAAAAGAACGAGTGGGAAAAAATCCAGGCCATCGACAAAAAGCACCTCTCCGGTGCGCTTGAGGACTGCAAAGAAATTGCAGCGAAGATCCTCAAAAAAGCCAAGAAGTAATCAAACCAATTGATCGGCCCTCTCTTCGGGGGCCGCTTAACAACCCAAAACCATAGACATGAGTGGATCAGCCAACCATCACCATTCCATTTCACCTTCAGCAGCCGAACGCTGGGGGTCCTGCACAGCCCAACCAGCATTTGAAGCAGAAAATCCCGAGAAAATCCTAATTTACAATCTCGAACACACTTTCCCCGAACTCATTCACTACATGAGAACGGAACTCCCAGACGAAGAGTGGAACGAAGACGAACTCGAATATGTTCCCGTCGTGGAGAGCCTGATGAAAGGCCAAAGCTCCGTTGCAAAGCTCAAAAAGGAGCAACTCCAAGGATGCCTCCGCATCATTGGCAGTGTCCCGGCCCGGACAGGCACGAGGGCTCACGATTTCGCCGAACAGATCCTCAATGGTGAAGTGGCTCTGGGTGAGATTCCTGAACAGTTCCAAGAGGGCGTCGGTCAATACGTTGCGAAGTGCGAACAGGTCATGGAAGACAACGAGGATTCAGAGCCTTTTGTGGAGCTTCGAGTTCCACTATTCTACGATAAGAAAGGGAAAGGAACTCTCGACTTCGGTCTTGCCACTCCTGAGCTTATTGAAATCGTTGACTATAAAAACGGTTCAGGGAAGTTTGTCTCAGCCGAAGAGAACCCCCAGCTTGGGGCCTATGCTGTGAGCTTTGCGGAGTTTCTCGAAGACGAAGGTCTCTATGACTTTGGACCCGCCACAGTTGTTCGCATGACGATCGTTCAACCCAACCATCAGCAAGGGCCTCCAGTCAGAACCTCCGAAACGACACTTGCGGACCTTCGCTCGATGACCAAGTTTCTCGACAAAGCAGCCAAGAAAATCCACAAGGGGAAGACCAAATTCAAGGGCTCTCCCGAAGCTTGCTACTTCTGCCCTTGCCGACCCTTCTGTGAGCATCGCATCACCCAAGCTACGGCAGCTTTCCCCCAGCTTTTGGAAGATGAGGTGCTTGAGGCTTTCCCAGATCTCTCAACACGAGGGGCTACCCCCAAGTTCGACAAGAAGACTCCCGAAGAGCGAATCGCGGCTCATGGCCTGAACACGCTCTCCCTGAAGAGAATGGTGAAGCTCTGGAAGCATCGGAAGCAGGTCGAGAAAGCCTACGCTGATATGGATGCCTACCTCACTGCGGAAGCAAAGTTCGGTGAGATGCCTCCAGGTCTTAAGCTGGTCATGGGTCGGGAAGGGAACACAGCGTGGAAGAATGAAGATGACGCCGACACCTTCTTGAAAAATCAGAAAGTCACGGTCGAAGAGAGACGCAAATCTTCAGTCATCACCCCAACGGCTGTTAAGACGATGTTTAAGGACAAACTTAATGAAAAGCGTCCTGAATACTCTAAGCGATTTGCTGATAAGTTCGAAGACCTCACAACTCGTTCAGCCGCTAAGGAAGTGATCACTCTCGAAGAAGATTCTCGTGAGCCTGTCTCAAATGTCCTCGACATGTTCCCCGACAGAGACAAAGATGCACCGGAACCGGAAGATATTCCATAGTTTCAATGGCATGTAGCTCAGTGGTAGAGCAAGGGACAAATAACCCCGAGACGTTGGTTCAATTCCAAACTTGCCTCCCAATTTTCGAAAACAACCCAAAGGCCATCAGAGCATCACGGCCCGAAAGCTCACAAAAAAGTTAAAGCAAACAAATAGAATAAAACAATGGCTACTAAGACAAAAAAGAAGAACTACTACAAGGTCCTCATCCCCCACACTCGGGGTGCATTTCTCCACCTCTTTTCTAGGGAGGAATACAAGGGGGAACAAAAGGGTTACTCGATGGTCTGCCTTCTCGATCCCAAGCGGAAAGAGCATAAGGACACTATCAAGGAACTTAACAAGACAATCAAGAAGGCCGCTAAAGACGGGGGCTTCAAGATTGACGAAGACAACAACCCTCTGAAGGACGGCAACGACAAGCCAAACCTTGACGGCTACAAGAACATGGTTTTCATCAAACCCTCTTCGAACAAAAACCGTCCAGCGGTCTATGATCGCGACAAGCGGCCATGCACGGAAGATGATGAACTCCACTACGCCGGGGCTCACTTTGATGTCCTTGTGACAATCACCCATTTCAGCAATAAGCACGGTGACTTCGTGGCGGTGAACTTGGAGGCCGTGAGGTTTGTCAAACACGATGAACCCTTTGGAGGCGGCGGGTCTCATCACGATGCCGATGAGGACTTCCCAGATCGTGAGGAAGAGGAGGAAGAGGAGGAAGAGGAAGATGAGGACGACAATCCCAAAAAGTCCAAGAAGGGCAAAAAGGACAAGAAGGGTGCGAAATCTAAAAAATCCAAATCCGATGAGGAAGAGGAAGAGAAGGATGACAAGCCTAAGAAGTCCAAGAAAGGCAAAAAGGACAAGAAGGGTAAGAAAAAGAAATAACCCATTTCGGCAAAACCAGCCAAAGCACCCCGTGTGTCCGAAAGGGCCACGGGGTTTCCGGGCAACCGACCATGCCTTCTACGTACCACATCGACTACGAGACAGCCTCCAGTGTTATCCTGGGTGGAAAAGGGGGCCTCGGAGGCTATCGCTATGCGTGTGATGAATCCACTGTCATCTTGATGTTTGCGATTCGGAAGAACGATGGTGATGTTTTTGTTTGGGACTCCCAGGACTCTAAGAGTTCTGAGTCTAAGAAAGCTAAGAAAATGTTCAAGCAAGCTTCTAAGAAAGGATCTGTTTGCTACGCTTGGAATGCTCCTTTCGAACATGCTGTTTCACGTTATCAGTTGGAGAAACAAGTGGGGATTAAACCAATCAAGATTGAGAATTGGCGTTGCGTTGCCGCTATGGGTGCAAGGGCTGGAATGCCTCGGGCTCTCGCAGCAGCCGCAAAGATCCTCAACAAAGATGAGGGTTCTCAGAAAGACAAGATTGGCGGGTCACTGATAGGAATTTTTTCAGATTTGAACAAGGTTGTAACTCTGAAGCCCCCTATTGGAGCAAAGGATTACACGAAAAGCGAACGAGGCCGGAAACCTGCAAACCGAAAAACCTTTTCACCCATTCAAGGATGGTTTGAAGTGACGAAAGAAGGCGTTTCTTTTCATGATGAAATTCTTTGGGACTGGTTGGTTTCTGCTGGTGGAGAGGAAATGACTGTTCGAAAGGCATGGGACCTCTTCAAAGAATACAACCGTCAAGATGTTATCGTAGAGTCCGAAGTTCATGACAAACTTCACCATTTTGAATTGAAGGGCCGAATCCTCAAAAGCTTCCAGTTTAGCATGAGGATGAACGACAAGGGGATTCCAGTGAATCGAGAAGCGTTGGCAGGGGCTTTGAAGATCGTTGAAGCGTATCAAGATAGGATTGGAACGCGCTTCAAAAACATCACGGGTCTTGCCCCTTCTCAGAACATCAAGTTTAAAGCTTGGATGCAGGAGCGTGGTTATCCATACGATAACTTGAAAGCTGACACTGTTACTAAGGCGATTAAAGACGACCGTAAGCTGATCAAGAAGAAAGCCTATAAGGCGTTAAAGCTGCTTCAGCTCGTGAATTTTGCAGCCCTGAAAAAGATCCCTACGATGCTGAACGCTGTCTGCCCTGATGGCATGGTTCGCGGGACCATGAGGTGGCATGGCGCACGAACAGGTCGAGCCACGGGACAGGTTGTTCAGCCTCAGAACATGAAAAAGGCTCAAATGGAAACAGAGCTTGCCTATCGAATGCTTTGTGAGGGAACCAGTCTTGAAGAAATTGAAGAGTTTTGGGATTCTCCCCTTGAAGTGATTGCTTCGTGCGCCCGACACTTCATTCATGAGCCGGGAACAATGTTCTTCGATTCCGACTACACGGGTGTTGAGGCCCGGATCACCCCCTGGCTCGCTGGGGATAAGAAGAAAATGGACTCGATCCTTCGTGGTGAATGTCAGTACCTTAAGGTTGCAGAGACAATCTACAAGGTTCCATACGACAAGCTCAAGAGACTCTATAAAGCCAAGGATGCAAAGGTGGGCAAATGGCGAACTACTTCAAAGCCCGTCGAGCTGGGTTGCTGTTTTGGGGTTGGAGGACGCGCTTTGCAGAAAGATCTTCGCGAAAAGTATGGAGTGAAGATTTCTCTCGATGAGGCCAAGGCCATCGTCAAAACCTACCGGGAAAACAGCTCTGAAACAGTCGATGCTTGGAGGGCTATTGAAGATGCCGTTAAAGCAGTGATCCCGGTCGATGACAGGATTGACCCAGCCGACAGGAAGAAAGCGACATCACCTCCACCAGAAATGCCCCGCCATGGTTACAAGAAGCCAATCACGATTTTGAATGGTCGAGTCACCATTGGGACCAAAAAGACGGGAGGGATCAGATACCTCTTCATTGAGCTACCCTCGGGGCGTCGGCTCTACTATCCCCGAGCCAAGTTTAAGTGTGTGTGGCGCGGCTATTCCGAAGATGACTTGCTGGAAGTCAAAGTGCAGAGTATTGAGAAGTGGAAGAAGATGAAAAAAGCCAAGGGGTCCTGGCGGAAAGAAATTCGGTTTTGGGGCTCCAAAGACAGCAAGCCTTTCAGCTGGGTCGCAACTTGGGGTTCACGTTTCTTTGAGAACATCGTTCAAGCAATCGGCGTCGATCTCCTCGACTATGGTTGTCTTCAGTTGGAGAAACATGGACACGACATCTTCATGATCGTGCATGACCAAACTATTGGTCGTAAGAACGGCCTTGGTCGCAAACACTTTAAGAAGCACTTTTGCGCTCGTGAGAAATGGTCTAAGACGTTCCCTCTTGACGCTTCTGTTGACTACGCTAAATACTACCTCAAAGAAGATTAAAGCTATGAGAGTTATCAAAAGAAAAAGAATTGGTAAATTGTGGTCCTACACTCTTTTGAAGTGTGGGACACGAATAGGCTTCAGCCCCGACCCTAGAATAATATGCCTCCCCCTCACTAAGTTTGGAATACTTCTTCAGAAGAAATGAGTGACCTTTCTGAAAAACAAGTTGAAGCAGCCCTCGTAAAGTATGCACGGGCCAATGGTGTTTTGACCTACAAGTTTCATGGCCCTGGTGCTAGGGGGAAGCCTGATCGAATTTTCATTGCGAACCATCAAACTCTCTTTCTGGAGATCAAACGCCCCAAAGCAAAGCCTTCTGTTTTGCAGCTCAAAAACATCTCAGACATCAGGAACCATGGAGGACTCGCCGACTGGTGTGACGGGATCATGAAGGGCAAAGAAATGCTCAACAATTACCTCGATCTCTGATGTCCACAATTTACAACCCATTTCAAAAGCCCTATAAATATCAGGGAAAGAAAATGATCCCTTGGCTTGAGGATCGAGACTTTGCGGCTCTCTTTGCAGATCCCGGACTCGGGAAGTCTGTCACCACTCTCAAAGCTTTTGATACGAACTTCTGGGATGGGAGAACGAAAGGAGCTTTGATTGTCGCTCCGATTCGGGTTTGCAACATTACTTGGCCCTCACAGGCTTCTGAGTGGGACTTTAGCCAGTGGATGAGAGTTGCCAACATGCGGACCCCCGAAGGCATCAAAATGTGGCACGAAAAGTCAGCAGACCTCTACCTTGTCAACCCAGAGATGCTCGCCAGTCGGGTGGTCCGGGTGAAATGCAAGGTGTGCCGCCAGATTCCGAAACTCACCAAGAAGTGCAAACACTGCGATGATGAAGGGCTCGTTGCACGGAAGTATAAAGGGTTCTGCGAGCGTTACCTCAAGGGTCAACGTCAAAAAGACCTCCCAATCGACATGCAGGTCATTGACGAACTAAGTCTTGCTAAGAATCGAAACGCAAAGAGCTTTGGAGCTTTGAGAGCATACCGTGAGGCTTTCAACATTTTCTGGGGACTGACAGGGTCCCCGACCCCCAACAGCTACCTCGATCTTTGGAATCAGATGCGGATGCTGGACGATGGTGAAAGCTTGGGTCGGAATTTCTTTCAGTTTCGCAAGAGATTCTTCCACGAGACTGACTACATGGGTTATAAGCACGAGATCAATGATGGGGGTAAGGAGGCGATTCACAAAAAACTTTCTAATATCGCTTTGGTCATGAAGAGTGAGGACTATTTGAACGTCCCAACTCCAGACTATCTGGACGAAGAGATTAAACTCGGAGTCCAGGCAATGAAGGCTTACCATACTCTGAAACAGGAACTTCTTCTTCAAATCGAATCAGGGGAGATCGAAGCTCTGAATGCAGCGGCCCTGACTCAAAAGCTTCTTCAAGTGACTGGAGGAACTGTCTATGGGTCGGGTCACAATGACGAAGAGGACGCTAAGAAAACTCCTCTTTACATTCATGATAAGAAGCTCAAAGCCCTTGCAACGATTCGGAAAAGACACCCCAAAGAGCCTTTGTTGATCTTGACTCAATTCAAGCATGAGAGGGCGCGAATCCTCAAAGCTTTCCCGGAAGCGAGAGAGTTCGATGAACGTGATATGGACAAATGGCAAAGGGGGAAAATCCCGATGTGGATTTGTGACCCTCGTTCAATGTCCCACGGAATTGACGGAATGCAAAAAGGAGGTCGAATTGCGGTTTGGTTCACCTTGACTTATTCCTATGAATCCTATCTTCAAACCAACGCTCGATTGGTCCGAACAGGGCAAAAGCTTCGATCCTTGATCTACCGTATCATTGCCCAAGACACTGTTGACGAAGCAGTTGCTGAAGCCTTGAGGTTCAAAAAGGAAGGACAGAATGGACTCTTTGCAGCTTTGAAGAATCTTCAGCAGTTGGAGAAGTCGATGAAGAGAGCTGCTTGATTAAAGGCTTGACTAAAGGCTTGCTCAAAAGCTATGCTTGACCATATTTTTTTTCAAAGACCTGATGAACACACTGACACTCTTCATTGTAATCCTCGGAACAGCCACTGTTGTTCTATCCATCATCGTGGCCTGTTGGTTCCGAGCTCATCGCAGGAGGATTCCTGGAGATCCAGCGAAGCTGGTTGGGGCTCTCTCGTGGCAACTGTGGGGGGAAGCCTTGCTGGGGTTGGGGACACTCACTTTCTCCGTAGCTGCTCACTTTGAGTGGCTTCCCGAATGGCCTTCTGCTTTCAAAGGGAGTCTGAGACTCATGATGTTTTTGGCAACTTCGGTTACGACAGCGCACCTTTTTTGGGTCGTTTACACTCTCCACAACAGCAAAAGAAAGTAATGCCTACAATTCTTGCTTCAACAGAAGGCTCTATTTGGGCTGAAAACGGGGGCCTCCTCGGGCTTGTGTTGTTTACTTTTTTTGGATTTCTGGGAGTGATGTTCGCCACTTTCATGAAGGCTTCTTCTAAAAAAGATATGGACCATGCGAATTCTTCTTTCGAAAAAGATTTGAAGAACAGAGAGTTCATCCAGACACTCCTCAGCGATAGCCGGGAAGAGAGAAAGGAGGATCGGAGCGAACATAAGGAAGCCTATTCAGCTTTGAGCAACGCCTTATCGGAGCTGACAGATCACCTTCGAAACGAAAAATCGAAGAAAGACTAATTTAGTCATTGTCTTAGTCACGCAAGGGTGCATAGTCATGGCGATGAAAGTATTACTTTACTTCAGTCCTAATTGCAGCCCTCAGCACTTCTCTAAGTGCTTTCGCCATTAGTGACCCACCTCCCTTCGAGAAGGTTATCGTCATCGAGAAGGAACAGAACCTTTGAGAACGAAGAGACCCTTGCCGCCATGCGTGTTTGGGTTGCCAGCGAACTCCAGGTTGTGATCACCAACAATAAGGGAGCCACTCTCACGCCGCTTGTCGCTGTGAAGTCTCCTGAATATGGTTCCTTCACCGTCGCCGAAACGCCCTCCCATACTGTGGTCGTGCCTCGCCAGGTCTTCCATCGTGCAAGGGATGATCTCTAGGTTGAAAAGATGTCGATTCTGATTATTAGAAAGAGCCCCGGTTCGCCGGGGCTCTTTTTATGTCATGATATGACTCACTCTTCAGATTCCTCACGGAGCTGTGCAGGTGTCTTCAACCCAAGTTGCTCGTTGTATTTAAGGACACCTTTACGCCAGTAGCCAGACATAGTATCACCGAAGTGCTTATCATCCATAGAGTCTAGCTCATTACGATTCTCTCTAAACAATCTAAGAGTTTCCTTAATACGAGCCTGCTTGGCAACCTCAAGAATGTCCGCGCTATATTCGCGACCATTGTCTTCCAACTTTTTCTTGAAAGCGGGGATGTTGAATGAACCCCCGAAATACTTTCGTCTTTCAAACTCTTCAATGGCTTCGGCTTTCAAGGGGTCTCTGCTTTCCCTTTTTACTTTCCAATAGACAGGGAGACCCAGCCCTTTCAAAGCATCTCCAGCCGTCCATTCAAGTTCTTCGCCAAGGACGTTCTGCATCAAGACAACCCCATCAGCTCCTGGAACGACGTAGAAGGGGTTGTTATACCACCATGCTGCATCCGAAGCTTTCTCGTCCACTTTGGGTTGCGCTCTCTTCACTGATTTCAGAAGTCCCGAGAAGGGGACAAATTGATCAGCTCGTGAGAGAAGCGTTCCGCCAAGCCCCTTTCTTTCGAAGTCCTTACCATCTCCCTTGATCTGGGAGACGCCAGGAATGTAGAGTTCGAACAGTCCTTTTTGAATGTAGAGAAGCTCCTCCCCAAATCTGTCTTCAGATGAAGCTTTCGTGAGTCGGTTGAGGGCCATCGCCATGACAGCAGTTGGAAGGAGAACCTGAGCGAAGCCTTTATCAAGCCGGAATCGCTGGTCCCCAATCGAAAGAGTGTATTCATCCCACTGGTTATGGTTGGCGTTCCAACGCTTAATCTCGTCAGCATCACCAGAGGGGTAGGACAGTGTCATCCACAGCCACTTGTCCTCGTCTTCTAGTTCATCGTTGGCTTTGAATGCCGCAGCCAGGGCAAACACTGCACCGTTCGAAAACAAGATCGCAGCTTGGCGTCTTTTGAAGAGCCAGTCGGATGTGATGCTCTTATAGACTTCGGCTCTTCTTTCGGGAGAGAGCCTTTTGTAATTTGCCCACTTTGCAATGCTGAGTCCTGGAGTCCACCATGTAAGATACTCCATGACGATTCCCACCGTTCGAACAGCCGGGAGAGCCCAAGCTAATGGAACTCCGGCACGTTGAGCTGCAATCACCCCATCAGAAAGAGCATTAGTGACAATCCCAATGTAGGTGCCGTCGGTTACTCCAGTTCCAATTTGTGCTTGAACATCGGCAACCGACTCTTCAAGCAGCGTGGAGGAAACGCCGCGACCAATCAGCTCATTCATGATACCTCCTTCGGTTCGGTCATGGATCTCTAAAGCGATAAGGTCCGGGTCCGTGATCCCCAAGTTGTCCCTCATGTGAGCGGCAACTGCCTCAGCGTCGGCACGAGCTGCTTGGACATAACCGTCCATATCCTCTTTGGTGATCCCAATGGATTTGGCTTCGCGATTTGCTAGAATTGAGGCTTGAAACTGGGAGTAGAAACGAGTGACACCAGAGTCAACAGCAGAGAGCGCACGAAGAGTGAGGAACTGAATTGAGGTCATTGAAGCAATGATCTCTTTCGCTTGGTCACGGGTGATTTTCGCTCCTTTCTTCCCTTTCATGAGACGAAGGCGACGACGGGCGATATCATAGCGTTCGGTGAGTGCATCCAAGAACACTTGATCACTCAGGGCCTTTTCTTGGCCTCCTTGAAGCTGGTCGGCGTAAGCGGCCCCTTTTTTGAACGTCGCTCGAATTTGCCTGAGCGCGGGAACGATTAGTTTGAAGAACTTCCCCCAAATGTCGAGGACCTCTGAGGGACTCCTACGCGCTACCAAGGCGATTGTTGTTTCACTCACGAGTTGGCCGCTCAAGGCAAAAAAGGCAGCAACAAAGCTGATTCCTTGGGATGACCCGGCTGAATAAACAGAGCCACGGAACCAAGCGTTCCAGAACTCAGCCTTAGTTGGCGGGACACCTACCGCAGCAGAGATGATTCGAGCTTGCTCAAAGAGGAAAGCATGAGACGCGAAGGAAGCCAGTCCGAGTCGGTCGATGTTTCGTTGCAGCTCAACCAGTCGGGTGGTCTCTTTTGTGGTCAGACCATTCCAACCCAATAGTGCAGAAACACTGGTTGCGAAGGTGTATTTCGGGTCAAGAATTTGAAGTCTGATTGCCTTCTCAATTTGTTCTTTTGTGAGGTTCTTGCCAGCACCCAGAGCTTTAAAAATAGGCTCTGCTGCTTTCATTTTTGCTTCGAATAACTTGTTCCCAAGTTGAGCTTCAATGTTCCTCGCTACTGACTTGACCTGAGCTTCTGGTAGGTCAAACCTTTCCCTGATGATCTGTTCAGCAAGCTCGATGCGTTCAGCTTCGGTGCTGACTCTTCTAAGAGGGTTGTTGATCACATCTTCCCTAATGATTTGAGCAATGCTTCTCTTTTCAGATTTCTTCCGTGGCTTGACAGGGTTGAGAATTTTCTCAGCCTTGGAGACTTCTGACTTCAGTTTTTTGAGACTTTTGCGGGTCTCTTCGACTTTCGCTTTAGCAGCGGCCCTTCGTTTTTCAGCTTGTCTCCGGGCAACGGCTTTGGTTGCGAGGTTGGAGATTTGATTGGGCGTCAGCAATGGCTTGCCATCACGGTCTTTTAAGTTGGCAAGGTCAGTTTCCAATTCTGAAACAGTTCGCTCCGGTTTCTTGGGGTTTGTGAACTCATTGTAAAGCTGCTTTAATGTGGGGAGTTTCTTACCACTTTTCTTAGCGGGACTGTTGTCGATCTCATCAATGGTTTTATCAAGACTGTCTTTAGCCTTTTTCGCTTTCTTGGCAGCGGCTTCATTGAGACGTTTTGCTTTATCTTTTGAAGTCTTGTCGGCCTTGAGATTTGCCGCAAGATCAGCTGCTTCGACAGCAGCTTTTCGGGCTTCAATGGATTTAGCAACAGCAGCGACTACCTGCTTCTTCGTCAGAAGTGGTGTGTTCCCATCAGCCGTTGTGAGTGCTGTTAGCTCTTTGGTTAAAGCTTCAACCGACTTTTCATCAACTTTAGGATCAATGAACTGATCAAAGAGTTTCTTGAGGGTTTGCTTTTTGAGTCCTTCTTTCTTTTCAGCTTTCTGGCCAAGTTCATCGACCAACTTGTCTCCTTTTTCTTTGATTCTTTGAAGCTTATCCTTGGCTTTTTTGGCTTCTTGCTCTGCTTTGTCAGCTTCCTTTTTGGCTTCCTTTCGAGCATCTTCAGATTTTTTGAAATCGTTGATTTTTGTGTGGGACTCGAAAAGTTGTTGAGCTGTTTCAGGTGTGACACCCAGATCCGTTGCTTCTTTTATGAAAGCATCTTCATCCAAGTCCTTTTCAAGAAGCTCATCAAATCGTTTTTCTAATTCGGTTTTTACTTTTGGCCGCTTGGGGCTCCCGAGGTTATTAGCTTTCCGAGTAACACGGACAGCAAGTGCATCAGCCGTTGTCTGCTTACGAGCTTTATTAAGCTTTTTACGAACAGGTTTAGGGATTCCTTCAGAACCCAAAAGAGAAATAACTTCCTCCATAGTGTCGAGTCGGGCAAAGAGATCATCATTGTTTTTGTTCTGCTTCTGAAAGTCCTCAAAAGCGTCTTGGGCTTTTCGTTGAAACTTGGCTTTGGAATTTCCAAACAGGGGGGCGAGGAGCTTTTCAATCTGTCGGAGCGCGACATCAATTCTTCTTTCGGCTTTTCTGAGCTTTTCAGCTTGCTCCGGGTTCTGCATTTCGCCAGTTGCCTTTTCAGAGACTTCATCTTTTTCAGTTTCCGTGTTCTGAGATTTTTTGTCGATCCCGTCCGCCGTTTCAGCCGCATCGGAGCCAAGAGCATCTTCAGCGACTTTCTTCCGACCTTTTGCTTCAAGCTCAAACAGAGTGACGAGAGCGCCACCGTCAAAACTTCTGAGGCTTCGCAAAGCGAGACCCAGCTCTGAAGCTGAGTCGCCATGCTTGTCGAACTCCAAGAGGAACTTGATGTCTTGGGCAAGTCGATAGCCACTATCTATGAGGCTTCTCGCAGTGTCAACATCACTCTCGATGAAACGGGAGGCGTAAGCAAAATAGGCGGCACGAGCGACACCTGTGGTGGCGAGAGAGGCATTCCCTTGGAACCCCGCATCTACAACCCTCTGTTGTAATCGCTCAATAAAATCAACGTCAGTAAGGTTTGCAAGGAACTCCAAAGCTTGGCGAGATCCATCTTTATCGAGAGGTAAGTTGCGCCAATCAAAAACATCTTTGACTGCCTTTTCAACGGCAACAAACTTTCGAGTTTCTTTGTCCCGGTTGGGGTCAAAAGTCCCCTGAACTTGGGGGTTCTTTCCAGCCTTACCTTGCTTGAATGTTTTCCGGGGCTTGTCACTTTTCCCTTTCTTCTTGCGGCTGAACCTAACGCTTGAAGATTCTGAATCCATTTCACCTCCAACAATTGAGTCGATCAAAAAAGATTCGGCAGCTTCGTTTGCAGCTTCGACATCATTGAGGAACTTAGCTGTCCCTTGGTTGTTGATCTTGAGAAACTTCAAAAGGTCTCTGAGAAATTGAGCAATCTTTTGAACGGCTGAGGGGACATTCTCCGAAAGGTTTTGCCAGAACGCAGGATCAACGGCTCTGTCAGCCAGAAAGTCTGCAAGAAACTCTTCCTTGTTACCATCAAAAGTTCCAGTCTCTCTTTCGTTGTTCTCTTCAATATATTCTCCAAGTCGAACATCAACGGCCTCAGCAAACTCTTGATAAGCTTCTTCATTAGTGGCTCTAAAAGAGTGGAGAAGCTCATGAAAGAACACAGATAGCTCCGGTTTGTCTGTTTTGCTGGACAGTAGAATGATGTCTGGGTTGTTAGCATAGAAAAGGCCATTTTGTTCGAGTCCATCGACAACAACTACTTGGCGTCCAAACTTTCGACCTGTCGCCACTGCTGCTAGGTGGCTCTCAGAGGGTTTGGCCGTGAGGGTGACTCTGGATGCTGCTTCACGAGCTTCAACGGCATCAGGCCCCGTGTCTCGTTGCAAGTTGGCAACCACTTCGGCAAGAGCTTCTTCATTTGATCGTCCAGGAGGTGCTTGTTCTTCGGGAGGCAGTGGCTCAAAAGAAGATTCCTTTTCACTTTCAAACTGAGTCTTTAGAGCTTTCCGGGCTCTGGAGAGGTCTCCTCGGACTGTCGTTTCAGTGACACCTCTACGGGCCGCGATGTCTTTGATGGACTCACCATTGGTGACAGACTCGATGGCTTCTCTTTGTTTTGCTGGCAGGGCTTCAATTGCCTTGGAGACTTGATCGAGTTTTTCCCGATTTTCGACTTTGGAATCAGCCGTGTCATCGGATTGGTTGTTTAGAACATCTTCATCAGTAGTAATTCGTCCTTCGGCTTTTACACGACCACCCTTAACTCTGGTTTGGTCAACAACGGCATTACGGGCAATAGTAGAAAGGCCTCTATCAGATGTAGAAGGGTCTTTAATAAGTTGGTCAACAACGGCATCACGAGCTGCATCAATTAGTTCGATCTTATCACCCTTAACAGATCTCTTAGCAATGCTCTCAGCTTTTTGAAATGTATCTTGATCTACTTCAGAAGGGGTTTCCTCTTGGGTCTTTGAGTTGTCATAAACATCTCCGGCCAGTTTTCCAGCTTTGGAGTAAGATTCGACCGAAACATTTGGAGCCACTCTCTGGATTTGCGTTCTAAGAGAATCAGTGATTTCAGAGTGAGCTTCGTTTACCAGGACACCCCCAATATCATCTGACGAACGAATTACATTGACCCCTGGTTTTGCCACGAGAACAAAAGGTCCG
>Ga0306910_1000098_pt1 | contig 54432 bp, 50 predicted proteins | sample AntRauMFilla2698_FD_190438 | JGI IMG/M metagenome (GOLD analysis project Ga0306910, IMG submission 190438) | Saline lake microbial communities from Rauer Islands, Antarctica - Metagenome Filla 2 #698 (v2) (version 2) | ecosystem: Environmental > Aquatic > Non-marine Saline and Alkaline > Saline ... | reverse complement strand
CCAACCTCATTTCCTTATTGATAATTGGTCTGAGCCACCGCCACCGTTCTTCTTGGATTGTTTTAGCCATAGATACTGACATTCTTAGATGTTACTAAAAAAGGGCCAGATGTGTTTGCATATTACACTACTGAATTGACAAAGTAGGTTTACTTGTATCTAATAAGGTAAGTACTGTTCTATGTTCTATAAGGGAGGAATTCAAGATGGAAGGTTGCGTTGCGCATGTGCTACTGGCATGCGACTATGGGCGGCTCGATAGAAATCAAACCAAGCAAGATTGGCAAACCATTGGACCACACACAGTTGCACGCTTAGAGGGCGCAATTGCAGCTGCTGGGCCAAATGATTTCTTTTGTGTTTCCGCTGGAAGACTGCAGTCGGATCATGCATTGCTATGGGAGTTGCAGCGTGCGTATTTGATCAAAAAAGGAATTCAGCTGAATCGAATTTTGCACCCTGAGCCAAATGCAGGCACTTGGGGTACAAAAGATGAATTACGGTATGCGCAATCTAGGCTTGTTAGACCTGAGGTTGACTGTTGTGCTGTTCAGGTTTGGACAGAAGACTATCATCGTAGGCGCACAAGGTTGTATGCTTGGCAGATAGAATTTTCTGTCACGGTCATAGGAGTGGATAGTAGTTCGTTCCCGCCCACTCGCGAAGAACGTTTGCATGAATACTGTGCGCTCATAAGTATTTGTGCCCCTCGGTCTTTTAGAAAAGGGCTGAAAAAATGGAATAACCGACGGAGGCAGAGGATGTATACTGCAGAATAAATTGAGTAGGACGCGGGATATTCTCGCGTCTTTTTGTAACTTTTGTAGAAAATGTATAGTAGTATACTCTGACAGTTACATAATGTATTCAGAGCATGGACGAGGGATTTGACCCGCTGACTCCATCCGCAACCATCTTTCGTAGAACGGTGCGACATTCAACACACAATCGTGTGAACAATGCTTAACTCCTGAATGCACCTGCTTGGGTGCTTTTGTAATTTGTTTAACATAATTAATTACAACGAATATATGATGAAAACCGCTGAATGTGTTTCACCTAGTCATCCAGATAAATTGTGTGACCGTATTTCTGACGCGATTCTCGATGAGTATTTAAAACAAGATCCAGCCAGCCGAGTTGCAGTCGAAACGGTCGGCTCACACGGCAGGATTTTTGTTACCGGGGAAGTCACCACATTGGCCAAAGAAATTGATATCCCTAAAGTCGTTAGTGACATCGCCGGTGAAGGGTTTGCGCTCGATATTCACATTGTTGCACAAAGTCCAGAAATTGCCCAAGGGGTTGATACTGGTGGAGCAGGTGATCAAGGCATTATGACTGGCTACGCCACTCGTGAGACAGATACTTATATGCCTAAAGAGTACGAACTGGCTCGGACACTCTGCCAAGCTGCGTACTCAAAGTATCCCTACGATGGAAAGACTCAGGTAACAGTACACGACGATGGCACTATTCACTCGGTGGTAGCTAGTTTTCAAAATGCTCCACGGGCTGATCTGCTCGCTCTTGTACAGTCGGTGATTCCTGATGCTAAGGAGTACCATGTCAACCCGGCTGGGGATTGGAATGTTGGCGGGTTTGACGCTGACGCTGGTCTAACTGGACGTAAAATAATCGTTGATAATTACGGTCCAGAGATTGCAGTTGGTGGAGGTGCCTTCTCGGGTAAGGATCCAAGTAAGGTTGATCGCTCGGGCGCTTATATGGCGAGACGTGTAGCGGTAGACTATTTAGAAAAATACCCCAATGCCAATACGGTGTTGGTCAAGCTTGCGTACGCGATCGGTCACCCCGAAGCCCTTATGGCAGTAGCCATTGTGGATGGCGTGCCAGAGGATGTAACAGGATATGACCTCACACCAAACGGTATTAAATCCTTCTTGCAGCTCGATACGCCTTGTTATCGCGACACTGCAGCCTGGGGTCACTTTGGCCGCGGTTTCACCTGGAAGTAGCGATCAGTACAAGAAAAGGCTGGCACCACTGGTGCCAGCCTTTTCTTTTACCTAACACAGTGGTACCGTTGCAATCATGCAAACCGGAAAACTCTCAATTGTTGCCACCCCGATTGGCAACCTCGAAGACATGACCTATCGCGCGGTTCGGACCTTATCCGAGGCGGATTATATTTTATGTGAAGACACTCGTGTGACCGGAATACTCAAGCAGCGCTACCAAATCGACACACCACTCAAACGCTACGATGCACACGCAAGCGACCATACCCATACCCAGATTATCGCCGACCTAGAGTCAGGCAAACACGTGGCGCTTGTCAGTGACGCTGGTACACCTGGGGTCAGCGACCCGGGCGTACTCTTGGTTCAGCAAGCTCGTGAGGCTGACATCCTCATCGAAGCCATCCCCGGTCCATCAGCCATCACTACCGCGATCTCGCTGGCTGGCATCGCCGGCAACCAATTTACGTTCTTGGGGTTCGTCCCTCAGAAAAAAGGTCGCGAGACATTCTTTGCTACCATCCATGAATGTATTCAACCAGCGGTCTGTTTTGAATCCACGCACCGAATTATCAAAGCCCTCGAACAATTAGCCAAGCTCCAGCCAACCGCTATGGTGTACCTCGGGCGAGAGCTGACCAAAATGCACGAAGAGTTACTGGTCGGTACACCAAGCGACCTGCTCGAAACTCTCACCAACACACCCGTAAAACAAAAAGGTGAATTTGTCATGATGATCGACACCCGGCAATAGGGTATACTTTGGCCACTATGCGTAAAGCGATGTTCGTCTGCCTGATCGGCCTAATTTTAATCACGTTACCGTACCTCGGTATTCCTACCTATTTGCGTGAATACTTATTAGTTGGTGTCGGTGTGCTACTGGCTCTGTTTGGGTACATGTTAATGCGAGACGAAATCCTACGCCGATCTGATTACGGTAACGGGGAACGGGGAAGTGACTCATACGTCGAAACCACCGAGTCGTTGTTTTAAGGTTTACTACATAGCAGATTTCTCTGCCTAGCTCGAGTCATTGCCACAAGAACCAGTAAGCTACCAAGAGGATTACAATCTAGTCCTACCTGTGAGCGAGACCGTTTTTTGGCGCCTACTCGCGGTATGATTACGGTATGTTACAGAAGCCGAAAGACACGCTACAACTCATCGTCCATGAGTCAGATATTCCGCATGACGGTAAAGGTATGTTGATTCCACAATCCTTTACTCCCAAAGCGTTAATGGAAATCCCTAAAAAAGAAACCCGCATGCTTCAAACCATCGTGCGGGTTGGAGTGGCTGGTGCTGCCGCTTTCTTATTTCTTCTGGCTGGTACAGTCGGATACGGAATGGTGTCACAAGCTGGTCAAATAGCTTCGCCAATTGTCACCGTGATCGACCCATACACGCTAGAGACCACCACCCTCACAAAAGGCCCGCAAATCGCTCTGTCCCAGCACAATTTCTTTACCGAAACCCGTAATGCTTTTATCGACGATGCGATGACATTTATCGAAGTCGACCTAACTCGCAAACAAGTCCGCTATTTTGAACGTGGCGTCCTTAGTCAAACCGCCGAGATCATCCGCAGTCCACAGCCTGGTTCGTGGTGGGAAACTCCATCTGGTATGTACGAAGTCGTCAGGCGAGACAGCTCATTCTTTTCTAGTCTGGCTCAAGCTGACCTACCATGGACCATCGCCTTTGAAGAAAACTTCATTATTCACGGCGAGCCAAGTTACCCAGACGGGTCTTCAGTCAAAACCGACTTTGGCGGCGGCGGGGTATGGCTAAAAAACGAAGATGCAGAGGCGTTGTTTGAAGCCTCTACCCTTGGCATACCAGTGTTGGTGCACACCGCCAAAGCTACTCCCAGTTCATTTGTCTACGAACCACCGGTCCCGGATATTACCGTCCCGCATTACTTTGTAGCTGATATCGAAAACGACACCGTCCTAGCTTCAAGCGACCTAGACGACGTCGCTGCCATCGCCTCTTTGACCAAACTCATGACCGCCGTAGTCGCAGCCGAAAACCTCCAGCTAGATGCGCGGGTATTTGTAACGTCACCAAATTTCGTGACCTCGCTAATTCCACGATTAGCCAATCGTAGTAGTGTATCCATGTACAGCCTCATGCAGTTGCTGTTGGTCGAGTCGTCAAACGAAGCGTCAGAAGTGATCGCAGCTGAATTCGGACGAGAAGAGTTCATCAACGCCATGAACCAGAAAGCCAGGCAGCTTGGTATGCTCAACACTTCTTTTGCTGACCCGTCAGGTCTCAGCTCCGACAATGTGTCATCAGTGGGTGACCTGTATCTGTTGACGCAATACATTTTTGAAAACCGCCGCTTCATTCTCGACATCACCAAAGACGTAAATTTATCTTCTGCTAACCAGGGTGGCGACTTTTCTGGTCTGATTAACTTTAACGAAATCGAAGATACCACCGGATTTGTTGGCGGCAAGGTGGGCGAGACTCGCGCCGCTGGTCAGACTTCTATTTCTCTACACGAATTATCCATCAAAGGCACTACCAGAACTGTTGTGGTAATCATCCTTGGTTCAGAGGGTCGCACCGCGGACGTCCAAGCTCTCGTGTCATTTGTTGAAGATCAATTTGGCGACTAGTCAAATGGTATACTCGAAGTAACATGATTGCGTATGATGGAGAGAAGATAACCTTTTTTGCCAAGACCGATGCCCGTGGTCAGCAGGTGCCCTTTGGTATCAAAGCCAAAGACAGACAAAAACACATGTATGTGATTGGCAAGACCGGAATGGGGAAGTCGACCCTGCTCGAAAACATGGCCGCCCAAGACATCCAAAACGGGGAGGGGATGGCATTTATTGATCCACACGGTTCAGCTATCGAAGTGTTGTTGGATTATATTCCAGAACACCGGCTCGATGACGTCGTGTATTTTGCGCCCTTTGATATGGAGAACCCCATCGGGTTCAACATCATGGAAGACGTTGGGATCGACACCAGACACTTGGTGGTCTCCGGCTTGATGTCGACCTTTAAAAAGATTTGGGAAGACGCCTGGTCAGCCCGAATGGAATATATTTTAACCAACGCACTTTTGGCGTTGATCGAGTATCCTGGCACGACCCTACTGTCGGTCAACCGCATGCTGGCTGACAAAAAGTACCGCGACAAAGTCATCGAAAACGTCAAAGACCCCGCCGTGAAAGCCTACTGGATTGATGAATTCAATAATTACACCGAGCGGTTTGCCGCCGAAGCGCTGCCAGCGATCCAAAACAAGATCGGTCAGTTCACCGGCAACCCCTTGATCCGAAATATTATCGGCCAGCCAAAATCATCATTTGACGTCCGCAAAATGATGGACGAAAAAAAGATTCTTTTGATCAACCTGTCCAAAGGGTTGGTTGGCGAAACCAACGCCGACCTCATCGGCTCGATGCTCATCACCAAAATCTACCTCGCCGCCATGAGTCGCGCCGATCTGCCGCCAGCACAGATGAAGCAGATGCCCAACTTTTATTTCTACGTTGACGAGTTCCAGAGTTTCGCTAACTCTACTTTTGCGAATATTTTGTCCGAGGCTCGTAAGTACCACCTCAACCTCATCATCGCTCACCAGTACGTCGCCCAGATGGAAGAGAAAATCCGCGATGCGGTATTCGGGAACGTCGGCACCACGATCGCGTTTCGCACCGGTCCGTTTGACGCCGAGGTGCTCGAGACGGTGTTTGCGCCCCAATTTGAAGCCACCGACTTGGTCAATCTGGGCTTTACGCAGATTTATCTGAGTCTAATGATCGACGGCGTTGGATCACAACCATTTTCAGCTGTCACGTTGCCGCCGGTGAAGACGCCACAAGTGTCGCATAAACAAATGGCGATCAAACGCAGCCAGAAAAACTTTACTCGACCCCGGTCGGAAGTAGAACAAGCGGTGGTCGATTCTCACGCCCCGGTAGAGCGGATTGAAACAGCGATCGAAAAAGGCAGCGGAAACAAAGGTGGTTTTGCCAAACCAAGCGGCTGGCACAAAGTCGGTGCAGATCAAAAAGGCCCACCAAAGAAAAGTAACAACCAGCCAAACGGAAATCAAAACGGTAACCAAAACAGCAATAACAACGGCAACCGACCAAAACCAGCCGCCAAGACAGCCGAAGATCTCAAAGATATCTTGGCCGGCATGACCGGGCAAAACAATCAGCCAAAGACACCGACAGCCAAAGACACCAAAGACACCAAAGACACCAAAGACGATAACAAACCAGCTCCACCGGCAGTGAGCCAGGCAAAAGAATCTGCGCCCGCAAACCCTTCAGTTCAGACCGAACAAACCAAATCCCCAGAGCCCAAGCCTTCCGCCCCAGCTCCAGACAATGAATCCAAAAAGCCGGCATCAACAGACGATCGCCCAAGTAACCGAGGTACCCAGCAAGGTCAGCAAACTAGTAACACTCAGTCAACCCAGTCGCCACCAAGGGTCACAACTAATCAGCCTAAACCAGTAGCCGATCAACCCAAATCCAACCCAAACACAGCCGATCAAAATCGTGGTCAGCAAAAGCCGCAACCACAACACAAACAAACCACCCCAGACGACCTACGTGCGATCCTGGCAAAAATGACGGGCAAAATTGAAGCCAACAAAGCCCAGGCAAATGGTACTAATAAGGCAAACGAACAGGTGAGATCCAACTCGAACCCTGGCCGTAATGCCGCTAGGCAAAATGTACACTCAAATGGAAATGGAAATGGAAATGGAAATGGAAATGGAAATGGAAATGGAAATGGAAATGGAAATGGAAATGGAAATGGAAATGGAAATCAAACCAAGGCACCTGACAGCGGACAAAAAGCCCCAGCTAATCCAGCAGATTTACGCAACGTGCTGCGAAGCATGGTCGCCAATAAAAACCAGGAAAATAGCTCTTCTAAACAAACCAAGTCAGCTTCGACAAATCAAACTGACCGACCAGCCAGTCGGCCGACACCTCCGCTTGCTAAAAACAGACAAGACCAACCAGCTGCTCCAGCCCAGGAAGCAAAGCGACTGACCATAGAAGCGAGTGAAAATAAATCAGCTCCAGCCTCAAGGCCAGTACCAGCTGCAAACCCAAACCCATCACCAGCCGCCCCCAAGCCGGCACCAACCACTAACCCAACCCCGGTTCCAACCAACCCACCCGCAGCTACCTACAAACAATCCGCCGACCCAGCCATCGGTGGTATCAGGCAGCCAGCCTATGTCCCACATGTGCAATCTGGTGGTCCCGATATTAAAATTGCCAAACAGATGCTCCGTCACAGCGGTAAAGAACGACCGCCAGGCACCTAGTACTATGATTAGGTTAGCTCTCATCACAGTTTGTATCAGTAGTTTTCTTCCCATCAAGGTGATGGCAATCGAGCTGTCTGAAATAGCCTGGATGGGTTCAACCGAATCAGCCAATCACGAATGGATCGAGCTGTATGTACCCGAGGCCATCGATGTCACCGGCTGGACTATTTCCGACGGCAATAACCTAGAGATCAAACTCACCGGCACAATTAGTGCTGGTGATTTTGCTGTGCTCGAACGCACCAGCGACGCTTCAGCCCCTGGTACCGCTTGGCAAATTTATACCGGCTCACTTGTAAATACCGGCGCAACCCTCAGTTTGTATGACGCCGCCGGGGCGCTAGTCGATCGGGTCAATGGCGGCACTGATTGGCAGCAAATTGGTGGCGACAACAACACCAAAGCCACCGCTCAGCTATCTAGCAATGGTTGGATCACTGCTGATCCCACTCCAGGACAAAGGTCGACCGGCATAGCACAAGTAAGCGAGGATAATAATGACGACAGTGATACAGAAGAAAGTGATGATACAAACAGTAATCCAACCACCACCACAAGCAGCGGGTCCAGTAACAGTCGCTCATCATCGGCCGCAGAATCAATCGAATTAACCTTGCCTGGCATCACCCTACAGCTCGCTGCCACTGCACCCAAAACCACCTACGTAAATCAACCCACCACGTTCGCAGTACAGCCAAGCGGCGTCGGCAACACAATCGCCAGCTCGCTTAGCTACACCTGGAGCTTTGGTGACACTAATACTGCCACTGGCCAAACCGTCGATCACGCCTTTAGTCATCCCGGTAATTACGTAGTGGTAGTAGAAGCGCACTACAAGCGCCAAATCCAGCGCACCCGCCATGACATTGTTGTTTTGCCAGTATCGCTTACCTTGACCGAGCACCCCAGCGGCAACCTCGCCATCCAAAACAACAGCCAAACCGAAATTGACCTAGCTGGCTATCGCCTGGTTGGCAACAAATCATTCACCATCCCCGACCATACTATTTTGCTCCCCAAGTCAGAAATTGTCGTCCCACACAGCAAGTTCCAGACCGGGTCGGTCGCCCAAATGGTGGCATTGTATGACCACGCACAACACCAAGCCGCCGTGCATCTCCCATCCCACCTATCGACCGGTAGAACCATCGCGGCCGCCGCTCCTACCAACGACTCGCGTGACCGTAGAGATACAGCACCAGCTCCAACTCCACGCATTAGCGCAATCGACGACAGCCCGCGCTACACGTTCGCCAGCGCAAACACCAATCAGCCAACCCCACCAATCGGTCAGCCAGTCACAGCCCCCGCAAATAACCCAAACCCGCAACTAGCTGCCGCCGGCCATGCCACGCTTCCGGACAACTGGCCGCACTACGCTTTTATCGGAGTCTTACTCCTTGGCGTCATGGCTGTGTATCTGATCCCGCGTATCGACACAGACCGTGGCCCACTTGGCTAGCCATTTTAATTCAATAACAATCTATCAATCTGTACAGTCACGAATTGTGATCCGCTTTGTTATAGTCTAGCGATGCAGAAAAAACAGCTAGTAACCATTGGCGGCGGTACCGGGACACACACCGTCCTTCGCGGACTCAAACAATACCAAAACAAAGTCGCCCTCACCGCGGTGGTGACCATGGCCGACAGTGGCGGCTCGACCGGTCGTTTGCGCGACGAGTTTGGCTACCTGCCGGTGGGCGATGTCCGGATGGCCCTGACTGCGCTCGCCAGCGACGTCGACCAACACGAAGAACTAGTACGAGAACTATTCCTCCATCGTTTCGCCAAAGGCACGGGTCTAAACGGCCACAACGTTGGCAACCTACTACTGGTAGCCCTGACCGATATCCTCGGCTCCGAAGAGGCCGCGATTCGGGCCGCCGGAAAATTGCTGCGGGTACAGGGTCGCGTCTTGCCGGTGTCGACTGATCCGACCGATCTAATTGCTACCTATAGTGATGGGGTAACCATCACCGGCGAACATCAAATCGACGAACCTCATTCCGATCGTCACCCACACCAGATTACTAATATCGCGGTCAATCCTGGTGTACACGTTCATCCCCAGGTACAAACCGCAATTGCAGAGGCTGATCTGATCGTGCTTGGTCCAGGGGACTTATACACCAGCGTACTAGCTAACATCGCCGTACCCGGAGTGGCACAAGCTCTACGCGACACCTCAGCCACATTAGTCTATGTCTCTAATCTCATGACCAAACAAGGCCAAACCAGCGGTATGGGTGCCGCCGAACATCTGGCCGAGATCACTCGCTACATTGGCCGCGAACCAGACGTACTGTTGGTCAACGTCACACGCTTGCCAGCCGACCTGCTCACAACCTACGCCCAGGATCAAGAATTCCCCGTAGTATTCAATTACGAAGGCACCACCAGAGTTGTCCCAGCCGACCTGCTCGCCAGCGAGACTGTCCAGACCAAGACCGGTGACACTCTCAAACGCAGCCTTATCCGGCACGACTCAGACAAGATCGCTAATCGACTAATTGGGTTATTATAATAATATGAAATACATCCTAGACTTTGACCGCACGTTATTTGATACCGAACTACTATACGAGGCTTTTGCCCGTGATGGCATTGATCGCAATATTCTAGAGCCAGTAATTTGGGAATCATACCAAGCCAAAGATTATTTATATTCCGACACGCTACCATTTTTAAACCAGCACGATCCTAGCGATCTAATAATCCTCAGTGCGTACGGTACTAAGTACGGTCCGCAAGTACGTCAGTATCAACAAGGAAAGGTAGAGCAAAAGCCTATTACTGACCTGGTATCACAGATTCACTTTGTCGAACATGACAAAGCCACCATGATGCAAACTATTGCTGCCAGTTGTAACCCCGACGATCAGTTGGTGTTTGTAGACGATCTTATCGAACATTGCGTAGCAGTACAGACCGCCATACCAAATTGTCAGTGTTATCTAATTCAGCGCAATAACGCTACCCAATCGCTACCTGATGGAATTACTGTGATACAAAGTCTCACACAGCTAGTTAGCGACAAGTAACTGAAACTAGCTGACCACCAGACCTAGCAACAAATATTGCAGACGGCTGGTATACTAACAGCATATGGCTCGCCGAGATCTTTATAACAGTTCGACCAACCACGCCACTGGTGAACTAGACTATATCCTCAAAAAAACCACTAAAAAAAGTGGGGAAGAGGTCCGCACCGTCACTGCACAACAAGCAATGAGCGAAGCTAGGGTAGTTCGTCACCAATCAACTCGTGACATCACTCGGGTACTATTTATCTCGCAAAATCTCGATCTGCTTAACCCCACCCGCCAGACCCTCGACGGGTACCTCGACATTTCTGATGTGTTTGACGAGGTGCATATTCTCGTATTGCGACAGGGGATCAAGCCAACTCAAGCCGTCCTGCGTCCTCAGAAAAATGTCTGGATCTACACCGCAGCGAGCTCATATTGGTGGCAGATGCCCAAGCAGGGCAGACAGCTCTTACAGGAACAGCTCGTTTTTGCTGATGGCTTCAGGCCTGATTTGGTTGTTGCGCGCGACCCGTTTGAATCAGCTCTGCTGGCGCTCTGGGTGAACAAAAAATTCCGCACCCCAATCCAGCTCCACGTACTGACCAATTTCTATACTAGTGACTTTAATAAACTCGCGTCTGGCAATTGGATCCGTCGCTTTATTGCCCGCTACACCATTCCTAAATTCCTCAGTATCAGAACCGCGACCGAGCGCATGCAACATCTTTTACTAGATCGCTACAGTGGTGTCGATATCAAACGCCTCCCACAATTAAACGCCTACGAATCAATCGCCGGCGTACGACAGACCCTCGACCTCAAACAAAAATATCCCCAGTACGTATTTAATATCCTGTTTGTGGGTAATCTGACTCACACCAGCAAAGCCATGCAAGCTATCGACGCTGCTCGCTTTATGTTACTCAACGAACGCATTGGAATGATCATTCTCGGTGACGGGCCAACCTACCGCGACTGCCACAGACGGGCCAAGCTCCTAGGGGTAGAAAAGCAGATCGTCTTTGAACGCGGCAAAAAGGACCGCGTCCAGTATCTCAAAGCTGCCAATCTATTGATAGTGACCGACACCGACCCCCAAAGTGAAGAATTAGTCCTGCAAGCCGCCGGCGCCCACATTCCAATGATCATGACCCGGACCGAAGCGCGCTCTGATCTGTTCACTCATCTAGAGTCAGCGTATATGTGTGATAAAGACGACGTCCAAGCCATAGCCGACGGCATTCACGAGCTGATGAACAACTACTCAGTGCGCAATCATATCGCCGAACAAGCCTTTGAAATGATCACCAAACGTTTCCATCAAGACCCCGAAGAGTACCGCAAAGACTACCGAGACAGCATCGAACAAGTCTTTTTCGCCGGTGAAGAACCCGCCTCTGCACCAGGAGACTAGTGTGGTACCATGCATCCTTCATGCAACCATTACTGAACCTCTGCCACACCGCTGACATCGCCGAAAAATCAGGCATCCATATTTCCAAGCACATCGCCAACAAAACCGTCTGGGATTCGTTGGCACTAGCCAACCCCGATCAGCCAGTATCTCTCACTGGCGATGAGGCAGCCGATGCGATCGTAACGAGCGACCAGAGCCACCACATCAAACAATACGTCAATCAATCTGCTGTGCTACTTGATTATGGGTGTGGTAATGGTCGTATTGCTGCGCACTTGCTCCCACAGGTATCATTGGCCGGATACATTGGTCTCGATAGCTCACACGAGATGCTCAAACTATTCCGCGAGCGCTATGATCGGGCTGACGCCGAGCAAGCCACGCCACTATTACTGATCAACGCCGACATCAACCACCCACCACTGATCGACAACACCATCGACGTCGCGGTAGTAGCTGCCGTATTTCGCCACAACCACAAATCAGTCGTCAAAAAAGCCGTCTACGAATTAGCTCGTGTGGTCAAGCCAGGCGGCACAGTATTAGTCTATTGCGCCTTCCCTCGGGTATTCACGATCGTGGGTCTGGGTGGACAGCTGTACCAGATTGCCCTCAATCTACTTGGTCGACCGTTCAAGAACGGCCCCGTTCGCTACTACACCAAGAGCGAGGTCAAGCATCTCTATCGTGATTTTGCGTCGGTGCAGGTAGTGCCGGTAGGCTACACCGTCATCCCGCAACGGCTCATCTTCCTTCCAGCCCCATTACAAACTCTCTGGCAGTCATTCATCGCCAACCCCCTCAACCTCCTCCTACAAAAAATCACCCCAGCCCCACTCCAGCGCTACTTCGCCACGCATTACGACATCATCGCCAAGCGGTAGATGCAAGCGGAAGCAACAAATTAATGGGTGATACACCTTGCGTATTTGATTATTACTGGCATAATAAGAGTATGAAAAACTTCTCAGTGTACATCGAAAAAGATGAAGACGGTGTTTGTTGGTTCCATTCCAACCTTGCCAGGCTGCTACACACAAGGGGAAACTGTTGATGAGCTGTTGGTTAACATGCAAGAAGTAGCCACTCTTTGCGCCATGAATCAAGCTTCAGAAGAAACAGCGGAATTCATCGGAGTACAGAATCTAACCGTTGCAATGACATAATCCATACAGCCCAGTTACAGCTATTGACGCTAGTGTTGCGTTTGTATATACTTTTGGTATATGAACAATGCAATCATCAATATTAAAACTGATCTCAAAACTAAGAAAGAAGCGCAACAGGTAGCCGCTGAGCTCGGTGTTTCATTGTCATCCTTGATTACAATGACGTTACGAAATGTTATCCGTACCAAACGTCTCGACATCTCACTTATTCCAGAAGAGCGAGCCAGTCAAGATGAAATAGTTGCAATTGAAAAGGGTCTGTCTGAATATCGCTCAGGCAAGGTAGTTGCACTCGATTCTGTATGATGCTCAAGGTGCTATTAACGCGACAAGCGTCCAAACACCTGGCAAAAATTTCAACCAAAGACCAAGCGCGCCTGAAACGGGCGTTAGAAGAAATGAAAATTGATCCTCTTTTGGGTGATGTTGTAAAGTTAGTTGGCTACGACGCATACCGCCGAAGAGTCGGAAGCTATCGGATTATATTCTCGCTAGAGGAGAGCACTGTCGTTATATTAGTTTTAGACATTGTACGTCGTAATGAGAATACGTATAAATAGATTGTAATTACTAAAGGTAACCCTTCGCTACAATAACCTGCGCACCAAAGAAAATCACCGCTACCTATCAGGTAGCGGTGCTGGTTAACTATTCGTGAAAGGTCGTGCGATAGTATGCTGTCTCAGCCATGCTAGCCTCGTGCCACAAGCGCTCATGTAGCTCGCCGAGACTCACATCATGCTTACGTATCCACCACTGTGTTATCTCTGCTGGTGTTAGCTGGTAACGATTAGCCAATTCACAGTATGACTCAGCGCAAAAGCTGGGTGTTAGACTCAGTCCGGTCTGCATCCGCAGCAAGGTAATTTTCTGGTCATGGGGCACCAAGATGCCATAGGTCATGGGGCACCACTGCACTAGGTGTTCGACCATCTGTGTAAACGTTGCCTGACGCAAGCTAGGTACTGCGACCAGGCTGACCAAGATACTGGTATCCATAAGCGTTCTCCTTCTGCTTGTCTGTCTTGTACTATTGCAAATGTAGTCACATACCGCAAGTGGTGATCATACCGCTCCCTAATGATTGCTTCACGCACATGCTCACCAAGCCTGTACTCCACAAGCTTTCTATACTACACATGCGTGCTATAGTGCCTCTAGATTTTGCACCTGCTTAAACTTGAAAAGAATGTAGCATGCCCACCAATAAGAAAAAGACATTTCCACCACTGTCCTACGCAGACCTGGTCGCCGCCGAGTTATTCCCACACGGCTACCTACTACCAGCGATCGTGATGCAGCTGCCCGCCGACAGTCAGGAACAGCTTTTGTTCAACCCTCTGATACCGGTACCGATCGACCATCCCGCCTATGCTGCCCAGCGTGAACTGCTAGAAAGCTTTGGCCGGGAGTCCCTCAATTTTAGTCTGCGTGCCTATTGCAACCGTCTGCTGACAATTAGTAACGCCGCCTGGAAATTCGTTGCCAAGCAAGGTCAGCCTGACCTCAAGAATGCACCCGCCGCCGTGCGGGCTGGTGACCTGCCAAGCGAAGAGGGTCCAGTAATAACCTTCCTATACTCTCACTGGATCCAGCTACAACGGTACGCGGGTACACTCAGCAAGGCTGCTGCCTATTCAGGCTTAGTCAGTCGCCTCAGTGTCAGCCACTAGTAGCGTTCTTTTGGGACACACAAACAAACCAAGCCCGGTGCCTCCGCACCAGGCTTTTTCTTTGCTCAGCTCCTTTGTTGATAGTGACAAACATCTGTTTTTTGGTATGGTGCTTGCAGACTATGCACCCCTCACTGATGAAAGGAATCAGTATGTCCACCAATGAAGAACAGAAAGTGTCCACACTGTCATACGCCGACCTGCTGGCAGCCAAGATGATTTCAGATGACTATCAACTGCCACAAAGCGTGCTGCAGCTATCTATCGAAAAACAAGAAACACTTCTGAATGACCCGCTGACACCGGTATCAACCAGTGACACCAACTGTGATGCGCAGATCGATCTGCTCAAGAGTTTTTGCGAGCATTCTCTCTTTCGATATTTGCGTGAATACTGCAGGTATTTGCTGTATCTCGAGCCTATCGAGTGGCAATTCATTGCCGAGATTGGCAGGCTGGAATATCTTAATGTCAAAGCCAACCAAGCAGAACAAGCCGGAAAGCTCGACAACATGCAGGCTCCAAGGGTGGCTGGCCTGGTCAACCACTGGAATGAGCTTCAGTACTATGTCTTTGCATCACGCCGGACTTCAACCCACCAAGGCTTCGCCAGCCGCCACACCGTCGATCTCTGACAGCGTTCCTTCATGTACAAACAATAAACCAAAGCCCGGTGCATCCACACCGGGCTTTTTCTTTGCCTATAGATAACCAGCAAAATGTAACGATTATTGGCCAGATTTGGTACTATATAAAAACTATGGATACAGCCACTACCAAACCCAAACCAAAGATTCTCATCGTCACCGGGGTCTTGTGGATCGGTGGTGGGGCAGAAAAGGTCGCCGCCAACCTAGGTAACTATTTCACCGACCAAGGCTACCAAACTCACCTTCTCACTTTTTACGAAGCCCCTGAAAAGTACCCGTACCACGGCATCTACCACAGCTTTAATGAGACACCCAAAGGGCATCGCCTATTTAAATTATTTGGTATCCCGCACCGCATCTGGCGAATAGCCAAGTACATCAAACAACACGACATAGACATCGCCTACACCTTCTTAGAAGAAGCCAATTTCTACGTCCTCCTAGCTAAACGCTTGTTTGTCCGCCGGCTCCCGGTAGTAGTATCAGTCCGCAACAACATCCGCACCCGGGGATGGCTATTTCAGCGACTGTGCGCCTGGCTGTATCCGTCTGCCAAATCAGTAGTAGCAGTCACCAAGCAAGTCGAACACATGCTAATCGAGGATTTTGCCCTGACAAACACCACCACTATCTACAACTCACTCGATATGCCGTATATAGAAGAGCGGGCAAAAGAGCCGCTACCCGCCGAGTATCAGTGGCTCAATCAGGCATCACCACTATGTATATCGATGGGGCGCTTGATACCCCAAAAAGGGCAGTGGCACCTCATCCGCGCCTTTAGCCAAGTGGTAGCATCGCACCCCAGTGCGCAATTAGTGGTGCTAGGTGAAGGCGAATACAAAGCCCAGCTACAACAGCTCGCCAGCGACTGCGGTCTGGCAGATTCAGTGCACTTTATTGGCAAGCACCCCAATGTCTACCAGTTCCTGCAGGCTGCCGACATCTTTGTCTTCAGCTCGCTATTCGAAGGCATGCCCAACACCATGCTCGAAGCCCTTTCGCTCGGCCTACCCATCGTGTCGACCGATTGCCCCAGCGGCCCCCGCGAAATCATCGCTCCCGACCTAGCGGTCAATGCAGAAACAAACTACCCCCACGAAACCCCTTACGGTATCTTGATCACACCATTTGCAATCACTGAAGCCTTTTTCGAAACTCCAGCCAAGCGCCCGCTCATACCAGCCGAACTACAGCTCGCCACCTGCATCACCGACGTCCTCACCCGAGATTGGAAGCGCGGCCCAGCCTACACCGCCTACCAATCCCGTATCAAAGAAGCCTTTGATAAAGACACGATTATGAGGGAGTGGGAAAGGTTGATGTAGAGTAGATAAACAACAGCTGCTATTTGCGTCTAGCTTTGACGTAGATTCTGGAGCCAGTCTTTTCATGCCCGTGTAGACAGTGTTGATTGTAAAGTTTGAAAATTAACTTTCGGTAAAAGAATAAGTTAACTGATACTGCTTTGTTTACAAGCAATCGAGCCAGAGTTTTAGAAACCCAGTTTTCTTTATTTAAATATTGTACTTCAACTATTTCAAAAGAATCATCAAGATACATTTTGATTTTTTCTAAGTCAAAATGTTGGTAGTGTTTTGCTGAGGTAGAAATATTAGTAGTGGGTGTTGTAAGATACAAAATCCCATCTTTCTTTAGAGATTTTGCAATGTTAGAAACCATTATTTTAATTTTTTCAGGAGGGATATGTTCTATCGTTTCAATATATGTACAAGCGTCGAACTCAAACTGGTACGGTGACTCAATAATATCAAAAACCTCAAACTTTGAATGCCTAGTGAAGCCGCGAGCAAAGTGAAGAGCGCGGTCAGAAATATCGATGCCAGTGTACTTTCGGTCGGGGTCAGATTTTTCGAGTTCATATAGCATACGTCCATCACCACAACCAACGTCAATAATATGTTGAGCGTCCGTTTTGAGTAGGTCATTTTTGACTAATGATATATAACCCATATAGGCCATAGACCATTGCAAAAAACGATTCGCTACAATCGCTTCGTTCTCAATATCAGGGATAAAGTGATAAGGGAAATCGTATTGAACTTCCTGAAGCAGGTCTTTTTCATTCATGGGTTATAGTGTTATTTTGTCCCGCAAGAGTACCATTTTTCAGAATGGTATTTATCATCTCTGTAAAATGAAAAAGAAATTGTGTTTCATTGTTTTGATCTTCTGTGTACGCCAAGGCACCTGCTTTTAAATGAACGAGTGTTTTTGCATCCAAGCATTTTAAAACAGCAGACACTAATTCGTCCAGGTTGCCTGACGGTATTATGAATCCATTTTTACCGTCAATAACGTGCCCCCGGCAACCATTAGAATCAGTGACGATGGTAGGGACACCATTCGCCATTGCTTCTAGAGGAGATATGGCAAAAGGTTCATTAACACTTGGTAATACAAACACATCGTGTTTTTGATATACAGCCTGCATTTCCTCTGGAGGAATATCCATCAAAATAGTCACGTCAGACACGAGGTCAAGTGCCACAATCTTTTCTTTGATTTCTTGAAAGTATTCCTCATTAGGAAAAACTGAACTACCGACCATTGTTAATTTAATATTGTGATTTTTTTTGAGTTCAGCAACAGCCTCCAACATCAATAGATGATTTTTTCTACGCGAGTTAAATTTACCTATAAATAAAACTCTGAGAGTGTCTTCATCATGAAATGATGGTTGACTACTGGGATTAGGCTCTACAAATAAAGGCACATAAAAAGTGTTTGCAGAGGATGAACTAGAGCTTTTAGACTCCCGAACTGGTGTCATTCTTGTGTCAGGAATAATCTGCAATTTACGGGCAAGCCTGATAAATAAATTGTCACTTTTTACTAATGGCGCCTGACTATATTGAACTGATGGAATCCGGTGTCTCCTCGCATATCTCTGTGCTGCTAGTGACAGAGGGCTGAAGCTTTCTCGTATGATTACTATATCTGGATTAAATTGGGCTATTCCTTTTTCCAAAAGCTCCTTGCCCGGGCAAGTGCGATACTGCATCTGTAAATCATTAGAAGAAATAAGTTTTCTAAGTAGCAGCATCAATCTATACCAGTACGGCAAGTTAAGGCTACACACAACAACAGGTTTTAAGCTGTCAAAACGCTCATTGATAGGAAGTGAATAGCTCACTAGATACTTAACATGGTGACCTTGTCCCTTGAGAGCTCGAATCCAGGCCTCTTGATTAGGGTGTAGTCTTGGAGCAATAAAAAGTATGTTCATAGTTGTTTATTAGTATATAGTATTGTAACTAAACAGATATTCTAAGGGTAACAACTATTATGCGTATTTCATTTCTCTGGGTTCCATATAAACAGCATTTGCAAAAATTATATGCTGCTTTAGAAACAAGTCACGATGTGACTTGTTTAGCTCCAGAGGATAGAAAAGCAGAACATCCAAAAGATATTAATATAGAGTACTTGCCAATCGAAATCTCAAAAAGTAGCTTTATCAGAGATTTGTTAAGCACTAGTTCACAGGTACCGGTTTTTTATAAAGGCTTAGAAAAATTAATTACAACGAAAAAGTATTCCACAGCAATAGCCATGGATGTGTATCAGAGATACACATGGCAACTCTGTAATTCAAAAAAAAGAGGAGACATTCCAAAGTTATTTTTATACGCTGAAACTAAAATGTGGCCGCGGTCTTTTGTGGCGCGACTTGTTCTGCTTTATTATTTGTTCAAATTAAAACTCAAACAAAAACATTTTGATGGCTTGTGGGTCTATTCCCAGGCTGGAAAAGATTTTTTTTCACCATGGTTCGCCCACAAACGAATCACCATAATTCCAGCTGCGGTAGATACGAGCGTTTTTTATCCAAGTAATGAGAAGGTATTTCTACCAAATGGAGTGTTACGCATTTTAATGAATGCCCGATATCTTCCTTATAAAAATCATGAAATATTACTTCGAGCGGTGGCAGAGCTGATAGCCTCAGGTTACCAATTGCAAGTGACACTTATTGGTCGGGTAGATGCGGGGCAAAAAAGTAATATTAAAGAAATTAAATCTTTAATCACCACATTAGGTTTGATTGATTGCGTCACTTTTAAGGAGCCAGTATCTCAGGACAGTCTTCGCGAGATTTATCATAATCATGACGTACTCGTCCTTCCCAGTTACAATGAGGCAATTGGAATGGTCGTGCCCGAAGCAATGGCGTGTGGCTTACCGACAGTGACTAGTGACACAGTCGGAGCAAATCAATATGTGGAAGAAGGGGAGACAGGATTGATTGTTACGACAGGGTTAGTGCCTGAACTGACTTACTCACTTAAAAAAATGCATGATAAAGAAATTCTGCAGTCTATGAGTTTCAAGGCATCAAAGTGTGTGTGTGAGAATTACTCGATTGCTGGCACTATGGATATTATCGTTGATACTGTTGTGGGAAAAGTTCCAGAGCATTAGCAATTTCGCTAAATTTTCGGCTACTGAATCGGTCGTTTTTGAAGTGAAGTATTTTTATATTTTGTAAATCCTTAGGAACACTTAAAAGTTCGATTTTAGTGTAGTTATAAATATTATAAGGAATAAAAGCGATTTTAATATTCATTCCTTGCAAGGCCATTTCTACATTTATTTTGTCTTGAAATAATTCCGGTGCAAATTTTTGGAGGAGTCGTGTAAGGCTTGTTTGTTCACTGCATAATTCATCACTCCTTCGAGCCCAGGTAGACCATTCATTTATTAGGGTCTTGTTTATTTCATACGTGCCTACAAATGCCATGAAACCAACGTTAAGCAATCTGCAATTATTGTAACTGTCGGACTGGTCTTCCTTAGGTCTCAGGGTTAGTCCGATGTCGTAATCAGCTTCAAACACCTCATCGAGTTTATTTACTGGAAAAGCGTCAGCGTCTAAAAAGATAAACGGACTTTGGTGCTCGTCGTTATGAAACTTAATGATTTGTAGCTTGTTCTGAATTTTTATTTCAAAATCATATTGTCGGATGAAGCTGTCCAAGCTCCGTTGCTGATTGTTTTTGGTGAAAGTATTTAGTAGTAGGTCACGGAACATACCAAGACACTTCATGAGCATAAATGAATTTGAGTAATGTTGCTTTACGGGCAAATAACGTAACGTCCAATGTGATATGACTATGTTATCTGAGACACTTTTAAGTCTGCTGACACTCTCTTGAGATAGTCCACAATCGTAAATAAAATAAGTGCTTTGCGGATGCAGTTTACTTATCTGATGAGCAGCTACGAGCAGAGGTTGAATGTACTTCTCGTCGCCCATTGTGATAAAATCCCCAGAGTTATTTTTTTGCATATATTCTATTTAGTATTAATAAAACACACAACTTTAAATTCATATGATTATAACATTTTATATCAATAAATAGGGAAATATATTTTCCAAATTAATGCACACATTATGTGATAATATACTTGTGCAAAACAATATCTTTATGACAAATATTTTATATACATTTAAAAAAATTCACTTACTTTGGCGTTACCGAAATAATTTGGATCGAGCACGAGCGGTTGATAAAATATTGCGATTTGTTAAATTCACTAATGTTGAAGGTGATTATTTTGAGTTCGGAGTATATGCAGGTGAAACATTTCGTTACGCATATCATAGTGCGCAATTACGCAAACAGTTAGACATGCAGTTCTTCGCTTTTGACTCGTTCGAGGGTTTTTCAGCTGTAAGTGAAGATGATGATACGGGAGTTCTAACTGAGGGTGAAAGGAGTTTCCCATTGGGGAAATTTAATGCGAAGCTCAAAAAAGAAAAAATTAACATGACAAAAGTGCATGTAGTACCAGGTTGGCTTGATGATACTTTAGTGGGTAGTGCAAAAGAGTCTACTGACAGAGTAGTTGGCGATAGTAAGGTTGCTATCGCTTATTTGGATGTTGATTTGTATGAACCAACAAAGGTAGCATTAGACTACATTTTTGATAAGCTTGTTGACGGCACAATCTTGTGTTTTGATAATTGGTTTTTACTTAAAGGGCATCCACAGCGAGGAGAGATAAAAGCTTTTAGAGAATGGCAGGAAGAGCACCCCGAATTAGTAATTACAGAGTATGATCGCTACGGATGGCATGGAATTGCATTCGTAGTGAGCAAATAAGAAATTTATAGATGTTCTGTATCAAAAGTTTCTATAGAGATACGGAAATTGTTAATAGAGCACATCCCCAAAGGATGTGCTCTATTAATTTAATGATCAGCTGCCAACTGTTGGTGAATAAATTTCTTATAACTGGATGTAATAAGATCCGAAATTATTTTTTTGCGTATACTCTGTCGAGAAAAGGAGTTTTATGTATTATAGTTGTGTTTTTAAAATATCTTTTAATTTCCTGAAGACCGTCTGTATCTTTCCTAACATCTAAGATTAAAACACCGTTATCTGACATAGAGTCGCTCACCTCTTTAATGTAAGTTGAAATTGGATAATGAAATCCCCAAGAAATAAACGAAGTTACTAAATCATATTTTCGGTTATGGAAAACATCCTTTAGATCGCCGGCATCATGTGTGTAGATGTTTTCTTCAGCAACGTTGTTTCTAGTGAGAATCTTTCGAGCTAATTCAAAAGAATTGTAGAAAGAAGCCTTGTCTTTAAAGCCATAGTAAATGTCAGTATCTAACATTGTCTTGTCGAGAAGATGAATATCTATTTTATGCCCATAGTGTTTTGATATCAGTATGTCTACTGCAGCCATACCAGAACCAATGTCAAGAACATTTTGACTATCTGTTGGTAGGTAAGGTTCAATTAGTGAAAACTCAGCATGAATACCCTTTTTAAATTTTCGGATTATACCGTTAGCAAAGAGTAAGAATTTGAGCTTCTCAAAAATAAGACTAATTTTTTGCAGTTTAGTCAAAAGCCTAAAGATAAAATTATTTTTATAGTATTTGGTTCTTTGGTAGTGAATATAAGGAACCATTTCTTTAGTGACCTCAATAGCTTGCATAGTAGTAATAATAAATTAATTGTTAAATTTTACATAATCACCTAAGTTCGCAAACGAATCGCGTAAACGATTTTCATGATTTCTTTTGTTAATAATCCTCTGATTGATTCTTTGCTGGCGGTTCTGTGTTCAATATAATTTTTGTACTGCGGCTCTACGTATGGCTCACTTTCGTTAAAAAAGACTCCGAGTGTATGACCGTAGCTCAAAACGTTTTTGTCTGCTCGGGTATAGGGTTTGTATCCTGTGTTCTCCATAACCTTCCAGCAGTTCTGGTCGAGTGATCCAAATCTTTTCACAAAATCAGCATCGTCTGTAAAGAAGTGTTTCTGAAAAATGATTTCGCTAATGTTTCTCGGGAACGTATTTTTATGTAAATCGTGCACCAGAACTGCTTTTACTCTCTTGTCTTCAAGAAGTTTGCCAGTTAATTCTAGAGCCGGTTCACCCTTTGGTCCATCAATAAAAACAATACAATTTTCTCTTATTATCCCAGAGATTAATTTGAACGAATCACCGTAAATAAGATTAACGTTTGGAAATTTTTTTAGTTTGGCTTCACTGAATTTAGCGTCGGCAGTTTTGTTGTCAATGTCAATGCTCGTGATTTTCATAGCATCGTCGTCTTGGAATAATTTTGCAATAAGATTGGTAGAATGGCCACGAGCTCTACCACTTTCAATAATATGCTTTACACCCAGTTGTTTCGCTATAGCTACAATCAACAAAGCTTCGCTGTTGAGAATACCTCGGAGCTGGTAGGGTTCATCTTTGATCATTTTCTCAAAAGATACCAGTTCATTTTCGCAGGCGGTAAGAATATCTGTTTTATGCATATCGTGCATTATACCTGCTGCTCAGCAGTTTTAGAAGAATAGAAGAAGAATAAAAAATTTAGAACTGCTACTAATATAGATGTTGCTACTACTGATATCGCCGCACCAAGCAGTTCATACTGCGGAGTGAGTGCCCATAATAATGCTATAAATGTCAACGGACTCAGAAAGATTGTTACATACTGAGCTTTTAAAAGGTCGTGAGCAATGAGCACTTGAGAAAATATTTTGCTAGGGGACAGTATAAACAATATAGATAAGATTTGAGCAATGAGTACCGACTCTGGGTACTGAGGAAACACGATGGCGAAAACGAATGGCACAAGCAGTATGTATATTAGTGCCGCAAACATCATTCCGAGGGTAAAGATTGCAACTTTACGCGGCAGTGTGCTTTGTAGAATTTTCAAATCCTGCCGAGCCACTTTTGGTAATGCTATCGCGGCTAGACTGTTGAGGGTTCCTCCGGCATACCGAGTGGAAACCTGAGCAATAGTAAAGCTAGCGACCGCCACTGGTCCTAAAAAATGCCAGATAACAATCTTGTCGATGTTGGTAGTTATCATGGTAATCACTCGCATGACACTCAGGTGAGTACTCAGAATCAAGGCTGATGCACTCTTTTTTACTGGAGGTCGATACTTTTTTACTACTTGGGAATACACTAAACCATAAGAGACGGTGTGACTAATGAAGTAGGCGGCGATGAGTACAAGCACATCGTTACTAAAGTAAGCCGCCATAGCAACAGCCAAGAGGGGAATAGGTTTTCGCCAAAAACCCAGTGTTACTGTCTGTTTGAAAGCCTCTTTGCCTGTAAGGTAGTTTTCGTATAGTTTAAAGCTCTCAATGAGTGGCGTCGCTACTCCGACGATGATAAACGCCGTAGCTAGGGTGACGTCGCCCATCAAGTAGTAATACGTAGCGATAAAACCACTGAGTATTACTATGATGATACTCCACTTCAGTTTGAGTCTAAAGCCATATCGGAAGATCCCTTCTTCTCCGCGGGCAACAGACCTCACAATTGCGGTGCCGACACCAGACAGTGTACAGACAGCCAGAATGCTCGCAATGGAGAGAATGAATTGATACGTGCCTAAAATATCCTTTGGTAACCAGTTTGCTAATGCAATGGTAGTCAGGACACCAAACCCGACAGTCATTAAGAAATTTAAGATATTCCATGAACCACTTTTAAAAAGATAAGCTGTATCGGTCCGTAGCATGTTGTCTGCTTTGTGTTGCAAATATTTTATCTTACTATTCATAAGTCTAGCTACGTATTTTCTTTATTACTATAACTCATCATCTCTTAAGAATGATACGAATAAAGTTTTGGAGATATTATATTTTGTCGGCTCTGTCTTCAGAGTGCGCTATTACTCGAACACCTTGTCCTACATCTAGACATTGGATCCCTGCTTTGCAAAGTTCATATGCCAACACTTTAGTGGCTGGTCCGGCCGCCAGTAAAATGATTGGTCTGAGCTGATGTCTGTGTGTTGCGACGAGTACCTCAGCTTTTATTTCTTCATACATTTGAAATGCGTTGGTTGCTGGTGTGTTGATGTAAGTGACCTGTTCTGCGTTCTGCGAAAAATAGTCCGTTAGGTTCTTATCATAATTTTCTTCCTTGCTCACCCAAATAATATGTCGGTTTTTTATTAAGGGCATCACATCGTTCTCGAAGGTGTTTTGGGTATAGAAATACGTCAACGGACAGTAAGCTGGTTTCTTCTTGAATCTTTTAGAAAATAACACACGGTATAGACGCCAGATTCGCAGGGTGCCAGCCGCTTTGAGTGCTTGTTCTGTGTCAACAAGTTTGTTAGTTGGAATACCGAGAATGTAAGGCGCACCATCCGAGTAGTTTCGTAAAATTATGCGCAAACCCTTGTCTAATTCTTTAGAAGTAGGTTGGAAGGATATGTCTCGGCCGGTAAGTAAGAGTGCTTCACCGTCTCCAAAGCGAATAACCGAGCGTCCTCGCCCGATAGCCTTAATAAGTTCAGTGTTTGTAAGTTCATTTACCTTAGTAGGCTGAGTTGGTCGTATGAACGAAAGACAAAATAGTAGAAAAACTGTCGGGTCGTACCTGAGACCACCGACAACAAGTTGATAAGCTTTTTTAAAAACAGACATGCTTATATTGTAGCGCAATAAGTATGTCTGTTTCGGTGAGTGTTTTATTTCATTCTTGATCTGTGACTCGTGATATAATCGGCCTCAAATATGAAATCATTTCGAACCGTGGCTGGTGTACTTTTCATTCCTTTTTCTTGGTTACTCAAACCAAAAGCTGTCCAACAGCTTCTTAGGAGCATAGGTTTATCATTACCGTATTTTTTAGCTAAACAACTCAATTACAGGGGTGTGGTTGATTTTGAAGTAGGTGACAAAACTTTGTTCATGCAGTCATACAATACACCTATCGAAATGACTATTTTTTGGAAAGGATTATTTAATGGGCGAGAGGGAGCAGAGCTTCGAGTGTGGCACGAACTCTCGCAATCGGTATCTGTTGTATACGATGTCGGTGCAAATACTGGAGTGTATAGTCTGGTCGCTTCTACAAACGAAACTGTTCAGATTTATGCCTTTGAACCAGTGCCACTGATATTTGACATGTTGAAAGAAAACATTTTACTTAACAAACTGACAAACGTCACTCCGTTACCCAATGTTGTAAGTGATGTAAGTGGAGCTATTGCTCTATATGTACCGCAGTCGGGGTGGGTTGATGTGGCGTCAGTAGACAAAGATTTTGCTCAACGATATGTGCATGGTGAAAAATTGGTAGAAATAGAGTGTCAGAGTGTCACGATGGACGAGCATGCCAGCAAAGAGGGGGTAAGTGATCAGACTATTCTTGTCAAAATAGACGTCGAGGGGGCAGAGCTGAAAGTATTACAAGGGATGCGACAGCTGATGGCGGGCGGAAGGGTGATTTGTTTGGTTGAGCTACTGAACGCTGAAGCTTTTGAGGTGTGCAGTAAGTGTATTCCGGATTCATATGAGTGGTATGGGGTTGTAGAACAAGCGCCATACTTAAAAGAGGTGGGTGCTTTTGTACCGGGGATAAAAAATTATCTTTTTGTACCTACACACATAGCCTCTGACTCTACCCTTTTCAATAAGATTAAATAGTTTAACTTTGCTTTGGTAGACAGAGTAAGTCAGGGTGTACTGAAGCACCTTCTACATACTCAAACGGAGTAAGTTCTCCAGCGGTTTCAGTAAAAATATTAAAATACTTATTTAGGATTGTAAGTACTTCTTGTGGTTTAGAGCCGGCTCTGATTAGTTGACTAGGGATAAACTCGATATACAGACAATTTGTCTTTGCGAGGGTGGCGGTAGCGCCTTTGAGCACTTCCAACTCGTAGCCCTCAACGTCAATCTTTAAAAAATCAATCTGAGATAGAGTGTTAGTAAAAGAGTCGAGGGTATTTTGCGGAACAGCTGTGCCAGTTGTAGCAATGTGATTGGTTGTGTCATCCGCTACAGATTCATTAAGATGTACCGTTCCGACCTTTGCACCCAGTGCCACCTGGTGAGCAGTCACTCTGTCTGAAAAATTATTCAAAGCAATGTTCTTAGTAACAATATTGAAGAACTTTGGTGAGGGTTCAAAAATATGTACGACTCCTTTTGGTCCGACATGCTCTGCCAACGGAACGGTGATGCTGCCTATGTTGCCACCAACATCAAGCATCGTCCCTCCACTTGGGGTATATTTTTTAATTAAATCCACATCTGTGTGTCTGGTTTTTCTGTTTGCGAAGATACCGTAAGTCAGCAGCGTTGGAGCAAATACGAGTCGAGTATGTTTTGTGTAAGTAAATGATGCTCGGTAAGCGAGCGGACTGTGTGCGATAAGAAAAGCGATGGATCTTTTACAGGTGTAATACAAACCATCACGTCTATAGAGATGAATTGCCTTTTTTGCTACTGATAACATGTCAAGCAGTATAACAAGTGTGCGGCGAATGAGGTATTTATTGTTATAGATACTAATTTTATAAAAGTCCATGTATCTTTTTGTTGAGGTAATTCGTTATAAACAATATGAAATATTTAGTAACCGGCGGAGCAGGATTTATCGGTAATGCGCTAGCGCGTTGTTTGGTTGCGGATGGTCATCAGGTGGTCGCGATTGATAACCTTAATGACTACTACGATATATCGCTTAAAAAAGACCGAGTAGAAAATCTGCCTGCAGAAGTATCTTTTATCCAGATGGATGTGAATGATCCAAAGTTGCTTGATTTGTGTCAGCAAGAAAAATTTGATGGTATTTGTCACTTGGCAGCGCAGGCTGGGGTGCGGTATTCGCTAGAGGCTCCAGAAGAGTACATTGCCAACAATTATGTTGCGACTTTTACCATTCTAGAAATTGCCAAAAAGGCAGATATTAAAAAAGTAATCTTTGCTTCCACCTCTTCGGTGTATGGTGAAAGCGACAATGTGCCGTTTAGGGAAAACTTTGCGGCTGATACACCGGTGTCGGTGTACGCCGCTACCAAACGAGGATCAGAGATTTTGGCGCACTCGTATCACACTCTGTACGGCATAGATTTTATCGCGCTACGCTTCTTTACCGTGTACGGCCCGTGGGGTCGGCCAGATATGGCGCCATACATCTTCACTGATAAGATCCTAAAAGGAGAAAAAATATCAGTCTTTAATAATGGCGACATGCTGCGCGACTTTACCTACATCGACGACATCGTCGCTGGCTTTAAGCAAGCACTAGAGTTGGGTGTGGGGTACAAAATATACAATCTCGGTAATGGTAATCCGGTTCAGTTAATGGATTTTATTACCACTATCGAAACTGCTACCAATACAAAAGCTGATATCGAATTCATGCCGATGCAGCCCGGCGACGTCACCAAGACCTTTGCTGACATCAGTGAAGCCAAGCAAGACTTGCGGTATAATCCGACCACTAATGTAGAACAAGGTATCGAGCAGTATGTGGCTTGGTTCCGCGAATATTACAAATAAACAGAATTACTATGCAGATTGGCTTCATCGGACAGGGATTTATTGGGAAGAACATGGCTGACAATTTTGTCGAGCGTGGTTATGACGTAGTGCGCTACGCGCTAGAGCCACAGTATGCTGACAAACAAGCAGCTATTGCGCAGTGCGACATCGTCTTTGTCGCCGTGCCGACACCGACTACGCCAGACGGCTTTTGCTCGAAGGCATTAGAGGCGGTACTGCCACTGGTTGGTGAAGGGAAGACAGCTGTAATCAAGTCCACTATTCTACCGGGTACCACTCGTCGGCTGCAACTGGCGTTCCCGGATATCACACTGATGCACTCGCCAGAATTCCTGCGTGAAAAACAGGCGGCCGAGGATACTCGTCGACCAGAGCGGACAATTATTGGGGTAGTTGAAGATAATGAAGTGGTGCGACAGGCAGCACAAGCGGTACAGGCCGTGTTGCCACCATCAACATACAATTTGATCTGTACCGCCGAAGAAGCCGAGCTGATCAAGTACGGTGGTAATACCTTTTTGGCCATGAAAGTTATTTACATGAATTTGTTGCACGAAATGACCGAAGTGTTGGGGGTGGATTATCAGGTGGTGGCCGACGCCATGGGAGCCGATCCACGGATTGGTTCGGGTCATATGAATGTGATCGATAGTAGTGGACATGCTGGAGCTATCGCTGGCCGTGGTGCCGGTGGACACTGTTTCCCCAAAGACCTCGCTGCGTTGCGTGAAGCGTACGAAGCCTTGGTACAAAATGAATCCGGCACCGCCTTGCTGCGGTCCCTAGAAACGAAAAACAACGAACTGCTACGCGAGAGTAACAAAGACCTGGACTTGCTTGAAGGAATCTACGGTACTGTATAGGGCATGAAAACCTACGATCAATTTTGGCGGCAACTATCGCCAGCCTACCCAATCTCAAAAGGAGCCATGCGACTGCCGATAGTGACGACTCTACAGACGCTGCCAGGTATCGACATGCGGGACGTGCTGGCCAACCTGCAAACGCTGCTGGAAGAAATGATAGACAAACACGCGACAGCTGCCGGTGCGACAGCACGCGCCGAAGCAGCTGGCGAGTCGGCCATTGTGCCCCTGATCACTTTGGACTATACCGGGGTAGTGCGTTTTGATTGTGTACTCGATGATACTGGGGCGGTTAAGGTGCTCGAACTCAATGCCGATTATCCTGACGGCCTATTGTTGCACGATGCCACATACAGTGCGCTGACCGATTCAGTCTGCACCCTGCACACCGACAACTACCACAAGTTATTTTCTGATCAATCGTCGGTACATATATCACATCCTGCCGAGGCAGCTTTCCTTGATGCGTTCTATACAGAAAAGCTGGCCTTGGAAGCTGCTGGTCACCAGGTAAGTATCGGCGCAGTATCACAAAGCGCGACCCTGCAGTATCACCGCCGCGGTATCGAAGTTTCAAAAATGTCGGTGCAAGATCTGCAGCAGTGGCAGGGGGTCGACGTGCAGCACATCAATTCTTTTGCCCTACGGACGCTGGGGTATAAAGACTTATTGGCAGATAGTACGCATCCGTATATACCGCAGACAATTTTGCTCGACGCTACTAATCGGGCAGAGGTCGCAGTCGCCCCGGCCAAATGGGTGCTCAAGCCTGCTAACGGATGTGAAGGTCAAGGAATTTATTTTGGTAAAAATTATGAGGAGAGTAAGTGGAAGCAGCTACTAGATACATTGCCTATTGGGTACGTCGCTCAAGAATTTGTGTCATTGCCCAAGCAATCTATTTCTATTTATATTGATGGGGACATAAAAGAACGTGAACTCTTTTATGATTTCTGTCCGCACTTTTTTATTCAATCTGGCAAGGTGGTAGGTAGTGGACACATACTGATGCGCTTTTCCGAGTCACCGGTGGTTAATGTATCGCAAGGTGGGGCAATTGGGTACCATCAGGTCCCATTGGGATAGATTCACTGTGCATTACAGCCAGCACTATATTTGTGTGGTGAGTATACTAAAACTATATGAAGAAAAACACCGTCCTTGATTCACTCATCGCTGCGCTGTTGGCGGGGTCAGTTGGGGGAGTGGGGTACAAATTGTACCATCGTTAAATAATCGTGAAAAATACTAAATTTGAGCAGTTTTTCACGATTATACTGGTAATAATCGTGAAATAATGTATAATAATAAGCAATGCCACGAAAAATAGAAGCCTTTTCCACTATTGTAAAACTGCGTGAGCGGTACTATAAAGCGCTGCCTGGTAAAGAATCTTTGCTGAAAACTATCAATCAAGCAGAAGTGCCTGAGCACGTTTATAACTCAAACGCTATTGAGAATAGTACGCTGTCACTTGAAGAGACCGAAAAAATTCTTTTAGATATTGAGCTCGAACGTTACATCGAAACCCGCGAGATTCACGAAGCGCGTAACTTGGCTCGAGTAGTTGAGTACATTGAAGAAAAAGCGGTTTATCATGAATTTACCAGCGATCTCGTTCTTTTGCTTCATCGAATGTTGCTAGACAATATTGATGAGAGTATTGCTGGCCGCTTTCGTCAAGACGGTGAGTGGGTGCGTGTTGGTTCGTACATCGCACCTGATCCGAAAGTCATCCCTCAGCTGATATCCGATTGGCTCACCACGTATAAGGCTGATTCAACTTCGCACGTTATTTCCCGCATCGCTCGTTTCCATGTACAGTTTGAGCATATTCACCCATTTTGTGACGGTAATGGACGTATCGGCCGAGTCTTGAATAATTACGCGCTACTCAAAGAAGGATACGTACCAATCAATATAGCTTTTGCTGATCGGGCTAAGTATTACGAAGCCTTCAAGGAGTATGACAATAATCAATCGCTTGCCGTAATGGAAGGGATCATCGGTCGTGCACTCACTGAAAGCTACCATAAGCGATTAGCGTACATGGAAGGTAAGAAAATTATTGCGCTCAAGGAGTATGCTAAGACGGCTAAAGACTCAGCTTCTAACTTACTCAATAAAGCAGAGCGTCAGACTATTGAAGCGTTTCAAGAAAAGGGTGTGTGGAAAATCGGTATATAGTCTAAGTATATTCATTGCAGACATCGTATCTAAATAAAATTTTTTCTGTTTGAGAATAGAAGGCACTATATTTTTTTAATTACACCTTACGCTAAAATCGAACCAGTTGGCAAAGTAGGGGCAACGTTCTGTGTATTACAACTCAGCGCTCGGAGTGGTAGTGCGTATACTAAAACTATATGAAGAAAAACACCGTCCTTGATTCACTCATCGCTGCGCTGTTGGCGGGGTCAGTTGGGGGAGTGGGGTACAAAGTCATCCTTGATCGCCAGGCTGATGTGTTTGAGAATAGTGTCCACCAGGTGGTGCGGGTGATCGATGGTACAAATGAATCTAACATCGCATCGGTAGTCTAATTTGAAAGTAGATGCCAATAGATACCTTAGCTAAAGCACAAGTGTTTAGCCAAAAATATGTAACATAAAATGCTGTATGCTATAAATATGCCAATAGACCTGAAAGAAATTGTTTCTCTAATTGATCATGCATCCAAAGCTTGTTCAGAAACACAGAACATTGAGTTTAAAGATGCGCGCGGTGGGTTTGGAAAAGGCGTCTGGAAAACGATTTCATCTTTCACCAATTCTCCTGAAGGTGGATACATTGTGTATGGCATAGAGGAGAAAAATGACGGTGTTATTAAGATTGTTGGTGGTCTAGATGTGGCAAATCTCCAGGATAGAATCCGGTCTTTTTGTATAGAAGAGATGCAAAATGCATTATTGCCAGAGATCGCTACCTTAGAGTATAAAGGCAAGGTGCTCGTAGTTGCTAAAATACAACCTCAAATTTCAGAGCATAAACCGTGTTACTACAAAAACCAAGGGCTTCCTGATGGTGCGTGTGTGAGGGTTGGGAACAGTGATCAGGTAATTAGTTTTGACCAAATGAAAGAGTTTGTCAAAAACTCTGCACAGTTTAAGTTTGATATTACAAAAGCTGAAGGTACAGATGTGACCATGTTGTCGATGCCTGCCGCTCGGGCATTTTTTGAAAAAAGTGCACTTCGAGCTGGTCGCGGTGCCGTTATCAATGATGATCTGAAAATTTTAAAAAATCTAAAGTTAATTAACTCGTTCTCGGGTGAGCTTGCGCCGACGGTGGCAGGCTTTTTAATTTTTGCCAGTGATTCACCTCAGGCACACACTGGTTTTTCTAGGTATGTGGTTCGTTGTGTTCGCTATGCGGGTGATTCAGTCGCCAGTCCAATAGTAGATAAAATGGAGGTTGTTGGTGTTCTGGGAGATCAGATTGATCAAGTTCACGCTTTCGTTATGAGAAATATACCACTTCGTGCAAAATTGAAGGGTTCAAAAAGAGTTGAAACTTTTGCCTATCCGGAAGAAGCTATCCGCGAAATTGTTGCAAATGCCATTGTTCACCGTGACTATCAAGTGACTGAAACGTACACGCAGATAAATGTTTTTTCCAATCGGATAGAAGTAAGTAATGCTGGCAATCTTCCTCCTGGGGTGACAATACGAAATATTAAAGATGCGCAGTTTAGTAGGAATGAGGTGATTGCTTCTACTTTAAAAGATATGGAATATATGGAGGAATACGGAAGAGGGATTGATCTAGTGTACGCTCGTATGAGGGAGTGGGGTCTACTTGACCCTTTGTTTAAAAATACTGCAAATACATTTAGAGTCACTTTGTTAGGAGATGCATTTAGTAGTGTGTCAGAAAGTCAGGTGCTGATATGGCAATATCTACAAACTAATGAAGAAAAAATAACGGCTGCAAAATGTTTAGAAATCTTACCAGAACGGTCAAGACCTTCTATCAACTTAGATCTCACGAAGTTAGTTGAGAGTGGCTTAATAGAGAAAAAAGGTTCTGGCAGAAGTACGTTTTATCAGGCAGTATTTTAGAAGCAAATAGAAGAAGCGTAAAATAGCTATATGTATCAACACATATAACATATAAGAAATTATAAGAAATTATAAGAACTATGAAAAAAACGATCCTTGGGTCACTCATCGCAGCCCTCCTGGCTGGGTCAGTTGGTGGGGTGGGGTACAAAGTCATCCTTGATCGCCAGGCTGATGTGTTTGAAGATAGTGTCCACCAGGTGGTGCGGGTAATCGATGGCGATACTATCGAGTTAGAAAACGACGTGCGGGTGCGACTGCTCGGGATCGACGCACCCGAGAGCAACGACTGCTTTGGCCCCGAGGCCACTAGTTATGTGCAGCTGTTGCTCCAAGGAAAGCACATCAATATCGAAAAAGACATTTCCGGCGCTGATGCGTTTGATCGCATTTTGCGCTATGCCTACCTGCCATCAGACGACATCCTTGATGACGATGTGTTTATCAATCAAGCGCTGTTGCGCGAAGGCTATGCGACGGTAAATCCAGTCGCACCCGACAATCGCTACCGCGATTTATTTAGCAGCGCCCAGCAGCACGCCAAGAATAATCAAAAGGGGATGTGGGCGGTGTGCGATATGTCCGCCCACGTATCGAGCCTGCGCGAGGTGGATACTGCGCCAGTAGATGCGTCGTGCAATATCAAAGGCAACATTTCCGAAAAAGCCTACGGTCGCAACTACTTCCTACCCGGCTGCCCCAACTACAACCGCATCAAGATCGATACGCGAAAAGGCGAAGCGTATTTCTGTAGTGAGGCCGAAGCCCTCGCCGCCGACTTTACCCGCTCGGCCTCGTGCGATAACGTCAATCCACCGAGTGATAGAGAATAGGGTGAGTCCTGACATACCATTCTGTATATTTGCTACAATAAAAGAATGCAGCAGAATAAAAAAGTCGACACTTTAGTTATATATCACACAAAATCTAAATCACTAGAACTACGTGGAGATTTTTCTAATGAAACCCTGTGGGCCACGCAGTCACAAATAGCAGATATTTTTGGTGTAACTTCTCAAAACGTTACGATGCATGTGCGTAATATTTATAGTGAAGAAGAACTGTCTGTAGATCGAACTTGTAAGGAATCCTTACAAGTTCAAAAAGAAGGGAAGCGTGAGGTATCACGACAAGTGAAGTTGTATAACTTAGACGTAGTTATTGCCATTGGTTACCGAATAAACTCAGTTGTAGGTACCCAATTTCGCCAATGGGCGACACAGACCCTCAAGCAGCACATTATTGCTGGCTACACCATCAATCCCGAGCGAATTGGCCAAAACTACGACGCGTTCATGGAAGCTGTCAGCAAAGTGCAGGCAGTGTTACCGGCTGGTGCTGTGATGGAGAACAAAGAAGTGCTCGAATTGGTACGGCTATTTGCCGATACCTGGTTTGCACTTGATGCGTATGATAAGGAAGCATTAACTCCAAAAAAAGTCAGTAAAAAGAAAGTAGCTCTCACAGCCGCCGAGCTTACCGACAGTTTGGCCGTCTTGAAGCGTGAGTTGATAAAGCGAGGGGAGGCGAGTGACAACTTTGCGCAACCTCGTTCTAAGCAAAGCCTGGAAGGAATTGTCGGAAACGTTATGCAGAGTTTTGGCGGGGCGGCTATGTACCCAACCGTTGAAGGTAAAGCAGCACATCTGCTGTATTTTGTAATTAAAAACCATCCATTTGTTGATGGAAACAAACGCTCAGGTGCGTACGCTTTTGTGTGGTTTTTACGCAAAGCGCGAGTATTGAATACCAACAAGCTGTCACCAACCGCACTCACTGCTTTGACCCTATTGATAGCAGAGAGTGCTCCGCGTGACAAAGATAAGGTGGTGGCTTTGGTAATAATGCTCATTTCCCAGCGCTAGGACAAAGTGTGCCCACATCACAAAAGAAAACCCCGCCAACGATATAGGTGGCAGGGGTAGGGTATTTAATCGACACTACTTGGTGCTAGCGCTTGCTGTACCAATACAGCCAGCTTGAGTTGCCGCCTAGACACAAAGGACTCTGGATCGATCAGTTCTTGGCGGCACTGGTGTGTACTGCGTTCGACGATTTTGATATATGCGCGCACCATGTCTCTGGTGAGGTTAGGGCGTGGTCGCGCTTGGAGTTGGTGACCAAGCGTGGTAATCAAATCACTCAGCTGGCACGGCATGTTCAACGCTTGTTGATCAACCGAGACTTTTGATGTCATTATGTTGAGTACTGTCCGCAGGTGCAGTCCCCCAAAATGTTCTGGGTGAGCTTTTTCAAGTTCTGCCAATTCCGTTTGCATTTGCAAAAAGATCTTGCTGTGGGGGAGTGGTTGCTCGGTCTCCTTGTCGAGCTGTTTGCATACCTGGTTGTAAATTTGCAGCCCTCGTTGACGGTTCGCTTGTTGTAAGGTCATAATTCCTCCGGTTGCACTGACTGTATCTAGTATCAGGTATACCTCAGGTAGACCGCGGGTGCAAGTACGAAAAGAAACCAGTTAGTGCAGAGTGATTTTACTGAACTACCGGTAAGGCTACAGTTGGCTTGGTATACTATCTAGGTATGTTGTTACCTTTGCTACTAGTATTTATAGCCGGTGGGTTGGTCGGGGCGGTTGTCTATTACCAGCTCGACCAAAGAAAACGTGAACATGTGTTCATGAATCCCGACTCGACCGACGAGGTTGGTAAGTTAGACCAAGCTGCGCCAGCCTTCGCTCCCTTTACAACCGCCACTCCAGCTAAGCCTGAGGACCCACGTTTGGTAGCGGCACAAGCAGCGGTACAAACCCGGATCGAACAGCGCTTAGCAAGAATTCTAGCCAAAGCCAAAGCAGATGGTCGCATCACCAATGACGGGGCCGAAGACTTGTTTTGCATCAGCGATCGTACCGCCAGCACGTATTTGTCCGAGCTCACCAACCGGGGTTTGCTGATGAGACAAGGGGCAGGCCGAGGCACGTTTTATACCCCCACAGAAGCTTAATCCCGCAATTTCACCCAGAAATTGCGGGATTAACGGTTTCGTACAGTCGTGAGACCTTTATTTTGCTTGGTCGTCTAGTCACATGGGGGTGGGGCGGCATGATTATAAGATGCTTGGTTTGTTATAATAAATAGTATGAAAGTGACAAAAATTGATAATATTGCGTACATAGATGGACAGAATCTGTTCATGGGTACTAACAAGCGTGAACCAATTTGGGAGGTTGATCTACAGAAGTTTAGAGTCTATCTGAAAGAAAAGTATAGTGTCGACAAGGCTTACTATTATTTGGGCTACGTACAAGATGGTTCCACCTTCGAAATGCTCTACGAAACAATCCAGTCAGCTGGCTTTATCTTAGTTTTTCGCGAACACAACTCAGCTATGAAGGGAACTAAGAAAGGAAACGTAGATGCTGATATTATTTTCTCGATTATGAAACGTCTCTACTATCAAGAAGATTTTGATAAGGTCGTACTTGTCTCAGGTGATGGTGACTATAAGATGTTAGTAGATTTACTTATAGAAGAAGGCAAACTTGCCAAGGTGTTATTTCCTAAGCAACGGTATGTGTCGTCTTTGTACAACAGTATTGGTGAATGGTACCGCGCTGATTTGTCTGAAGTTAATACCAGAAAAAAGTTAGGGAAATGAAAAAGGGGCCTTAGGTATTTCTCCGTTCGGTCCCCTTTCTCGTCGTGATACACACATAATACCTGGTTGAGAACAACTGGTCAAGGGGTTCTGATTGTGTCAATTGAGGTGCGTCGTGCGAGACCTTTATTTTACTTGGTCGTCTAGTCACAAAGGGGTGGGGCGGCATGATATAGTTTCACCCATATGAAAGACTTTCTTAAATTTTTCGCGTACGCAGGATTGTTTGCCGTACCGTTTTTGACCTTATACGTAGAGAATGATTACTTCTTCCCGTTTATTACTGGGAAAAACTTTTGGTTCCGGATCCTGATTGATGGCACCTTGATCGCGTGGCTATTGCTCGCGCTGTATGACTCGCAGTACCGACCCAAGTTCTCGTGGATTATGGGTAGCTTTGCGGCGTTGCTGGGTATTATGTTGGTCGCTAATGCTCAGGGACTGCACCCGACTTCTAGTTTTTGGAGCAATTTTGAGCGGATGGATGGCTACGTGTCGCTGGTGCACACCTTCTTGTATATGGTGATGCTCGGCAGCCTGTTTACCACCAAAAGAATCTGGTTCTGGTTCTTTAATACTACAGTTGCCGTGGCGACCTATGTCGCTGGGTACGGGTTGCTGCAATATTTTGGATACATCCCGGGTGGGGGTCGAATCGACAGTACGCTCGGGAACGCCGCGTACATGGCGATTTACATGCTTTTCCACGTCTTTATCGTAGGGTGGCTGTTTGTCCAGAGTACAGAAACCTGGCAAAAGGTGATCTACGCCTTGTTGCTACCGATGTTTATCTTTGTCTTGATCGAGACCGGTACCAGAGGAACGGCAGTGGGGCTAGTAGTTGGGGTGATGGTATTAACTGGCTATATCGGTCTGTTTGGTACTCAGTTCAAGGAGTATCGCAAATACGCGATTGGAGGGTTTATTTTCTTGTTGATTGCGATCGGTGGATTTATCGCAGGGCGAGATTCTGATTTTGTGCAAAACCAACCCAACTTGGCTCGGGTAGCCAACATTTCAATTGATGACCTCGAAATCCGCGGCATCATCTGGGGTATGGCGTGGGAAGGGGTGCAAGAGCGACCGCTACTAGGGTATGGTCAGAGTAACTTTAACTACGTCTTTAACGAGAACTACGACCCACGCCTCTACGCCCAAGAACAATGGTTTGACCGCGCCCACAACATCTTTATGGACTGGTTGATCGCCGGTGGGTTCCTCGGACTAATAGCGTACCTCAGTATATTTGCTGCCTGTCTGTACTACCTGATTGTACGTCCGCTACTACAAGACGATCAGTCATTCACCGTGATCGAACGAGGGATCTTGCTTGGGTTACTCGCCGGGTACTTTACCCACAACCTCGTCGTGTTTGACAACATCGTCAGCTACATCTTTTTTGCGGCGATCTTGGGCTTGATTCATTCGCGTGTCGCGACACCGATTAAAGCCATCGCGAGCAAGAAAGTCGATGAGGTAATCATCACCCAAGCGGCGTTGCCAGTCGGGCTCGTGGCGTTTGGTTTGATCGTGTACTTTGTCCACGCGCCGGGTATGGCCGCCGCAGGTGACGTGATCAAAGGCTTCCGGGCTCTACAACCAAGTGTTGAACAAGGCGTCCAGCGACCACCAGCCGGACCGGAGGTGATGCTAGAAGAGCTCAAAACTGCCGTCAGTCGGGATTCATTTGCGCAACAAGAAATTACCGAACAAATCGCCCAGCAAGCCATGAACCTCGCCCGAGCCGAACAAGTCGACCCAGAAATCCGCGCTGAGTTTGCTCGCTACGCCGAAGAGCGCCTCGATCAATTAGTGATTGATAAACCAGGCGATGCCCGAGTGCACGTATTCATTTCGAGCTACTACCGAGCAACCAACCAGCTAGAAGAAGCGGCGCGTGAAATGGCGATCGCCCGCGAGCTGTCACCAAACAAACAAGCCATCATCATCCAACAAGGTTTTGTTGAGCTAGCTCGAGGTGACAATGCTGCGGCTGATGAGTTCCTCGAAACTGCCTTTAGACTTGATGAGGCCAATCCAGAAGCTCGCGAATACTACGCGGCGTCTAGGCTCTACCAAAATGACATCGAAGGTGCGACGGCACTGATGAATGACGACGCTACTAGGTTGCGGTTTGCCAACAGTGACTTCTTCCTCAGTGCCGCCAACGGTGCCGGTGCCAACGAACTACTGATTCAGCTATTTGAAACCAAGCTCGAGCTCGACGATACTCAAGCCCAAACCTGGGCCACGCTGGCATTCTTGTATTACGAACAAGCAGACAACGAGCGAGCCATCAGCCTGCTTGAAGAAGCCAAGGTTGCGGTACCGGCGTTTGCCAGCACCTCAGAATGTATTGCCGGCAACATCACTGCTGGCAACGAGCCACAAGCTGGCTGCTAAAACGTCATGGAGATCTCTTCAGGAGTATCACTTGCGTCCTACACCACTCTCAAGGTAGGAGGAAAAGCCGCTCACCTAGCGATGGTGAGTACCGAAGCAGAGCTACAACAGGTGCGTCAATTTGCCGGGCAAATTGACGCACCTGTTTTGTTGCTCGGCAGTGGATCAAATGTATTGGTATCAGATGAGGGCTATGCTGGCGTGGTGCTGGTTAACCAAATCAAGGGTATCGATTATCGGTCACCAAGTGAAGGGAAAGTGAGTGTCACTATCGGTGCTGGCGAGCTGCTAGATGACGTGGTCGCCGACGCCGCCGCACGGGGCTACTGGGGGCTCGAGAACCTCAGTCATATTCCTGGTACCGTTGGCGCCGCCCCGATCCAAAACGTCGGTGCCTACGGTGTCGAAGTATCACAGTTGATCACGAGTGTCCGGGCGGTGTCACTCAGCTCTGGCGCAGTGCGAGTGTTTGATAATCAGGATTGTCAGTTTGCGTACCGGGATTCATATTTCAAAACGGCTGCTGGCCGAGACTGGGTGATTACGAGTGTTACCTGTAGTCTATTAACCGAGCGTAACCCACAGCTTCAGTACGGTGATCTGACGCAGCTAGACACTGATGCGTGTACAGTCGCAGAGGTGCGCTCCAAGGTAATTGCCATTCGCAGTGGCAAATTCCCTGACTGGCACGTAGTCGGGACCGCCGGATCATTTTTTAAAAACCCCATCATCAGCGCCACGCACCACAACCAGTTGGTTGCGCAGCATCCGGCCCTGCCGACCTTTGTGATGAATGATGGTCGCTACAAAATCTCGCTCGGGTGGGTACTCGATCACGTGTGCGGCCTGCGTGGCCACTATGACGGATCGGTTGGTTTGTACGAGAACCAAGCTTTGGTCCTGATCAACACCGGCGACTCCGCTGCTGCCATTACAAATTTTGCCACTAAGGTAGCCGACACCGTGTTTGAGAAGACTGCTATCAAGATCGAACCAGAAGTCAGATTTGTGTGACCTTTGCATGTGACCGCCAACCTCTATATACTAGCCAGTATGTCATTTTTAGATAGATTTTTCGGTCCGACCTACGAGAAAGAACTCAAACAAATCCGACCGCTAGTAGATGCAATTAACAAATTAGAAGACGACTTTGGAAAGCTCACTGATGTTGAGCTGATCGAACGTGTCGCTGACTACCGACAAAAGGTAGCCGATGGTATGTCGTTAGACGAAGCTTTGACGCCAGTGTTTGCGCTTACCCGTGAAGCTGCCAAGCGAACCACACAGATGCGTCACTACGACGTCCAGCTAATTGGCGGTATGATCCTGCATAAAGGTAAAATTACCGAAATGCGTACCGGAGAAGGGAAGACACTAGTTGCAACCCTCCCAGCGACCCTAAACGCCCTTACCGGGCGTGGAGTCCACGTTATTACCGTCAACGACTACCTCGCCAGGCGCGATGCTGTCTGGATGGGGCAGATTTACGCGGCTCTTGGACTATCAGTCGGGATCGTCAACCACAACGCCTCATTCTTGTATGACAAAGATCATCAAGAAAAAGACGCCGAGCGTGACGCCGAAGGTTCATACAAAATCGTCTACGACTTCCTGCGACCATGTACGCGTAAGGAGGCCTACGCCGCTGACATCACCTACGGTACTAACAGTGAGTTTGGCTTTGACTACCTGCGTGACAATATTGAATACGAAGTCGACCGACTACGTCAGCCACACCATGCCTACGCTATCATCGACGAGATCGACGCCATCCTGATCGATGAAGCTCGGACACCGCTGATCATCTCGGCCCCAGCGCCTGACACGGCCAATCTGTACAATACCTTTGCGCAAATCGCGAGGACCCTCAAGCCAGAGGTGCACTTCACCGTCGACGAAAAAGCCAAAGCAGCGTCACTGACCGACGCCGGAATCGAGATGGCCGAAAAGGCCCTTGGGATCGACAACATCTACACCGACAAGGGGATCAAGTATGTCCACCACCTAGAGACCGCCGTCAAAGCGGAAGCGATTTTCACCAAGGACAAAGAGTACGTCGTCCAAGAAGGTCAGGTGGTAATTGTCGATGAGTCTACCGGCCGCCTACAACCAGGTCGACGATGGTCAGATGGATTGCATCAGGCAGTCGAAGCCAAAGAGGGAATGCCAATCCAAAAAGAATCCCGTACCTTTGCTTCAATCACCTACCAGAACTATTTCCGGATGTACGAAAAGCTATCGGGTATGACCGGTACAGCCCTCACATCACAAGAAGAATTCTTCACCGTGTACGACCTTGAAGTCATCCCAGTACCAACCAACCGTGAGGTAAAACGACTCGACCAAAACGATTTAATTTACCAAAACGAAGCCGGCAAGTTTACCGCCATCATCAACAAGGTAAAAGAAGTGCACGACACCGGTCAGCCAGTATTGATCGGTACAGCATCAATCGAATCAAATGAACGACTCTCAGCTGCGCTCGCAAGTGCTGGAGTCACGCACGAAATGCTCAACGCCAAAAACCACGAACGAGAAGGAGAGATCATCGCCGCTGCTGGCCGAAAAGGGGCAGTAACCCTAGCGACCAACATGGCCGGTCGGGGAGTCGACATCAAGTTAGGTGGACCAGAAGCAGAAGGGTCACAAGCCAAAGAAATCAAAGACCTCGGTGGACTATTTGTACTGGGAACCGAACGACACGAAGCACGTCGTATCGACAACCAGTTGCGCGGAAGAGCCGGTCGACAAGGTGACCCCGGAGAGACGCAGTTCTTCGTTTCGATGGACGACTCACTGATGCGCGTCTTTGGCGGAGACCGGGTCAAGAACCTCATGGGTACGTTTAAAATCCCAGCCGACCAACCAATCGAAATGGGGATGATCTCGCGTACACTAGAAAGCGCTCAAACCAAGATCGAAGGCTTCCACTTTGACTCGCGCAAGCAGGTGCTGGCCTACGACGATGTTCTCAACAAACAACGCCAAGAAATGTACACCACCAGACGCGGTCTACTAGTGTCCGATCAGGCTATCATCACCAAATTCGCAGACGAGATGTTTGCACTTATCCCAGAATCTCGGCAATTAAGCCTTGATAAACAACAAGAACTCGGCAAAGAGATCTACGACGACTTATTTCGCCGCCTGTCTCTACAAGTATTAGATATGCTGTGGGTAGAGCACCTCGAGGTGATGACCTACACCAGATCGAGCGTAAGCCTGCGAGCCTACGGTCAGCGTGACCCGCTCACCGAATACCGCAAAGAAGGCAACCGACTGCTTAAATTGATGCAAGAAACCGTATTTGCTCGCATTGTAGCTGCCTTGCCACAACTACAGCCCCAAGCCGTAGCCAATCAAGAAGCGCAGCGGATGGAAGAAGCCAAAGCTGCCCAAAAGAGCGCCGGCACAACAGCCGAGAGTAAAGCCAAGCCAAAAGCCCAAGCTCCAATTATAAAAGAAGTAACCCATAACCGAAACGATCTGGTAACCATCACCAATGGTACCGATACAGAAACCCTCAAATACAAAAAAGCCGAACCAAAGCTAGCCGACGGTTGGGAGATTGTCGAGAAATAGCGTTGCAAACAATAGCCATGACGGTATACTACGAGTAATGACATTCATTGCTCGTTTTTTGTTTACAGTTCTAGGCCTATTAGTAATAGCGGAAATTATTCCCGGTATTACCGTTGATAGTGTCTACATCGCGTTTATAGCCGCTTTTGTGCTTGGCTTACTCAATGCCGTGGTGCGGCCAATATTATTTGTCCTTACTCTGCCGATTACCATTGTTACGCTCGGTTTGTTCGCCTTTGTGATCAACGCCCTGCTGTTTATGTTTGCAGCATCGTTTCTTGATGGCTTTAGCGTTGCTAGTTTCTGGTGGGCTTTGGCAGGATCAGTTGCAATGACAATTGTGAGCACTATTGGTAGCAAATGGATCAAGTAGCATTGCTATCTCGCAATACCTGATGTAGTGTATCGACATGTTTGTTGATGAAATTACAATTTATGCAAAAGCCGGTGACGGCGGAAATGGCGTCGTTCGTTGGCGTCAAGAAAAATTTATGCCCATGGGCGGTCCAGCTGGTGGCGACGGTGGTCGCGGCGGTGACGTCTATGTTCGTGGTGTCAAAGATTTGAATCGGTTATCAAAATATACTGGGAGCAAAAACTTCGCGGCTGTTCGTGGTACCGACGGACGTGACCGATCAATGCATGGTCACGACGGAGATGATTTTTATATTGATATCCCGGTTGGTTCAACCGTGACCGATATCGCTCGCAACCGCGTGTTTGAAGTCACAACCGTAGGCGAAGAAGTAAAGATCCTCAAAGGTGGCGGTGGCGGACTTGGTAACGAGTACTTCAAGTCATCTACCAACCAAAGCCCTGAAGAATCAACTGATGGCAAGCCGGGCGAAGACGGAGAATTTTTAATTGAAGTTGCACTAATGGTTGATGTTGGTTTTGTGGGATTTCCAAATGCCGGCAAGTCGACTTTACTCAACCTGCTCACCAATGCCAAGTCACGCATCGGAGCGTATCCGTTTACTACCCTTGAGCCGCACCTAGGTGATCTCTATGGATACACACTGGCTGACATTCCTGGCCTCATTAGTGGTGCATCAGAAGGAAAAGGGCTTGGACACAAGTTCCTGCGCCATGTATCAAGGACCAAAATGATCCTACACCTAGTTTCTTTCGAGAACGAAGAAGTCCTAGAGTCGTATTATGCCATTCGCAAAGAGCTAGAATCATACGCCAACGGACTAGTAGAGAAGGACGAATGGATTATTTTAACTAAAAAAGACCTTGTATTAGAAGAGGATATTGCAGCTCGTGTTACAGACCTTGCCAAAACTGGGAATCGTGTCTTTGTAATATCTGAAAACGACCCAGAATCAGTCAAAAAACTACAAGACGCACTGGTTGCACACCTACGTGACATCGAAGCCAAGGTAGAGTAGCGATGTAGCGCGGCAGACTTGTTAGTGGCTGCACTCCAAAGTACAATAAAAATGAAAAAGTAATAATCTTGTATGAAATATTTTCCAACTATTGGGCTTGAGGTCCACGCAGAATTACACACTAAATCAAAAATGTTTTGCGGCTGCAAAAATGAGCCTCATGGTTCTGAGCCCAACACCCACACGTGCCCAGTGTGTCTAGCTCACCCAGGGACTTTGCCTGTTCCAAATAAAGAAGCGATCAAAATGGTCCTGCAATTTGGACAAGCTGTCGGCGCGACTAAGGCTGACTTTTCAGAATTCGATCGCAAGAACTATTTTTATCCTGACATACCAAAGGCCTACCAGATCAGTCAGTACGCGTTTCCATTTTTGACTGGGGGTGAGTTGGCCGGAGTCGAACTCACTCGCGTCCACCTCGAAGAAGACACAGCGCGAAGTAGTCACGACCAAGGCGAAGAAAGTTTGGTTGACTTCAACCGAGCTGGCGTCCCTCTTATGGAACTCGTTACCGAGCCGGTCCTCCATGACGCAAAGTCAGCCGGAGACTTTGCTCGAGAATTACAATTACTATTGCGAACCATTGGAATTTCAGAAGCCAATATGGAGCGCGGAGAGATGCGGGTTGAGGCCAACATTTCAATCAGTCCAGTAGAAGGTGAGCTTGGTACAAAAGTTGAAGTAAAGAACATCAACTCATTTAAAGCTGTCGAAGCAGCGATTGATTTTGAGATCAAGCGACACACTAAAATGCTAGAAGCCGGGGAGACAATCCACCAAGAGACCCGAGGTTGGGACGAGAACAAAAGTCAGACCTTTGCGCAGCGGTCAAAAGAAACCGCCAAAGACTACCGATACTTTCCTGATCCAGATATTTCAAAGCTAAAAACGTCCGAGATTCCAGAGTACTCAGAAACCTCGTTAGCCGAGAAAATGCCCCTTTTACCAAGCTATAAACGGGAATTGTATGGAAAATATAAAATCTCGGATCAAATTATCGAGACGATCATAGCCGACAAATACATCGACCACCTCTTTGCTCAGACATTGGACATCCTGGTTACGGGTGGTAACGACGAAGCTGTACAACTAGCTGCAAACTATGTCTCAGTCGACGTTCCTGCCTTACTGGCAGCACAGACCGACCAAACAGAAGTAGCAATTGACCCTAAACACTTCGCAGAGCTGATTACACTCGCGCACGGTGCTGTTATTGGTTCTCGAGCCGTGAAAGACCTTTTGCCGCAACTAGGGGGCATTACCGGCAGTGTTGAAGAGCTCGCTACTGCCCAAGGACTAATCCAAAAGTCTGATCCTGCGGCTCTTAAAGCTATCGTCGAACAAGTCATAACCGAGAATCCTGAACAGGCAGCCGAATTCAAAGCCGGTAAAGACACCGTCCTCAAGTACTTGGTTGGACAAGGAATGCGATTATCAAAAGGCTCTGCCAATCCAGCGGTACTAGAACAAATCTTGCGTGACGAGATAATCAAGTAATCCACAGGATCTTGCCTTCCGAGGTAATAATTAGTGTCAATCTGCTACACTGTTGTTAGTGCAGAAAATCTCCTTTGGCAATAAAGAATACGTAAAAGCCTCGGCGGTAGCCAAGCGGTTTAAATACACCCAAGACTATGTTGGGCAGCTCTGTCGTAGCAAAAAAGTCGATGCCAGGTTGGTTGGTAGGGTGTGGTACGTAGAGCCAGACTCCGTTGCTGACTATCGCAAGACCAAACACTCCACCCAAAAGACCACCACCACTGAGAAGGTTACAATCAATCAGACCCCAAAGCGCAATCCTAATCCCAAACCAGTCAGTGCGGTCCTACGTTCAAAGACTCTTAAATCAACCCAGCAAGCGCCAGCTATGCGCGCCGAGGCTACCAAAGTGCAATACAGTTCTGATAGCGAGGTGTCGATTCCCATCCTCGGTAGATCAAACGATCGGCAAACTCTCACAGTCAAAAGTGATAGTAGTAAGGACGATAGCCCAAAAGCCGCCGCCGCTAAAAAGCCGGTACAGAAAATTAAGATCAAAAAATCAGGCGCAAGCAAAACCAACTTCAGAACCGAGAAATTACCCGAGATATCGTTGTCAGGCAAGCTAGAAGTAAAAGACACCTCGGACGAGATTGAACTAGCAAACCAGCAAAAGGAAGCCAAGGAACTGCTGAAAAAATCAGCTGCACCCAAACCAAGTAACTCAAGTAACCAAATATCACACGGATCGCTCAATCGTCATTTTAGTAGCAAAATTACCACTACAGCGGTGGCACATGTCCCAAACACAGACTCCAAATCAAACAAAACCACTAAAGGAACTTTTACCTCCAAAAGAACCCAAGTATCAACTGTTACCACTAAGCGAAATTTTGTGCACGCTGATTGGTTTTTGGTGTCATCACTAGTACTTGGAGTTTGCTCGGCTTTGGTGATTTTGTCACTGGCGTCTTTGGGTGAAGTTTCGCCTGCTACCAATAATTCATGGTCCCTGTTTTTGAATGTTGACCAACTCTTGAATTTACTTCCGTAGTACTAATTTCTTATACACAGTCTCGACCATAAATAATCCGTTTTAACTATATAATAAAAGGGTTATATGAAAGACGAACTCTACATCAATGGACAAACTTTTTGCGCCGTCCGGGTTGCAGTAAATCACGTCTCATACTCCAAGGATTACATCACCAGGCTGGCCCGCGAACAAAAAATTCGCGCCGTGCATATTGGACGAAATTGGTATGTCGACATCGACGTACTCAAGCGCTACGTAGAAGTACAAACGCTCGAAACTAGTGTTCGCAATCGACACCTACAGCAACAAAGAAAAACTGAACACGAATTGCGTGGGGCTATTGTAGCGCGCGCTGTGAATCTAGCTTACGACCAAGGACGACTCGTGGTGTACACCATGGCGTCTGTGTGTCTCGTGATCTTACTTGGCTTTGCGCTTGGCGCTGGTGTTGGTCAGTTGGACATGTTGGCTGCGGTCCCGGCCGCAAACCAACCTGCAGTAACAGAATCAGTCAGTCCTGACGAGGTTGCTTTGGTGCCAAACTTTACGGCACCCCAAGCTTCAGTCGCGGTCACACCCGACCGAGAAATAATCAGACCAGTCACCGAAAAAGACTGGCTACGAATCCGTTATGATTAGAACTAGCAACAATCTTTCACTTAGGAAGCTGCTCTTCATTGTGGTAGCTTTTGTGTTTTTGCTGTCACTAGCTTTCGCTCAACTAACCCAAGCCCAAACCTTCAACCAAGAAATCAACTACCAAGGCAAGCTAGCCGATAACCTCGGCAGCACCGTGGCCGACGGCTCATACTCGATGGTCTTCCGGCTGTATACCGTAGACACCGGTGGCACCAATATATGGAGCGAAACTCAATCAGTCACCGTCACAAACGGCCTCTTCTCAGTGATGCTCGGATCAAGCACTAGTCTAGCTTCGGTCGACTTTGCTCAGACCCTATACCTAGGGGTGAACATCGAAGCCGACGGCGAGATGACCCCGCGCAAGATTCTCGGCGCTGTACCAGCGGCGTTTGAGGCGAATAACGCGCAGACTGTGGGAGGGGTTGCTAGTAGCAGTTTCTTGCGCAGTGACATCGCTGACACTGCCACCAACCTACTAACCTTTACCGGTGGCTTCATAAGCAGTGCCTCAAGCACCATAAGCGAACTCACTACCGGCACCACTACTGTTACCACCTTCATGATTGATGGGGAAGAATTCACCTCATTCAGTGGCGGAACCTCTGGTCTCACCAACAACGCCGGCACACTCACCGCCAATATCTCAGAATCCAATCTTAATATTACCGGCAGTCCAACCAACGACTATGTGCTGCAAGCTTCGAGTACTGCTGTTGGCGGATTTGCATGGGTGCCAACGACGAGTTTAGGATTTGATCCATCTGGCACCGACAACTCAACCGCAGTGACTTTGGCTGGTCAAAACTACCTCACCATCAACGGTTCACAACAAATCACCGCGGGCGCTGTCGACCTGTCTGGTACCAATGTGACCGGCGCCCTTGCTGCCGCACGCTTCCCAGCCTTAACTGGAGACATCACCACGTCAGCTGGATCACTTTCCACCGCCATTGCTGCGGGAGTGATCAACTTTGGCGACATCAACTACACCAATACTTTGGTCGGCAACCCAGCCCTAGCAACCGGCCAATCGTACTTTGGCTCAACCGGGCTTTTGTTTGAAGGCTCAACCGCAGACAACTTTGAAGGACTCCTTACCACTTCAAACATCACCGGCAGTGACAAAACCTGGACCCTCCCGAATACCACCGGCACTATTGCTTTGACCAGCTCCGCTATGTCCGGCACATTTGACGGCAACAATTTCGCCGGCGGCGCTATCGGCACTGGTGATCTGCTTTATGGTTCAGCTGCTGGCACGATTGCTGAGCGGGCGATTGGGACTGCTGGCCAAGTACTACAGGTCAATGGTGGACTACCGACGTGGGTGGCGACTTCAAGCTTAGGTATTGGTAGCAACTCACTTTTCACCGACTCGGGAGTGAGTACTTACCTTACTTCACAGACAGATAATTTTGGAATCGGAACAACAACTCCTAACTCTAAATTGACTGTGCAGGGTGATATTAATATATCCGATCCTACTGCTGGGATTAATTTTATGGGAAATCGGGTTTTTACCGCTTCTTCTTCAGATATATTTATTGGCCTTGAAGCTGGTGGAGGAGCAGCGTTATCTACATCTTTTTCCAACAATATCGCAATTGGGTTTAATTCGTTTGTAAACGGAACCGGGGATTATAATACAATGATTGGATATGAAGCGGGGTACGGGAATAGCGGCTCAGGTTTGAGTGCGTTTGGGCCGGAAGCTGGAAAAGATAATTCTGGAGACGATGTCATTGCTATTGGAGGTCCGTCATTTCCAGGAGGCTCAGGTCTTCCAGCAGGATTTTTAAATTCAGGAGACAGAGTCATTGCTCTCGGTGCTGGAGCAGCTAGCGAAAACTCGGCTGATGATGTGATAGCGATTGGGTTTGAGGCCGGAAAAGACAACACCACAGCCAATCAATTTATTGTTAAGCAAGCAAATATTAATGCCGCACCACTCATCCAAGGAGACTTTAATACAGGAAACATAGGCATCGGTACCACCACCCCAACCGAACGCCTCACCGTCGCAGGCAACATAAACCTCACCACAGGCAGCGCTTATAAATACAACGGTGCCGATGTCATCATCGCCTCCACCACCCTCAACAACTACTTCTTCGGCGGAGCCGGGAACTTGACGATGACCGGTACCGACAACACCGCCAATGGCTTCCAAGCCCTCCTCTCCAACACAACCGGTACCAGCAACACCGCCAATGGTGTCAACGCCCTCAGCATCAACACAACCGGTACCAGCAACACCGCCAATGGTCTCAACGCCCTCCGCATCAACACAACCGGTACCAGCAACACCGCCAATGGTGTCAACGCCCTCCGCCTCAACACCACTGGTAACGGCAACACCGCTAATGGTCGCTCAGCCCTCTTCTCCAACACCACCGGTAGCGACAACACCGCCAATGGTTTCCAAGCTGGCTACGATATCAACACTGCCGCCGGCACCGGCGCAAACACCGTCATCGGGTACAACACAGGTCGGGGTATCGTCACCGGGGTAAACAACACCATCCTTGGTGCCAACGTCACCGGACTTTCCTCTACCTTATCAAACAACATTATTATTGCTGATGGAGCGGGGAATCAGCGGATTAATGTGGATGGGGGTGGGAATGTGGGGATTGGTACCACCTCACCATCCTCCAAGCTCGACGTTTGGGGAGATTTCCGGGTGGGGACCAGTTCAATTCCGGTACTACAAACCAACGTCGCTGCTAGACAGCTGTTAATAAACACCAATACTGCCCAGGGTGACACGCTTACTGTTGGAGACGTCGTACCTCAAAATTGGTATGGAGGAGCAGGCGGCCTCGAAACTACTGAAACGTTGTTTACTAAACGGTTTATAAAAGGTGGTGATGGTGATAACGAAGCAGTAAATTTTCGAGTTTATACAGATATCGACACAGTTGGTAATGATGATGATCAAATTTTTAGCATGATGAACCACCTGCATTCGAACACGGGTGATAACCTCGACGAATTATTTGGGTTTGGTAACCAGGTTGAATATCAAGGGTCTGGAGACGTCGAAAATATTGAATCTTTACGTAACTTTATAAACTATTCACCGTCTAATGCAAACTCTGTCCTTAATACTGGTACCGCTCAATTGAATGGATTTCTCATTGATAACGGAATCGTAGGAACTGCCTTTGGACAACAGAATTCAGTCTCTCTCTCGGGCGGTGAAGCGGGCTCTTTGGTAGGTTCCTATAATACTGTTTCTGTAGTTGATAGCTTCGCTACAACGTCATATGGAACGCTTTCAAGTGTATTAAACAGCGTAGCAACTGTTACTGATATGTTCGGGTTGTATGCCGATGCTTTTGTAGTGGGTGGAACGACCACTAATGCGTTCGGGGTGCGTACTGGCGTAGGTCAATCCGGTGGAGTGATTGAAAATGCGTACGGATTGTTTGTCTTTGATTCAACTGCAACTGGTCCAAATGTGTTTGGTGTCTACCAAGAAGGAGTTGATGATGTGAACTATTTTGGTGGAAATGTCGGTATCGGTACCACCACCCCAAGTAGTAAACTAGCTGTTGCTGGTGACCTACGAGTAACCGGAGCCTTCCGGGACACTTCTGGCGATGCAGGCACTGCCGGGCAAGTGCTGCTCTCTACCGCTGCTGGTACAAACTGGGTGAGTACTTCAACACTTGGAATCGGTGGTGATATTGATGCAACAGAGTCAAATAACTACTTCTTTGCTGGTTCAAATCCTTCTGGTGTAGGAAGTAGTGATGATTTTAATATTGGTATTGGCTTAAATACGTTTGATACTTTGAGTAATAGTGGAGGTGATAACAATCTAGCAATTGGAGTTGGTGCCTTAGCTGGCCTTGATTTTGCAGACAATAACGTTGCTGTCGGTAATGGTTCATTAAGTGGTGCAAATTCAGAAGGTAACACAGCTCTCGGGTACAACTCAGGTCAGTCTGTTTTTTCAGGAGGTTTAAACACACTTATCGGTACTGGAGTCGATGTTGCCAATAGTAGCGCTTCAAACGCAGTGGCCGTTGGTAATTCATTGTCTGCAGGAACACAATCTATTGTTATCGGAAACAATGCTGATGCACATGGCGACCAAACTGGTGAGCTCAACATCGGAAACCTTATTTTTGGAACCGGGTTGGACGGTACCGGATCCACATTGGCAAGTGGAAACGTCGGAATTGGAACCACTTCACCTGCCTCTAAACTCACTATTGCTCAGTCTGCAGATGACTCAGGGTTGCGTATCTATGGCTTCGATGACCAAGACGATGCCTTTGGAGGTTTGAGTATTGCTAGTAATGGTCGTTTTGAGCTTTCAGCCAGTGGCGATGGTGCAATCTCAAGCGGAAGTGAAACCGTTGCTCTTTGGGACTCTGCTTCTCTACGTATGCTTGATACTAAAGAGATTACATTTGGTAATAGCAACGACTTCAATATCGGATATAATCCAGTTGATGACAGTTTCCGTATTTCTGATGGTGATGCATCATCAATTGATAGTAACGCCAGATTGTTCATAAATGCTGGTGGTGATATCGGTATCGGCACCACTACCCCAAATGCACAATTGACGCTTCAAAATGACACACTCTCTGGAAATGGAATCTCTGGCTTGAGTCAATACCTTACTACTACTAACTCAGTAGCAGCCGCAGTACAGTTTGGAAACAGGCTGGAACTGAATGCTGATAACACTGCTACTACTACAATCGTAGGCAACTTGATGCGAGTGACAGACAACACAACTTTTGGAAATACCGTTCGTGGGCTTGAGGTACAAACCAACCGTGGGTCCAACACCCAAGGTGAAAACACTGCGCTGTCAGGCTTTGCGCGGACGTTTGGGGTGCGCGGGGTGACCTCGGGTGACGCTGGGGGCAGCTTTGAGCCAGCGGGAGGGTTCTTTGAAACCGAAGGGACTACCCAAGGAAACGCTCTGCGCGGGTATTCAGGCAGTATCACTTCAGCTTCGCTTTTATCACTATTCCAAGACAGTAGCGCCTTTACTGGTACTGGGCTGCAGATGAACTTTGGTAACACCACCGGCTCATTTAGTAGTTCGACTTCAAAATATCTTGATTTCCAAAACGCTGGATCGTCGGTCTTTACGGTGTCGGCGTTTGGTACCACTACGATTGGAGACGGCACCACCAACAACATGGCTGGTTTGCAAATCGGGTTTGGAGGTCTCTGTGTCGATAACGACGGTACATGTAATGCGTCTACAACTGGGCAAATCAGCGCCGTATCATACCTCACCGCCAACTCCGACCTCGCCGAAAATTATTTCTCTAGCCAGCGACTTGAGACAGGTGAAGTGGTGACCATGAATGGTGGACTGTCAGTCGCCCGGGCAGAAAAGGGTGCTGCGCTTCCTGTTCTAGGAGTAGTGTCAACCAAACCAGGTCTGACCCTCGGGTCTGACGATACGTCACTACGAGCGGGCGAGACCGCCTACCCAATTGCACTAAGTGGACGTGTACCAGTCAAACTATCTACCGAAAACGGACCAATTAAAAAGGGTGATCAGCTGATGCTGTCGACGCTTCCAGGTATCGCCATGAAAGCCACTGGGACTGGAGCCACTATCGGTATTGCGCTCGAAGACTTTACCGAAACGCGCATGTATTCAGACACGTACCTGAACCAATTTGGCGACGACATGGTTGATCCTATATATGAACGAGTCGTGTCAAATACTGACCCACGCATCAATGATGGTTGTTACTTTGGTGGGGGCAATGCTACTGGTGAAGGCACCTGTGTACCGCTAATTGCCACTACTACAACTGGTCAGATCAACGAAGTTAATAATCGACTGGCCCGAGAATCAGTGGCGCAGCAGGTGCAGGCTTTGAAGCGAGTCAACGCGCAGACTCGTACCGTAGCTGGCAAGTCAGTAAAAGTAGGGCAAGTGGTGATGTTTGTGCAGGCTGGACACCGGTGGGTGGATGAGACGCAACTAGCGAGCCTGGGGTCACTGTTTGCTACGTCGACGTTGACTGAAAGCGGGGAGAACGAAAACGAAACGATGTTTGATCGACTCGTCACACTCGCTAATAGCTTTGTAGACGGCGTATTTTCAATCTTTGAATTGCGCGCTGATCGAGTCGAGGTAGCAGAAGAACTCTGTGTCGATGGCGTATGTATCGACGCTGATGACTTACGTCAGATGCTAGAAGGGAATCAGGCTAATCAAAACACAAATTCAACTGGAGGCGATCCAAACGGATCAGACCCAGCTCCAGCTCCAGCACCTGAAACTGAACCGGAACCTGAACCAACTACCGCCTCAGAACCAGACCCAGAAGTAGTGCCCGAACCGGAATCAACTGAAGAACCCACACCAGAGCCAGTGGTAGAAGAGTTGCTAGTCGCAACGAGCACTCCTACGAGCACACCACCAGTAGCAGAAGAGCCAGCGCCAGAAATTGAAGAACCATCAGAAGAGGTAATACCAGAACCAACTCCAGAACCCGAGCCGGTAGTAGTCGAGCCAGAACCAGTCGTAACCCCAGCTATACCCTAATTAGTAACAACGTATGAATTCTTTCTTCTTAAAATGTAGCCACTACACCAACCCACTATTGTTACTGGTGTTTGGTGCTTTGTTTGGGGTATTTTTGCTAGTTCCAGTTCTCGCCCAAGCCCAAGTAACTATTTCTGGAACCCTGTACACCGACCAAGGGAGTACCACTGCGCCAGCTGGCCAAGAGGTACGGGTGGCGGTTCCAGATGGGGAGGGGTTTAATAAACTCGCCAACCCCGCCACCTTGCCAACCGGCAATGCCCTCGGCACCACCTTCTCGCCTGACGGCACCTACCTCAGCGTGGCGCACGACAGCAGCCCCTTCCTCACCATCTACAAACGCGACGGTGACACCTTCACCAAGCTAGCTGACCCCGCCACCTTGCCACCAAGCACTGGCCGCGGCACCGCCTTCTCGCCTGACGGCACCTACCTGAGCGTGGCGCACTTCAGCAGCCCCTACCTCACCATCTACAAACGCGACGGTGACACCTTCACCAAGCTAGCTAACCCCGCCACCTTGCCACCAAACAATGCCTACGACACCACCTTCTCGCCTGACGGCACCTACCTCAGCGTGGCGCACTTAAGCAGCCCCTTCATCACCATCTACAAACGCGATGGCGACACCTTCACCAAACTCGCCAACCCCGCCACCTTGCCCTCAAGCACTGGCCGCGGCACCGCCTTCTCGCCTGACGGCACCTACCTCAGCGTGGCGCACTTAA
>Ga0306910_1000097_pt1 | contig 55235 bp, 51 predicted proteins | sample AntRauMFilla2698_FD_190438 | JGI IMG/M metagenome (GOLD analysis project Ga0306910, IMG submission 190438) | Saline lake microbial communities from Rauer Islands, Antarctica - Metagenome Filla 2 #698 (v2) (version 2) | ecosystem: Environmental > Aquatic > Non-marine Saline and Alkaline > Saline ... | reverse complement strand
ATCCAGATCCGCATCGCACTGATGAACCGCTTCTCAGCCCTCGGCGCCGCCGAGATCGTCCGCGTGGCATAAGGCCATAGGGGAAAGGGGACGTCACGCTTCAAGCTTCAGTTACGCAACAACGCCCTCCGAAGGCTTTCGTACCACATAAGCAGTCTCGCGGGCGCGCAGCATATTCGGAGCGCTTCCGGCCGGTAGCCACTGATCGACGCCGAGTTCACTAGTAACGATCTGCCCCTCGTTTATGCTGCGAAGAGTGCCGGAGATTGTCGAGACCTGACCATCGGGATAAACGATTCCGAGCGAAACACCGGACAACGGAAAGTTTCGGCTGTCGATGTTCGACAGAACAAAACTGACCCGCTCCTCAAAACTAGTTCTGGTTTTTTCCTCGTCGCCGCCATTTTCCAGAAGCTCCCGATCAGCCCAAAACACCAACATATTCATTGCGGTGTTCATACGGGTGACAGCGCCCTGATAGGCAAACTTGGTCTGGACCAGAACGAAAGTCGTCGACGAGCCCATGACTACAACAGCAATAGAGTAAAATAGAACAGTCCGAAGCGACGTCACCGGCAACAGACGCCGGGTGGCAGGGATGTAAACCCGGGCCATCTCCATAATGAAACCCGCAAGCAGCGCATTCAGGGTGCCGTTCACTGACTGTTTCAGGGCGATGTAAGCCGCAGACTCCAAGGGAACGCCTACGAAAACGGTGTAGAATAGAATGACACTGATTAAACCCAGCGATGCCCAATAAATTGCATCAGCCAAAACAAGGTTTCCAACGCGCTTGGACACAAGCCCGACAACAGCTATTTCTAGGGTGAAGATAATAACCGCATAGGGATGTCCCCAGTCAAAATAGGTGACAGTCGCGCCCGCGAACGCCACAAAGCAACCGGGTCCAACGCCGAAGACCCGCAACGCAATCAACGCCGCGATTGAACCAAACAGAAAATCGACACCGTGAAAAAGGGTGAATGCAAAATAGTTGCCGACCACCGCAAGAACTGCGAGCGCAAATATCATGATCCATCTGAACGACAAAACCAGGCCCAGCCTACTTTTGTCTAGAACCTGAGTTGACTCATGTGTCATAAATTATTACCCAAGTTTAAGATGTCCATATTGGCGATCAACAGGCGAAATCATGCCTTTGTATGATGTTGCAATTCGACTTGTAAAACATCTCAGTGGACTCGTCGTCATAAATTTAAGAAATTTTTCATTTTGCGCTTTACTGAATAGTCGACGTGGTTTCGCTTGCTTTATTGTGATGGGATGGGTGCTATAAATTAGGCGTTTTGGATAGCTCCCTCCGAAGGTATCGTGCCGAAACTGCGGCAAGCTGAAGTGCTGCACGAAAAAGATAAATCGACGTAGGAAGCTGTCCGGTAAATCGTTATGTCGGTTCAAAGCTGCTGGCGATGAACCAAAGTCTACTGTGTTAACAGCTGCGATCATTTCGAGTGCGCCAAGATCGCGCTTTTGATCAGGGTTTAATGTCAGCTCAATTCAACAGATGTCGTTGATGCGTTGATTGACCTGTTGATCCTGAGAGAGCCACAGAAATACATCAAGGGGTCCTCTCAGGCATAATGCAGCTCTTGGGCCGGGCAGCGGGGGGGGGGAGCTTTCCATCTTCCCACCAACGCATCTTTGGTGCACCGCTGGGCAACGGCAAATATCTTGCCTTTTTGGCGCCCTTGAGGCTGCTCAATCAGGACGCCAGCATATCTGCAAGAACTGACAGGCAGACCCAAAAAGCAGCATGAGACCACCCAGATTAAACTCTAGCCGAGCCGTAAAACTATTCGAGTAAGTAGGACCACGCCTGTTCAGGCCCTGAGCGCGCATTCTTGATCGGTGAGACCGATACTTACTGGGCACCGTTCATTATGCATCGCCTGGAATTCATTTCACATGATCATCGACATAATTGCGCAATCCGCGGGCCAACCGCGACAGCCCTTCCTCCAGATTGACCGACGCGCCACCCCCCACACCCAGCCGGATATGGCCCGGCTGATCATAGGCTGTGCCCGGCAGCAGGAAGGTGCGATAAGGATCTGCAAGCAAAAAGCGGGCAAAGACATCACTCTCGATACCCTGCGGCAGCTTTGCGAGCCCGATGAGGCCCGCGCGCGGACTGACCCAACTCAGCGCGTCCTGCTGCCCGAGCCAAGCGTTCATCCGCGCGAGGTTCTTGCGTCCCGCGTCCCGTGCTTGCTCTATGGCGGCATCGTACCGGTCGGGCCGCAGGGCGATCTCGGCGATCACCTCCCCCATGATGTTCATAATCTCCGATGCGTTCTCCCGCAGGATCACCGCATCGTGGATCAGTCCCGGATCGGGGCAAATGATCCATCCCGTGCGCAGCCCTTGCAGCCCCAACCCCTTACTGACGGAGCTGGTGGTAATGCCGCGCGCGTATTTGCCCGCGATGGAGGGCGCCCGCGGTCCGTCCCATTCGAGCCCCGCATACACCTCGTCCACGAGCAGCCATGCTCCCACGCGGTCCGCCATCTCGACGATCGAGGCCAGCTCACTTTCACCCAACACATCGCCAGTTGGATTATTGGGGTTACTCAGAAAAATCATGCGTGTGCGCGCCGTGATCGCGTCGGACAACTGATCCAGCGGCAAACGCCATTGCTCCGCCTCCTGCCGCACGACCTTGACCACGCGCGCACCGATCGCCTTGGCCAGTACCTCCGCCTGCGGCCAGCCCGGCGTCTCGATCACAATCTCGTCGCCGGGCTCCAGCAGCTGCATGATCGCCAGATAATTCGCCTCGGCCGCGCCCGCGGTGATCAACACATCGGCGGGCGTGCAAGTGCCGTCCAGCCCCGCCTGCCGGATCACATGCGCTTTTAGTTCGGGCAAACCGGTGAAATCACGGTTGTTCCAGTCGAGCGGCAGTGCGGGATCGAGCTCCTCGAGAAAGTCCCCCAAAAGCGGCGATTGCGAGAGCGAGAACCCTACAATGGCCTCTGGCTCGGCCGCTGTCGTTTCGAGAAGATACTGAAACAGCGTGTGTATCTTGACTTTCATTTAGCGCCCCCGTTTCCTCCCCCCATGAAAAACCAAGCGCGCCTGAAGGGCAAACCCATTCGTCTCGCCGTCCTTGATTACGGCCTGTTTCAGGTCCATGCAAACGGGCGCATCATCGGCATTTGCGGTTTTGTGATCCAGACCGATGCGGGTGAGACCGTGCTGATCGATACGGGCTTTCCCGAGAAATACGCCCAAGATTCGCAGGCCGCGACCGAGGAGGATGATCTGGGCAGTTTCGGACGCGTGCTCTCGGTCACGCGAGAGAACATGCCACACGCACAGCTCGCAAAGCTCGGGCTCATGCCCTCGGATATCACCCTGATGATCCAGAGCCATACCCACATCGACCATGTCGGCCATATGCACGCCTTCGCGCACGCGCCCATCCTGATCTCAGCCGCCGAGCGCGCTCTGCCCCGTCCGCTCTATTGGTCGGGCAAACAGGCCATTGAGTGGCCGGAGGCGCAGTATCTGCTGGTCGAGGATGATTTCAGTCTCTGCAAAGGGTTCGACGTGCTGTCGTGCCCCGGTCACGCGCCGGGCCAGCTCGCGTTCATGATCGATCTCCCCCACACCGGTGCGGTGCTGCTGACCTCCGATGCGATCAGCCGCGCCAGCGAGATCGACGAAAAATTCGCAGGCTCATGGGATGTGCCATTGGCCGTCTACCACGGTGCTCGGCTGATGGGCTTAGCCGCCAAGCGCGATGCACTTGTAATCTTCGGCCATTCGCCGGAGCAATGGCCGACCCTGCGCAAAGCACCCCACTGGTTCGAGTGACGCCCCTAGCGCACATCGCGCCCCTGATTGAGAATGATCACGTTTCCGCTGGAGATATCGCCAGCGGGCGAGATCAGAAAACCAACCCATGCAGCGATCTCCTCTGGCTGCATCGCACGCCCGTGAGGCATCTGCGCGATGGCCTTTTCCAGCACCTCGGCGCTCACCACACCGAAGAGCGGCGTTTCCGTCATGGCCGGCGCAATCGAATTGACCGCAATCTTCTTTGTAGCATAGCGGCGCGCGAGATCTTTCGTCAGCGTATCAAGCGCCGCTTTCGACGCTCTGTAATGCGGGGGATCAAACGCATCGAAATTGTAGGCACCGTTGGACGAAATGTTGACGATCTTGCGCACGCCGTCGCGGCCCTCCATCAGTTTGATCGCGGCCTGACAGCAATGGAACGCTCCGGAGAAATTCAGCGCCATCTGCCGCTCGAATTCCGCCTCGGGAATATCCGGGAATTCCGACATGAAGCAAGTGCCCGCATTGTTGACCAAGGCATCAACACCACTATGGGCCTGCGCAATATGGGCAAAAGCCTCAGCGATAGCGGCACTGCTGGTCAGATCCGTCACGATCCCGGTGAAGGCCGGGTCCTGTGCCAGCGTGTCCAACCCCTCCGCATCGATATCGAGCCCGATCACCTTCATGCCGTCCGCGATCAGACGCGCGACAATCGCCCGGCCCATGCCTCCCGCTGCTCCAGTTACCACTGCTACCTTCTGCATCTCACATTCCCTTCGAGTCGTGCCTCCGCGATATCCTAAAGTGACGCGCTGGCTTCTTGAACCCCCCCCCCGCGCGCGCTAGTTCACCGTGCATGACTACATCGCAACCTTCCCGTCACATTGTCCTGCGTGGCACCCATAATGTCCGCGATCTCGGCGGCTATCTGACCGCGCAAGGCACAGCGGTGCCGTGGCGGCGGTTTCTTCGCGGCGATTGCCTGCACCGCCTCGACGAGGGAGAGCCCGAGCGCCTGCATTTTGAAGGATTGCGGATGGTCGTGGACCTGCGTACTGCGCGCGAAGTGCGAGATGCGCCCAGCCGCCTTGCGCGGCAGCGTGGCGTCGAATGGGTCAACCTGCCGCTGTTCGATGCGCTCTCGCCCGCAGCGCTGGCAGAAATCGATATTCCCCCGGACGGCCATCCCCTGCTGGCGATGTATCTCACCGCGATCGAGACACGGGGGCCCGCGATCTGCGGCATTCTGGAGCGGATTGCCCGCGTACGCGAGGGCGCCGTCCTGTTCAATTGCACCGCCGGCAAGGACCGCACCGGCATCATCGCTGCGCTGTTGCTGGGGCTGGCTGGCGTTTCACACACCGACATTATCGCCGATTATGCGCTGACCGAGACGCTGATTCCCGATCTGGTCGCAGAATTTCTGACCAATGCCCGCGCAGGGGGCGGTGATGTCGAAGCCTATGCCACATTCCTCGAAAGCCCGGCGAGCGCCATGGCCGGGTTGCTCGATCACATTGATGGGAATTACGGCTCTTTTATGGGGTATTTTGATCATATCGCCGTACCAACCGAGGTATTATCCCGGCTTCAGGTACGGCTCGGCGTCACCGAATAAATCTGGCCTAGCCTGCATGGCGCCATTTGCGGTAAGCGGCTTGCAAACCCAACACTGCCAAATCTTCCTCCGCATGCGCTGGTGCCATGACACCCTGAGCGCGCAACGCTGTGGCGTAGTGTTCCATCAATTCACCACTACCGATCAACGCCACATTCTGCCCCAGCCAATAGGGTCGGGTCGCCGCAAGCTCAATCCCGATGAGCCAGCCCATCAGCCGGGCCCTCGCCACAGCGGATCCCGTGCGCTCAAGGACGAAGCTGGCATTGACCTGCGCCAGTTCAGAGGCAAAGCGTTCGGGCCGCGATAGGGCATCGGATACTGCCGTGTCGAATGCTGCGGGGTCCCACCCCTGCCCCGCCGCTACCGCCCGAAGGCTCGAACGGCACGAGAGCAGATCAAACATCTCACCTGTCAGAAAGCTGCGAAAGCTCACCACTTCGCCAGCGCTGATGTGCGCCCATCTTGTGCTGGCGCCGGGCAGACACAGCACACCATCCCAATCGGGCGTTTCTGTCAGAAAACCGGCAATCGCGGCTTCCTCTCCCTGCATCATGTCCACAGGGCGGTCCTGCGACAGGCACGGCAACGCATGAAGTGCAATCCGGGCGTCCGCACTGGAAATCTTTTGCAAAGGCGGCACCGCACAGGGCACCTGCGCAAACGCGCCACTCTCGATCCCCGCGAAAACCACAGGTACGGCGGCACCCTCGCTCAACCAAGGCTTTATCAGCGCAACCAGTTGCTCCGGAACGGGGCTTTCATCCTCGAGCGTAGCACTCGCGGCGCTTATCGTCCCGGCGTCATCCACCCAAATGTTCAAACGCACACCGCGCCGTAGCGCTGCAATCCACATAGCAAAAGCCTCCTGCACTGACCGGCGCAGCGTATCACTGCGGACTGCCGGTGCAATCGGATTGCCCCTTTCGTCAGAAGAGGAGCCGAAGTTTCGAGAGAACGCCAGCTGTTTGCGCGGGGCGCACGACGGGCGGCATTGCGAAACTGGGCTGCGGCACGGGCCGTTCGGCCGGGCTCACCGTAAAGATCGTATCCCGCTTGCCGATCACCTGCACATCGCGGCTGATGCTCACGGTGCCGTTGGTGGCGGGGATAAAATGGACCTCGATGTCCGTCCGCGAGTGGTCCGCAAACGGCTCCAGATCGATAAACAGATCAAGTTCCTCGTTAGAGAAGAGCTCGCTAATGATCTGCCGCCCGTTGCAAAATATTTCCACCAGCATTCGGCCCGTCACAGATGCACGGACATAGACCTGTGCATCAGCTTTATCTGGGACGAGAGAGGCGCACAGCGTACCGCCTTCAGATTCAAGCACCACTTTCCGGCCATAGGCACGGCGGGTCCAATGCATCGGGTCTTCGGGTGTCCAGCGCCGTGTCGGGGTCAAAATAGTCATTCCATTACTCCACTTCCGGTTCAAGATCAGATGGTCCAACGCGATCAACCATGAATACCATCCAGCGGACGATGGCAGCTTGATCGGCTGTAACCATCTCTCCCGCTCGCAGCTTGCATATGTCATCCCTTAATTCGGGCCAGCGGTCGTAAAAGTCGACGAGGTCTTCGATTTCTCGCTGCGGGTCCGGCATAGGCTTATGCATCCAGTTGCTCTGCTTTGCTCACTTGTCCTCAAGCCTAGCAATCTGGCGGATGAAACGTGTGTGAAAAAACTGTGAAGCACTTTGTAGCCTGAATTAATGATGTTAACGTTGGGTCATCCTGGGGGAGAGATCTGTGGCGGAGCTGCTTGAAATATCATTGTTTGGCACCTGCTTGGCACGCGTGACAGGCAGCACCGCCACAGAGATCCGGGGAGCCAAACATCTCGCCCTGTTGGCAATGCTGGCCAGCGCACCGCAGGGCCAACGCACCCGCACCTATCTTCAAAATACGCTCTGGGGCTATGCCGGATATGACAGTGGCCATCAAAACCTGCGCCGCGCCCTGTCCGATCTGCGCAAGCAGATGGGCCCGCATTTCGAAAAGCTCATCCATACGACCAATACGGATGTCAAACTTGATCTCACGCGGGTCCGCTATCTGGGTAATCCGGGTGATGGGCCATTCCTCGGCGATCTAAACGTGACCGAGCGCGCTTTTATGGATTGGGTTATCGAGACACGCCGCGCGCCAGACACAATCCTTGACCTGTTCGCCACCGACAAGCTGTCACGTGTCGGCAGATCACGGCCTCGCGTGACGGCCCTGCCCCTCGGTGTCATCGGTGATGATCCCGATCTGCGCGTCCTCGCGGATTGGGTCGCGGAGGAGACCTGTCGCTCGCTCTCGCGCTCCAATCTGCTCAGCGTGATTTCCCATCTTTCGAGCCGCACAATGGCTCAGAAGATGATCGACATCGCCGAAGTGCGGACCACGCTGGATATTGACTACCTCGTGACTGGCACCCTGCGCCGACAGGGCGGCGAATTGATCGCAGATTTCGATTTCGTGGACGCGCACAGCGGCGATATCTTGTGGAACCGCCATCTGGCCTGCCCTGCGTGCAGCTTCAGCGAGGATCTGCAAGGCAGGCTGGAAAACGTCATTCAGGCCATCGGCCGCTCCATTGCGAGTTCAGCGATCCGTTATGTCCGTGATCGCCCTCTGCCCCAGATCGAGGACCACAATCTGATCATCGCGGGCGTCTCCATGATGCACCGCAGCCCAATGCGCGACTTCATCCAATCACGCGAATATCTGATCGAGGCGAAAAACCGCATGCCCAACACCGCCGAGGCCCACGCGTGGCTGGGAAAATGGTATGTCCTCAGCGTGTTCAAAGGGTTCAGCTCCGACCGCACCGACGATACGCAAAAGGCACTCGGCTGCACCGCCCGCGCCCTCGATCTGGACCCTGAAAACAGCTTCGGCCTCACGATCGACGGGTTTGCCCAGAACAATCTGCTCAAGCGGATGGACACTGCTGAAACGCGCTACGGCGCCGCCCTCGACGTCAATCCTAATGAGAGCCTCGCTTGGCTGCTGCGCGGAGCGCTCATGGCGTTTCAGGATGATGGGGCCGCTGCGATCCGAGCCACGCAAACCGCGCGAAAGCTCTCCCCGATCGATCCGTTCGGCTACTACTACGATAGCCTCGCCAGCACTGCCTACATCGCGGCAGAAGATTTCGAGAACGCATTGCTGCACGCAGACAGATCTCTGGCCGTCAACGATCGGCACCTCTCGACCCTGCGGACCCGCACCACGGCGCTGCACTTTCTGGGCCGTCACGCCGAAGCGCGGGCCTCGGTCGAGGATCTGATGCGCCGACATCCCTCCTTCAACATCGACGAATACAAACGCAACCACCCGTCCGCTGACAATAAGGCGGGCCAGCGGGTCATCGAGGCGCTGTCGGCGTCAGGTATGAATTTATAAACAAGGAATATTTTATGTCACAATACGGCGGACTTGGTGGATTGGGGGGGCTCGGCGGCCTTGGTGGGCTGGGCGGCTTGGGTACGGGGCTCGGCGGCTTCCTCGGCGCCGATGACCCAGGCGGTTACAACGGCACGACGACAACCGGCCTGCAAACCAGCGCGGAAGCACTTCGCCACTTGGCGGGGAACGGGGAGGCGCTGACCTCTGAAGAGCTCAAATTCAACGATCCTGCCAATCTCGCAGGCTCCGCCACATGGGTCCGCGGATCGCTCTATGTCTCCGACTTTCTGCGCGAGATGAACTGGCATTCCGACAAGACTGCAAAAACCGTCAGGCTGACGCTGGCTGGCTGTGATGCGCTCTCGCTCACCCGCCCTGAGGAAAGCCTGCTGCGCGCACAGTGCCGACATGTGCTCGACTATGCCGATCTGCGCCCCGACCGCAGTCCCGAAATTATCTCCCAGCTGGGCTTTCCCACGGCCTATTTCGCGATGATTTGTGGCCTGCACGTAGGCCAGCATAAATCCACTTTCGAGTTGATCACCGCGACGCAGGTCATTGCCGCCCACGCCGCGATGGCGGTAAAACATGCCCTCGCCGTGCGCCGCCCCGACCAGCTCGATGGGCGCATCCTGCCGATGATCCCCACGCCGGGCCACGGCAGCTTTCCGTCTGCCCATGCAACCGAGGCCTATGCAGTACTCACGGTCATGACGCAGTTGCTGGAGACCTGGGGCTCTCTCGCCGACAAACACCGCCGCCTCACGATGCTGCGCGGACTGGCCGAGCGGATCGCGGCAAACCGCACGGTCGCCGGAGTTCACTACCCTATCGACAGTTGGGCGGGCGCGGCCCTTGGTACGGTGATCGGGCGGGCGGTGCTGGCGCGCTGCGGTATCACAGTCCCCTTCCCGTCACTCGAATACATCGCACAGGACGATGACTTTTTCGATCACGACTTCGCTGATCCGGGGATCGCCGCCACCAAGGGGCTCACCGAAGGCACCGTGATCGCTCTGGCATCGTCACCGACCTATTGCTGGCTCTGGGGCCGGGCGGCCGATGAAGCACAGAAGGGCTGAGCGATGTATCCCCAGCGTCCGCCCGAGCAGCAGATCGACAGATATACCGGCCCCTACGAGCGCTGGATTTTCTCTCCCGAACTTGGCCGTCCCTTCGCTTTCCCGGCGATCAGCGAGGGAAATTCCGGATTTTTCACCGCCCTGATGGAAGGCAGCGAGGAGTTGCCGAGCCACCCCGATCTGGTCACCCGCAAGCCACCGCTGTGGAACCCGCTGAGCCGCACCCGCGCGGTAACACCATTCGCGTTCCACGATGCGAGCGGCGCCATAACCCGCTCTGATACCGATCTTGCGAGGCTGCTCTCGGTCGCCGGACCGCAGACTGCCGCAACAGACATTGAACCCCGGTTCAGGGTCAATTTTCCGGTATCTCCGCAGGCTTGGACCCCGACGTATCGCACGGCAAAAAGCATGAAAGACTGGGCCGCCCCCGGCACAGCGCCGAAAGCGATCATTGCCGTCATCGACGACGGCATCCCCTTCGCCCACCGCGCCTTTCTCGATGCGCAGGGACGAAGCCGGATGAGCCATGTCTGGCTGCAATCCGGACGCGCGCGCAGTGAGGCTGCCGTCCCTTTTGGGCGCGAGCTGATGAATACAGAAATCGACGCCCTGCGCGCCAACTGCGGTGATGACGAGGATCTGATCTACCGCACAGCCGGAGCGATCGACAGTAGTCTGCCGGAGCTCGGACTGAACATCCGCAGACAGGCGACCCACGGGGCACATATCGCGGGCATGTGTGCCGGCAACGACACGAGGCTCTCGAGCCATCCCCTCGGCGACGACATCCAGATCATCGCCGTGCAGCTGCCCAATACCATCGCATGGGACACCTCCGGCTTCGGCAAGGAGATGTATATGCTCAGCGCGCTGCATTATGTGTTCGACCGTGCCCGCGCGATCGCCGCGCAATACGCGACTGATCCCGGCACGCCCGAGGAGCTGCCCCTCATCGTCAACTTTTCCTATGGCTGGAGCGCCAGCCGACATGACGGGCAATCCGAAATGGAGCTCGCCATTCAGGAGCTACTTTCGGAGCGCCAGACGTTGCAGCCCGCCAGCGCCATCGTGATGCCTACGGGCAACAACTTCGATACCGACATGCATGGGCAGATCACCGCGAACGACATGGCGAAGGGCGCTTATACCTTCGGCTGGAAGCTCCCGCCCGATGATCATACCTCGAGTTATCTTGAAATCTGGCTTCCCGAGGGAATGAACCCTGCGGACTATACGGTTTCCGTGAGGCCTCCCGCCGGGCATACCCTGAGCGCCGGGGGCAGCATCCCGATCAGTGCGGATGCCTCGCTCGCCGGGGGTGGCGGTGACCCGCGCCGTTTTTCAGAGCTTGAGACAGGGAACGAGACTATTGGACAGCTGTCGGCCGACAAGCACCGGGGGTCGCGTTGGCGTGTTTTGCTGGCCATGATCCCGACCGTATTCACACGCGGATGCAGCCGCCGCACTCCGGCCGGTCTCTGGAAAATCACCCTGCACCGCAACGGAGGCGCAGTCCTCGAAGAGGACCAGCAGATCAACATTTGGGTTCAGCGCGACGATGATCCCGCCGCCCTGAACACTCGCGGACGACAGAGCAAACTTGTAGATCTCGCCTGCAACGCCCAAAATCCCGAAGCCCCTTGGCGGCAGTACTCCGACACTCTCGGCTTTATCCGTGGCTACGGATGCACAAACGGCGTCGCCTCTTCGCCGGCAGTAACCCGGGTCGCGGGCTATGTGGCAAGCACTGCGCGCCCCAGTCAGTATAGCGGCAGCAGCGGCGTCACGCGGGATACTTGCGGTACTTCCCGCTTCTGGGGCGCGCCCACAACCCTCATCGCCGTGGCTGACGAAAGCAGGATGCTTTCAGGCACGCTCTCGATCGGTGTGCGCAGCGGCTCGGGCACGAGACTGGCCGGCACCAGCGGCGCCGCCCCTGCGGCAAGCCGCTGCATGGTGATCAACGCAGCCGCTGGCCGCCCCCTTTTTAGCCGCATGGAAGGCCCTCTTCCCTTCCCGACACGAGAGCGCGAGGGAGCGACACCGACGATGCTCCTCAAGCACCAAGCACGCGCGGGACATAATACAGTACAACCGGTTGGAAAGTCACGGACGCGGCCGTCTGCACCTTGATCCAAAAAACGTCGACAAATCAACGCACGGCTCATGCAGGCGGCATTGCTAAGTCGCTGAAGCGCATTTTTTCAAACGACTGATGGAGAAGATTATGGTTCTATTTCTGCGGCACGGTCAGCTCAGAGACAGAATATATCTACCCTTGCACGGTGGTATCGTGTGGCGGAGGGGAATTGGCATCACTGCGCGCCCGAGCCAAATGGTTTCGCGGCTGATATCACGCCACTTTCGGCAAGCAGATCTTCGACATCAGCCCTTCTCAGCACGATCCGATTGCAAGCACAGACCGCGTAGGCGATGACTTCACGAGGGTGGAGATAGACCTTCAGGCGAAGCATTGCAGACGATATTCTAATGCTCAACCGGATGCCGGGTCAATAAAACCGAACAACTTGGTAATGCCGTCTGGTGCCATCGCTCTTGGCCAGCTACCACACGCAGTTTATCGAGGGTGCAGCGGGCGATCATGCCAAGGCGACCCCGCAATTGTAGCAGTGGGCCATGCCACAAACCGCTTGATTTTAACAGTTCAAACGGCTTGACTATTCAGGCCAGTCGCCGGGCCAACGCCTCGCAACGTTTGACCCGGAGGTCACCCATTCCGATGCTGGATGAAAACCTTTCGCACTATATCTGGCGACACACAAAGGTGCAGCAATGCTGGATCTTAGTTGTGGTTGCGGTGTCGATGATCCCGTATTTTCTGTCGTTCAATCTGCCAAAACAGATCGTCAACGGGCCAATCCAAGGCGATGGGTTTTCGGTTGCCGGGGCAACGCAACCGTTCTTTCATCTGCAATTCGATCTACCATTTTTAGGGATGACTACGCTCTTCGAGGGCTTTGCACTGGAACGGACCGAGATGCTGTTTGCGCTCAGCGGTGTGTTCTTGGTGCTGGTGATTATCAACGGTTTGTTTAAGTTCTATATCAATTTTTATAAGGGCAAGCTGGGCGAGCGGCTGTTGCGGCGCATGCGGTTTTCGCTGGTCGATCAAATTCTGCGCTTTCCGCCGCATGCGTTCAAACGGATGAAGGCTGCTGAAGTAGCCAGCATGGTCAAGGACGAGGTGGAGCCAATTGGCGGCTTTACCGGTGATGCCTTCGTGGCCCCTGCCATGCTGGGGGGGCAGGCGCTGACTGCGTTGGCGTTTATCTTTATTCAAAGCGTGCCCTTGGGGGCAATTACCTTGGCGGTGGTGACGATACAGGCGCTGATCATTCCGCGCATGCGGCGTCGGTTGCTGGTTTTGGGGCGCGAACGACAGCTGACGGCGCGCGAATTGGCCGGACGTGTCAGCGAGATTTTCGATGGCATGCAGACCATTCATGCATATGACACATCAAATTATGAGCGGGCGGATATCGCCACGCGGTTGGGGCTCATTTTCAAAATTCGGTTCGAGATTTATCAGCGCAAGTTCTTGGTCAAGTTCATCAATAACTTTCTCGCCTCGGTGACACCGTTTTTGTTCTATGCAGTGGGTGGGTATCTGGCGCTGAATGGGCGGCTGGATATCGGGCAGTTGGTGGCTGTAATCGCGGCCTATAAGGATTTGCCAGGACCGTTGAAGGAATTGATCGACTGGGATCAAAACCGCCAAGATGTGCACGTGAAATATCAGACCGTGACCCAGCAGTTTGGCTTGGACGGTTTGATTGACGTGGCGGTTCAGCAGGTTTCGAGCGAAGATGCGACGGGCAAGCTGCCGCGCCCGCTGGCGGTCAGCAACCTTGGGGTGACCGACGAAAGTGGGGCAGTCAGTCTTGAAAAGGTCAACTTCCAGCTTGAGCATGGGGAAACCGTCGCGGTTGTCGGCAACGCGGGCTCGGGGGGCGATGTATTGGCCGAGGTGCTGGTTCAGGCTGTCTGGGCAAGCAGTGGGTTCGTGCGGGCAGGTTCGAATAATTTGCGCGAGCTGCCCGCTTCTGTGACAGGCCGCGCGATCAGCTATGCTGGACCGGAGCCTTATTTCTTTCACGGCACGTTACGCGAAAACCTGCTCTATGGCCTGAAAAACGCGCCGTTCAAGCGGGGGGAGTTGCCTGAGACAGAGCGGACACAGCAACTTTGGGATAAGCGTGAGGCTGCAAGGAGCGGCAATCCCGATTTCGATTTAAAGGCGGAATGGATTGATTACGCCAGCCATGGATTGAAGGATGAGGCGGCGCTGACTGTGCGGCTGCTTGAAATGCTTGAGACCCTATCGCTGAGCCGCGACGTGATGGATCTTGCCCTGCGATCAGTCGTTGATATCACCCGCTTTCCGGAGATGGCGGAAAAAGTGGTGACGATGCGCCAGATGCTGCGTGCCGAGCTTGAAAAGCAGGATTTGAACGGTTTGATCGTGCCGTTTGAACCGGGCAGCTATAATACCGAGGCAACGGTGATCGAAAATCTGCTGTTCGGCAATCCGCGGGCCCCCGAGTTGAAGGTTGGGCAGATTTGTCAGAACCGGTATTTCTCGTCGGAACTGGTCAAGGTAGGGTTGGACAAAAGGCTGATGACGATGGGGCTGGAGATTGCCCGCAACGGTCTTGAACTGACGAGCGATCTACCCCCCGACCACCCGATTTTTCAGCAACTCACGTTTTTATCGGCCGAAGACGTGCCGGTTTATCAGGCGCTAGTGCTTAAATTGGACACAGCGCCCGAAACGTTGACCGAGGCAGATCGCGTGAAATTGGTCACCTTGAGTTTCGATTATGTTGAACCGCGCTTTCGCTTTGGCCTGCTTGATGAGGCGTTGATGGCCGAGATTGTCGCGTTCCGCGAGCCCTTCCATTCAGGGCTGCCTGCCGAGCTGAAAGATGGAATCGAGTTGTTTGATCCGAAGAACTATCTGGAGTCTTCGGGTCTACTGGACAACATTTTGTTCGGGCGGATCAGCCAGAAGTACCGCGATGGGGCCGACCGGATCTATGCCGAAGTGGGCAAGCTGCTAAAACCGATGGGGCTATATGCGTCAGCTTTAGAGGCGGGATTGGATTATCACGTAGGCGCCGGGGGCAAGCGATTGACCACGGCGCAGCGGCAAAAGCTGAACCTTGGACGGGCGTTGATCCGGCGATCGGATTACTACATTTTCAACCGCCCACTGTCGGCGTTGGATACGCGAGCGCAGACCAAAATCATCGAGCGCGCGCTTGCGGCGCTGAAATCTGATGGGCGTGCGCCCGGTGTTCTTTGGGTTTTGTCATCGCCTGCGCAGTCTGCCGCGTTTGACCGGATTGCGGTGTTTGACCGGGGTTTACTGGTTGGCGAGGGAAATCAAGACGAATTGTTAGAAAAGAATGGCGTATTCAAAGAAATGATGTCTGCATAGGTGCAGGCGTCAACAAATGGCGGGAGGCAATGCCAATGCTGTTGCAAGACGAAGTCAAAATGCTGAAACAGGTGCCACTTTTTGCGGGCGTGTCACCGTCCAAGCTGAAACTGCTGGCCTTTACCTCGGCTCGGGTGGCGTTCCGCGCAGGGGAATCGCTGTTCTTGCAAGGGGATGTGGGGGATGCCGCCTACGTCATCTTGTCGGGCAAAGCGGATATTTTGATCATGGGAGCGAACGGGGAAATCAAAGTGGCGGAGGTCGGCCAGAATGCAATTGTGGGTGAGATTGCCATCCTGTGTGACGTAAACCGAACCGCAACAGTCAAAGCCTTGACACAAGTTGAGGCACTGCGGATTGACAAGGAGAACTTTTGCAAACTTCTTTCAGACTTCCCTGAGATGACGATTGAGATGGTGCGCGTGCTGGCCGAGCGCTTACTCCACACCACCGCAGAGCTGACCGATGCCTTGAGCATGCAGAAAAATCCCTTGCATTGAATGCTGCGTCATTTTTTCGCTCTGGACATTTCCAGGTAATCCCGGCCAAGATTTTATCTAATTTCGGTGGTTTGGTGGCGGCTTGGTGCATTTGACCTGCGGATAGGGAGAGATCGGCGCACGGCATGAACGACCCGAGGTTTCAGATAAAACTATGGGGCACGCGTGGCAGCTTGCCCGTTTCGGGCGCTGAGTTTCAGCAATTCGGCGGTAACACATCTTGTTTTGAATTGCGCTGTGGCGACCAATCTCTGCTGTTCGATGCAGGCTCTGGCATTCCATTGGCCGGCCGGGCGTTGCAAGATGCAGGCGTCAAGAAGTTCATCCTGTTCTTCAGCCATTTCCACTATGATCATGTGATCGGCCTGCCATTCTTTGTGCCACTGTACTGTGACGATACCTCGGTACAGGTGTGGTCAGGCCATACTGGCGGGCTGAAGACGACCCAACAGATGTTTTCGGACTTCATGCGTGCGCCGTTCTTTCCCATTGGCCCGGAAATGTTTCGCGCGCAAATTGACTATAGGCAATTCCAACCTGGCGCGGTGTTGACGCCGTTATCCGGTGTTACCTTAAGAACGGTCATGCTGAACCACCACGGTGGGGCCATCGGTTATCGAGCCGAATTTGGGAGCAAGTCTGTGGCCATCATCATCGACGTAGAGCACGAATCCAGCACCCTTGACCCGGCGGTTCTGGAGCTGATCGAAGGGGTGGACCTATTCCTTTACGATGCCACGTTCGAAGACAGCGAAATGGAGATGTTCGCGGGTTTTGGTCATTCAACCTGGCAACAAGGGATTAGGCTGGCAAAGACTGCAGGGGCAAAGCGGCTGTGCTTTGTGCATCATGCACCGCTCCGCACCGACAGCCAATTATTGAAGATCGAGGCAGAAGCACAAGCTGAATTTCCCGGCGCATTTTGCGGCCGCGATCTTCAGGTGATTGACATATAAGTCGGCTCGCCTCTGGCCAGCGCCATCAAGATCTGCGCGGAGCGTTCTGCTCCGTCCGTTTTTAACGCGCCCGCATCGCCCAAGGGGCGGTCGAGGCTGGCGGCGATTGCGGCGGCCATAGATGCACCGGTGATCTGATCTTCGGGCAAGCAGGTCATGCGGCCAAGGGTGGCAAAGCGTTCGGCGCGAGCGGTTTGTTCGGTTTCACCACCACTGGCAAAAGGCACCACCAAAGCCCGACACCCGGCACCCAGAATATCACAAGCCGTGTTGTACCCCGCCTGTGATACGGACAGACGTGCGGATCCCAAAAGGGCGGTAAAGTCACGGCGAAAGCGGAAAAGCTCGACGCCACTGGCCAGGTTTTGGCCTAGGCGGTCAAAATCGGCCTGGGGCAGATTTGGGCCAGCGATGAGGCACCAGCGTTTGATGTGAGGCAAGAGATGCGCGGCATCAAGGGCAGCCTGCAGCAAACCCGCGCCCACCGCACCGCCGCCAGCCGAGACAACGATGTCAAAGGCATCGGGCGAAGGACTGGGCACCGAGGCCGCAACAAGCCCAGTATACAGCACTTTGTGTCGGATTTCTGCCGCCAAGGGAAAGCTTTCTTCCAGCCGGATAAAGCCCGGATCACCATGCACCAACACGTGATCATAGCTGTCACGGACCAGAGCGACGGTTTCTTCGTCGCGGCCGGGTTTTGCGCGCGCCTGCAAGATATCGCGGATCGAGGCACACAGGATAGGGCGTGGGCTGCTAGACTTGATGGCGTCAATCAATGGCAGCAGTTCAAAGCGCATTTGGCGACGGCCAAAGGGGAAGGCCTCGGTGACCACAACATCGGGCTTCAAGCGGTAAAAGGCAGCCAATAGCGCATCGCCGCGCAGGTTTTTAAAAGTGTCGTTGATGGGCTGACCTTCGGCATCGACGAGGTTGAGGAAACCTTCGTCAGCGGCAATCGGGGGAAGTGCGATGTGGTCGATACCGGGGCCAGGAAAGCCCGCAACTGGCGAGCCGCCGGTAACCACCGTCACGGAGGCACCCGCGGCAGCCAAGGCTGTCGCGATGCGGCTGGTACGGGCAAGGTGGCCGATGCCAAGCAGGTGTTGGACATAAAGCATGATGCGGGGATGGTCGGTCATTCCTTTTCTGCCCAAGCGTTTACGAACAGGCGTTCCAATTGACCAATGCTGGTGTGATAGTCAAAATCGGCGCGCACGCGGGCTTCGGCAGCTTGGCCGAGGCGGTTCCGCAAAGCCGGGCCAGTAATCACACGCGTTAGGGCGGCAGTCAGTGCCTTTGCATCTTCGGGCGGGACCAAAAGCCCACTATCACCATCCTCGAACAGCTCGGGAATAGCCGAAATGGCTGTGGAGACAACGGCAAGGCGTTGGCTGGCAGCTTCGACCAGCACATTGGGCAAGCCGTCGCGGTCGCCGTCATCGGTGATGCGGCAGGCCAGCGTAAAGATATCGGCGCGGCGGTAGGCGCTCAGGACATCAGTTTGATCCATCGCGCCGCGCCACTCGCAACGGTCAGCCAAGCCCAGATCAGCGGCTAGCGCCTTGAGCGCATCGCGTTCGTCCCCGGCACCGATATGCACAAAGCGCCAGTTGAGATCTGCGGGCAAACCGGCAAGGGCGTGCAGCAAAACGTCATAGCCCTTTTTCGGCACAGCACGCCCGACGCTGAGGATTTCCACCGGGTCAGTTTGGCCATCCAAGGGTGCGCGGCTTTTGGTCATGGGGGGGAAGCGGTCAAGATTCAGGCCGTGGTAAGACAGATGAACCGTGGCGGGATCGGGGGCGAGGGATTGCAAATATTCTGCCCCACTTCGGGTGCAGGTTACCGCCCAATCGGCCTCCCCCAGCTTTTGGGTGAGTTCGGTGGCGGAGGAGGTCCAGATATCTTTGGCATGGGCAGAAACAGACCACGGGATTGCGGTCAAGAGGCTGGCATAGCCGGCGACCGAGGCCGGAGTGTGCAGGAAATGGGCATAAATCCATTGCCCGCCTTGGGGCCATTCGCGGGCCAGAACCAGTGCCTGACCAAAACGGCGAAAGCGATTGCGGCTGAGGTCGTGCGGCAAATCGCGGGCGAATTGGCGCAGAGCGCGCCAGAAACCACCGCGGCGCAACGCTGACCACAAGGCACGCAGAACCCGGCCGGGTTCGTCATGCAGATATTCGGGCAGATAGGTGACGGAGGCCGCCATCTCCTCGTGCACGGGGTGGCGTTTTGTATCGGTGGGATGGCGCATAGAGATGAACGACAGCTTGAAGCCGGCGAGTTCCAACCCACGCAATTCTTGTGCGATAAAGGTTTCCGACAGACGCGGATAACTTTTCAGGATCACCACGATGTGGCGCAGATCGCAGTTGGTCATCGTACCAACTGGGCGGCTTGAGTTTCAGGCTCTTCCACCCAATTCCACACAATGCCCGAGATTTCCGCAAGTCCTTCCATATTTTGCAACGCACCGCGTTTAGAGGGGGGCGCGCGGTCGGGCAAGGTGCGCAAAGCCTGCGCAAGGAGGACGGGATCGCGGGCCTCTTCGGGCAACAGCATGTCGACAAGGCCCAATTCGGCACCGCGACGGGCGCGTATCAGTTGTTCTTCGCGCGGAACGGTGCGCGGAATGATTAGGGCAGGTTTGTCAAAAGACATGATCTCACAAAAGGTGTTATAGCCGCCCATGGCGACCACGGCCCGCGCGCCTGCCATTAGCTCTTCCAGACGGGCGTCAAAGCAGATGACCTGAATTTGTGGGATTTTCTCTGCCTCGGTCAAAAAGGTCTGGCGCTGTTCGGAGGGCATGTAAGGGCCAAGAACGACCAACGCCTTATGTGGCAGGTCAGGATCGGCGCGGTAGGCGGCCAGAACATCGGCCACAAGATCGGCACCATCACCGCCACCGCCTGTGGTGACGAGGATGTAGTCTCCCTTAGGCTGGTTCATCATCAGATCGGTATTGGCTGCCGAGCGTTTGAGGTAGCCCACAAATTTCATCTTGTCGCGTACTGCTTTGGGCGCATCAAGGCCGGTCAGTGGATCATAAAAATCAGGGGGGCCATAGACCCAGATGTCATCATAGTAGCGATCAATCTTTTCCATAACACCGCTACGCTTCCATTCCGCATCCAGCAAATGCGGGGCATCCATCACTTCGCGCAGGCCCAGAACCAACCGGGTTTTGCGTGATTTAAGATAGGCCAGCGTCTCTTCCAATTCACCGCGCAGACCCATCGGTTCTTTGTCCGTGATGAAAATATGCGGCTTGAAACTTTGCGCCGCATTCAAAATGATCGAGCGGCGCATTTCCAGCGTGTCGCGCACGTCGATATGGCTGGCAAGCGACGTGTATTCGCCATTGCGCAGTTTGATTACGCTGGGAATTTTCATAAAATCGACCCGCGCCCGGTAGTCGAAATTGCCAGCGATGCTTGCACCCGAGATAATCAAAACCGTCAGACCGCGAAAGTTTTCTACCAGCGAATGAGCGATTGTACGACAGCGGCGCAGATGGCCCAAACCAAAGGTGTCATGGCTGTACATCAACACGCGCGCGTTGTCGAAACGGAGTTTCATATTGCTGCGTTCCGGTCCGATTGCGCTTGGGTGTGAGGGCTTGGGGGGCATGGCGTCGTTCATTGAGGGCCTACCTATAGGGGTCTGCAGCGTCGCGCAAACCGTCTCCCAAAAAGTTGAATGCAAGGATGATGAGGACGACGGGAACGATGGGGAACAAAAGCCAGGGGTAGATAGCGATAACGTTCACGCTGCGAGCTTCGGTCAGCAAAATACCCCATGAGGTGATGGGGGGGCGCAGGCCCAAGCCAAGGAAGCTGAGGGCGGTCTCGCCAAGGATCATGCCCGGGATGGTTAGGGTGGCGCTGGCGATCAAATGCGACATGAAACCGGGCACTAGATGCCGCCCGATGATACGGCCACTGCCCGCACCCATAACTTGGGCTGCGGTAACATAATCTTCTTCGCGCAGGGAAAAAAGTTTCGATCTGACTGCACGGGCAAGACCTGTCCAGTCCAACAGGCCAAGGATCAACGTGATGCCTAAATAAACCAGTAACGGGCTCCATGTGATGGGGATAATGGCAGCCATTGCCATCCACAACGGGATGCTGGGGATAGATTGCAGCACTTCGGTGATGCGGGTCAGAGCCATGTCGATCCACCCGCCGTGATAGCCCGCAAGGCCGCCGACGATGATGCCGAGAATAAAGCTGACGGTGACGCCTAAGAGGCCAATCGTCAGCGAAATGCGCGCGCCATAAAGGATGCGCGACAGCACGTCGCGGCCCAGACGATCGGTGCCCAGCAGGAACATATCCTGCCCGCCCTCGGCGCAAATAAGATGCAGGTTTGCGTCGATCAGCCCCCAAAATCGATAACTGTCGCCTTGGCAAAAAAAGCTGAGTTTGTGGATCTGTTCAGGGTCGTCAGTATAGACCCTTTGGAGGTTGGTCATATCCAATTCGGCTGTGCGGCCATAGACAAAGGGACCGACAAAGCTGCCGTCGTGGAACAAATGCACGCTTTGCGGAGGCGCGTAGATCGCATTCAGATTGCGGGTTTCAAGCGCGTAGGGGGCGAGAAATTCCGTGAAAAAGATGCTGGCATACATGATTGCGAGGAACACCAGCGACACGATGGCCAAACGGTGACGTTTGAGCTTCCACCACATCAGCCGCCATTGGGAGGTGGTCATGCCTGCGGTTTCTTGCTCGAAATGGCGGGCCATGGAATTGGGATCGAAGGGAGCCTTCGAGACGTAATGTTCAAGCGGTGCGCCAGGTTCGGGAAGTTTGTGTGTCATTTTACGGCCTCACCACCCAGCCTTATGCGCGGATCAAGGAAGGCAAGGGCGATATCCGAGACCAGCATTCCGATGACCGTCAAGAAGGCCAGAAACATCAGGAACGAGCCCGCCAGATACATATCCTGACTTTGCAGCGCGCGGATCAGCATGGGGCCGGTGGTTTCCAGTGAAAGTACGATTGCGGTGATCTCGGCCCCAGAAATGATCGATGGCAGGATCGAGCCGATATCGGAGACGAAGAAATTCAGCGCCATGCGCAGCGGGTATTTGCGCAGCAGAGGGCCGGGCTTCATCCCCTTGGCACGGGCAGTGACTACGTATTGTTTTTGCAGCTCATCAAGCAGGTTCGCGCGCAGCCTGCGGATCATACCAGCGGTACCCGCGGTGCCGATGATGATGACCGGGATCCAGATATGTTCAAGGATCGACCAGAATTTGTCCCAACTCATCGGCTGACTCAGGTATTTTTGGTCCATCAAGTGGCCAATAGACGTGCCAAACCACAGGTTGGCAAAATACATCATGATGATGGCCAGCACAAAATTCGGAATAGCGATGCCGATCATCCCCACAAAGGTCAGCCCGTAGTCGCCCCAAGAATATTGATGTGTGGCCGAATAGATACCTATGGGAAAGGCCAGCGCCCAGGTGAAAATGATGGTCACTACCGATACCAGAACCGTGAGCCACAGCCTGTCGCCCACGACATCCGACACCGGCAGGCGGTATTCGAACGAATAGCCAAAATCTCCGACCAGCATGCCGCCAACCCAGTGCAAATAGCGCAGGGGCATCGGCTGATCAAAGCCGTAGCGTTCACGCAGTTGTTCCACCTCGGCCAGATCGGCGGCCTCGCCCATGGCGCGCAACTCGTTGATATAGCTTTCAAAGTAATCGCCGGGCGGCAATTCGATGATCACAAAAACCAGCCCCGAGATGAGAAGCATCGTCGGCACCATGGCCGCAATCCGCCACAGGATATATCGGGTCAGCGACATTACTCGGTGGCCTTCCAGAAGGTATCGGGCATGTAGACCCCGAGGTAGCTGGAAGGATCATAGCCATAGAGCGCCTTTTCCGGCATGTTGCGCAGCCAGTTGGCGCGCAGCAAAGGTTGCGGCGTGGCGTTGACGGTGCCGATAGTGAAGACCTGTTCGGCATTGATCTGCAACATTTGCTTCCAAATCTCGGCACGCTCCTCGGTGGTAGAACTTTCACGCCAATTGGTCATCAACTCGACCAGTTTCTGCACTTCGGGCATGTCGGGGGCTTCGCCCTTGGTGCCCGAGGATAGGAAATAAAGACCCCAAAGCGGCCATTGCAACTGGTCGTCCAGTGTCGGGGCAAGTTGGCTTGGCGCCATGTCAGCGGTGGGCACGCCGTTGTCCAAGCCCTGCCACACGGACATAATCAGATCCCCCCCCAGCGCGCGGCTGCGCAAAAGATCGCGCTGCGAGGCCCGCACGAAGACCGCAATGCCAATCGCGCGGAAATGATCGCGGACCAGTTCCAAAAGATCGGTTTCCAAGGTGCTTTCGCCAGCGGTTTCGATGATCAGGTTTGCGGACCGCCCATCTGGTAACAAGCGCAGGCCCGCCGCGTCGCGTTTGCCAAGACCGGCCTCGTCTAGCAATTGGTTGGCCTGATCAGGGTCATAGCTGCTGTAGGCGGCGGCGTATTCTGGTTTGAACAATGCGCTGTCGGGCAGAACGGTGTCGGCGCTCGGGGTGCCAAGGCCGTAGAACAGCGCCTGGTTGATCTCCTCGCGGTGAACCGCCAGCGACATCGCCCGGCGCACGCGCACATCGCGCAGCACCGCGCGCCAGGCCATATCGTTGCAATTCAGGTTCGGCATCAACGCCACGCGAGAGCCTTGGATACGTTTCCACAGATCGACATGGACGGGGTGGATGCTTTCGGCCGCTTTCAGCAAGGTAAAATCGTTGAAATCAAGCGCGAGGTATTGCAGATCACTGTCGCCGGTGGCGGTTTTGGCCGTGATAATCTCGGTGGTCGAGACGTTGAGAACCCAGCGGTCAATGTAGGGCAATTGCGCGCCGTTCTCATCCACCCGGTGGAAATAGGGATTACGCTCGAAGACGAATTGTTCGGCTGGAGGCGCGGTCATCGGCATCCACGGCTCTAGCGTGGGCAGGTCGGGGTTTTCAGGGCGGTTCTGGCGCGAGACTTTCTGGTGCAGCGACACCCAGTCATCCACCTTCCAAAGCGCAATCAGGCCCGCCAGCGTTTCCGGCGATTGATACCTGGCGTGAAACCCCTTGAGATAGGCCGAGGGCAGCAGGATGCGCAGCGCTACAGGGCCCGCAAGATTGGGCAGAAACCCGGGGACCGGCTTGTCCCAAGTGTAGCGGACGGTGAAGTCGTCCAGCACCTCGAAAACCGCCTCTTTACCGCCAACGCGCAGTTCTGGCTGCACCCCCGAAGGCGACAGGTCGGGGTCTGTGTTCACGTCCTCCCAACAATAGCGGAAATCTTCGGACGTCACCAATGTGCCATCTGACCAGCGGTGCCCTTGGCGAATGTGGAAGGTAAAGATACGGTCCTCTTCCACCTCATAACGATCGAGAATATCCGCCTGCAGGGTAAAGTCGGGAGAGTAGCCGACAAGGCGGGAATAGCCGTTAAAGGGCATCAGGCGCACGTCCCGTTGCCCGCCGATCAGGCTGCGGATTGTGCCGCCGTGCTGCCCCGGTTCACGCCCCATCGCCGCCACGTTGACGATCCGCGGGTTCAACGGCAAACGCGACGCCGCATCGGGCAGCGTTCCAGCGGCGACACGGTCGGCGATGATTTTGGATTCCGTAAAAGCATGGGCCATGCCAGGTGTGAAGGCCGCACCCAACAGGGCGAGGATTTTTCGACGTGTGATCATGCGCGCAACTCCTTTGCGTCAGCATTGCTGGAGGCCAGCACGAAATGCCCGCCACCAAGGTCTGCCGGGCGCATCTCGCCCTGACCGGGGCGGAAGGCCGGGGCCCAGTTTTCGCGCGCCTGATCGCTGGACAGGGCGGCGGTGACAAAATCCAAGGGCCGCGCCAAGTCGGGATAGGGCACCGCGGCCAAAAGCGCGCGAGTATAGGGATGAACGGGGGCCTGCATCAGCACCTCGGCTGGGGCAAGTTCTACAATCCGCCCGGCCCACATCACGGCCACACGGTCGGCCATGTATTTCACCACTGCGAGATTGTGCGAGATAAAAAGATAGGTGAGGCCCATATCCTTTTGCAGGTCTTTCAACAGGTTCAACACCTGCGCCTGCACCGATACATCAAGTGCAGATACTGGTTCGTCACAGACAATCAATTCGGGGCGCAGCGCCAAGGCGCGGGCGATACCGATGCGCTGACGCTGACCACCGGAAAAGCTGTGTGGATAGCGTTGCAGGGCGTTGTCGTCCATGCCTACCGCGCGCAGCAGGACACGCGCCGCCTCAGTCCGCGCATGACCAGTGCCCAAGCCATGAATTTCCATCGGTTCGGCAATGATGTTGCGGACCGTCATGCGCGGCGAGAGCGACGAGACCGGATCTTGAAAAATGATCTGCATCTTGCGACTCAGGGCCATCGCGGTGTCACCTTCAGCGCCCAGCACGTCAACCGGGCCGGTACCATCATCATAGATGATGCTGCCGGTGTCAGGGCTGATGGCACGCATCAGCATTTTGCTGACCGTTGTTTTGCCGCAGCCGCTTTCGCCCACAAGCCCCAGACATTCGCCGCGCAGGATATCAAAACCCACGCGGTCGACGGCGGGCGGCAAGACCGGCGGCTTTTGGAACCAACCCTCCGTTTTGCGCGCGCCAAAGCTTTTAGTCAGATCACGCACTTGCAACAGCACCTCAGGGCGCGTGGCAGGAACCTCGGGGGTGCGGAGCGCGCTAGGCATGGCGGCCATCAAGGATTTGCCCACCGTTTTTATTTCGCGCAGGGGGCGCAGGCGTTCGTCGGGCGACATATCGAAATGCGGAATGGCGCCGATCAGGCCTTTTAGGTAGGGGTGGGTCGGGTTGTCGAAGATGGCTTGGACCGGGCCCGCCTCTAACACTTCGCCCTGATAAACCACCACTACCTCATCGGCGAGATTGGCCACCACGCCAAGGTCATGGGTGATCAGCAAAACCGCCATGCCGAACTCGGACTGCAAATCGCGCAAAAGCTGCATGATTTGCGCCTGGATGGTCACATCCAGCGCGGTAGTCGGTTCATCAGCGATCAGCAATGCAGGGCGGCAGATCAACGCCATCGCAATCATCGCCCGCTGGCGCATGCCACCTGACAGTTCAAAGGGATATTTGTCGATCATGCGGGCAGGGTTTGAAAAGCCAACCAGGCCCAGCATTTCGATGCAATCGCGCCGCCGCGAGACCGCGTTGCCCATGCCGTGAATTTTGAGAACCTCTGTGATCTGATCGCCGATCGTGTGCATCGGCGAAAATGAGGTCATCGGCTCTTGGAAGATCTGTGCGATGCGACGGCCCCGGATACCGCGAATTTTCAGGCCATCGCGCGGCAGTTGCAGCATATCGACGGTTTCGCCAGTTGAGGGATCGGTGAACAACACCTTGCCGCTGACCTTGGCGCTGGCCGGGTGCAGGCCCATCACGGCTTGGCCCATCACCGATTTGCCCGAGCCGGATTCGCCGACCAATGCTGTGACTTTGCTCGGCAGTACGCGCAGACTGGCGTCGTTCAGGGCCCGCAAAGTGCCTTTAAAAAGTGGAAAGGCTATGTTGAGGCCTTCGATCCGCAGCAGGTCGTGGCCTCGCGTCATCATCACAGTTTCCCTATTCGTCTAGAGCTTTGGCACGCAATTATCATTCGATACTATATAGTGAGCGGATTTTGTCTATTGCGAAGCTGTTCAGGTTCTTAGACCGCTGAGATACGCTCGATCTCGCCGTTGCCGTGCAGGCGAAACACAGCGTCTTGCGGAATTTCCAGGCGGAAGGCGCGCTCGGGTGGCAAGTCAGCAAAAACTCCGCGCAGAATACGGCCCGTTATGGCATGAGACACGAGAATACGGTTGGACTTGGCATGGCTTTGCGCATCGACCAACAGGCTGGTGACGCGGTCTGTCACTTGGGCAAGGGTTTCCCCGCCAGGAGCGCCAAAAAACCATCCGTTGCGCGGAAAACTGTCGCGAACGCCCGGCCAGCCTGTGTCGATCTGATGCGCGGTTAACCCTTCCCAATCGCCCATCGACACCTCGGTCAGACGGGGGTCTAGTGTAATCGGCAGGCCAAATACCTCGCTGACAATTTCCGCCGTACGCGCAGCGCGTGCCAAGGGGCTGCTCAGGATCACCGTATGCGCCGGATCTACGAGGGTTGCCATCATCGCGCCCATGCTGCCCGCCTGTGCCAGGCCTTTGGCGTTCAGGGCAGAATCGATGCGGCCCTGATAACGGCCCGCGGCGTTGAATTCGGTCTGGCCGTGGCGCAAAAGATAAATCATACGGCGCGGCGATACAGAAAATAATAGGCGTTATCGACCGAGGCAGGCATCAGCAAGGGCTGTAGATCTGCATGCACCAATGGCAGGCCGGAGACGGCAATCCCACCGGGTGCCAACAATCCCGCTACCAACTGTGGCAGCCATTTCAACGTGATTGCGTCCTTGTCGGCATAGCCTTTGCCAATATCGGCATGCACCAGCGCTGCATTCTTACCGACAAATTGCTCCGCAGTGACGCTGATCTCGCCCAATATTAGATCATCGCCGTCGGGATGCGACCCCTGATGAGCACCCAAAGTGCGGTCAAACGCAATCAATCGACGATCGGCAAAGCGCGTTTGCAAATGGGAAAACGTGCGGCCATTTCCCAGACCAAGCTCCAGCACCGGACCCTCGGGCAGGGTCAGGTGATCGGCAATATGGTCCAAGAGATCGCGCTGAGCGGTGACGCGGTAAATCATCGCTTGAAGACGGCTCATGGCAGCGGTTCCTTTTCAGGCTTTGGAGATCTGCGGCCCTGTGATCCCATTCTTGGCAAAAACGTTGCGGGTGTCGATGATCAATGCGCCCCAAGCGGCCAAGGCTGCATAATCCACGCTGTCATGATCAGTGGAAATCAGGATTGCGTCATAGCTGCGGATTGAGGCTTCATCCCATCGTACCGATTGCCGTCCCATCAGAGCGGCATATTCGCGGGTCTTGGGGATTTCGAGGACTAAAGGGTCGTGGTAATCAGCGCGTCCGCCATGTTCCTCGATCAGTTCAATCAGCTTAAGCGAGGGGCTTTCTCGGATGTCTGGCACGTTCTTTTTATAGGCCAGTCCCATGACCAAAATTCGCGACCTGCTAAGGGCCTTGCCTGCACGTTGGTCAAGTGCTTCGGCCAATTTGCGGATGACGTGGCGTGGCATGCCAGAGTTGATCTCACCCGCCAATTCGATAAAGCGCGTGGGTAATTCGTATTCGCGCGATTTCCAAGTCAGGTAAAACGGGTCAATGGGGATGCAGTGGCCGCCCAGACCCGGACCGGGATAAAAAGGCATAAAGCCAAAAGGTTTGGTGCGAGCGGCGTCGATCACTTCCCAGACATCAATGCCCATCGCCTCGTAGACCACTTTCAGCTCATTCACCAAAGCGATGTTAACGGCGCGGAAGATGTTTTCGGTCAGCTTTACCGCCTCAGCGGTGGCGGCAGAGGAAACGGGCACCACGGTGGTGACCACGGCACCGTAAAACGCCTTGAGCAGATCAAGCGATGACGCCCCATCAGCGCCAATCACTTTGGGGATCGATGAAGTGTGGAAATCGCGGTTGCCTGGGTCCTCGCGTTCGGGCGAAAAGCCAAGGAAGAAATCTTGCTCGGCGATCAACCCACCAGATTCCAGGATTTTGCGCACCACTTCGTCGGTGGTGCCGGGATATGTGGTGGATTCAAGCACAACCAACTGACCGGGGCGTAGGGTCGCTGCAATGTCGGCGCTGGTGCGGGTGACAAAGGACAGGTCGGGATCGCGGTGACGGGTCAGCGGCGTCGGCACGCAAATAGCGATCACATCACATTCGGCCAGCCGTGTGAAATCGCAGGTGGCGGAAAAGCGGCCCGCGACACATTCGGCGGCCAGCACTTCACTTGGCACCGCTTCGATATAGCTTTGACATGCCTCAATTGCGGTAATTTTAACGGGGTCGACATCGAAACCTAAGACCGCGAAGCCCGCGCGCGCTGCGGCCATTGCCAAAGGCAGGCCGACATAGCCCAAACCGATGACGCCAATTTGGGCTTCACGCGCGGTTATCTTGTCCATAAGTGGTTGAAAATGCGCGGATGTCATAGGATGGGCTCCGGTTTGGCGGGGCGGGATCAGCGTCTTGGATGAGTGAGAATGCCACCCCTGTCAAGTCGGAGCGACCCTTGTCAGCTCATCCGCACAATGCCACAAAGCAAAGGCCACAGCCAAGGATTGTGATGCCCCCGCCCCGCCCGTCCATCGCGTTCTATGCGCCATTGAAATCGCCGGACCATCCAGTGCCTTCGGGCGATCGGCTTATGGCGCGTCAGTTGCGTGCGGCTTTAGGGACCGATGTTGATCTGGTGTCCGAGCTGCGCAGTTATCTCCGCGACCCGCAGGATGCGACGGCCGCGGGCGCAATTGAGGCCAAGGCAGAGGCAGAGTTGGCGCGAATTTCGGCGTTGTGGGAAAAGTCTGGCCCACCGGCGCTGTGGGTTTCCTATCACCCCTATTACAAAGCGCCCGATCTACTTGGCCCCGAGTTGTGCGCGCGATTCGGGGTGGCTTATGTCACGGTGGAAAGCTCGCTATCGACGCGGCGTAACGTCGGGCTTTGGATGCAGGCACAGGACCGGGTGCGGGCAGGCCTCGCAATGGCAGCGCTCAACATTTGCCTCACACGCCGGGATCAGGCGGGTTTGCATGAAGCCTGCGGCACGGCTGCTACGGCGATGCTGTCGCCATTCATTGATACCGCACCGTTTTCATGCGCGGATCCTTTGCCTCAGTCGGGACGGCTGATTTGCGTGGCCATGATGCGGACCGGCGATAAGATGGAAAGCTATGATTTTTTGGCTAGCGCGTTACAATTGATTTCAGATCTGCCTTGGAGACTATCTGTTATTGGTGATGGCGAGGCGCGCGCGGCTGTCCATGCGCTGTTTGCCTCTATGGCGGATCGGGTCGACTGGCTGGGTTCCTTGGGCACAGAGGACATCGCGAAACATCTTGCGCGGGCAGCTATTTATGTCTGGCCGGGGTGCGGTGAGGCCTACGGCCTAGCCTATCTCGAGGCCCAAGCGGCCGGCCTGCCAGTGGTCGCGCAGCGTGTGGCCGGCGTGCCAGAGGTGGTAACGCACGATCAAAGCGGTCTGCTGACCGATGCAGGCGACCTGCCATCATATGCTGCAGCAATCCAGCGGTTGTTGACGTGTGACAATCTTCGACACGAGATGGCGCAAAAGGCACGGGCGCATGTTTTGGAGCATCACAGCCAGCTCAGCGCTGAAGCGCGGCTGAGCAAGCTGCTTGCCCCGATTTTGGGGGCAACGCAATGAGCAAACCGTTTGATGATCTGCGCCATACGCTTGACCAGATGTATAAGAATGGCCAGACGGCCCGTTTCTGGTTGCGCGATGATGATGCCGAGGTGCCGTCTGCTGCGCTTGAGAAATTGATCGACATGACGGATGAGCAGGGCGTCCCTTGCCTATTGGCAGTGATACCGGCGAAGACCGGGCAGGCACTGGCGCAAAGATTGGAAAGCGCACCACATATCGACGTGGCGGTGCATGGCTGGGCGCATCAAAATTACGCTTCACCAACAGAAAAGAAGCAGGAACTGGGGTCGCACCGACCCTTGCAGGTGGTGCTGGGTGACGCATCGCAGGGGCTCGGGGTTTTGCAAGCCCTCTACGGCAACCGCTGCGTGCCGTTGATGGTGCCCCCGTGGAACCGGATTGATGCAGAGGTGGTGAAAGGTCTTTACGATATCGGCTATTCTGGGTTGTCCGTATTTGGCCCGGAAGAACCGGGGCGATTTGCGAGGCTGAATACCCATGTCGATCTGATCGACTGGCGGGGTACCCGAGGCGGGCGTGAAGATACGGCTTTGGTACATGATCTAAAAAAGGCGCTGGCGGCGGGCATTCCTGATATCGGGTTTTTGACGCATCACCTTGTCCACGACGCACAAGCTTGGCGCTTTCTTAACCAGTTTCTGGCGCTGTCGGCAAACCATCCGGCCTGTATCTGGCGCGCGGCTTCCAACATACTTCACGATCGCGCGGGCCTAGCGTAGGACCGTTGTATGGTTTGTGTCTAGATGGTACCGTTTCTTGCGCAGCATAGGCGTACATGAACGAGGCGACAGTTCTTTTGAAACAGCTTATTTTCGATTTTCACTCGTCGCTGCTAATTGTCCGTTCGACCTCCACACCGGAGCTTTGAAGCGTGGCAAATCGGTGGGAAGCATTCCGGGGCATTGTGGCCTTCGTCCTGAGCGGTGGCCCCAACAGTGACGGCTTGCCAACCCGCGTTATCGCCGAGATTGAGCGGCGCGAGGATGCAGCAGAGCGGTTGATCGGCTGGGTGCAGCTTGCGATACTGCTTGCCTTTACGTTGCTTTATGCGCTCGCCACGCGCGCCGAAGGGACTTTGGGCGCAAACTTTGTGCCAGCCGCGCTGGCGGCCTATCTGACGTTTACGCTTTTTCGGGTGATCTTATCGTATCGCATAACGCTACCTTGGTGGTTTTTGATACTGTCGATGATCACCGATGTGGCGCTTTTGTGCGGGCTGATCTTTTCGTTTCATATCCAATACGCGCAGCCTGCGGCTTTTTACCTAAAATCACCGACGATGATTTTCCTGTTCATTTTTATCAGCGTGCGTGCTCTTCGATTTGACCCTCGCTTTGTATTGATGGCGGGATTGATAGCGGCATTGGGGTGGTCTTTGATGGTATTTTATGCCCTCACCTCTGATATGGGCGAGATGTATATCACCCGTAACTATGTCGAATACCTGACATCCAACTCGATCCTGATCGGGGCAGAAGTCGAAAAGATACTGACGATTCTTGGTGTGACTTTCGTGCTGTCATTGGCGCTTTATCGGGCACGGTTTGTATTGTTTGTGGCCGCGCAAAGCTCATCTGCCGCGGATGACTTGCGCCGTTTTTTCTCGCCAGAGGTGGCCAGCAGCATCACCTCATCTGATACATTGCCCGGCGCAGGACATTCCGAAACCCACGAGGCGTCAATCTTGTTTATCGATGTGCGCGGCTTCACGAATGCAGCCGAAGCGCTGCCGGCTGAAACGGTGATGCAGGTACTGTCGCATTATCAGAAAACCGCCTTGACCGAAGTGCAGGCCTTCAATGGGCGGGTGGACAAGTTTATGGGTGATGGGATCTTGGCGACATTTGGCGCGGTTGAGCAGAACAACACCCACGCCGCCGATGCCCTGCGCGCCGCCACAGCGGTGATTAAAGCGCTGGATCTTGCGCAAGTGGAAATGACTGGATTGGGTTGGCCCGGTCGGTTCCTTACCGGGGCTGCGGTGGCGTCAGGTCACGTGACAGTCGGTGTAATCGGGGCAAACGGCCGACTGGAATTTACGGTTATCGGCAACGCGGTCAATCGGGCGGCCAAGTTGGAAAATGCCAACAAAGACCATCGCACCAGGGCTTTGACAGACGCAGCGACGCTGCAAATCGCACAGTCTCAGGGCTATGAGCGTGTTCTTAAAATCCGCCCTGCGGCACAGATTGCGGGCATGTCACATCCTGTTGATCTTTGTGTTTTAGCGTAAAATTTGGGATGTCGACACCGTCTTTCCATGTTGATGTCCGGGTCATGAGATGATGCGGCAGACGGCTTTATCAATCCTGCGCAGGCGTTTGCGCGGCACCTCACATCGGCTGCGGCTTTGGACTGGTTTAATTTTGTTTGCTTTCGCAGCAACGCATTTGTTGAACCATGCACTCGGCCTCGTGTCGTTTGAGGCGATGCAAACCGTTCAGGTCTGGAGAACCGCAATTACCCAAAGCCAGGTGGGCAACGTGGTTCTGATCTCCGCGGCACTGACGCATTTTTGTCTTGGTGTGGCTAAGTTTCTGCGGATGCGCACTTGGCACATGGGTTTGCGCAGCGGGGTGCAATTGGGCTTTGGCCTGTTGATCCCGGTTTTGCTGATCCGTCATGTGATTGGCACGACCGTGCCGCAAGATCAGTTTGGTATTCAAGTGGATTATGCCTTTGCTCTATGGGCAATGTGGCCATGTGAAGCACTGAACCAAGCCCTCTTGATAACGCTGGTCTGGGTGCATGGCTGCATCGGGTTGCATCACTGGTTGGCAGCCAAGCCGATTTATCGTCGGGCAATCGGCTTATGGTATGCGCTGGCGGTGCTGATCCCCACACTTGGCTATCTGGGATTTGCCTTTGCCGCACGGTTGCGAGCATCCGAAGCTTCTTACAAAAACCCCTTCACTACCGCGCAGTACCAACTCATCACTGACATGATTGGTGAGGGAAAGCTGATCTACGCGGCGATCCTGGCGGCGGCCCTTGGTATCTGGCTGGCCTTGCTCTTTGCCGACCGCTTCCGTGCGAGGGTGAAGATCAGTTATGCCGAAGGGATGACGGTTTCTGCGACAAAAGGTCAAACTTTGCTTGAGATCAGCCGCGCGAACCGGATTCCCCATGCCTCGGTCTGTGGCGGCCGGGCGCGTTGCTCAACCTGCCGTGTGCGCGTGACAAAAGGGCTCGAAGATCAACCGGCGGCCAGTGAAGCGGAAGAAAGGGTTCTGCGCCGGGTGGGCGCCCCTGCCAATGTGCGATTGGCCTGCCAGTTGCGCCCCAGCGCCGATCTGTCGATCGCACAACTGTTGCCGGGCAATTTCGGCTCGGAGGTAGAGATGCAGGCGGACAAGTATCATTGGGGTGTTGAAAGCCATGTCACCCTGCTGTTCTGCGATCTGCGCGGCTTTACGCAGATGTCGGAAAGGCTTTTGTCCTATGATGTAGTGTTTTTGCTGAATCAGTTTCTGGGGCGGATGGCTGCAGCAATTGAAGATACTGGAGGTCATGTGGACAAATTCATGGGCGACGGGATCATGGCGATCTTTGGCATGGACACTACACCTGAAGAAGGCGCCCGGCAGGCAATTGCAGCAGCCCGTGCCATGGGCGGCGATCTGGAAAGTCTGAACCAAAGTCTGCGCGAAGATATTCCGCGCCCGTTGGCAATGGGGATTGGCATTCACACCGGCACCGCAATTTTAGGGCGGGTTGGCGCGCGCAGCAAGACTGGCCAAATTGCGCCGCTTACTGCTTTGGGCGAAACGGTCAATCTCGCCAGCCGGTTAGAATCCAAGACCAAAGAATTGAGTGTGCAAGCCATCGTGTCAGCGCAAACCATGGCTTTGTCGGGTTTGTTGCCAGATCCGTCAAATCCAGTCGTGCAAATCCACGTGAACGGTCATTCGGCACTAATTGAAGTCTATGCGATCCAGCGCGCACTTGACCTGCCCAGCTGAGAGCCGCTCTGGTCGGGTAGGTGAGCCTTCTGTCGCAAGCTTTGAGCCTTGGGCCAAGTGGGGCTGGGTGGGCGGTCCACCGATGACACCGTTACGGCCTTCTAAAGGTTCGCAATCGAAAACTGGCGTGAGCTCAAAAACATAGACCGCAACAACGCGACGTGACCAAGCGGCGGTTGTCACCGGATGTTTTCCTTTGCTCCGTAGTATCCAACATACCAGTCAGCAAAAGCGGCTATCCCGTCCCGAAGGTGCGTTTGCGGGGTGAAGCCCGTCAGGTCTTTGAGCAGTGTTGTATCCGCCTGTGTCGCCTCTACGTCACCGGGCTGGATCTTCTCGTATTTGATATCGGCTTTCTTCCCCAGCTTTTCTTCCAGTGCATCCACAAATTCCAGCAGACTGACCCGTCTTGAATTACCGATATTGACCACCCTGAACGGGGGGACAACCCGCCCCACTTGGTCAACTATTTCTTTCGATTCTGGCGGCTTGGTGATCAGCAGTGAAATGGATTGGACTACGTCATCAATATAGGTGAAATCCCGGTACATCTTTCCGTGATTGAAGAGAGTAATTGGTTCATCAGCGAGTATTGCCTTTGTAAATTTAAACAACGCCATATCCGGTCTTCCCCAAGGACCGTAGGCGGTAAAAAATCTAAGCATTGTCGTCGGCAATCCATGAATATTTGCATATGAATGGCCCATACACTCATTAGCTTTCTTGGTTGCAGCGTACATTGATAAAGATGTGTCCGATGGTGTCGTTTCGGATAAAAGGGTATCTTGACTGGTGCCATAGACAGACGATGATGACGCCATGAGAAGGTGCTGAACATTCAGACGCTTGGATGCTTCCATGACATTGAATGTGCCTATTATATTCGACACCAGATAGGCTCTGGGTTCGGCAATACTGTGACGAACCCCGGCCTGCGCGGCCAAGTGAATGACGACCTCGGGCCGACTTGAATCGAAAGCCCGATCCAGAGATTCAATATCACCCAGCATTGATTGATCGAATGAAAAGTTCGAATACTTTTCAAGTTGTGCCAATCGAGCCTTCTTGAGCTCGACATCGTAATAGTCGGTGAGACCATCCAAACCGAATACTTCGTGTTTGGCTTCAAGAAGATAGCGACACATATGGAAACCGATGAATCCAGCAGCCCCGGTTACAAGGATTTTTGTCATTGTTGCTTCACATCAGTTTCCTGCGTTGTCTGATTATTGCCGAGCGCGATATGGACAACGGAAAGTGTCACATTTTGGCCAGTCCGTTTGCCATCTGCAATCACCAACATTCGTTGAGAGATGGCATACGAGGGGGGCAAAGCCAACAGAGATCTGATCGACCGGATACCGACCCTATACCGATTTTGCCACAAAGCTATTTCGAACCTGCGGCTTGCCCGTTTGTGAGTGTCACTCCGGTGGGGGCCCTCAGATGCGGCCTGCCGAGTTCGACCAAGACCCTGACCAGCATTGCCAAGTTGTAGTGCCTAGGCAGCGATGTTCGATGCCAGCCAAGTCACGGCTTCATCTTGAGGGTATAGTCTGTCCACAGCTCGAATGCGTCTGATCTGGCGTGGCGATAGGATGTGGCTGAGAGGCGATAACGGCGGGGGCTGAAGAGTGAGTTGATCTGGTCATGGGCTGCGAGGAAACGCTTTGCCTGTCTTTGTGACTTGAAACGGCCCATGATTTTCTCTCGTCGCCGCGTTGGCCTGTGGCTACCTTCGATCCGGTTGTTCAAGCCCTTGTGCGTGCGTTGCCGGGGTTGCTGAAACGTGGTTTCAATTGCTGTTCGAAACCTGATTGACCCGTACTTGCATGCTAACGGCCGAGGGAACTGATCATCTGAAAGCTTTGGCGGGACGTTTGAAGTTTGCGGCCGCCAGCAGAAAGTCGATGGCGGCAGTTTGGCAGGCCGCTACCTCCGGCGCTATTTCCGGCTACCGGTAAATAGATCCGTCTTCGCCAAATCCTGAACGGGACGGTGGATGTCTCGCGTATGCTATCCCCGATTAGCTGACAGGACGTGTTTTGTCGGATGCGTTACACAGCCGCTCGCCACATCCGGTATCGTCCCTGCCCGGTCACCTCGCGGATCAGTCCCCGCGCTTCCATCCAGGCGAGGTTGCGCTGGACGGCGGCGCGGCTGGCGCCGGTCAGGGCCTGTGCCATCGGGGCGGAGACAAGGGGCCATTCAGTCAGCACAGCGCGCAAGGCTAGTGGGGTCTTGCCCGACAGTGGGGTCATCTCTTTTGCTGCCCGCACCGACCATGCCTCAATATCGTCGAGATGCCGCATCGCGGTCAGGGTGGCGGTCTCCATCCCGTCGAGCCATCGGACCAAGCGATCGGCCTGAGAGCCGCTAGCGCGCAGCCCCCCTACCCCGCCCGTCGCCAGTGGGGCAAACACTGCCCCCTTCCCTTCGCTGCCCGCAATGCGCGCCGCCGTGACCGCAGCCTCCATCCGGTCGCCTTGCTGCCCGAGACCCGCGAGGCTCCAGAGTTGAAACCCCATGCAGGCGCGTGTGATCGGATGAAGATCAGCGGCTTGTACCATCAAGTCTAGCCAACCAGCCGCACGTTCCGCGAAGGGCTCGGCCTCACTGCTAAGGTTCTCGGGATCACGGCGGTCGAGGAACACTGACAGATCCACCTCCGGTCCGGGACCGCCTGTAAGACGCCGCACTGCCCATCCAACACGCTCCAACGCCGCGGTGTCGTCCTGCACGCTGGACAGGCGCATGGACATCCAGAGCGCGAGCCGGTCCGGGCTAATCCGGTCGCCCATAAACCAGCTCAGGTCTGCCACCTCGATCAGCGCAGCCGGTGCCGCCAGCCTTCAGGGCCGCGCTTCAGCCGGTCATCCAGCGCCCCGATCCGGCCAGCCACACGGGCGAGATGGGCGGCATTGCCTGCCTCTGCCTTCCGCCAATCGTCGAGGATTGCGGTTTCACGCGGCTCTGCCCTTGGCCCGGGCGGCAGATAATCCGGCTCCTCTTCCATTGGACCGGGCAGGAACCAAAGATCTTCCTCAAACGTCTCTTCAAGTCCCCCCGGATCCGATAGAGGATCATCAAAACTATCATACTGAAGAGATACTTGAGGCTTCATATGTGCAAAATACGGAATTTTTGCACTTCATCCAAGTGTTTTGTCATCGTGCGCCTATGCTCATTATGTAGCATGCGCGCGCGAAGGTCTGCGAGAGCTCTCTGATCGCGCTCAGCCTATGGAAACCAAGAGCTTTCCGTTGAGGCGGGCCACAGAAAGCGCCATTGCATCCTTTTTCAAACGGTCGTTTAGTGGCGTTATATGAAACTGCAAAAGGCCTGTTTTGATGCCATTGATAGGTTACGCGCGTGTTTCAACCGAGGATCAGACCCCCCTGCCCCAGTCGCAGGCCCTGAAATCCGCGGGGTGCGCCGAGATCCATGAAGAACAAGCCTCGGGCGGAAATCGTGCGCGGCCGGTCCTTGCGCGCGTGCTGGAGCGCGTGGCCAAGGGCGACACGCTCGTTGTTGTGCGGATCGACCGTCTGGCGCGTTCACTATCGCATCTGCTGGAAGTGATTGAGCGGCTCGAGGCCAAGGGAGCGTTCTTCCGTTCCATACAAGACCCGATCGACACGGCTTCGCCGCAGGGCAAGTTCACGCTGCAGGTCTTGGGTGCTGCGGCCGAATTTGAGCGCGCCCTGATCCGGGAACGGACGAAAGCTGGCTTGGCCAGCGCGCGCACTAAGGGGAGGATTGGCGGCAATCCAGGCCTGCGCGCGCGAGACCCTGCCGCACAGCGCAAGGTGCGGCTGGCGCGGCAGGACGGATATATGGAACGACTAAACGAGACCGCGCAAGACTGGGTGCCGCATGTGCGCCGGCTGCGACCGGATATGGCTTGGGAGGATGTGCTGCGCATTATCAACGGGCCGTTGCCCGAGGCGCAGCGCTGGACGCAAAGCCGCCTATTGCGCGCCGTGAACGCCTATGTCCGCAACAGCTTCCTTGCAGAAACCGTGCTCGGGCGTGCCGGACGCCGCGAAACGGACGACCGCCTGCCCGCAATTGTCGCCGCCATCAAGGGGGCAGATCCCGACATCACGCTTCAGGCCATCTGCGAGCGGTTGGAGGCGATGCGCGAGAGCACACCGCGCGGAAGGTCCAAGTGGCAGCCGTCATCGGTCAAGATGCTGTTGGAACGCGCGGGAAGGCTGGGACTGCTATAGTCAAAAGTTAGTAAGCCCCCCTCGACACTTGAATACGTTCTCAAGTCCACGGAATCGCTTATAGTCTATTTGTAATATTGCGGGTTTTCGAGCCGCGAGCTGGTGTTAAGTCCACATATCGCCAGATTTCTAGAGTCACGGCAATCGGCATAGATACAAGGCATTACAACAAGATATCAATAGCTTAGTCCGATATATCCCTTGCGCAGGCCGTTGGTCCTGTGGATAACTTTTCCACTACATCTAGATTCTTCTTGCTGGAATTGCGCGTTCGTGGCATTTCCATTCTGACGACAAACCGCGTCAGGTGGGTATTTGACCGTCAGAATGCGAAAGAGCCTTCGAAAAGGCCACGAGAGGCAGCAGGACATGGATGATCGTAACGCTGGAATTATGCAAGGGATCGGCTCAGCTGACATCGGAGCCTTTGCCGATAACTTGGCCGAGTCGCTCGACAGACAGATGAAAATTGCGTTTGAGCCCGAAGAGCGCAAATCTCTTCGGCGCTTCAGTTCGACTGAAGTTGCAAGCGTGCTGAGGGTCAGCACATCAAACCTGCGCAATCGACACAAAGACGGGAGCTTCCCCGAGGTTCACACCGATAGTCGTGGACATAGATTTTATAGCGCCGAAGAAGTAGATGTCCTGCGCGACATCCTCGGTCGGACGGGCAAGAACGCGGACGCCTATCGCCCCGGGCGTCGAGACAATGATCGTCTCCAGGTGATTTCGGTTGTCAATTTCAAGGGTGGGTCCTCCAAGACGACGGCGACGATTCACCTCGCGCAGCGCTTTGCTTTGCGCGGGTATCGTGTGCTCGTGCTTGATCTTGATCCACAGGCCAGTCTAACCACTTTCTTCGGCTTCCGGCCTGAGCTGGAATTCGTCGATGGTGGCACCATTTACGACGCTTTGCGGTATGACGATCAGGTTCCGCTCTCAGAGGTCATCCAGAAAACCTATTTTCACAAGCTCGACATGGTCCCCGCCGGACTGATGCTTTCAGAGTACGAAACCGAGACAGCAAACGCGCTTGCACGCAGGGCCCAGCCTATTTTCGCCGAACGGCTGGCTTTGGCATTAGAAGAAGTCGATGCTGACTATGACATCGTACTGATCGACTGCCCCCCACAATTGGGCTTTTTGACGTTGACGGCACTCTCTGCATCGACCGGTCTTCTGGTCACCGTTGTGCCAGGCATGCTCGACATTGCTTCAATGAGCCAATTCCTCAAATTGGCCTCCGAGACAATAAAAGCCGTCGAAGAAGCCATCGGCAGGCGCGTCACCTGGGACTTCGTCAAGTTCCTTGTCACACGCTATGAACCCTCCGACGGCCCCCAGACACAGATGGCCGGATACCTGCGGTCAATTCTGGCGGGGCAGGTCATGACGGAGCCCATGCTGAAATCCACCGCAATCTCTGACGCCGGCATGACGCAACAGACAGTTTACGAAGTCGATCCTAACCAGCTCATCCGCAAGACGCTTGACCGAGCACTTACGAGCATAAATAGCGTCGCAGACGAGCTAGAGCAGACGATTCAAATGGCATGGGGGCGTCGCTGATGGCCCGCAACATCTTCAATCAACCTCCGAAAGAGAACACCGAAGCCACATCTGTGCCCCCTGCCCCGGCCAAGTCTTCCAAACTTCCCGGATCCGTTGGCGGTCTACGTGACTCCTTGCGCGAGATCACAGCCAATTCGATCCGCGACATTGATCCTGACCAGATTGACATGGATGGCCTGCGTGACCGCCTCGTATTGGAAGACAACAGTGTCGATGAGCTTGCGGAGAGCATCCGTAAACACGGCCAGCAAGTGCCAATCATGGTCCGCCCTTCGGACAAGCCAGAGCGGTATCGTGTCGTCTATGGTCGCCGCCGCCTCGCGGCTATCCGAAAAATTGGCGGAACAGTCAAAGCGATTGTGAGAACTCTGGACGACGATGCTTCGCTGATCGCGCAAGGCCAAGAGAACAACCTGCGCCTCGACCCCTCTTTCATCGAAAAAGCGCTGTTTATCAAGGAAATGCAGGAAGCAGGGTACAAGCCGGGAGTTATTCAGGATGCTTTGGGTCTTACACGGCAAGGCGTCTCAAATCATCGCGTGGTGATCGAGCAAATGCCCGACGAACTCATCCGCCTCATTGGGCCAGCACATGGCATCGGTCGACGGCAATGGGGGGATTTAGCAGCTCTTTCTGAGAAGATGCCCTTGGTGGACATCGCAAGAGAGACGCTCTCCTTGGTGAAAAATGATACGCCAAGCCCTGAGAAATTTCAGGCGGTCTTCAATGCGGCCTCCAGCAAGGCGCGTGGAGCCCCCAAGCAGAAGGCCACCATTCAGTCCAGTGTGATCAAAGATGGAGATGGGAGTCCGCTCGCAATGCTTGCAGTTGATGATCGATCCGTCGTCATAAAGGTCACGCGAAAGGACAATCCGGAATTCGGCCAGTGGGTCGAAGAGCACGCCGAGGCAATGCTTCGCCAGCTCTTCGACCAATGGTGGAATAAGAGAGGCCCAGGGTCCTAACCCCGGCTACAACGAGAAACACGAGCAGAGGAGAGAAACGAAGACCAAAAATAAAAGAGCCCCCCAAAGTTTCCCCTGGAGAGCCCTCATCGTCAGCTTTGCACCTATGATGTAGCAACCTCCAACAAAGCGGTCAAGAGTCACCGATTCGGTGGACTTCTTTTTATTGCCTTTTCACGCATACATTTGCGGGAAGAGACGGGAAAGTTATGGGCAAGACGGTCCTCGTTCATAAAACCATGACATTCACAAAACTGTCCCTCAAACGAAAAAGTACGTGCCCAGTTCGCGATGAAGCAACGTCGACAACAGAGACTGACGTCTGGGTCATCTTCAGGGCCCTCAGAGACTCTCATACCCAGTTTGGTCTGCGACCAGGTCACATGCAAACGCTCCAAGCTTTGCTCAGCTTTCTAAAACCAGATCACGGTGAAACTGTGTTTGCCTCCAACTATGAGATCTGTCGCCGTGTCGGGGGTATCGATGAACGGACTCTCCGCAGACACATTGATCGTTTTCTCGAGTTGGGTTTCATGACACGCAATGACAGTCCAAACCGCAAACGATATCGTGTTCGGTCATCAGACGGCCAATGCATCAGCTACGGGTTTTCTTTGTCACCATTGATCGAGCGCGCGAGCGAACTGTTGGCCGTTGCCCAAGAGGTAGAGAACAGACGCCGCGACTGCATTTTCATCCGCAAACAAATCCTCACACGACTTGCCCAACTTGAGGAGTTCCATCCCGAAAACCCTTTTATTTCAGAAGTCAGAAAAACTCTGAGAAGGAAGCTGTCGGTCGTGGAATATCGTGCCCTGCTCGCTAGTACAGAGAGCGAATATGATACCACGTCCACCGCGGTGGACACCCCAAAAGCAACCTATTTGCCCGCCAACGACGGACAAAATGACCGTCATCTATCAAAGTCAGAAAAAGAAGATAAAGACTTAAGAGGAAAACAAACCGCCAAGGAACCGGACGTACTGGCTCTAACTACAGTTTGTAGTGAAGCTACTGCTTTCGCTACGAACATGCTCAGAACCTGGGCAGACGTTGAACACCACGCACGAACTTTAGCTCCAATGATGGGAATTCACGCCTCAACATTCGAAAAAGCGAAAACCAACATAGGTCCGCAAAAAGCTTCCTGCGCTATCTTCATAATGCTTCAAATGGGTAGCCGCATTCGAAACTTTGGCGCGTATTTCCATAGCATCACGCTTGGCAGACGCGTCCATCAGTTCGATCCATCTGTTTTACTTAAAAAGCTAGCAAGCAAAGAGGGCGCTCCTGCATGATGTCCACCGCGGTGGACGTTCAACAATCACAAAGAGAAAAAGTAGCCTCCGGCGCCAACCATAGACTGTTGCATGAATATAACAGCACCGCGACCGACAAGTTTGAAGTCTTGGGCGAGCACGCTTTGCTTGCAGAGAACGTGCAATTCTTGCTTCTGAATTCGCTCTGCCGGTTCCGCGATTTCGCGGCTCTGCCCGAAAAGACTCAGAGAACCGCCGAAACTGCTGCAGCCATCGTGCTTAAGCAGCATCCCAAACTTGCCTCCGTCGCCCCTACCCTGCTTGAGGTCTATGCTAAGGATGCCATGGAACTGGACCGGCTCATACCATTTACCGCGAAACACGATCACGCGCCTCATGTTCAGCTCTGGGATTTCATCAGTTCATTTTGGAGCAAAGAGCTATTCCATATCTACCACATGCTTCCTGAGGCCCCGGTCAGGAATTCCAAGCGACGCGCAGTCTTTCAGCGTCGATCCATCTGGAGCAGCCGGTGCCATAATGCTGCGATGGAAAAGATCGATTTCTGGGCGTTGGTCCTTGATCAGCCAGAAATCAGTCGGGCAGGGCTTTTCGTCACACTCGATCGCTATGGCGCGCTCTCAGTCTGTTGTGGTCATATGCGTCTAGAGATTGAACATGGCCAAGAGATGGCCGTCTAAAACGATGTCGATCTCGTGGCACTGGCCAGTGAGGATCGTGCGGAAGGGGAAGGGTGCTGACTTTGCTGCCTGGGTCCGGCTGAGACCGAGAGGCCCGCTAAAAGGTGGGCTCTGATCCATCACATCCCGTTGCGCGAAGTTGTCGAGCATCGAAGACCCCATTCACAATTAAGCAGGTCTTCAACCGATAGACTGGCTGGGAGACGGCCGATTGAATACGCCACCGGGACAACAGGCTCCAGTCGTATTGGCGCCGTCCCTGCCGGTGAGATCGACGCTGATCACGTTCGGGTGCTCATTGAGATCGACCTGCGGCTTGAGGCTCAGGGCTACCTCGGCAGGTTCATGAGGAGGCATAGACGCGCCTGATGTGTCTATCGGCTGCTGTTTGCAAACGATTTGGCGTGTTCTTGGAAGTCGATCATATGTATCCGGGCTGCTGATCAACAGGTTCGTCGTGGCCTTGTTTGGCTTAAGCTCCCGCCGGGATCTCATGAGGGAGGAGCCACGCCTATGATGACCTTATGGGCGGGCAGGGCGTGGAGGCGTGATATTTGTAGTGTTACTGCTTCAACTTTCCCAAGGAAGCTGTTTGCAGGTTGAAACCAGATGATCCACGAATAACCGCTGCCGGGTGGATTGGAAACGGTTTGGTTGGAACACCGCGTAGATGTCGCGTTTGGGCGATGTCACGAAATGCGACAACACGGGCTGCAATCTTTTCTTCTTGATATGATCTGCGACGTAGAAGACCGGAAGAATAGCAATGCCGACGCCCTGCAAAGCGGCGCTACACAGGATCTCGCCAGAGTCTGCCTTGAAGTTTCCGCGCAGGCTGACCTGACCGATCTGGCCTGCTGCATCTTGATAGCGCCATTCGTGCGGGCCGCTGTTTCCGGTGAACGCCAGCACATTATGATCTGTAAGATCTTCCGGGGTGTGCGGGTTGCCATGTGATCCAAGATAATCGGCGCTTGCACATACCACGAAGGGGCAAGATGCCATGCGCCGGGCAATCAGGGACGTATCTTTGAGCGACCCGATACGCACTGCAAGGTCAAACCCCTCGTTGACGATATCGACGAAACGCTCATCGAGGCTCACGTCCAGGTCTACCTCCGGATATTGTGCCGCAAATGATGCGATAGCCTCACCAAAATACTTAATTCCGAGGCTTTGCGGGAAGCTGACCTTCAACGGCCCTCTGGGGCGCGACTTCAGTTCGTAGATCTGCTCCTGTGCCTCCTGCAAATCCTCCAGCGCCCGCGCTGCTCGTTCATAATACAGCGCGCCCTCTTCGGTGACAGATACATTCCGCGTCGTGCGGTTGAGGAGTTTGACCTGCAAATCCTGCTCAAGATTCTGGACCTGTTTGGACACTGCTGAACTTGTAATCCCCAAAGCGCGGGCGGCACCCGCAAAGCTTTCGGCCTTAACAACGGCAATGAATATGCCAACACGGGAGATTTGATCCATCGAAATTATCAACCAAATGGAATGAGTGATCTTCTAGATATAGATATTATCAATTCTGACTCCACATGCAATCTATGCTTCAGAACAACAAACAAACACCTGGAGAACAAACATGACACAGCAAACCAATCCGAATTACGGCGCATTTATCACCCGCGTCTCCCTTGGCGGTATCCTCCTGGCCCATGGCCTTCTGAAAGTGCTCGTCTTCACTGTCCCGGGCACTGTGGGATATTTTGCCAGCCTCGGGCTACCGGCAACGACCGCATATTTGACCATCTTTGCGGAAATTGCCGGCGGCACCGCAATCCTTCTGGGCCTCTACACGCGCCTGGTCTCGCTTCTTTCAATCCCGGTGCTGCTGGGTGCGCTTTGGGTGCATGCCGGTAATAATTGGGTGTTCAGCGCGGAAGGTGGCGGTTGGGAATTCCCGTTGTTGCTGGTGCTTCTTGCCGTCGCGGTCGCCTTTCAGGGAAATGGCCCTTTTGCCTTGCGCAAACTGCCGGTGATCGACGGCTATATTCCGCAAAACTTAAAGGTTTAATGTAGACCCTTCGCCTCAAACAGAACGTCGGATTTATGCCGAAACTTCTCATGTTCGCCGGCAGCGCTCGCGTGGCGTCCGCAAACAAGATACTCACAGCTTTGGCTGCGGGTATTGCCCGCAAAGCGGGCGTCGAGGCCACGCTGATCGATTCAAGGATTTTGAAATTCCAATCTACAACGGCGATATCGAAGCGGAGACCAGCCTGCCAGAAAAAGCAAAGCGGCTGAAACAACTCGTCGTTGAGCTTGACGGGCTGTTCATCGCTTCGCCTGAGTACAACCGATCCATCTCGCTCTTGCTGAAAAATCCGCTGGATTGGATTTCGCGGCTGCACACCGAGAATGAGCCGTCTCTTTTGGCTTATCGTGGCAAGGTAGTGGCCCTTGGATCTGTCCCGTCTGGTGCTTTAGGAGGCTTGCGAGGTCTTGTTCCGCTGCGCATGATGTTGGGAAACATCGGTGTGACGGTGTGACGGTGTGACGGTGTGCCAGATCAGGTCGCCGTACCGCTTGGGCTTAGCGCATTTGACGACACTGGTGCGCTCATTAACGATCAGCAGTCTCAGATGCTGAAGATCACGATCGACCAATTGATTTTGACAGCGCACGCCATGGCTGGCGCGGCGCACAAGGAAGAAAGGAATGCAGCATGAGCTGGAACCCGACACTTGAACCAATCTGCCCCGGTGTGGATGACGTAGATGCAATCGAGACACTGATCGTGCCACGGGCACGCGACATTGGTGATTTCGAAGTGCGCCGCGCCCTCCCATCAGCCAAACGCCAAATGGTCGGACCATTTGTGTTCTTCGACCAGATGGGTCCGGCTGAATTTATCACGGAGCAAGGCATCGACGTCCGCCCGCATCCCCATATCGGCCTGGCGACAGTGACCTATCTCTACAAAGGTGAATTCCAACACCAGGACTCTCTTGGCACCAACCAGATGATTTACCCCGGTGAGGTAAACTGGATGATCGCCGGGAACGGCGTCACCCATTCGGAACGCACAAGTTCGCAGACTCGCAAAGGGCCAAGCAGCCTCTTTGGTATACAGACATGGGTGGCCTTGCCCGAGGAAGCCGAAGACATGGACGCTGATTTCGAGCACCACAAGGAAGCCGCGCTGCCGTTCTTGGAAGGGGAAGGCAAACAGGTGCGGCTCATTCTTGGCAATGCGTGGGGTGAACGCGCGCCGACCAAGACATTTTCGGAGATGTTCTATGCCGACGCTATCCTCGAAGCCGGTGCAATGCTGCCCATGCCTGACAACCATGAAGATCGCGGGATCTACGTCACCGACGGTTCTATCGAAGTCGCGGGCGACGTCTTTCAGTCTGGTCAGATGATGGTTTTCCGTCCAGGTGACGCGATTACCGTGAAAGCTGGCCCGACTGGTGCAAGACTGATGCTGCTCGGCGGTGAGACATTAAACGGCCCACGCCACATCTGGTGGAATTTCGTCGCCTCGTCAAAAGAGAAGATCGAAGCTGCCAAGGTAGCTTGGGCCGCAGGTGACTGGGAACATGGTCGTTTCCAATTGCCGCCAACTGACAGGGACGAATTCATCCCTTTGCCGGGTTGAACCAACATTTCCACGAGCCAAAGCAGGCTCATCACAAGATACCGTGCTGAAAGTGCCATGAACAAAGGAGTGACCAAATGACGATCCATCAAAACATCATCCAACAAGGTGATCTTAGCTTTACCGTTCGTCCCGCCGGTGAACGGGGGCAGGCAAACTTTGGTTGGCTTAAATCATCACATAGTTTCAGCTTTGGAAACTACTATGATCCCAAGCACATGGGGTTCGGAAATCTGCGCGTCATCAATGATGACCTGGTCGCAGGTGGCAAGGGGTTTGGCGAGCATTCACACCAAAACGCCGAGATCTTCTCCTATGTGTTGGGCGGGGCGCTGGAACACAAGGACTCACTGGGCAACGGCTCGGTCGTCAGCGCCGGCGGTGTACAATACATGAGCGCAGGATCTGGCGTAGCCCATTCCGAGTTCAATCCATCTGCGACCGAAGAAATGCGATTCTTGCAAGTCTGGTTGCTGCCCGAGAGGCAGAATACCGCCCCCGCATATGACACGATAGATCTGTCAAACGAGGATAAGAGCGGCAAGCTCAAGCTGTTTCTGTCCCAAGACGGACGTGACGGTTCCATGACGACCCAAGCAGACGCAAGTGTCTACGCCGCAACATTGGGCGGTGACCAGTCAATCAACATTGATTTGGATGCTGGACGCAAAGGTTGGGTGCAGGTTGCTGATGGATCCCTCGCCGTGAATGGTATCGCATTGTCCAAGGGCGACGGTCTTGCCATTGAGGGCAGAGGCCCGCTGACTTTTGACCAAGGGAACGCCGCTGAGGTCTTGTTCTTCGACCTTGCCCAATAGACCCGACGACTAGGTCTGGCGGTACGAATGTGTCGCCAGACCAATCACTTCCAGAAATAGTTCGCGGGCACATACTTTGCCTTCGAGCCACAGGATTTGGAGTTGAAGTTGACGACCAGTCTTAAGTTGGTCGACATAGGAAGCAGACACGCGCTGAGTAGCGGCATTGCTGCAGTTTGGCCCAAACCTGCCTTGTACTGCGTCTGCAAGTAATATCTGCGTCGAGACGAGTGACAGCACCTCGGACAACACGGACTCGGATGCCGTTTCTATCAGTGCGCAATTATGCCGGAAGTCCAAGACGTGATCAGATCAGTTCGAAACGCGTAATTCCCGCCGTGGCGAGTTCATCGTCGAGATCGTGATCGGTCAGGAAGTCGATTACTTTTGCCGCGGCTGTTGGTGATGCTGCGCTCCGAAATACCGACATGTCGATATGTGTCCCAAGGTGTTCCGGGAACACGGCTGCGGGAACGACTCCGGGCGTGGCAATCACTGTTGTGAGAGGGGCAATTGCAAGCTCGTATTCGCCATTCGCAACCGATACCGCTGGCACGCCCCCAGCCATCGCATGACTTTGTGGCAAGACGGAGTCAGTCAGACCCATGCGTTTCAATGCATCCAGATAGGTGCGTCCGCTTGTCCCGGCACCTGTATAGGTTATGCTTTTTGCGCTGCGGAGAAGCGCTTCGATACCATTTGAGTCCTCTATCTTTTTGCTATGCGCCCCGCCCTTGCGCGCAATCGCAAGTGAGACCCGCCCGAATGCACGGTGGCTGCCGCCGTCTGCAAATCCATCATTGATCAAGGCCTTCGTGTACGGTGGATTGGTCAAGCCGATGTCATAAGCCTCACCGGCTCTGATCCTTTCCGGTATCAGTGGGTTAAGCTCAAACTCCTGTATGAGAAGCACGCCTGTATCGGCTTCTATGCGTGGCTTGAGGCGTTTCATGACTGCCCGGATCGCCGCGGGAACGAACATGTGCAATGTAGTCGGCATGATGAAGCTCTTCCCTGGACCACGCGCTCGCTGTCGCCTTGCCATAAAACGTAATCGGTTTGTGTCCGGCAAGCCCATATTGGTTTGCAAGCGTGGCGAATGATGGCTCTCCGCCAATTGGCGCCTATGAGTTCGGCCAGAGAATAGCCCAGATATCGGGCGAAGGCTTTCACCATGGTGCGGTCCGTGTCCTGAATGCTCCGGTATCTAATCCCGTCGCGGCAGGCGAGGGTAGGGGGCCGAGGACCGATGATCGCCCCATTCGCTGCAAATGAGGTGCTGGACTGAGGGTTAAGGTATCCCGATGTGAGGCTTACAGGGTCTGGCAACTCTCTGGCTCTTGAGCCATCCTTTTTGCTTACAATCCCCTAATCTTGTCCGGCCTCATGCGCGCAACCCCGAACCCCGCAGCACTTATGGTGGCACCCAAATTGCCAACTTCAGCCTCGCCACCTCACGCCCCCCGCCGGAGGATCGCGAGTTGCGTGACGACACCCGGTTCTGAGGAACCGGGCTTCCCCTCGGGCCCGGCGGGGCAAGCCGCCAGTATCGCTGCGCCGCCGCAAGGCAGCTTCGAGCCAATTCTGACTCATACTGAGCGTTGCGCCTGTGACAGCTTGAAGGGAGATCCGGTCGGCATGATCTTCGGTTTATCTATCCGGCTCTGACCAATCGGCATCGGTGGCATGGCGCCGTTGGAGGCGAAGGGCCAAGCCAAGCGCAACACCAACTCCGATAGCGACCGTCAGGTCGGCAAGTACCGTGAGGACAGCCGTCAGCGCGAGAAGGAAAACGTCAGATTTCCGCTCCCTGAGATACCCGCGAAACTTGTGTGGCTCGCTCATGTTCCAAGCGGTCAGCATCAAAAGCCCTGCCAAGGCTGGCATTGCCATGTATCCAACGAGTTGTGAGGCGAGGGACATGATCAGCAAGATCGTCAAAGCATGGATCAGTCCAGCTACGGGAGTTTTACCACCGGCGCGAATATTGGTCGCCGTCCGGGCAATGGCTCCGGTTGCAGGCAGGCCGCCGAAAAGTGCCGATCCGATGTTCGCCGCACCCTGTGCCAACAACTCGGCATTGGGGCGGTGATGCCCCGCGATCATGCGGTCGGCCACCATGGCGGACAACAGGGATTCGACACCGGCGAGAAAGGCAATGACAAGTGCGGATTGCAGCAACTCGACGACCCTGTCAAAGCTGATCTCGGGGATCTCGGGCCAAGGCAACGTGTTGGGCAGGTCTCCGAACCGCGACCCGATTGTCTCAACTGGAAGCCCCAGAAGTGCCACGAGCGCGGAAGTGCACGCGACAGCAACAATCAGACCCGGCAGTTTTGGCGCGGCCCTACGAAAAAGCACGATCAAAACCATAGTGCTCAGGCCAATCAAGGCGGACGCCCCTGAAAAGCTCGGGCGCGCGGCCCAAAGTACCTCGATTTTTGCCAAAAATTCGGCGGGCACTTCTGCAGCGGTCAACCCCAGAAGATCCTTGAGTTGGCTTGTCGCGATGATGAAGGCGATGCCGATGGTAAAACCGTTGATGACCGGCTCGGGAATGAGCCGGATGAGATTTCCCGCGCGGAAGTATCCGGCCACCAACAGGATCAAACCCGCCATGAAGGTCGCCAATACCAATCCGTCGTAGCCATGCTCTGCGATCACACTGAAGACGACAACGATGAACGCGCCTGTTGGCCCGCCAACCTGAACCCTGCTGCCCCCCAGCAAAGAAATCAGGAATCCTGCGACAATCGCGGTCACGAGGCCTTTGGCGGGGTCAGCACCAGACGCAATGGCGATGGCGAGGCTCAGCGGCAGCGCCACCATGGCCACGGTCACGCCCGCGATGACATCCTGCACCAGCAGACTTCGCGTGTATTCGGGTAGGGTTGTGAGTATTTTTGGTTTCATCCGCCAAGCAGTAGGGCTGAGTCGACCGGTTGTCACTTACATGGGGACATTGCCTCAGTGGAGAACAAGGTCAACAAAGTCCGCATTGCCGTCACTCATGCCTCTTCTGAAGAATGAGAGGTGTGCCCGTTTCCCGTTGACGGGTTGATGGTTGGGAGAGTGGCTTCCTGCGCCCGTCGCGCAGGGATGCCGATGGGTGCTGTGGACGTTCTGGATCCAGCTCCGCCGGTGCGGGCTAGTTGCTGGGAGGTTGAAACTAAGCCAGGATTAGCGGAACAGGCGGGCGTCGTTCGAATGGTTCATCCGGCCCAATGAAGAGCTGTATCTTTCGCGCGACGATCTTTGGGCCCGGTCTAGTGAAGCCGCAGCCGCTTCGTGTTGCGTCTCGTGGATGAAATTCGACCTCATCGGCCTTTGGGGCTCCGAGTGCGTCGTGACCTGTTTCCTGCCGCGCCTCGTCCGCCTGATGGGCGGTGGTGCCGACTTCGAAAGCTGTTTTCAACCATGCGAAGGGCGCAGCGGCCCGAATTCGGGACTATGCTCGGACGGACATGAAGTGCTGACCGAATGCAGACTGTCTAGCGGCGGAACTTCGACCAGCTCGCCGCTGAGACGAGGCAACGCAGCCGCTGTTACCACGAAAACACCATGACCGTGGGACAGCCCGACTTGGAAGCCGCGCCCCGAGGATGCAGAGGAGATCGTGACCGAGGCACTTCGTGATCCGGCCCGCTGGCTGTACCGCCAGCTTCAGGCCGAGTATGACCACTTCACCTCGGACGCTGCCATCGAGGAGGGGATTATCGTCAAGGAGTATCCCTTTATCAAAGGGGGAGGGCGGTTCGGGTGAGCTGCCACACTACCTTGCCGCCCGGAGTCGACGGCTACCTTGCCAGTGAACGCACGAGTGCCACCAAGGGCTCGAAGTCGTGCTGATCGGCGGCTCTCAGTGCGGCGATGTAGGCTGATCGGTGCGCACTTTCGGCGTTCAGTGTTCCACCCCCGGACCAGTCGAGAAAGATATCTGTGTCTATCTTCGCCAAGTAGGCGTCCGCCATGATCCGCGCCCAACGTCCATTGCCGTTTGCAAAGGGATGGATCCAGACAAGGCGGTGGTGAAGGCGCGCCGTAGCTTCCAGCGGATCGAAGCTCTTATGGTCACGCCAGTACCGCGCATCATCGAGACAAGTGCGTAAATCGGTAGAGATGTGCCAGACTGGTACCCCGATGTTCTTGTCAGTCAGACGGAAAACGCCGGCCCAGTCCCAGACTTCTCCGAAAAGACGCTTGTGGATTTCGCGCACTGTTGCATCTGTCAGGACGTCAAACGATTTTGGGCGTCGGTCGAGCCAGGTAAGGCCTGAGATGATGTTCTCCCCTTCGAGTTCGTTTAGCTCGCCGCGCGTCGCAATGTGCTTGGCCTTGAGGCCAAGTAACTCGTCGGGCGTGAGGGGGGTGGCCCCGGTGGGTTCGTGAAGCTCGAGCGTCATTGCCAGAAATCCCGTCGACCTTCGCGGATGATGTCGGCGGCAAGCTCCTCAATCATCTCGGATTCGCTGCGCAACCCCTCTGTTTGCTCTTCGAGCGCCATATTTGCCCGCGTGCGCTGGATAATGCGTCGCGCCTTCGCACGGGCTTGGGCCAGAACGATCTCTTCAACGGGGCCTTCGCGCGGGACGATTGCATAGACAAGGCGGCCGCCCATTGCTTCGGCGATCTTCTCCAGTTGGTTCACGGAGATGGTTCCGGCCTGTTCGTTCTGGATCGCTGCATAGATGTTGTTTCTTGAGATCCCGAGGCGTTCTGCAAGGGCCGGAGCATTCATCCCGATCGCTTCCTGGAAGGTGGCGATCCAGCCGCCGATCGGCTTTACAAGCGACTTCGTCAGACTGGTTGCCTGGTTGATCCTCTCTTGGGCCTGTCTTTGCTTCGCTCGAGTAACTGACATTTGCGAACCTATGATATTGCATTTTCGGTAATTCCGCCATGCTCTGATATTGCAAAAAATAATATAATGCAACTCTATAGATTTGCGAATATGCTATAAATGCTAATCTATAACATGTCTAATATGCCATGTTTGCAGTTCTAGGGCGTTGCAGTTTCGATGAGCCATGACGCGCCTCAACAAGAATCCGAACAACACAGGCGCGCTTCTTGCTTCTTCATGCATTGGAAGACAGTCATCTGTTCCCGGCGATCCACTTCGGCGAGAGCCCCTTGTCGCGGAAGCACTCCTCCGGCACGGCGCGCCGCCTGATCCGGGCTCACCCCCGGCCTCCGGCGATCAAGGCGCGATGCGCTGGCGCATGACCCGGTTGCAAACATGAGTAAATGTGGGGCGGCCATGTTCGTCGGTGGTGGCCTGCGCTCTGCGACGACACCGCGCCCCTTCTTGCATCGTATACAGGAGACACGCACTTTCCCGCTTTACTTGTAGGGGCGGCTTGAGCGGCATTACCACTCGCATTTTTTCGAGCCGGATGTTCCCCTCGGTGACTTACAGATGCCCTGCATGCTGACTTGTGGCCTGTCCGGGGCCAACGCAGTCAATGTGGGCCGTCGCGTGGTAGTAGTGATCCAGTCGATCGAAAACCAGCCTCGTTCACGCCGCCCCGGATCGACGGACAGATCGTTTAGAAATTTCGCAAATGCCCCCGGCAAAGGGTTGGGTTGCGACCTTAAATGGGCAGGCCCCGGCAGATGCCCGTTCGCATCTACAGCAACGAGACGCTCTCGCGTGTGTGAGGGATTTCCCAAGGATCAGTCGGGCCGTTTGGGCTACCTACATCGGTAAGGTGCAGATCGCAGCACGTCCAGTCGACATGTAAAGAATTGCGATTGTCGAAAGCGCCCCGAAGCCGACACAGACGAACAGCCCCGAGATGATCAGAAGCAAACGATGGCTGACTTGCCCAAATGCGGGCTTGCTCCGATTCTACGGGCCATCAGGCCCGGGAGAACCGCACCAGCCAGAAAGATCAAACTCCGGAAGGTACACCGAGAGAATGCGCGCAGCCCCGAATTGCCCGCGATGTAGTTGACACCCCCCAAACGAGCGGGACCGACAACATAGCGGCTTTGGCGGCGCGTGTCTCCGAGGTTTGGTCTTAGGGCGACCGATGGAGAGTTACTTGTCCAACACAAGCTTGCTGTGTTGCTGCCCTGCGCTGTCGAAATTCTCCGCCTGCAACCAGTGTTCATAGCCCCCGCGCAGGCGCAGCCAGTCGCTGTCAGTGATGGAATACCATGCGGTATCGCGATTGCGCCGCTTGACCACCATGTGCTGCCGGAACACGCCCTCGAACCGGAAACCGAACCGTTCGGCCGCGCGGCGGGACGGCAGGTTGGCGTTATCGAACTTCCATTCGAAGCGGCGATAGCCAAGCCCGAACACGTGGTCAGCGAACAGAAACAGGGCCTCGGTCGCAATCCGCGTCCGCGTGATCGCCGGGCCCCACATGATATTGCCAACCTCGATGACACCATGAACGGTGTCGATGCGCATCAAGGCCTGACGGCCCTCGGCTCTGCCGGTCGCCTTGTCGATCACAGCAAAGAACAGCGGGTCTGTGCTGGCCTCCACCTTCTCTGCCCAAGCGCGCAGGTCATTGAAATCAGCCGGAGCGCTGTCAAAAAGATAGCGGAAACGATCCTCTGCGCCGGGGGCGGCTGCGGCCTCGAACAAAGCCTTTGCATGACGCTCCGCGCTCAGCGGCTCCAGCCGGGCATAGGCCCCCTCCAGTGTTTGCCGCTCAGGTTTGGAAACACCTGTCCAATTGTCGAGTTTCACGAAGACACCATCCATGATCTGACGGACCAGTCCCGTCGTTACTTGCCTGGCGCCCTGATCGCATGGATACAGCAGGCTGCGCCCCGCCATTTTCCAAATATAGGCCAGACCATCCTGAATGATGTGTAACGGGATGGATGGCAAAGCGCAATCGGCCGCCCCCCGTCAGGGCTGAGGTTTGGACCAACTGGATGCCTTGTTCAGCAAGGGCAGACGGGCTTCGCAGGCAATGAAGGCGATAGGGCAGGGGCCCCGGACTGCGCCGCCTGAGCCTGTACGAAACCGGGGGCCTGCCAAAGCACTTGGCTCTTACGCATCGGTCGTCTTGGACAAGCGGTACTTCGCTGTTTCAGGCAGCTGTCTCTTGTGGGGAAATGGGTGGCAGCACATCGGTGAACAGCAACTGGATCAGTTGCGAACCTTGGGGGCCGGACCAATTTTGCGCCATTTCCGCGATGATGGTGTTAGTGGCTGTCAAGATCACGCCCGCATCTTGCATCCTGCGGCGGGACATATCCTCGGATAAATCGAATGGCGAACCCGAGGCGTCCATCACCGCCTGCACGCGAAATCCTTCGTCCACTGCGTCTATTGCTGGGAAAACCAAGCAAACATCGGTCGTGACACCTGCCATGATCAGATTGCGCCGCCCCGTCGCCAGAACTGCCGCCTTAAAGGCAGGATCTGCCCAGGCATTGACGACGCCCTCACGCTTGACTCGGTTGGCGAAGGCGTCTGGCAAGATGCTTTCAAGTTCGGGCAGTAGCGGACCCTGAATTTGATCCTCTTGGCTGGAGGTTAGAACAACCGGAAGGTTCATGATTTGCGCGGCTTTAGCCACCCTTGCGCATCACGGGATGGTCATCAGCGGCCTTCCCTATTCCAGCGCGGAATTGAACGACGTGAGCGAAGTGCGCGGGGGTTCTCCCTATGGAGCCGCCACCATCGCGGGCGCGGATGGGTCGCGCACGCCCAGCGACAAGGAACGTAAACTTGCGGCGGATCAAGGTCGCCATGTTGCAAGACTCGCAGTGAAACTCAGCTCGTAAACAAAAAGAAGGAAATTCTCATGTCCAAACTCGACGTCCTGACCCCACAGAACAGCCAGTTGATTTTTATTGATCATCAACCCCAGATGGCTTTCGGAGTGCAATCTATCGACCGCCAGACGCTCAAGAACAACA
>Ga0306910_1000096_pt1 | contig 56618 bp, 52 predicted proteins | sample AntRauMFilla2698_FD_190438 | JGI IMG/M metagenome (GOLD analysis project Ga0306910, IMG submission 190438) | Saline lake microbial communities from Rauer Islands, Antarctica - Metagenome Filla 2 #698 (v2) (version 2) | ecosystem: Environmental > Aquatic > Non-marine Saline and Alkaline > Saline ... | reverse complement strand
GCACGCATGTGATCCTCCATCGCCCAACCGACGATCTCACGCGTGGCCATGTCCTTCACGCCAGCCAGATAAAGCCAGCCTTCGTCCGTGTCGATATAGGTGATATCGGCCAGCCAAACGGCATTAGGCGTCTGGCTGTGGAATTTCTGTTCCAACAAGTTTGGGGATGGCTTCAGCTTATGATTGCTGTCCGTTGTGATTGGCTTTCTACGCTTGCGAAGAAGCGGGGACACCTTGTGTTCCTTCATTATTCTCGCAACACGGCGCTCGGAGACGACCTCACTATCCGCCAGTAAGTCTTGGTGAATACGCTTTGATCCATAACATTTCTTACTGGCCTTGAAGAAGGTTTTTATCTTGGGAAGCAACGCCTGATCCCGAGCGTCGCGATTAGCTTGACGCTGATCACGTGCAGGCTGACTGGCTGGGAACCCGTAGAACCAGCCCCGGGATATCTCTAGAAGACGGCATAATATTGAAACCGCGTATTGAGCTTTATGGGCGGTGACGAAAGCACGCTTGTTCGTCATGGTTTCACCGCCCGCGCCGCGAAAAAAGCGGATGCTTTGTGCAAAATCTCCACTTCCTCAGCAAGCCGCTTGTTGTCTTTGCGAAGGCGGAGCAATTCAGCCGCATCCGCCTGCTGACGCCGTTTGGCTTCAACTGAGCCAAACGCCTCAATTTCCAAGCGCCACGTCTTCAGCTGCGTCCCAGTGATCCCAAGCTCCTTGGCAACGCTGCCTTGCGTCGCACCAGGCTCATATAACCGCTCAACTGCAGCTGCCTTATAATCGTCTGTATAATTGCGTCGATGTTGTCCCATTTGGTGCCCCTTTCACGGACTGGGGTAAAGTACCCCAATGTCCGGTAACAGGGACGAAGTTCAGAGATGGTTCACCAGCGGCGCTTTAGAACACACGCTGAGGCCAAGGCCGCCATCTTCGAATACATTGAGGTCTTCTACAACCGCCAGCGCCGTCATTCAGGCGTCGGCTACAAAACGCCAAAACAGGCTTTCGAAGATATGACTTGGAAAATGGCCGCTTAGAATACGATAGTAATCCCCAAATAGTTCGCATCACACCTAATTGATTTACTCCAGCTCTGTGACATTAGCATTTGCCACTTTCCCCAAACGACGAACGATGCATTCTCTGGATATTAAATAGCGCAACAAGCTAGGAACTTGTCGTGTTATTATGAACAATAGAGGTCTCTTTCGAGACATTTAGGCTACAGCTGCAAATGCTGGATCAAAAATCCCCAAAAGTGTTGGCGGAAAAATCCCCAGCTTTCGGGTTCGGCCATCAGCCGGAGTATTGATTGGCACCTCCGATTTTCGGTGGCCTGCCACGGCGTTACGGCGGTGGCGGCGGCGTGATGTTCGCATGCGCCCGGGTGTGTTCCGGGATCAGGTCAGCATGATGTCGTAGCCGGTAGCTGGCTCCCTCAATCTGAACGACGACGACATGATGCAGCAGGCGGTCCAGCAACGCAGTGGCGACCACGGGATCGCCAAAAATTTCACCCCACTCCGCGAAGCCTCGGTTTGATGTCAGGATCATCGCACCCTTTTCGTATCTTGCGTTGACCAGCTGGAAGAACAGGTTGGAACCACCGCTGGTGATAGGCAGATATCGACCCTGATCACGCCTGTGTCCGCCGGTGCGGCAGCGACTTTGTATGGAGCCGATGGTTCAATTGCCAGCGGCACCAAAGTCGGAGCACCATCAAACCGTGGGATCAAACACCTAATTGGCCTGAATACAATGAAGGTCTACGGCAGCGTGGTGATCTGACAGTTTGGATCAGCGAAGACGCACTTGCCCTGTGGTCGGCACCACGCCGTACGACGCGTGGCGGACAGCCGCACTACTCTGATCTGGCAATCGAGCTGTGTTTGACGCTGGGCCTGGTCTTTAAGCAGCCTCTGCGTCAAACACAAGGCTTGATGCGTTCTATTGCGCGGCTGCTGGGGGTTGCGATCGCAGTGCCGGATTTTTCCACCCTATCGCGCCGGGGCAATGGACTGACGTTGCGCCCAAAGCCCAAGTCCAAGAGCGACAAACCCTTGCAACTGGTCATGGACAGCACCGGCCTGAAGATCTTCGGCGAGGGCGAATGGCTTGAGCAAAAGCATAAAACAAAGCGCAAACGGCGCTCTTGGCGAAAGCTACACCTCGGTCTCGTTCTTGTCAGCGGTAAGATCGTCTGCTCTGATCTGACCCAGGATGACGTCGGCGATCCAACTGCGCTGCCAGATCTCTTGGATCAAATCGACGGCCCGGTTGATCGGTTCCTTGCAGACGGAGCTTATGATGGAGAACCAACATCTGATTTACTTACTGCTCGGTTCGGATCGATAATCGAGGTGACGATCCCACCTCCCAAAAACGCGGTTCTGAGCCCCAATGCGGCCAAAGATCCGACGGCGCGCGATCGCCATATCGCTGAGATCGCAGCCCGCGGGCGAATGGTTTGGCAGAAAGCCACGGGCTACAATCAACGCAGCCGGGGCGAAACTCTCATGGGCCGCTGGAAAACAGTTATTGGGCCCAAGCTAAAGGCGCGCACCTTCGAAAATCAAAAAACAGAAGCCAAGATTGGCGTCCGGGTTCTCAACCGGATGACCGGACTTGGCCACCCAAGCTTTGAACGTACCGCCTGAATTCCGTCTCAGGTAGGGCGCGCTCTGAGTTGCAGTTGATCTATGCAACACGGCCCTGTTTTGATGTCCTTAATCGGCTACGCGTGCGTTTCAACCGAGGACCAAACCCCCCTGCCCCAGTCGCAGGCCCTGAAATCCGCGGGTTGCGCCGAGATCCATGAAGAACAGGCCTCGGGTGGAAATCGTGCGCGGCCGGTCCTTGCGCGCGTGCTGGAGCGCGTGGCCAAGGGCGACACGCTGGTTGTCGTGCGCATTGATCGTCTGGCGCGATCGCTGTCGCATCTCTTGGAGGTGATCGAGCGGCTTGAGGCGAAGGGCGCGTTCTTTCGCTCCATTCAAGACCCGATCGACACTGCCTCGCCGCAGGGCAAGTTCACGTTGCAGGTTCTGGGGGCCGCCGCCGAGTTTGAACGCGCCCTGATCAGGGAACGAACGAAGGCCGGCTTGGCGAGCGCAAGGACCAAAGGACGCGTGGGCGGCAATCCGGGCCTGCGCGCGCGAGACCCTGGCGCGCAGCGCAAGGTGCGGCTGGCGCGACAGGACGGTTACATGGAGCGTCTGAATGAGACCGCGCAAGACTGGGTGCCCCATGTGCGCCGGTTGCGCCCCGACTTGGCCTGGGAGGACGTGTTGCGTATCATCAACGGCCCCCTGCCCGAGGCGCGTCACTGGACCCAAAGCCGCCTGTTGCGCGCCGTAAAGGCCTATGTCCGCGACGGCTTCCTGCCTGGTGAGGTGCTAGGCCGGGCCGGACAGCGCGAAACGGAGGACCGCCTGCCCGCCATTATTGCAGGCATCAAGGGCGCAGATCCCGACATCACGCTGCAGGCGATCTGTGACCGGCTGGAGGCGATGCGCGAACGCACACCGCGTGGCCGCACAAACTGGCAGCCGTCATCGGTCAAAATGCTGATGGAGCGGGCCACGAAGCTCGGGTTGCTGGGTTAAATTCAAGGGCAGCGCGCCCATAAAGACTGTTACTTGCGCCTGAAATTAAGCGCTTCGCAGCAGATCCTGCACCACAGAGGGCTTTTTTGCGATCAAGGCCAGCAGGACTTGAGCGGGACCTGTTGGGTGTCTGCGCCCATGTTCCCAGTTCAAAAGCGTGCCTTTCGCCACGCCTATGCTTTTGGCGAATTCTGCCTGTGAGAGACCAGTTCTCTGGCGAACTGCGACCACGTCGACGTCGGCAACCGACACCTCATGGACCTTAGCACCAGAGGTGTCGCCATCCGCAAATGCCAGCGCCTCTTCCAGGCCCTTGGACACGGATTCAAATACACTCATATTGCGTCTCCATATTTTGCGATAAGCATTTTGCTCATCTCGACCGCCATTGACTGTTCGGACTTCGGCAGATTGGCCTTTTCGTTCTTGGCAAACACCGTAAGCAGAAAGATCGGCATATGGGCTCCACCAAATACGTACATAGTCCTGAAGCCGCCGCTCTTGCCGCCCCCTACTCTTGGTATACGGACCTTACGCAGCCCACCTCCTAGAGAGACACCAGCTTCCGGGTTGGCAGCAATATAGTTAATTGCAGCCTCGCGCTCTTGGTTCGACATAATTGCTTTCGCGCGTCTCTGAAATTCGGCCAGTTCGACTACTGTTTGCAATCTTATCATAGTTTTTCACCATATAGACTTCAGCGGCATATATGTCAATGACGTATAGTCAGGATGCACAAACGACAAGCCGATGATTCGTAGATTGGCGCCGCCGCAACAGCTTGGGTCAAAGTACCCAGGAGATACTACATATCGATATTTGATGAAAGTTAGTAATGAAAATGTTTTATATTCAGTGACTTACACTTTTCTCTTGGCATGACAGATCAAGTAATGATCAGGGAGCGGTGACAAAAAACTGTTGCCTGCAGGGAAGTTGCGTGCAAAAGATTTCTTTGACGCGTAAACGCGGAAATTGCGCGATCTTGCGACAAAATGACGATGACCCACCAAGAGGTCTGAAGGGCAGTATAGTGACGGAATCACAAACACCCAAGGCAGAGTCCATCGCTACGACGATTGCGGCCCATGCGGCCCGCCTCTCAGAGGCGTTGAACGTACATATGCGCAATAGTTTTCAGCCCGACAGCCGCAAAGTCCTGCGTAAGTTCCACCCTGCCGAAGTATCCGAACTGACCGGCATCAGCATGTCCAACCTGCGCACTCGCCATCAAGAAGGCGATTTTCCCGAGGTTCAGACCGATCTACGCGGGCGCAGGCTCTATTCCGCCACCGAAATTGACCAAATCCGGCATGTAATGGCCCGTACCGGGCGCAATGGCGCAACCTATCTGCCTGGCCGCCGAAATGGTGATGCCTTGCAGGTGATTTCCATCGTCAATTTCAAGGGTGGTTCCAGCAAGACCACGACGGCCATCCATCTGGCGCAACGCTATGCGTTACGTGGCTATCGCGTGCTGGCGGTGGATATGGACCCCCAGGCCAGCCTGACCACGATGTTCGGCTACCGCCCCGAGATCGAATTTGCCGAAACCGGCACAATTTACGATTCGTTAAGGTACCAGGACCCGGTGCCATTAAGCCAAGTGGTGCGCAAAACCTATTTCCACAATCTTGACCTTGCTCCGGCTGGATTGTTGCTGTCCGAATATGAGACCGAAACAGCCTATGCGCTACAGCATAAGCTGGACCCGCCGTTCACGCAGCGTCTGGCGATCGCGCTGGACGAGATTGAGGCGGATTATGACATCGTCATCATCGATTGCCCGCCACAACTAGGTTTTACCACGATGACGGCGCTACTGGCCTCAACCGGGTTGCTGATCACGGTGGTGCCCAGCATGCTGGATGTGGCATCTATGGCGCAATTCCTTGAAATGGCTGGTGAAACTGTTCAAACTCTGGAGGAGGCTACCGGCCCAATTGACTGGTCGTTCCTGAAATTCTTGATTGCACGCTATGAACCGACCGATGTGCCGCAATCCCAGATGGCGGGGTTTCTCCGCTCGATCCTGTTGGATCAGGTCTTGACCATGCCGATGCTGAAATCCACCGCGATTTCAGATGCGGGCATGACGCAGCAAACGATTTATGAACTTGACCCCAGTCAGGTGGTTAAAAAGACCCGTGACCGCATCTTGGAAAGTGTGAACGGCGTGGCTGATGAGTTTGAAAAGACGATCCAGGCCGCTTGGGGCAGAAAGGCTGAATGATGGCACGCAGAAATCTGTTCCAACCCCCTGCCCCGCCCGACGCCGCCGAAACCAAAGCTGCGCCAGCCGAAGCGCGCAGCCGGTTTCCAAATACTGGCGCGATGTCCGGAATGAAATCCACTCTTAAGGATTTGTCGAGCAATGCAGTGCGGGATATTCCCATTGACCAGATTGTCGAAGATGGACCGAAGGACAGACTGGCATTTAGCGACGCCGATGTCGCCAGTCTGGCCGAAAGTATCCGCCAACACGGCCAACAAGTACCGATCATGGTACGTCCTGCACCCAATCAGCCAGGACTGTTCCAGATCATCTATGGCCGTCGCCGGTTACGCGCTTTGCGCGTTCTGGGCACCCCAGCCAAAGCATTGGTACGGTCCCTGTCGGACGCCGAAGCGGTACTGGCACAGGGGCAGGAGAACACGGAACGTCTAGATCCCAGCTTTATCGAAAAGGCGCTGTTCGCTGCTGAGTTAGCAGATACGGGCTACGAGCAGCCAGTGATCCTTGATGCTCTGGCAATCGATAAGCCGATGCTGTCGCGCATGGCCAAGGTGGCCCGCGCGATTCCTGAACAGGTGATCAAGTGTATTGGGTCGGCGCATGGGATCGGTCGTCGGCGCTGGGAAGATTTGGCCGATCAAGTGCGCAATGACGGGGTCGATTTGACTGCCATTGTTGCAGGCCTTGATTTGGACAAGTTCACACAATCAGATGACAGATTCGCCCGCATCAGCGCCGCCGCCGCACAACATCGCAAGGGTGCGCAGGCACAGGCCCGAGCTCCAGCTCTGTCAGTACTGGCCGATGACGGCACACAGTTGGCAGAGATTAAGGATTCAGCCCGCGCGCTGACGGTTAAAATTTCAAAAACCCAGACGCCCGAATTTGCCCGGTGGATGCATGAAAACGCGGAAACCACGCTCAAGCGCCTGTATCAGGCGTGGCAGACAGGCAAAGAGCCTGATTGAGCCATCGAAGCAGTAGAAAACAACAACAAGGAGCACGAAAACAGCCAAAAAGAAAGAGCCCCCCAAGGTCACCCAAGGAAGGCCCGATCTGTTCTTTGCACTTACAGATTTAACAGCTTTTCCCCGTCAGTCAATAACAACCGATTCGGTTGATTTAAAACTGCAGCCTTTTCACAGGAAATTGTGAACACCGGGAGCTTTCTCGTCCGGTTGTCGTGAAGAAATCATGACTTTTATTCCCGCCACCGCTTCCTTTGGGGAGCGGGCAAGTCCATTATTGTCCGCGGACAATCCGACTCCCGACCGACATATTGTGATTGATCTGTTGCGCAGGGCCGCCCCGCTGATTGGGTTGACCCCACCAGTAATTGCAACGCTTGATGCAATGATCTCTTGCTTACCCCCTAAGCGCAAGCACCACACAGTTTTTGCGTCAAACGCTACATTGACGTTCCGCCGCAACGGTATTTCGGACCGCACGATCCGGCGACATGTCTTGGCCTTGCAGGAAGCCGGTCTGCTGACCCGTCACGACAGCCCCAACCGAAAACGCTTTACCAAGACGAACAGCCAGGCAGGCACAATGCTCCGTTTCGGTTTTGACTTGTCGCGGCTCTATGAAAAACTCCCGCAGATTGCTGCATTAGCTGCCGATGCCACCGCACAACAAGAACAGATCGCCTATATCAAGACCAAGATCCGCGCCGTAGCAAATGAACTACTAAGCCAAGATCCAAGCCATCCCGCCGGAACACAAGCCCTGCGACTGCTGCGCCGCAAACTGACACTTGAGGCTTGCGAAAACCTCTTGTCAGAACTGGAAACCGCGCCCTTGCCTGCCGAGCACACAGATGCCGGAACAATAAAAATGTCCGACACAGACAGCCAAAATGTCCGGCACCATCATAACTCAAATAAAGAATACATTGATAAAGAAGAGCTACCTGCACAAACAGACCAGCTACCGCTATCAGTCCAAGAGCTGCTGGCGAGCTGTCCAGAGGCCGGGCAATATGCGCTAAGAAAGATCAATAACTTTGCTGACGTGATCGCCCATGCACGCAGTCTTGCACCCATGATCGAGATCGACGACCGAACCTATCAGAGTGCACAAGACCGTATCGGACCTCTGGCCACAGCGACAACGATTTGGGCAATGATGCAGTTTTATGATCGCATCAAGAAAGCAGGTGCATACTTCAGAGCCCTAACGATTGGAAATAAAAGCAAAGGATTTGATCCAGTGCGACTTATCCGTCAGCTTGCCGCATCACATGACCTGCGCGCTAACAATTGTCCGCGGACAACTTGAGATGATGTTCTTAAATTCAAGAATAATGGTCGTTGTCCGCGGACAGTAAGAGCACGTTTTGAGAGGAAGATAAATGTTGGTTTGAGGGTGCCGGGAAATGAGATCGGGAGAGTGGCTTCCTGCGCCCATCTTGAAAAATTTCTGATGACGAAAGCAGTCCAGAAAATCACCATGTCGCCTTCCCAGAATATTCCTTTCGACAAGCTCGCCGCGGTCTCTTGCAGAGTCTAAGCGTGCGTACCGTGCTAGATGCTGATGACACCGAAACCGGCAAGTTCGAAAACCCTGCTGGTGGCCGTCGGTTCCAAGCATTGTCACTTCTAGTTAAGCAGAAAGCGTTTGGTAAAGGCTACGCCCATACCCTGCATCGTGCGCGATGCTGCGTTCGACATCCTTGCTGAAAACACGCAGCGCGTCGCCCTCCACCCGCTCGAACAGTTCCGCACGTTTGTGTCCCTGCGCTACAAGGGTCAGATCGTTGCAGAGATTGCTGCCGCCTTCTTCGTTACGCCGCAAACCGTGACGCAGCGCCTCAAACTTGCCTCCGTCGCCCCTGCCCTGCTTGAGGTCTACGCCGAGTACGACATGACGCTCGAAGATCTCAAGGCCTTCACGGCGAACCCTGATCACGCGCGTCAGGTGCAGGTCTGGGATGTGATCAATTCATCCTGGAACAATGAGCCATTCCAAATCTGGCGCATGCTGACCGAGACCTCAGTCAGGGTGTCCGACCGGCGCGCGATCTTTGTGGGTGTTGATACTTATGAAGCGGCGGGTGGCACGATGCTGCATGATCTCTTTCATGGCGATGATGGTGGCTGGCTGCAGGACCCTGCCCTGCTCGATCGGCTAGTAACGGAGAAAATCCAGGCTGAGGTTGAGACTGAGACGACTGCGGTTGAAGGCTGGAAATGGATCGAGGTCGCGCTTGACCTGCCCTGCGGCGGATGTCCGGTGATCCGGCGCCAATGACGGATGATGAAGGTGCGGGACGGCTCGCGGACAAGCCGCAAGAGGATTCTGCAGTCCATGCTGTTGATGGCGCAGGAGACCTATGCCGCGGTGTCCGGTTGGCAGCTGTCGCCGACCTGGGTGAGGGCACCGTCGTCACCCCCGGTGGAATGCCGATCGGCATTGACCTCTCAGAACATCAGGATGGTGGCGTGCTAGAGCAAGCTTTCTTACATCCGGGACAGTCGGCCTTCGTCATCCACAACGTCAAGTCTGCATCCTTAGCCAGTCCAGCGCCACAGGACAATATTGTTGTCTACCGTCGATGTGCCCTTAGCAAAGCTTCGGATCAGAAGGCCCGCAAAGCCGTCAGTGATGAGACTGGCGGCAAAGTCCTGCGTCGGAACAGTTTGCCCATCGAGCATCCTTGCACGCCAGCCCGGATCTGCGAGTGTGCCTTTTGTCATGCCGTATTGTAAAACTGCGTTTGCGTCTCGGGTATCAAAAATCGGGCCAAGATCGGCAGCGTAGGACACAAGCATCGTGGGCTGCAGGCTTCCGACCTGGTTTGCTTCGCGCAACGCTGTGGTTGGACCGAGCGCGGTGTAGAGAGCCGGGGTGCCCTTCGCATTGAAGCGCCCTCCATAAAGTTCAGCGCCACGCCCGGAGAGAGGTTCTCGCGCATAGACCGGGTTGAGGGCGCGATAGAGAGGACCTGCATAGCGTCCAGCCGTAAGAGGCATCAGGCGAAGACGCCTGCGTCGACTGCGTCTATGTATTCGAGAACTTGCTGCGCCTTGCCGTCCTGCACCAACTGCATCGCGGTCCGGCCGTCAAACCCAGGCAGCGGCTCTGAGCGATACCAGGCATAGGCCATCAGTTCCGACCCGAACCGCGGTTCGACCTTGTTGAGCACTTCGACCAGTTCGCGCAAACGGCGCTGTGTCTTGTCCGAGCTGATACGGCTCCGCCGCTGCATGGCATCCTTGCCAAGACCAACCGTCATTGCGATCTCCTCTGCCGAGGTGCGCAGAGCTGCTGCGATCTTGCGCGGTTCAAACTGTCCGCCTTCTGCAAAGTTTGTGATGTGCATGACGTTACTCCATACGGTTATTATGACGGTATATAGCGGCAATATTACCGAATATCAAGTCAGCGACAGTGCTCTCCGCGTTTATCCCAAGAAACCCATGTCTCGGTAACACGCACATCGCGGAAAATGCGGCCGGTCTTGGTCTTTGAGCACTGCCTGAGACGTATTTTTTGGAGAGGCTGCGAGCCCAGTCGGTTCTGCCCGCCAAAAAGTGAAAGTGTCCTTCGGGTTTTGTGACTGACGGATGAGGGCCTTTGGGGTCCCTCGGACGGGTTCGGTCCGGGTTCCGGTCTGCCGTTCCGGATGAAGGGTATTCCCATGCAAACAGATGTCTTGCGCGTGTTACGCGCGACCGCTGCCTCGTGGTGGCGACACAAGGAACTACGCCAAACCGGCCAGACGGGGGAGGCACAGAGGCGCGAGCGGAGGACTGTCCTGCGTGATCTTGGGTATCTGAGGCAAGCGGCGTCATTGCCAAACGCGCATGTGATCTACGGAGAGGGCGGGACATTCATCCATCTCGGTTGGACCACCGTGTCCACCCTCGCACCGATCGAGCGCTTTCCCTTGGCCACTCTTGCGGTCGCACGAGGGACCCCGTTCATCGATATCCGACTTGTCACCGATGTCATCGCCTTCGCGAACCTACCGCGCGTGACGCGGGACGGATCGATCGACCCTGACCCTGCGAGCCCCGGCACGTCCGTTTCACTGACCACCTACATCGACATGGTCGAAGCCCTCGGTGCCAGGATCCTCAATGATCCGCGGTCCCATCAGTCAGCCTGATCACCAATTACTCTCACCAAAACTCGAAAGGACGCCAGCCATGGCCCGATCCCGCACGCCCAAATTCGATGCCTCCGAGGTCATCACGAACGAAATCATCCGCATCATCGAGCGCGGCGTCCTGCCATGGCGCAAGCCCTGGACGGCAGGCGGCAGCTCGCGCCCCCTGCGCGTGGGCGGTGAGCCCTACCAGGGGGTCAACAACTTCCTGCTGACCATGCGGACCGTGATGGCGGGCCACAGCTCGCCCTTCTGGATGACGCTGCCGCAGGCCAATGCCTTGGACGCAAAGGTCCGCAAGGGCGAAAAGTCCTCTGTCGTCGTCTATTACGGCCAAAGCCGGAAAGACGCGGGCTGCGAGGACGACCGCAGCGATCGTGATGAACGCTCCGAAGAGGCTCGCATCTTCCGCTTTCAGAAGTCCTACCGCGTGTTCAATGCTTGTCAGATCGAGGGGCTGCCTGACAGCTTCTACCCCGACCCGGAGCCAGCGCCTGAGCATCCTCCGTCCGAGCCCATCCCGCCCATGCAGGCATTTTTCGACGCCATCGACATCACCACGGTATTCGCGGGCGGCGAAGCCTACTATCTGCCGCCCGTCGATAAAGTATTCATGCCTTCTATCGAGAGGTTCCAGGACCCACGACATTTCTATGGGGTCTGGGCGCATGAGCTGGCACATGCCACTAAAGCCCCCCATCGACTGAACCGTGATTTCGGGCTCTCGAAGTTCGGCAACACCTCTTACGCCCGCGAGGAGATCGTGGCCGAGCTAACCTCCTGCTTTCTGGGACAGGAACTCGGGTTCACGGCGCATACGCTCGAGATGAACGCGGCGTATCTCTACAACTGGCTGCGCGTTCTGCGCTCCGACAAGACTGCGATCTTCAAACATGCGGCAGACGCGCAGCGCGCTCGCGACTACCTGATTGCCAGATCGGAGGCGGGCAGGGCAGGGGACAGCGCCGAGGCAGCCTGACCTACGCTCTGCCGCGAAGCAGAAAATGGCAGCTGCGAGCCCAATTTGAACGGTGCTGCGGTTTGTTCAAATGGTGGCAATGCGTGTTATGCAATCTAAATTGCACACGGAACTCAACAGAGCCCGCACCTGCCGCCATCATTTTCGTGAAAGTCCACGTCTTCTGTTTTTTGTGCATTGATGCTGACATAGGCAATCGAACCTGCATAATGCTCCGGTGAAGCAAAAGCGACATGACTGGACTTACCGACGCTTTCACCGAGCCCTGGGCGTGTAGGCATAGGGTCGAGACGGGACGAGAAGTCCATCTTTGTCTTCACGTATACGAACAACAAAGGAGCCGTTTGTACATGCAGGCACTACTCTTTGAGATGGAGCCACGTGACGGCCATGAAGATCACTATTTCCGGCACGCAACAAAACTCCGTCCTATTTTGATGCAACATGACGGCTTGATTTATATTGAGCGATTCAAGTCTCTGTCCCGCCCGAAGGTCATCCTCTCTCATTCACTCTGGCGCGATGAGGCATCAATTGCGCGATGGAGAACGGACAGGGAGCACCACAAATCTCAGACGGCAGGACGGTTCGAGCATTTCAAAGACTACCGCATTCGAATTTCGCATACGTTGCGTTATCAGGAACCGAATTCCGAGGCTGAAGAATGGAGCAATGACGGTTCATATAATACACCGGACCGGACAACAGACCGTTTTGTCGTTATTCTCAGGCGCCTAAATCAGCTAACGACACAGGAAGGCGAAACCTTCGCCAGTGTGATAGAAACAAAATCTTACCTAAGTATTATTGAGGTTGGCAACGAAGACGACGGGCGATCAAGGATCGACGAAGCACTCAATGGTGGCAACGTCTTGACTGCCCTCCTCGCCCGAGTGTCAAGAGACTACGGAATGTACGACCGCGCAGAGGCCCCTCAATATTTTGAACCGGTTGAGAATGGCGAATGACGCTTAAAAATCGCCATTCCAGCGAACTTAACGAATAATCGGAAAGTCCCGCTGAGCGGACTATCGCAACTGTTTGAGCCGGGCAGGTCTTGTCGGGGGGTCTTCCGCCGCGCGGAAAAGAAAAAGCGGGCTTTGAGAAGGGTGTTTCAACTTCTCAAAGGAGAGCCCCATGGCCAGAACTCCACAACCCCAGACAGACCGCCCGGACCCGACCGTGATCGCCGCGCAAAACGACGCGTTCCGCCAGCTCGCCTGTCTCGGGATCCCGCCCGCGCAGCCCATCCAGGGCCGCATGCATGTCACCCGTTCGCTCATGGAGGCCGGGGACGGTTTCATGGCCGAGGCTGTGAAGGCAGCCGGTGAGTTTGCCACATTCGAGCCTGAGAACGATCCCGAGGGATGGCATGATTTCGGGGCGGTCGAGATCCGGGGTGAGACCGTGTTCTGGAAAATCGATCTCTATGAGGCGGATTCTGACTTCCGCTACGGCGCCGAGATCCCGGACAACCCCGCCACCACCATGCGCGTGCTGACCATCATGCTGGCGCGCGACTGGTAGGGCAGGGGACTCCTCCCCCTGACATCTGAGACGATGAAGGCCCACTGACCCCTCAAAGGGAGAGTGGGCCTTTTGTCGTGGTGATCCCTGAACCCGGGGATTGGTCACGCGCATGAACATGCGGGCCACACCTCACCCACCTGGAAGGATATCCCATGACCACAAGTTTCGCCCCTCTCACTGTCGCGATTGGCGATCTGACGGCACACCCCGCCAATGTGCGCAGCAACTCCCCCGAAACCTATGAGCCCGAAAACATCGCCCATCTGAAAGCCAGCATCGCCGTGCTGGGTCTCCTGCAGCCGCTCCTCGTGCAGAAGATCGATGGAAAATACGCCGTGCTCGCCGGCGGACGGCGCCATGCCGCGCTCAAGGAGCTGGTCGCGGACAAGGCTGCCAAGGGGTTCACCGCGAAGACCGGGGTGGACTGTCGCCTTGTGCCGGAGGACTGTGACGCGACCACGGCGCTGTCGCTCGCCGAGAACATCACCCAGGCGCCGATGAACGCGATCGACGAGTTCGAGGCCTTTGCCCGGATGATGGAGGTCGACGGCCAGACGCCCGAGACGATCGCCAAAACATTCGGCACCACGGTGGCCGCCGTGAAAGGCCGGTTGCGCTACGGCTTGATCCACTCCGACATCCGCGCCGCGGCCCGGGCCAAGGTGATCACGCTCGACACGATGAAAGCCTTCGCTGAGCACCCGAGCCAGGAGGCGCAGCGCGAGGTCTTCGAGGCGCTTACGAAAGACGGCGGCTATCTGCAGGCCTATACCGTCCGTCAGGCACTCAAATCCCGCGGTGTGCAGGTCAGCGACGATATCGGGGCTTTCGTGCGCGCGGACTACGAGGAACGCGGCGGCGCTGTCGCGGCTGATCTTCTGGAGGAACACTCCGTGCTCGAGGATACGGCTCTGGTCGAGACCATCCTGCTCGAGAAGCTCAGTGCTGCCGCCGAAGATGCCCGTATGAGGCTGGGCTTTGCCTGGGCGGATGCAATGGTGCGCTATGATTACGCGACCATGGCCGACTACGGCCGCGTCTATCCCGGCCCGATCGAGCCCGACGCAGCCGCCGCGAAGCGCGTGGATGAAATCACCGCCGAGCTCGAGAAGCTGCAGCTCGAGATGGAGGATGAGGGGCTCGAAAACGATGCCTACAATGCGCTCTACGAACGTGTAGACGCACTGGAAGACGAAACGCGTGATCTACAGGAGGCCTACAGCGACGAAGATCTGGCCCGCGCCGGTGTGATTGCCTCGTGGTCGAGCGGTAAGATCACGCTCCATGTGGGCCTCGTACGCCCGGAAGACACCGTGAAAGAGGAGGGCGCGCGCGGCTTCTCAAGTAACCCGACGGGGGAGGAGGCCCCGGACGTCGGCGAAATCACCTATCCGGCCTCACTGGCCGAGGACCTCAAGACCGAGCGGGCCATGGCGCTCGGGGCCGCAATGGCGCTGCACCCGGAAGCCACACTCGATCTGACGCTCTTCAAACTGGTCAGTGACGTTCTGGCCAGCGGCATGAGTGTCACGCAGGCGATCAAGGTCGAGGCCCGCAAGGAATACCCGACCCACGCCAAGATGGACGAGATCGATGAGACCTCGCTCGAACAGGTGGCGGTAGCGCTTGATGCGCTTGATCTGTCCTGGCTCGATGACGCCCGTTCTCCTGCGGATCAGTTCGCAGCATTTCGCGCGCTCGATGTGGGAGAGAAGGCCAAGCTCGTCGCCTTTGCAACCGCCAGCACCACGCAGTCCTGCTTCGCGCGGGATCCTCGGCGCGACAGCCTGATGCACGCGTTCGAAATCGAGATCATGCCCGACATTCGCGCCCACTGGACGCCGAATTCGGCCCTCTTCAACCGCTTCAAGAAGGCCTGGCTCCTGAAGATCCTCGGCGAGGATCTGGGTCTGGCTCAGGAGGCGGTGACGCTGGCCTCTTCGAACAAGAAGGAGATCGTCGCCTTCTGCGACAAGCTCTTCGCCGAGCCTTTCGCCACGCTCACGGACGCGCAGCGCGCCGCCGTGGCCGCCTGGTGCCCGCCGATGATGCAGACCGGCGGTCTCGCCTGTGATGAGACGGTGACCGCTCAGGAAACCCCCGTCCCTGACAGTGAGGTCGCGCAGGCGGCCTGACGCATCAAGTGACCCGCGCGAGGCATTCCGCGCGCGGGTCGATCCTTGCAAACCAAACAGAAAGAGATCCCCATGGCTATTCTCAAGTTCTCTGCCTCCGCCGTTGCGGCGCAGATCGCCCATGCGCGCGCCTGCAAGACCTTCCTGCCCAACTGGAACGGCCCCGTGGACAGGCCCGCTCTGATCCTCATCGTCGGCAATGGCGTGCATCTGCGCTCGAACGGCATCGACGGCACGACCACCCGCATCGTCACCACCGAACAGGCCGATCCCTCCTTCGCCTTCGCGAACGGCATGAACCCGTTTCGTGATACCGACTGGATGGCGCAGCGCCGCATGGCGTTTCGCGATCTGACCGGTCAGTTCTACACCGACATCCTCGACGATGTGCAGGTGCTCATCGACCGGGGGCGGGGGGCCATCCGGCTCGCCACCGATGGCCACAGCATCCGCGTCTTCGTGCGCCGGGCCTCGGATTATCTCATCGGCGGGACTTACGAGGTACCCTCGGGCCTTGGCGGCACCTTCCGGGTCATCCTCAAGGATGCCTGCGACACCTTCGCGATCGTTCAGAACTGCGGCAATTGCGAGGATTTCGACGCGATGCAGCCCTACCGCGTGCCGCTCGATGCGCTGATGGAACTCGATGATCGGAGGGTGGCATAACGCGCCCTTTCTCAAACAAGCATCGCCAATACCCTGCCGGGCCTGAGGCCCTCTCGGGACATTGGCGACGACAATTTTTCCCCAATAAAGAAAGGACTCTGAAATGGGATGGCTCTTCTACACCGACGGCCGCGTCCAGACCTACGCGGATGAGAAAGCAGAAATCACCCGGCTCTGGAGCTTCGAGAGCGACAAGCGCAAAACGGAACTGGTCAAAGCCTGTAAGGTGGGTTCGACTTGGTACGCGGCGGCAAAGGTCACCAATCTCGACGGCTCGCCTGTCGAAGACACAACCTATGTGACCGATGCGGATGGCTCCATCACTTTCGGGGCTGTGTTCCTCACCCGATACGATGACGGCTGCTGGGGCTACAAGGACATGGAGGAAAGCGCGGGGCCCGTCGAGTCGCGCGCTCCGCTCAGCCTTCTGGCGCTCCTCTCCGACCTGAAAGACCCGGACAGCTATGCCCATGCCTGGCGCCAGAGATGCCGGGACTGGGCGTCGATCCCGGACTACGAGGAGGGCGACAAGATCAAGCTCGCAGCACCTGTGACGCTCACTGATGGCAGCACTTGCCAGATCGTCACCGCGACCCACTACAGGCGGGGGCGGCAAAAGCGACGCTGCTACCGCATCGAGGAAACCGGCGGCCTCGTGCGCCTCTCGAAAGCCTCGCTTGCGGGCTCGGAGCTGCTCAGTTCCGCGAAGGGCGCGGCCAGTCCTGTGCTGGCGGAGTATCTCGCGGGGCGAGATTAGGTCCTGCGCCAGACGGCTCATCGACCTGCCCGACGACAGCAGATCCTGCGGCTTATCTTGACAAGGCAATGCAGATGCATTACCTATCGCGTGCAGCAAAGCACCTTTTTTCAGGAGACTGCCATGACAGCACTCGCACAAGATGTCTCGAAGCTCACGGATCGGTATCAGACGACCGTGCCGGCGGGTGTGCGCAAGCAGCTCAAGCTGGGCAAGGGCGACCAGATTCGCTACTTCACCGAGCCGAGCGGCAGGGTCTATATCGAGCCCGTGCGCAGCGACGAGGAAGATCCCGTGCTCGGAGCCTTTCTCGATTTTGTCGAGGCCGATATCAAGGCACATCCGGATCGCATTCGGGCGTTCGATGGGGCTTTGCATGACCGTCTTGCAGCACTGATCGGAGACGTTGACGCCGATCTCGATGCGCCGCTTTCGCTCGAGGATGAATGACTGGCGATACCGTGCCCGCCCAAGCGCCACTCGTCGTGAATGGATGGTCGATCTATGCGCATCCGCTCTTTCTGGACCAGCTCGAGGGGCTGACCCTGGAGGTTGAGGCGCGTAAGGCACGCGATCCTAAAACCTGGCAAAAGAAGAACTGCGCGAAGCGGCTGGCCGCCATCTTCAAGCTGGTGACCGAGGCCATACCGGCGGATCCGGGTGCCGCAGCCTTCCGGCAAGGCGGCACACTCGGCGATCACCGCAAGCACTGGTTCCGGGCGAAATTTTTCCAGCAGTATCGGTTGTTCTACCGGTTCAACAGCGATGCGAAGGTCATCGTGGTTGCATGGGTGAACGACGACAAGACCCTGCGCGCCTACGGCAGCAGGACGGATGCCTATGCGACGTTCAAAGGGATGCTGGAAGATGGCAATCCACCTGACACTTTCGACGCGCTCCTGAAAGAAGCTGCGGCGGCGCACAAGCGGTTCGAGAAGACCCTTTAAGCGGCACCCGATCGGTAAGTGGGCCAGCTTGCTGTGACCCCTATTGGATTGTCGTTTACGACGCCACGCAAGGTTATGTAGCATCAAGTCGCCACACGGTTGGAGAAAGCGCAATGGATGAAACGGGAAAGGAAGGGCAGCACCTCGGTCTCGAGGGGCAATGCGCGCCTCACCTGACGGGGCACCGTTTCCCAATTACTGTGCGCGTTGCAGACATGCCCGATGACCTCGGCAAGCTTCTGGACCGGGGTCTCGAGGAGCATTTCCGTGGCCGCTGATGCCAATTCGTATGACGTGTGGTTTCGCGTGAAGGTACAAGCCGCGCTTGAGGATGCACGCGGGGGAACTTCACAGGTTCAGGTAATGCAGGCCGCGCAGGCCCTGATTGATGCGAAGCGCCAGGGCCAATCCAAGCCCTGAGCACGCTTTGGAAGGTCAGTGTGGTCTGACCCAGTCATCCTGAAAAGTCAAAGCGGGCTTTTTGTCCTTTGGAACTCAGACCCTGATCCAAAGGAAAATCCCCATGGCCAAGCTCAACACGAACAACCCAGCTCGCCCCGTCTCTGATCCTGACCTTGCAAGCGCATTGACGCAAATTGGCGCGGAGATCGACAACCAACCCCTGCGCAGTTCAGCGCTCGCCCACATCATGCGGGAGGCATTCGGTGGCAGTGATGCCGGGGGCGCCTGGGACTGGCGCATGGCCTACGACCTGATGCAGGCCGCGGCCATCCAGGTGCTGTTGCGGGAGGACACCGCGGCAGGTGACATCGCTACCGCAAAACTCCTCGCCTCGCGGCTCCTAACCGAGACACGGCGCTCCGAGCAGCAGATCCGGCTGCAGCAGTTTTCCACGCCGCTGGCATTCGCGACCATGGTCGTGCGGGCGGCAGCGATCCGCAAGGGCGAGACTGTGCTCGAACCATCCGCCGGAATTGGCGCTCTGGCCGCTTTCGCCACCCGCGCAGGCGCCATGCTTTTGCTCAATGAAATCGACCCCTTTCGTCAGCGCCTCCTGCGCGCTGTCTTCGGTGGCGAGGTGACGGGCCATGACGGCGAGCATATCGACGATTTGCTGCAGACGCCGGTTCTGCCCGACGTCGTGGTGATAAATCCGCCCTTCGCTTCCTCGGTCGATCGCTCCCGCGACAAGCACATCGCCGCCAAACATCTCATTGCGGCTGCAAAGCGCCTGGCGCACGGCGGTCGGCTGGTGGCGATCATGCCACCGGGGTTCAGCCCGGAACGTGATGCCGCGCATTGGTCTCGCGCCTGCGGCCTGCTCACGCCGCGCCTAGCGCTGACGATGCCCGGACAGGTTTACCGCAAGCTCGGCACCTCTGTCGAAACCCAGCTCATGGTCTTCGACAAGGTGCAGGAGGGTGGCGAGATGATCCGCGCCATTGTGTGCGATCTGGACGAAGCCCTTCCTTTTGTCGACGCCGTGGCCGCAACCCGGCCCGAGATGCGCCCCGCCCAACGGGCGGCAGCGGCTACTCCTGCGCGACCGAACGGTCCAGAATCTGTCCCGCGCAAGACCGCCGCTGCGCCTGTCGCCGCCTCCAAACCACGGGCCAATGCCGTCCGTCCGCTCAGTTTCACAAGCTTTGAGGCCCCGCGCGACAACACGCCTGTCTCGGATATCTATGCGCGCTACCGCCCGCAGCGGATCAAGATCGCAGACGCGCAGGAACATCCCACGCCGCTCGTCGAGAGCATCGCCATGGCCTCTGTCGCACCGCCGGTGCCCTCAGGTGCTGCCAGTTCGGAATTGCGCCTGCCTGCCCGGTTGATTGAGGAGGGACATCTCTCCGAGCCGCAGCTCGAGACCATTATCATGGCGCATGATGCCCATGGGCGTGACCTGCCGGGGCGGTTCACCATCGATGACGACCAAACCAAGCTGACGCGCGCTGATGATGACCCTAAAGCCCGGGCCTATCGCCTCGGCTATTTCCTCGGTGACGGCACCGGTTGCGGCAAGGGGCGGGAATGCGCAGGGCTCATCCTCGTGAACTGGCTCGCCGGACGCCGCAAGGCGATCTGGGTCTCCAAATCCGCCACGCTCATCGAGGATGCCATCCGCGACTGGACCGATCTTGGCGGCTCGCCCGCCGACATCCAGCCGCTCTCGAAATGGAAACCGGACCAACCGATCCAGATGGGTGATGGCATCCTCTTCGTGACCTACGCCACGCTGCGTTCCGCGGGCAAATGCGGCACCACGCGACTGAACCAGATCCTCGACTGGATGGGCGAAGACTTCGACGGCGTGCTGGCCTTCGACGAGGCCCATGCCATGCAGAACGCCGCAGGCTCTGAGCAGGGCAGGGGGGTCAAACCCTCCCAGCAGGGTCTTGCGGGCCTGCGGCTGCAACTGGCAGCACCCCGCGCCCGGGTGTTCTACATTTCGGCCACGGGTGCGACGAGCGTGCACAACCTCGCCTATGCGGCGCGCCTGGGACTCTGGGGACAGGGGCCCGACTACCCCTTTCCAAGCCGCGAGAGCTTCGTCTCGGCGATGGAGGCGGGCGGCGTGGCCGCCATGGAGGTGGTCGCGCGCGATCTCAAGACGCTCGGGCTCTACACGGCCCGTGCCCTCAGCTTCGATGGCGTGGAATATGACGTGCTCGAACACGCGCTGACCCCGGCACAGATCGAGATATACGACGCCTATGCAGGGGCGTTTCGGACGATCCACCACAATCTCGAAGCGGCACTGACAGCCACCGGCATCAACGATGCTTCGGGGGAGACCAATGGCTCGGCCGCACGCGCCTCGGCCAAGTCCCGGTTCGAAAGCACCAAGCAGCGCTTCTTCAACCATCTCCTGATGGGCATGAAAGCCCCGAGTATCATCCGCGCCATCAAGGAAGATCTGGCGGCGGGCCATGCTTGCGTCATCCAGGTGGTCTCGACAGGCGAAAGCCTTTTGAAGCGGCGGCTGGATACAATGGATCCGGAGGATGAACTCGTCGAGGGAGCTCTGACCCCCCGCGACTACGTATTATGCGGAGCTCCGCATAACACATAATATGCCGTGCCCACGTTATGCTGAGCGTGGTGGTTCAAGTTGTTGTTTTGCTGGTTCATTTTCCATTCTCCGCTTTGGATAATTATGATGCCTCTGCTCTAAACCTCAGAAGGACATCCTCCATGAACTCCCCCTCTAACTCTCCCCTTGGCAGCCGCACCGACGGCCGCGCGGACCTGCTTACACCTTTGCTTTCTGCGCGTTATGCTTGGTGTGACAGAGGGGAATGGGTGGAAATCGCGGGTGGCAGACAAGAGCGACATAGAGGCGGATTTGACACGTGCTCGAGCGCGTCTGGCCAATTTGGACGCTGAGCGGAGTGACCTTCAGCGTGAGGTGAAGGCCCTCGAGGTTATGCTCACCTCGGAACATGTTCCAACCGCGAAGCAACGTTCCTTCGAGAATGCACCGGTCACGAACACCTCGTCATCGCGTGAGAAAGTAGACTTATTTCGTCGCATGTTCGCCGGTCGGCCTGACGTGTTTCCGGTGCGATGGGACAACAAGAAGACCGGCCGTTCTGGATATTCACCGGCTTGTGCCAATGAATGGGTAAAAGGCATTTGCGAGAAGCCGAAGGTCAAATGCGGCGCATGCCCACATCAGAAGTTCATCCCGCCTGACGAAAAGGTCATCGAAAAGCACCTGCGTGGCGGCAATGGAGATTTTGTCGCTGGTGTCTATCCACTGCTGCCCGGAGATACATGCTGGTTCTTGGCGGCGGATTTTGACAAGGCATCCTGGGCGGAAGACGCCAATGCGTTGCTCGAAACCTGCCGGGCGAAACAAGTCCCTGCAGGATTGGAACGGTCAAGATCTGGCAACGGTGGGCATGTCTGGATCTTCTTCTCCGAACCGGTCTCGGCCCGCCTTGCACGCCAGCTTGGATCGGTCCTGATCACGGAGACGATGGAAAGGTGGCCAGAAATCGGCTTCGCCTCTTATGACCGCCTGTTCCCAAATCAGGATATCATGCCGCTTGGCGGCTTTGGAAACCTGATCGCGCTGCCACTCCAGAACAACGCGCGTAAGGCTGGCAACAGCGTCTTTGTCGACGGGAACTTGCGGCCATACGACGACCAGTGGGCCTATTTGTCCTCCTTGCCGAGATTCTCGGCAGAAGCGGTGGCCAACCTCGTCGCAGCTGCGGAGCTTTCCGGACAGGTGCTGGGCGTGCGCATGCCGGTGGACGACGAACAGGCTGACGAACCTTGGAAAATGCCCCCGTCACGGCGCAGCACGCCGCGACGCCTCGATGTGCCTATCCCGCGGAGCATAAAAGTGACGATTGCCGATCAAATCTATATCGACCGATCCGAACTGCCTTCGGCCATGATTGCTCAACTGGTGCGGCTGGCCGCGTTCCAGAACCCCGAGTTCTATCGAGCACAGGCAATGCGGCTGCCGACATTCGGGAAGCCTCGAATTGTGTCCTGTGCCGAGCTGCATCCCCGGCATGTAGCACTGCCACGTGGCTGTTTTGATGAAGTGGTCGGGCTCCTGTCCGATCAGGGTGCGAGCGTGGATCTCGACGATCTGCGTGAAGACGGCACCGCCTTGCTGGAGACGGTCCGTTTCCGTGGCGAACTCCGCCAACAGCAGTCGCGAGCATTTAATGCATTGATAGAGCACGACAACGGCGTGCTTGCCGCCACGACCGCTTTTGGCAAGACTGTCGTGGCCTCGGCTCTGATTGCGCACCGTGCCCGCAATGCGCTGGTCCTGGTCCACCGCCGTGAATTGCTGAACCAATGGGTCGAGCGTCTGGGGACCTTTTTGCAGATTGATCCGAAGCAGATCGGCACGATCGGTGCCGGAAAACGCAAACCCACCGGTGTAATCGATGTGGCACTAATCCAGAGTTTGGTCCGCAAAGGCGAGGTGGACGACATCGTCGGCGACTACGGTCACCTTGTTGTCGATGAATGTCATCATCTGTCCGCCGCGAGTTTTGAACTTGTCGCTCGGAGAACGAAGGCGCGCTATGTCGCAGGTTTGTCTGCGACAGTCGCTCGAAAAGACGGACATCATCCGATCATCTTCATGCAGTGTGGCCCGGTGCGCCATCGGGTAAGCGCCAAATCGCAAGCTGCTGAAAGCGGCATTTACCATCGGGCTCGTGAACGTCATACGAGGTTCCGACTGCCAGAGGATCTGGCCATGGCCGAACGCCCGTCCATGCCAGCGATATATTCCGCCTTGGCGGAGGACCGTGCTCGAAACGATCTAATCTTCGATGACGTGCTGAAATCGCTTGAGGCCAAACGCTCCCCGATCGTGCTGACCGAGCGCAAGGATCATCTTGAATATTTTCAGCAAAGGTTCTCCAGATTTGCAAAGAACATCGTCGTGTTGCGTGGTGGCATGTCCGCCAAGGAACGGAAGGTCGCGCAGGCGGCGCTAAGTGTTGACGAAAATGAGGAACGGCTGATCCTCGCGACAGGCCGCTATATCGGCGAAGGCTTCGATGACGCCCGGCTTGATACCCTGTTCCTGACGATGCCGATCGCCTGGAAGGGCACGCTGGCGCAATACGTCGGCAGGTTGCACCGACAACATGATGCAAAGACAGACGTCCTTGTGGTTGATTATGTTGACAGTGCCGTGCCTGTTCTCGCCAGAATGGCCGCGAAGCGACGAACGGGATATCGGGCGCTTGGCTATGTTTTGGAATAGCGTCCCGCGCGCAGCAGGACGCTAGTTTTGTCCGGTCACTCAGGAACGTTGTGTGGCCGCTGCCAATATCTGCATCAGCTTGTCCGAGGGGCCGCGAAACCGTCCGGGTTTGATCAGCGGCGCATGATGGGCATCCAGAAGTGCGAGCTTCTCGGTTGGATCCGCGCGCAAGTAGATCTCTGTCGTCTGGATGCTGGCATGCCCGAGCCAGAGCGCGACTTTACGGACATCGCCAGTGGCTTGAAGCGTGTGCATCGCACAGCTATGCCGCAGTACATGCGGTGTGACGTGTTTTGCGGTAATCGACGACGTCGAGCGTTCGGCTGTCGCCACATGCTGTCTGAGCCTATAGGCGAACCCATCTCGCGTCATCCTGCGACCATCGCGGCTCAGGAACAGTTCTGGTCCCGCATCGCTAGGCCGGACAGCCAGCCAGGCACGAATGGCGGCCTGGGTCTCTTTCCAGAGCGGCAGAACACGTTCCCGCCGACCTTTGCCAAGAATCCGCACGCTGGAGAACGAGCCGGCGGGAAAGTCGTCCATTCGCACCGCAAGCAGTTCGGACGCCCGCAAGCCTGCAGCATAGGCCAGATGCAGCATGGCCCGGTCCCGCAATCCTCCCGGGGTGTGGCGGTTTGGTGCACCAAGCAATGCACGGATCTCTTCCTTGGTCAGATAGTCGATAAGTTTGGTATCCGTCCGCTTGATTGGCAGGGCCCGGATCATCATCGCTTGTTCGAGGCAAGCCGGGTGTCGATGTTCGACGAAACGGAAGAATGACTTGATCGCGGCCAGTCGTGCATTGCGGGATCGAACAGAATTGGCGCGCCCTTCTTCGATATGATCAAGGAACGCCCTGACCATCTGAACGTCGAGGTCTTCGATTGCGAGTTGCGAAGGAGAGCGCTTAAGCCGTCCGGCTATGAACCGCAGCAAGAGGGTGAACGCATGGGCATAGGACGCGATGGTATGTCGGCTTGCTCCACGTTCATTGGGGAGGTGGTTTTGCAGGAATGCTGAAAGGTCGGGGGCGAGCGGGGTCATATCGTACCTCCGATCCAGTTCTCTTCGGCGGTCGAAGCGATCAGCTTCAACAGGACTGGCGTGGCCTCGAGGTACCAGTAGGTGTTGGCTATATCGACATGGCCGAGATAGGTGCTCAGCGCCTTCATGTGTCGCAATACCGCCTGTGGATTATTCCCACAGGCTTCCAGTGAATGCACCGCAAAACTATGGCGTAGATCGTGCAGCCTGGGGCCAGCGCCTGTTGGGTTGCGAAGGCCAAGCTTCCGCACGATCCGGACAAAGACTACATGAGCTCTGGTTGCCGTCGGTGCATGCCCATGTCCCAAGACGAACAAATCATCGCCCGCGTTACGTACGCCAGTGCGGGCTTCGAGATACAGTTCCAGCGCAGCGCGTGTTGAGGTGTGTATGGGCACAAGCCGACTCTTGCCGAACTTGCCCTTATGGATCATGAGACCGTCGGCGTTCAGGTCGTCGCACCGAAGGGATAAAGCCTCCGAAATGCGCAAACCTGTCGAAGCGAGCAAGCCGAACAGATTGTGATAAGTCAACGGGCTGATCGGTGTCAGGCCGTGAACCAAAAGTGCTTCCTGCATGATCTGACTGATCTGGTTTTGCGTCAGAATATGCGGGGCGGGCCGTCGTCTCCGTGACCTGCCCATCAAACCTGCCCCAGGGATCTCGTGGCGCGCGTCTTCCGCATGCAGAAACACGGCCAAAGCGCGAATCCGATTAAACCGTGCCTGTGCAGCAAGTGGCGATGAGGCGCCAGCCGCCCATTCTGTTGCCACTGCGGATGTCACATGTTTGATAGATCGTTCTGCGGCAAAGTTCGCGAAAGCACGCAAGGAAGTCTCCTGTTCAACAAACTTCTTTCCGAGGGCGCGATTGAGCTGAACGAAACGGTCAACGTCCTGATGCATCATGATACGTCTCCCGGCCATGGCTGCGCCACTTCCGACAACATGCCCACATCGACCTTGGCATAGATCGCGGTCGTATCCCGCGAGGCGTGGCGAAGCGCGACGCCGATCTGGTCGAGATCGGCGCCGTCGCGTAACCAGGCGGATGCCAATGAATGGCGAAACACATGCGTGCCCGTCGGCAACCCGGTGAAACCACCGCGGCCAAGTATCCGGGAGACGATGCCGGCAATCTCGGCGGAGGAACGCAAAGGGGTGAATGGCGCCTGAATGCGCAGAAAGACCCGATCCGTTGCGGCGATCGGGCGCACGTCCTCGATGTAGGTCAGCAGTGCATCGCCGACATCCTGTGGCATTGGCATCATGACTTCGCGCCTGCTTTTGCCGCGCAACCGCAACCGGCTGGCTCGCCAGTCAATATCCGGCAAGCGCAAGTGCTAGATGTCTCCGGCACGCAATTCCATCCGCGCGAGAAGAAGAAGGATGGCACGATCGCGTATCTCCACCGGAGTAGTAGCACCACAGGCCTCTATTATCTCTTCGATCTGCGCGCGGGAAATCGTTGACGGTACTTTCGACAACTTACGTGAAACGGCAGAGGGAACCGCGTATAATAAGGACGGGGCGCATTGGTTTTGAACAATCTTGAATCGCAAGAAAGCACGCAGGACCGTCACAGTCATTCGCACCGACGATCTTGAGCGCTCTTCGCCCTGACTGAGCACGATCGAACGAATGGCCACAGCGTTGTAATCCTGCGGGTTTGCATCAAGGTCATCCAGCCATCTGCCCGCTTCGTTAAGATAGCGTCGCACGGTCTCGGACGTCGCCCCGCGCTCACGGCGCAACCAATTCGAAAACCCGGTCAAACGCGGGTCTTCTGCGTCGGCGTCATCAGGTTCTTCGGGCGGGAGCAGGCCTTCGTCGATCAGGTGCCGGACAAACGCACGGGCACCTCGTTGACGGTTCCTATAGTGAGACGCCAGCACCCTGTTGCCATGTTTGGTCATCTCCCCGCAACGGCATTCGTGACGCGCGAATTGGTCGATGGTTGCCTCCTTGCTTCCATAGATCGGAACACGCATCTGTAGCGCCCATTCCGCGAAATGACGGGCCTGACTCAGCAGCGTCGAGTACGTCACGTTGCTGTAACCGACGCGGCTAAGCTTCTCTGCGTAGGCCTTCAGATATTGCTCGAGCCAAGCGACGTCATTGGGAAGCGCGATCGCACCAATCCCTTCGAGATAACGAAGAAACCGCCGAGTATCCGTGGCGTAGGTCGGGCTCCGCAATTGCTTAAGGCTATAACGATCGCAACGGCAGCGGTGGCGTAAGAAACGATCCACCGCCGATGCATCCAGATCTCTTGTCTGGATTCTCCGGGCCTGCGCCCACTTCAGAAAATGCCGGGCGGCACTCAGAGCGCCCGCCGAAAGCTGAGGGTTGGCTGCAAGATAAGCACTGACCAAAGCCGCGCCATCGGCGTTGGTGCGGCTGCCAAGGGGAGAGTTAGAGGGGGAGTTCATGGAGGATGTCCTTCTGAGGTTTAGAGCAGAGGCATCATAATTATCCAAAGCGGAGAATGGAAAATGAACCAGCAAAACAACAACTTGAACCACCACGCTCAGCATAACGTGGGCACGGCATATTACGTTCTCGGCTACCTCGAACAGGCTTTCCCGATTCATGCGCAAAAGCTTGTCGAGATCGACGGCAACATGGTGGCGGAACCTTTGCGGGATGAGACCGGCGCGCTGGTCGTCTCGCGCGAGGCGCACGCCCTGCGCGATGCGGCTATGATGGAGTTGATGACGCTGGCCCCCATCCCCTCGGCGCTCGACCAAATCCTCTGGGAGGTCGGTGACGAGGCTGTCGCCGAGGTCACGGGGCGTAGGGTCCGGCCATTGAAGGCCGAGGATGGCCGTCTCTTCATCGAAAAGCGTAGCCCCAGCAGCAATTCATCCGAGACCCAAGCCTTCATGGACGGGGAGAAGGACATCCTGATCTTCTCCGATGCCGGTGGCACGGGCCGGTCCTATCACGCGGCGCAAACGGCGAAGAACCAGAAGCGGCGGCGGCACTACCTGCTGGAGCCCGGCTGGCGCGCGGATGCGGCCATCCAGGGGCTGGGGCGCACGCATCGCTCGGCGCAGGTCAGCGCGCCCTTCTTCCGGGTCTGCACCTCGGATGTGCATGGCGAGAAGCGCTTCACCTCGACGATCAGCAAGCGTCTCGATCAGCTCGGGGCCTTGACCAAAGGCCAGCGGGAAACCGGCTCGCAGGGCATGTTCCGCGAGGAGGACAATCTCGAAAGTCCGATCGCACGGGCCGCGCTGCGCGGGTATTTCGCCGATCTTGCCGCCGGGCGCGCCGAGGCGATGAGCTACGAGAGCTTCACCGACTGGACAGCCCTGCGGCTGATCGACAAGGACGGCGTGCTCCTTGAGGAGTTGCCGCCAATCCAGCGGTTTCTGAACCGGGTGCTGGCGCTGCCCATCCACATGCAGAACGCGCTCTTTGCCGAATTCATGCGCCGGATTGCCGATCAGACCGAGCGGGCGCGCGCGGCGGGCACACTCGATCTCGGCGTGGAAACCCTGCGCGGCGAAAAGATCGAGCAGGTCTCCACGGAAGATCTCTGGACCTGCCCGAAATCCGGCGCGGTGACGCGGATCATCGGGCTCGAGGTGACCGACCTGGTCCATGTGCTTTCGGCAGATGACGCCCCCTCGCGCAATCCTGACAAGCTGCCGATGGTCAATCGCGCCTCTGGCCGCGCGGCGCTCATCTCGGCGCGCCCCATGCAGATGTATGACGAGGATATCGTCACCCTCATGCGCAAGGCGGTGCGGCCCACCGGGTCGAGCTATCTGGAGGAGGCGCGATTCGGGACTTCGGCCTGGGAAGAGATCGGCAAGCCTGAGTTCGTACGGCTTTGGGATGAAGAGGCTGCGTCCCTGCCGAAAACCACTACGACCAAGCTCTACCTGCTGACCGGTCTCTTGCTGCCGATCTGGAAGGACATTCCGACCACGAATGAGCGCATCTACCGGGTCACGCCCGACGGGGCGACCGCCATGATCGGGCGCACGCTCAGTGAAGAAGGGGCGGCCGCGCTGCGCGCCCGCTTCCTCATCTCCAACCCGCAAACACCGCAAGAGATGCTGACCGCCGCCCTCGGCACCACAGCGCCGGTCGATCTGGGCCGGGGTCTGACCCTGACCCGTCGCCGTGTCGCAGGCGAGATGCGCCTAGAGCTTGGCGGCGCGGACAAGGGCATGATCGATGGCCTCAAGGCCCTCGGCTGCTTCACCGAGATCATCGCCTTCCAGCTACGGGTGTTCCTGCCGCATGGGGACGGGGTCGACTCGGTCAGCATTCTGGCCCGGATCGTGGGGCAGGGGCCTGCCATCACGGCAGAACAAGCCGCCTGAAAAGTCAAAGCGGGCTTTGGGTCGGGTATCGCGGATCGGGATTTTGCCAGTCTGCGCTTTCCGGCCGCGCGCTGACCAATGCCACGCCCGGCCCCCCCCAATTTCAGACAAGAGGACAGACCCATGACCAACCCCCAGATCGACTATGCCGCAATGGCGGCTCAGTGGCGCGCAGAGCGCGAAACCACCTTGAAGGCATCCCGAGGAGAGTTGATCGCGCAGCTGCGCGCGCTTGGCATCAGCGAGGTCACCGCCGAATACGAAGGCTATGGCGACTCTGGCAATGTCGAGGATGTGACGGTGCAGCCTGCGGAGGCCACACTGCCGGAGGCGCTTGCGACAGAGGTCGGTGATTTCGCCTGGTCACTCGCCTATCACCATCACCCGGGGTTCGAGAACAACGAGGGCGGCTACGGCACGCTGACCTGGGCCATCGCAGCCGACAGTATCACCCTTGATCACGCGGACCGCTATGTCGAATGTTCTCACAGCTATGATGAGGGGCTTTGAGATGGCGCATCCACTTCATCATGCCGAAAGCTCGGCCCGAAAATTCGGCGGGGTGCCGTCTGACTATCAGGCTGTGCACGATTGGTTTGACGCCTCGAAAGAGCACCTCGCGCTCTTCACGCACCGCGCCTCGCGTCACCATGCCCAAGGCCTGTTTGAAGCCGAACGCGTCTTCGGTCTGATCCTGACCAATAGCGCGGGTCGCGACATCCCCGTGCGCTGGATTGGTGAGCAACATGTCCGCGAAGACTGCCAGGGCCGTATCCCGAGCATGGCGGATTGGCTGCGCCGCATCCAGCCGGAGCCATGGATGGCCAATGGTCACATCGACCGGCATTCCGGCGATGAGCCCTGCGGCGATCCAAGGGCTGCCTGGGCGTCCGAGGTCGCGGCCGGCAGAACAGTTCTTGGCCTGAAGGACTGGATGGCCGCGCGCGCGATGCAAGCGGCGCAAAGCACCTGACGGCTCCCGGCTCCTTACCAAACGAACGCTGCGCGGAAGCCCGGTTGGACGACTGGGCTTCTTGCGTCGTTTCCCCACCATTCTTTTTGAGGAGGACCGCATGACACGCGATGAAATCAAGGCCGCCGTCGATGCCGGCCAGACCGTGCACTGGGCCAATACCGGCTACGTTGTCCACAAGGACAGGCTCGGTCAGTACCTGATCACCTATGTGCCGAACGGCAGTTGCATCGGCCTGACCGACCGGAGCGGGCAGCGGTTGAATGGAGATGAGGCAGAGTTCTTCATCGCGCTATCGGAGGACCACGAGTATAATCTGGGCCGCCAATCAAGACCAGACGGGCAGGGAAGACGTACAGCACCCGGAGGCGCGACGGCACACCCACTCGGCGGGCAGCTCTGACCCGCGGGCAGGGCATAAAGGGAAAGCAGGCTTTCTGATTTGTGATCCCTCAAGGGGTCGAGAAAGCAATCCCGGATGTGCTGGCAAGAACGTCAGGCACCGACCAATCTGAAAGGAACTATCCCATGTTCGCAGGAACCCTCACCCGCAATGTCGAGACCGCAGCCGCCGAGTACTCCGGCATGATCCATTCGACGCGCTTTGACATCGCCATCCAGCTTGAACCCCGCCCGAAGATGTCCGCGCGCAGCCCCGATTACGACGTGACGGCGATCAACAAGTCCGGCCGCAAGGTGCGCATCGGCACGGCCTGGAACGAGACCGGCAATATCAGCGGCAACCCCTATATCTCCATGCAGATCGATGTCGGCCTCGGCCCCTTCCGGGTCAACGCGGTGCAGACCAAAGAGGCGCGCGCGGCCCAGAGCGGCGATTTCGAGATCATCCCGCTGGTCTCAAACGGCCTTATGAAGTCCGGCTCGATCTCGGGCGAGCTCACCGCAATGGACGCGGACAACGCCTTCACCGGCTACATCGCCAACATGATGTTCGATCTGGAGTTCATGCTGATCGAGAACAGCTACAAATCCGAGGAGACCCACCCTGATTACCGGATTGAGGTCAGCTCGCCCCGGGGCACGCCGATCCGCGTCGGCTCGGCCTGGATGGCGAAAAGCAGCCGCACGGGCAATGACTACCTGTCGCTGCTGATCAACACGCCCGATGGTGACCTGCGCGTCAACGCCGTGCAGAACGAAGAACAGCGCGGCGGGCAGACCTTCTCGATCATCCCGTTCATCGACAGCGGTGAGCAGCCGCAGGACGCGGCCGCGGGGCTGTCGCTGGTGGCGTGACCTTGGCATGAGGATAAAAGACCTGAACAGCGAGGGGAGCCGTGGGAACACGGTTCCCCTTTTTCCATGTGCGTTTGCGTGAAGGACGGCACCCACTTGCGATCACGTGCAAATGAGATACGATAGTATATTAACGTAATATTGAGGGCAGGCGTGTGGTGGCAAGATCGAAGGCAAATCCATGGTTCGACAGCTTCGACGTTGAAGCAGAGGTTGAGACTCTGCTCGCCCATATCGAGCGCTGGACAGAATTTGCGCTGCCCGCCAGAAAACGCACCGTAGTCATGTCCTATGCCAACACGAAGCTCGATAAGACCAGGCAGGCTGATCAGGAGGCCAAGGCGGCGGGACAGCTGCTGTCCACGTCGCGGCGCGCCTTTCTAACCGAGATCCAGGACACTATCTTCATGGCGATCCCGGAAGAAAACCTCGCAAGGATGCGGCTGAGCGAGCAGCTTCTCAACGACCCGTCATTTTACGCGGACGCCATGCACCACGCCGCCGCGATCAGTGAGGATGAGCTATTCATGGCGCTGGTCTCTTCGCTGAAAGACATGACGGTGCAAGAGCTTCGGGAGTTCACCTCTAAGCTTTGGCACAGCACGATTGACGATAATGCCCGCAAATATGCCGAAGCCCTGAAGCGCCCCGAGCGTGAAATCATGCCGCTGCGGCCTAGCAACACGGTATAAGATCACGACAAACCGGCTCCCGGTGTTAGTAATTCGTGAGTTGATTCAGCTGGCGAGGAAATTGGTTCAAAATCGCACGTCGACGCAGCTCTGCCCGCGGCGCCGATCAGCAGGAGGCGTGCTTTACTGAACCGTGAGCCATCATCCGCAACCAGACCAAGAACGGACCTGAGCTGTCGTTGATCACTTGATCGCAACGCTGCTACGCAGCCCGCCAAACCAAACTTTCGCCGAAAGTGCACTGTTCCAGAGTAACCAAAAGTCAGATGTGCGGAACAACGAGCTATCGCGCGGCGTGCTTCGAAGGCGGCTCAGTGCTCATTCATGGCCGCCACAAGCCGTGAGGTTCGGGGACGAGCAAGCATCTTCCGCGCGGTTCGCCTCGGTCGAGGAAACCCCAACCACATGATTGCTATTGGTCACTATACCGCTTCCATGTTTCGGTTTGTGGCCTTGCGGACAAGGTTCCTTGCGAGGGTTTCAACCTTTAGAATGTCTTCGCGGAACGAATGATCATCGCATTTCATCATGATCTCCTGCACCCTGCAGATATCCGCCACCAGCCCGTCCGCCCACTCGATTTCAGTAGGCGCTAGGCCTTTCGCAGCCAAACGCAAGCGGACACGGGTGCGCAGATACAGCGCGATGCCTTGTGTTGGTTGATACCCCAACGACTTGGCGGTTTGGAAGACTGCATCCGCGTCGTGTTCGGCCATATACAGCAGCTCCGACTCTCCGCCGAAACCCCATTGGAGCCCTGAGAAAAAATCGCTGTCCTTTCCCGCCTCGTCGGCCTCTATCACCATTGCCACGAAATGGCTGAGTGCCTGCATCTGCATTCCATAGCTGATCTGACCTTCCTTGCATTCGCTGCGCGCCTTCCACGCATAACTCAGAGATCGATCGAGGTCTCTGTTCACGAAATGGTACCGCGACTGATCCAGAAGGAGCGCCACCTGTTCGCCGGCGCCAAACCGTGACAAACGGCAGGTGTTTGCGTGCAACATACCCTTGATGCGCGCGTCCGCCTTCCTCCAGCGCAGACCCTTGCGATTGTCGGCACCGCGGAAATAGCTGTCGCCGCGCAGCATCAACCGAAGTGCCGTTCGTGCAGGTCTGCCCGAAACCACTGTACCGGTGCCGTTCAGAGTCATGCGCGCCAGCACTTCCTCGATCTGGTGAACCTCTTCCAGAAGATTCAGCGCGTTCTCCATTGAATGGGTCAGGGCGACCAGCTCGACCTCGCGTGAGCGCACGCGCAACCAGGCCTGAAGGGCGGCAATCTGCTGCGTCCCTGCGTCTTCGATCAAATTTAAAACCGGTGAGACCGCCCCGGGGTTGTTGTTGGCCAATTCGGGATATTCGCGCCGCATGTGGTTGCGCAGGCGCGACAATGTCTTGCTGTGGCCAATCTGATCCTCGTCGAATTGCGACTTGAACCGGGTTAACGGCCTACCCCGCAAAATGGCCATGTCCACGGCCGTGCACAGGATGCGGATCGCGCGGTTCATCAAGGCCCTGCGCCGGTCGCTTGGCGGCTCCCCGGTTTTGACGGGCGCAAGCTTGTCGATGAGCTCCAAGGACCTGCTCCAGGCCCAATGCACAACTTTCGGCGATTGGCTGTGCAGTGCGGAGATTGCAAGCGATTCTAAAAGCTCGATAATTTGTTCGGGCGTGAAAATGTCGAGTAGATAGGGTTGTAGGGTTTGGGGAAGGTCCTGCTGTTTCAGCGTGTCGATACGCTGGAAATACCACTGCCCAGTCGGCCGGAACAAAAGCATGTAGAGATGCGCCCGCATCTGGTCTTGATCCCAGACCATCGTCATCTGCCCGTCCTTGTCCAGAAGTTCTTGCAGAAGGCATTGCACGGCAAAGCGTAGGGCGACAGCAGGATGCTGATGCCCGCCGGCGGCGAAAACCTCCGGCGGGACTTGGTGCAACAGCGGGTTCTCGGCAATCTGCGCTTTATTCGCCTCGCTGTCCATCAACCGGTCGAAATCGATACTGGCCAGCAAAGCCTCGAAGGACTGGATGTCACGCAGCATACCCTGCCATTGCGGCGGCCGGCAGCGCAGCGCGGCCTGTGTACGCCTTTCTTGGGCGCGTCGATGGGCCACCCGCGCCACTTGGCTCGCAGCTTCGCGCAAAATGACATTGTATGCGCCTGCCCAGGCGAAATGGTCCGGGTGGGCAAGTGTGGTGAGGATGAGCTCGCGCAAGGTCTGATGCATCTCCCAGCTCGGCTCGGATGGGTCGATCCGTTTATGCGGACCATATTCGGCCAAGTCGATGGGCCGGCGGGTCTTAGGGGACAGGAAGAACCCCCGCGCGATCTTCTCCATCTCCTTCAGGCCTTCGCGGACCGTCTCGGTCGGCCGTTTCAGTTTTCGCCCGGTGGCCCAGTCCCAGTCCCTCAACAGCTGCACCAGCGTCGATGTGCGCATCCCATCTTCAGATGCAGCAATTGCCGTGGTGATGCGGAACATGTCGCGCTCGTCCAGCCGTTCGACCACAATCTGAACAAGCTCGGCCACTTGGCTAGTGCCGACGAGGATCTTTTTCTTGATCTTGGACAAATCGGTGATCGCCTGCTTGACGCGGTGCACGGCGGCATCATCACCTTCGCAAAGCTGCATGGCAGCGGCCAGCAGGATCAGGACGTCACCGGGCACAGTCCCCCGATCCAGCCTTTTGATCGCGCGCTCCATTGTGCTGATATATGGCGCAGGCGTTTTCATCCCGGGAAAGTACCTGGCGATGTCTTCTAAAAGCGGGTCCGAAAGCCGGATGTTTTTGTGCTTGGGTAAGCGTCGAGCGGCGGCCTTGGACGGCGGCTTGGTCGTTGAGATCAACAGGCGGCTGTCGGAATTGCTGTTGTGAAGCCACGAGATAAGTGATGGGCGGCATTGGTCGCGCAACTGCGCCCGCGGGGTGCTCCAAGTCAGGTCTTCCCAATTGGTCAGGATGAAAAAGGCGGGGTTGCGCTTGTGCAGCTCGTGGATCTCACGATACATCGCATCGAGCCCACCGTCTCCATCAGGCGTTGCGGTTTTGCCTTCGAGCTGCTCAAGCGCCTGAACGTAAGTGATTGGCGTGGCTTTCTTATCGTTGTTCTGGGCTGCGTCCAAGGTCTTCAGAAAGGCGAGCACACGCGCGATCAGCTCCTGGTTGCTGTGATCCTGCACATTGACCAGGAACACCGGTAGGGGGTCTACCGAGTTGGGGTTATGGACCAGATCGAGCGCAATGGTCGGCTGGTCCGGGGCTTCGTCCTGAAGTTGACGCAAGAGCTCGACCAAACAGCCCGACTTGCCCGCATTCGGGTTTCCGAAAAGTAGAATGATCCTGGCTGACGCGACGGTGGTTTTCGCATGCTTGATAATCTGATTGGCCATGCTGGCCATCGCCCTGGGGTTTTGGTCTTCGCGGAACATGCCCTTGGGCCACAAGTAGTTGGTGTATTTGCCGGGAATACAGTGCAAAGCTAGGCGCTGAACGGTGGCGGCTGCCATGGGTTTGGGCTGGATGTCGTTGGGCGCGACATAGTTCACCCCGGTCAGCCAGCGGGCTTCGATACGGCGGAAAACATCCGTCGCGGTTTGCGGCCTGGCAGCAACAAGTTCGTCATAGAGGGCAGCCGCATCCTCAGCCAACGCCGGCCAATTTTGCACCGGCTGGTCGGTGCGTTCCTGCAGTGCCTTCAGCGCCCTGCAAGCGGTGAAGATGAAACACCAGCGGTCAAAGTTTTGCACATAGCCTGGAGTGTCTTTATTGTTTACCCTAAGCAATTCGCGCAACATCTGGAGGACCTTGGGTTGATCGCGCGGATCCAGTACCTCACCAAGTTTCTCTCCCACCTCGATGTCTTTCATCCAATCTGAAGCGGCAGTTGTGGTGTCGCTGAAGGCGCCGCGTTTTACTTCCGACTGCTCGGCATAGCGGTACATCAGCAGGACCGCGAACATCATCACCCGGACGCCGACGCGGCCTTCGGCCTCGCCGGCGCACCAAAGGCTTATCGTATTGTTCGTGCTGTATTTCATGATGTTTGAAGGCTCGCCTTTCCAGCAAGTCGGCCAATGCTCTTCGAGCGCGTCCAACGCTTGGTCCAGCGTCGGACGATTGTAAAAAAGATCAGCGTTGCGCGGTGCCCCCATTGGTCGTCCTCCTGCCTTGCCTTATCAGGCGAATCGCCCTAGCTCTGCGTCCAATTTAGACCTAGTGGCGAAATATTGCGTCGATAAATAATCGACTTGTCAGTTAATAATCCTACGAGTTAGTAAATTTACCAACTCAAAAATTTTGGTTCTCTAGATTTATCCACAAGTAGATTCTGGTTAGCGACGGGTTAATTCTCGTCTCTTTATGAAGTGCGGCGGATGCGGTTGTTGGTGTTTACGAACATCAGAAACGGAGCATCACATGCCGGACATTTGCATCTACAGCACCCGCGCGCGGGAGAATCTGATCGCAGCGGCGGCGGTGGCGAGCCTGCTTGAGCAGGTCAGCCAGACCACCGATGGCGCGAACCTCTATGTCAACGATCTGCAGGACTTCTTGGACGCCGACGCCACCCTGCACATCGCCGAGGACCGCAAGACCCTGGCCATCGCAGGCTTTGCCGCGACCAAGTTCGACGGTGACCAAGCCGGGCTGTTCTCGGTCGTCGCCCTGCCAAGCTTTCGCGGGTTGGGAATCGGCGGCAAAGTCGTCGACCGGGCGATCAACGACAGCGTCGCGCGCGGCGTGACCCGCATCAACCTGGAGATTCGCCTGACGAATGCGGGCCTGCCGATCCCGGCCCTGCGGGTCTATGAAAGCTGCGGCTTCAAGCTCCTGCCCGGGGTGTCGGTCGTGCCGATCGGTCACACCCACCGCGACCGTCACCTGTGGCTGACCGCCGATCCCGGTGGCGTCTTCCGACAGCGGCACATGTACCTGGCGCTGAGCACCAACACGGTGACGGGGCAGGTCAATGGCTGATCCTGTGACCATCACCATGGTCGGGCTGACAGCGGGCGCCTTGTGCGCCGTCAGCACCACGCCCGAACTGATCGTGACCCTGCGGCGGGCCAACCCTGTCAGCCGCTGGATCGTTCTGCGCAACGCTGCGCTAGCGACCGGCAATGCCCTGTGGGTGCTGTACGCGCTGGCCGGCGGTCACCTGCCCATCCTGATCTTCTGCGGGATAAACGCCCTGATGACCGGGGCGCTGGCCGCGCGGCAGATGCGCCTTGTGGCGCCCCATACCCCCCTGAACAACCCCAAGAAAGAAGGAACTGAGATATGATCAAGAATCAGACTAACGTGGCCGAGGCCGTCGGCATGGGCCATCCTGACAAACAGGCCGATGCGATATCGGACGCCGTGCTGGATGTGAAGATGGACCGCGCCGTGGAAGCGGGCCACCCGCCCAGTAGCGTGCGCGTTGCCTGCGAGGTCATGATCAACGGTGCAGACATTATTGTCGGCGGTGAGATCAGCGCGCCCGAGGGCGTGTATGATGCCGATGCGATCGAGTCGGCGGTGCGCAAGGTTTATTTCGCGTCTGGCAACGACCCGCGTGATGATCTGCGCGTGACGACCCTGATCCGCCCGCAGGCGGGCGAGATCGCGGCGCTGACCGTCGATGGCGCCGGCGACCAGGGCATTATGGTGGGCTATGCCACCACGCGTACCCGCTCGATGCTACCGCCCGAGACAGAGAAGGCCTGGGCGCTGATCAACCGTGCCTATGACCTGGCCGCTGACGGCACCTTGCCTTGGCTCCGGCTCAACACTAAGTCGCAAGTCGCGCTTGACCCCTCGGGAGATGTGATCAGCGTCATCATGTCTGTACAGCATCGTTCCACCATTGAGCTGGAGGACCTGCGCCGCGAAGTGCTTGATAAGGTGGTGCGCCCGTGTCTGGGCGACGTCGACCCGTTCTTGGTGAAAATCAATCACAAAGGCAGCTTCATCGAAGGCGGAGCCGACGCCGATTGTGGGCTGACCGGCCGCAAGATCGTGGTTGATGCCTACGGGCCTTCGGTCGCGGTTGGGGGCGGGGCCTATAGCGGCAAGGACGCCACCAAGGTCGACCGCAGCGCCGCCTATATGGCACGTTTCATCGCCCGTCAGGTGCTAGCGTCGCATCTGGGCGGCGGCACCGACTGCACAGTGAAGCTGGCCTTTGGCATCGGTCAGCTCCAGCCCGAAGCGGTCAGCGCCATCGTCGACGGCAAACACGATGTCAGCGACTGGGTGCGCGCCCGTTTCGCCGATCTGTCGCCGCGCACCATTCAGGACCGCCTGGGCCTGTGGCGCCGCGAGGGCTGGCGTTACCGCGACACCGCGAGCTTCGGCCATTACGGCCGCGATCTGTTCCCTTGGGAACAGGCAGAGTGATCAGCCGCATCCCCGGGGCAGCTGTGCTCCAGGAGTGCGATCCAAACCCCAAACAAGGACCTAAACCATGAAAGAACTTCACTATACTCCTCCGGCAAAGACCCGGTTGGTGATGACCACCGCACTCCCCTATGCCAACGGTGATCTGCATATCGGCCACGGTTCCGAAGCGATCCAGGCCGATATATTCGCCCGCTACCGCCGCTTGGCGGGGCAGGAGGTGATCTTTGTCTGCGCCGATGATTGTCACGGTACGGCGGTTGAACTTCTGGCAGCCTCTCAGAACAAGACGCCCGAGCGCGTTTTGCAGGAGGTCGGCGCCCGCCACCGTGCCGATTTTGCCCGCGCCAAGATCTCGTTTGACGCTTATCACAGCACTCATTCGCCCGAGAACGAGGAGATCGCCTTCGCCTTCTTCGACGCACTGAAACTGGGCGGGCACCTGCAGCGCAAGACTGTGCCGCAGCTCTACGACGCACAGGCGGGGCGGTTTCTCGACGACCGGCGGGTGCGCGGCACCTGCCCGGATTGCGGGCGCAAGGATCAGTATGGCGATTCCTGCGAATGCGGTGCGACCTATGATGCGATCCAGCTGGTCGATCCGGTCTCGACCCTGACTGGCGCGCGCCCGAATGTGCAAAACGCCGAGCACCTTTTTTTCAAGATCGACGGGTTCGCCGCCGAGATCCGCGCCTGGCTGGAAAGCGGCGCGGTGCAGAAAGAGGTGCGCGCGAAACTTCTAGAATGGCTGGATGAGGGCTTGCGGGACTGGTGCATCACCCGCAGTGGCCCCTATTTCGGAATCCCTGTTCCGGGCGAGCCGGGGTTGTTCTTCTATGTTTGGCTGGATGCGCCCATCGGCTATCTGTCAACGCTGCAGCATTATCTGCAAGAGCAGCACAGCAATAAGAACTGGGCCGATATCTGGGGTGACGAAAACACCGAGACCCGGCATTTCATTGGCAAGGACATCATCAATTTCCACGGGCTGTTCTGGCCGGCCCTGCTGCGCGGTGCGCATATCCCGCTACCCGACCGGCTGCATGCGCATGGTTTTGTGACCGTGGGCGGGCACAAGATGTCGAAATCGCGCGGCAACTCGGTCACGCTGGCGCAGCTGCTTGACCAGCTCGATGCAGACGCTTTGCGTTATGCCATAGCGGCGCGGATGGGTGACGGCATAACCGATTTCAACATTGATGCCGAGGGTGTGGCCGAGAAGGTCAATTCCGATCTGGTGGGCAAGATCGCCAATATTGCGAGCCGGTTGCGCCCGCTAATCGCCAAATCGGACAATTTGTTGAGCGACACCCTGCCCGAATCTAACCTTTTCGACCAAACGCTGGTGTTGGCGGGTGAAGCGCTGGCGTGTTTCGAGTCGGTGAATACGGCAGCCGCAGTGCGCAGCATCGTGTTGTTGGCGGATCTAACCAATGAATATGTCGATCGCGAAGCGCCGTGGACGGTGGATGACCACGACCAAAGGCGTGCGATCTGCACTCAGGCACTGGCTCAGTTTCGCTTGATTGCGGCGTTGATGCAGCCGATCTGCCCCGGCCTCGCCGGGCGCTGCCTAGCGGTATTCGGTCTGTCCAAACTTGGCTGGGACGAACTCGCGACGCCGCCTTTGGGACAGAAAATCGCTATCCCGCCCCGGCTGTTCGATCGGATCGACATGGCTGCATTGAGCTGTCTTACCGCAGGTGAAAGTGAAAAGGAGACCGTTCAGTGAAACCCATTGATAGCATGACCTTCGACCGACTAAATGGGAAGCGGATTGCCTTGATCGGAATGAGCGGTGTCGGCAAGACCCACCTGTCGCGCCTTTTGCGCGACACTGGGCGCTGGTACCATTACTCCGTCGACTACCGGCTGGGTAAAGCCTATCTGGCCAGCCATATCGATGACGACCTGCGCGCCCGCGGCATGCAGGACCCGTTGCTTGGCCCGCTTCTTTTGGTCGATGCGCTGACTCTGCGTGCCAAGTTTGCCATCGACAATCTGGACGTGATGTCGGGCTATCTGGGCAAGATCGGCGATCGCAGGAAGGGAGGTTTGTCCCGTGCAGAGTTCCTCGAACGCCAGCGCATCCATCGCAACGCGGAACAGGCGGCGATGCAGGATACAGCCAGCTTCGTGCGCCGTTCCGAAACGATCTATGGCTATCCAAGTTTCACGTGCGATACGTCGGGCAGCTTGTGCAGCGTGGTCGACCCTTGGGATCCCACCGACCCCATCCTGTCCGATCTCGCCGCTACGCATATGATAGTCTATCTCGAAGCTGGGCCCGAAGACGAAAAGCGTCTGATCGCGCGCTTCAAGCACCGGCCCAAACCGATCTATTATTCGGACGCGTTTTTTGAGCAATGCGAGCGCGACTACCTAGGCGAAGACAAGAGCTGGGATATAGTCGACCCCGACGCTTTCGCGATCTGGGCATACGAGCGTCTCTTGTCCTTTCGCCGTCCACGCTATGAAGCGATTGCCGACCGCTGGGGTTATCGCATCAAGGCGGACGAACTGGCCAGGGCTTCCGGTGAACAGGAAATCCTAGACGTACTTCGGGCCCATATCTCCTAAGGTAGCGCCATCACGCGTGTTGCCGCCGCCCAGATCGCCTGGGCGGCGGCATTTTTATTTTCCCGGGGCAACGGCCAAGGCTAGGCTGCCCAACCAGAACGGTTTCGGACATCATTAACCTGAAGGCGAAAGATGTAGTAATTCATCGGATGCGCAGAATCTGTGCACCGTTAACGCAACACGCCAAACTCGAAAGTCAAGTTTTTTCCAAAGCATCCGACAAGTTGCGACCGATCCGAAAATCCGGTCTCCGTCTAACATAACGAATGCGAGAGTAAGTAATCCGTACTGACGCCAGCGGCGTCACCAGCACATCAAGATTGGGCTAAGCCTTCCGGCCTCCCCTGCTCGGCTTCGCGTGTCGCAGGGGAGAACGGCCCTTCGGTCCGTCGCGCATTCGGCCATGCGGCCTCATCGCGGCGTCGCACCCGGCATCCCGGTTTGCCCGCCTCGCGAGCACGTCCCTCCCCGGCCGCTCCGCCGGATTGCGCTCTGGTCTGTTTTGGCCCGAGGCCAAAACGATCCCGCCGCTCCATCCGTCTCCCGCGTCCGGTCGGGCCGTTTGCCTGCTCGGGTCGGGCAAACCTACCGTCAAAACACACACACATGAGCGTGGAAGCATATCCTCCGGATGGCCCCCAAATCAGCCCGCGTCAAGGATCGCAAAAGTTTTCGGCGAGGGCGGAGCCTGTGGCGCGCAGCGGTCCTGTGCGTGAGCGCGCGCATGTGTCGGGTGCCGCGCTCGGAAAACTTTTGCCCCCGGCAAGCCGGCGGCTGCGCCGTCCCTGACCCGGGCAGATTCGGAAACCAGGCATTCGGCCATGCCCCCACACTCACGTGGTGGCCTTGGAACCGAACACTGGAGACCAGACATGGCTTACGACACTGCAAACACCTACGAGACCATCGAACTTTTCGGACTGACCGAGAAGGACGCGCAGCTGCCGATCCCGGAAGATCACATCCTGACCGACCACATCATCCGCGAGAGCTTCGAGGCGTTGCTCGGGCAGCTGCGCGGGACTGGGCTTGAAGCGGAAATCGAACCGCTGGCCCATGGGCTCGCGACGATCCTGCAGCGCCGTAAGGTGGCGCTTGGCAAGGAGGTCGATCGCACCGCCGACAAGATCGGCGCCCTGGCAAAATCCCACGACGGATCGGAGATTGCCGAGACCGCGCTCGAAGAGGCGCAGGCCCGCTTCCTGCAGCTCCGCGAGATCGTCGGCGCCATCGAAGTGATGAGCGAGGCGGCGGCTGAATGCTACGAGATCGAGACGGGGCACGCCTTCATCCCGGCGGCAGGCTCGCGCGCGAGCGTCCGGGCGCAAGAGACGGGTGCCGTCTTCGAGGCCCGGCAACTGCTGGAGCAGCATGACCGGGAGACGGCTGCGAAGTCGAAAGTCGAGGGGGTGCCCCTGATCGTCTCGGGCGCCACCGACTGGACCGATGTCGATGTGATCTTCAACACGCTCGACAAGGTTCGGGAGCGCATCAAGCAGAACCGCAATCAGGAGATCTTCCTCTGCCACAAGGGTGGCAAGCATGGGGCGGAGATGATCGCGGCCCGGTGGGCACGGGCGCGCGGGGTCGCGCAGGCACGCTTCGATCCGCGCTGGTCCGCGCACGGGCGGGCGGCACCGTTCAAGTGCAACGACGAGATGCTGGACGACAAGTTCGCGGCGACGGGCGTTGTGCTATTCGGCGGCAACGGGGTCGCACTGAACCTCGGGCAGAAGGCGGAAGCAAGAGGCCTGACGGTCATGCGGGTTGCGGATCCGGCGAAGAAGACCGCAGAGATATGAACTGAGAGGGTCGCCTTCGGGCGGCCCTTTCGTCGTGTTTCCCGGGGCGCACGTGATCGGCAGGGGGCGTCGGCCAGCACCGTCGTCCCGTCCACCCGGTCCACCGCAGCGCTGCCCATCCGCATCGGTTCGGGCTGGGGGCTGTGCGCGCCTCACGCGCATCGTTCGCAGCTCAAGACGCGAGGACAAGAGACGCAGCACTTGAGGCTGAAGAACAGCACGTCCCTCGGGTGGTGTTTCGGAACATCGTGCCCACGCGGGCGGGCGTCATCAGCACCCCGGCCAGGTTCGGCAGGACATGGACGCGGATGGTGGCGACTGCGTGATGGCAGAGGTCATCCGGGGCTCTCCTTTTTGCTCAACATGTGGATCGCACGGGGTCGGCCCAATCGTGCCCTGCGCTCCGCTTCGGCAAGCACAAATACGGCTTCCACGGCTGCGCCGCGGACCCTCCGCATTTGCGCTTGCGACCGGGCCTCTTGCCCCCGTGCCGGGTGATCCCCATCGCAACAAGGAGTAACCCAAATGACCAACCACTACGTCGCCACCGTTCCCGTCAAGTTCACCGATACCGATGGCCAGGAGCGCACCCGTTTTCAGCGCGTGGGTGCGATGTTCCGAAACACCCGCAACGGGGACGGCTCGGAGTTCTTCAGCCTCAAGCTCGACTTTCCCGTCGCGGTCTCGGAGCTGGTGATGTTCCCGCCGAGCGCCAAGGATCCCCAGGACTGAATCCTCTGACGAGGATGGGCCGCCCCAGGACGATCTTGGGGCGGCCCGATCCCTGTTCCAGGGATGCCGGGTCCGGCGGTCAGATCGCCCGAGGCGACCTCACGAAGCTGCCGGTCGCTGCGCATTCAACGGACGCACTTCCCCCGGAATCATCAGGCCGCGACAGACCAGCCAGTCAGCCTCAAGGGGGCCATCCACAAAAAACTATCGGCCAAGGCCTCCCGGTTTTTGCGGCAGAGATTTGGCAAGCCAAATCTGGCCCTCCTTGACCCTGCCTGTCTGCCCTGTCGGTGGGGTTTGCGCCCGCCCGCGGTTCCGTCCGAACACATGCGTGTTCGGCCAGACCCTCGGGCGGTGCTGGGGAAGGGGACCCATTGGCCAGGTGGGGTTCTGGATGGCGAGGGGACAGGCCCGCGTCCCTACGGGCCGCGGGGGGAAGCGGACACCAAGGCTGCCTGAGACTGAAGGCAACGTAAGTATATAATTGACAGGTTGGTATATTATCGTAAGGTAGGGGCAGCCTTGGTGGAAGGTGGCAGGAAATAGGGGGTCTTTCTTCGCATGTCGCGCTCAAAACGTCTCACAGATGCGGACCGCATGGAGATCGTTCGCGAAGCTGCGGAAGGCGTTTCTAATTCAGTGCTGGCGGAACGGTTTGGCGTGTCGGTGCGGGCGATCCAGTACACGCTCAAAGCCGATGCCGAGCGCCAGGCAGATGCCGCGATCCCGGTCTCCGCGGTCAGTGTGAAGGTCACGGCTGCCGAGCTTGCGGCGCTCGACGAGGTGCTGGCCGAGGCTGGGATCGAGAGCCGTGCCGAGGGGTTGCGGCGGCTCATTCAGACGGCAGGTGGGGTGTTCGTTCCTGACGCGCAGATGGCAGCAGAGATGGTGCGTTACAGGGCCTCGCTGCACGAGGTCGGCAATGGGGTCGCGCAGATCGCCAAGCAGATGACGCGGGCGAACCGGCGGGGGCAGGGGGCCGTGGGGGGCACGAGTGCCGAGTTCACGGAACTACGTCTCGCGCAGATGCGTGGGCTGGCGCGGTTCATTCTGGATTCCGCTGATGAGATCGACCTGCTCCTGCGCCGCCGTCGCGATGCAATGCAGCTTGAGGCCACAGCCGCGCTGAGGGAGTTTGCCCATGCGGCTGAATGATGCTGTTCACGCCGTCACGGGCGAGGTCTTTCGGGACGGCTGGAGCCGCGTTCGGGGCTCAATGCAGGGGCTGCATGTCGCCAAGCAGAAACAGCTCATGCGCGCGGCGGCAGGGCACCGGCCGGCGGTCTTCAAGGCAATCCGGGGCGGGGGCACGCATACCAAATCGCAGCTCGCAAACCAGCTCGATTACCTGACCACCAAGTCCACCCATATCGTCGACAGTAGCGGGTTTCTGGATGGCAAGACGAAGCTCGAAGCAAAGGACATCAAGGACCTGACCGAGCGCTTTGCCAAGCGGTGGGATGCGGGCTTCAAGCCGAAGCTTGGCCAGACCACCCATATGCTCATGTCCTTCCCCATCGGCACGCGCGGCGAGGATGTGCGCGACATCGCGACGGATGTGGCGGAGCGGTTCTTCCAGACCGACGCGGGGCATTTCGACTACATCATCGCGGTGCATGAGGACCGCGATCACCCGCATGCGCATCTGGTGCTGAACCGCCGGTCGCAAGAAGGCGAGTTCTTCTTCCTCGGGCGCAACCACCGCTTCAACTATGACGATTTCCGCCTCGCCATGGTCGAGGAGGCGGAGAAGTACGGTGTGCGCCTCGAGGCCACGCGCCGGGTGGATCGCGGGGTCGTGCATTACCCGGCCCGAACCAGCGAGGTTTATGCCGTGAAGGAAGAGGGCCGCGCGCCTGTGGAACGCGAACGGGTGGGGCAGGACTTGACCCGGACGCTGGCAGAGATCGCCAATACGAAAACCACCTACCACTCGCTTGCCGCTGAGGCCTCCCGGGAGGCCCGCGAGGATATTGCCGCGGCACTCTTCCGCGCGGGCGAGGTGCTGGCGCATGGCGGGCAGGTGGACCGAACAGGAGATGTGTATATGGCAGAGGATCAAAGTTTCGAGGATCTGAGAAGCCTCTATGCGGAGAAGCTCGCACGGGTGCAGGGCATGATCGCCGAGAAGCCTGATGCGGAACGTCCCGTGCTGGAAAAACGCCTCATCGAGATCCAGACGCAGGTCCAGCACATGCAGCCTCTCGGTTTGCGATCATCCACGTTGTCAGAGACCCCCTCGGAGGGCGGGATCTATTCCGAAGCCAATATCGACACCAACCAGCTGGACCGTCTGGCCGAGCCCGACCTGAGATCGCGCATTGACGCAGCACTGCAGGGCACCGGGATCAGCACATCGGAAGTGGTGGCCCGGATCGAGACGGGGGCCCCAAATGCTGCGCTGGAGCATCAATGGATCGCCAATGATCTCTCCAAGGTGGCCGAGGCGCGCGATTTGAACCTCGAACGCCGCGCAGATCTGGAACAGGCGCGCGACATCCTGAATGACGTGCATGTCGCGCTTGGCACGCTTTTGGAACGGGAAAATGTGCTGCGCCAGGACGGCGTCATGGAAGCGGAAACGGTTACGGAGCGGTTCCATTATCACCAGGACGCGGTCCAGGCGATGGAAGGGACAATCCGTCAGGAGATGCGCGCGGACGGCCTGACAGCGCAGCAGATCGAGGACCGGGACTGGGAGGTTGTCTCAAAGGCGGAGCGCCGGATCGAGACGGAGCAGCGTGCGTATCTCGGGGCACACCCGGACCTGCTCGCACGCCCTGGCGATGTGATCGACCGGTCCGAGCCCTATAGAGAGACAATCACCGATGCGGCCCGCGCCAGTGAGATCACCCGTGAAGTCGACCGCATCATGGAGGCACGCGACCTCCGCACGTCCGTTGTGGATGCCGTCACGGATGACTTGCGCGCGCGCTATCCGGATATGCCCTCCCACCTCGCCCGTGGGCTCGGCGCGACCTATGCGGCCGTCGTCGAGATACGGGACACGGAGGCCATCAATCAGGTTCGCCGCGAAACCGAATTGCGCGACGGGCTCGGGTCTGGCACGCGCGACGAAGTTCTCGCCGCCCGCGGTGAAACTGCGCCGCAGTTTGACCGTGCCAACCGTGTCGCAGACGAAATTGCGCGTGTCCTCGACCATGAACGGGCAGGGGAGCTGTCCGCGCCATTTGAGACTGCAGCGGAGCGGGACGCTTTCCGAACCGAGATCGCGCGGGTGCTGGATGACCGTCAACTTGAGCGGCTCACATCCGGCGATGCCGATGCGCTGGAACAGGTTCTCGAGGACCGCCTCGACCGGCTCTATGTCGCCAAGGTCTATCTGCAATCCGATGCCGCGACGGCCAACACGGAGGCCTTGCGCCAGGTGGTCGATGATCTGGCTGACACCGAATACGAACGGCATCGCGCCGCTGATCTGGACAGCGAGACTGAGCGGGGTCAGGTCCATTGAGCGCCGCTATGGGCAAAGCGCGGATCGCCACAGGCGTCTTGCTGGTGACGCTTGTGACCGGGGCCATGGGTTATACCATCGCCTCGGCGGTACTTACCTACCAGGATCTCGGGTTCGGGGCCGAAATCGACTTTGCCTATATCGCGCAGAACTATATGGCGATCCTCGATCGCCGCCCGGAGGATGCCCAACTTATTCACCTCATCATCGGCAGCTTCGCCGCCGCCGGCCTGATGCTGAGCCTCGCCCTCTCAGGGTCCGCCCTCACACGCTTTGGCCAGACCCATTGGCAGACCGCGCGCGAGATGAAGGCCAATGGATTCTTCGGGGCGCCCGGTACCGGGTTCATCCTCGGTAAGCTGGGGCCGCCGAGCTCCCGCGCCAACTACATCTGCTCCAAGGTCTTCCCCCATGCGCTGATCGTGGCGCCCACGGGCCGCGGCAAGACCACGGGCTTTGTCATTCCGAACCTGCTGACCTGGCAAGGCTCCGCCGTGACGCTGGATGTGAAGGGGGAATGTTTTGAGGCCACGGCCCGGCACCGCGCAGCCCAAGGCGACAAGGTCTATCGCTTTGCCCCCACCGATTGGGAGGGCAAGCGCACGCATCGCTACAACCCGCTCCTGCGCATCTTTGAGCTGAAAGATCCCGCGCGCCAGCAGATGGAATTGCAGCTCCTGGCGACGCTCTTCCTGCAGAGCGACAACGACCGGGTGCAGGGCCTCCTCAAGGGCGGGATCGATCTCTTCGTGGCGGCGGGGCTTCTAGCCTTCCAGCGCAAGCGCCCCACCTTGGGCGAGATCTACCGCATCGCGGCCTCGGGCGGAAACAAGCAGAAGGAGTATTTCGCGCGCGGCCATGAGGTCGACAACAGGGCCGCCAAGCTGATCTTCACGCGGTTGGCCTCGACCAACAACGATACCCTGACCTCTTACGTCTCGCTCCTGATGACCTCGGGGCTGGACCAATGGCAGAACCCGGCCATCGATGAGGCCACGGCGATCTCGGATTTTGATTTCCGCACGATCCGCAAGAAACCCTTCTCCGTCTATCTCGTGGTCCAGCCGCTGATGGTGAAGCCGCTTGCGCCGTTGATCCGGCTCTTCTTCTCCGATCTTCTCTCGGCCATGCAGGAAAAGGACCCCGGACCGGATGAGCCTTGGCCGGTGATGATCATGCTCGACGAGTTCAATCGCCTAGGCAAGATGCCCATCGTGGTCGAGAGCATCGAGACCCTGCGGACCTATCGTGGTCACCTGGCCGTGGTCACCCAGACGATCCCCGCCCTCGATGAAATCTACGGCGAGAACACCCGCCGCGCCCTGCAAGGCAATGCCGGTGTGAAGCTCTACCTGACGCCCTCGGATGAGAAAACGGTCGAGGAACTCAGCAAGGCTGCCGGCAAGACCACGAAGACCGTCATCACGCGCTCCCAGTCCATCGGCAAAAACCCCTTTGAAGGGCGCAGCCAATCCACACGGACCGAAGAAAGCTCGTTGTTGCCTGAAGATGAGGCGCGCCGCTTACCACTCGACGAGATCGTCATGGTGGTCGACGGCCAGATGCCCATCCGGGTCAAACGGATCCAGTATTTTAACGACCGGCTGTTTAAGGCGATCCACGCGGCACAAACGGGCGAGTTGCCGTTTCCGAAGCTGGGGGGAGGTGGGTCGCAGGGCACGCTGCCGCTGAGTGTGCGCGCCATGCCGATGACACCGCCTTCTAACGGGCCAAGTGAACCTGAGGATGTCGTGCATAGCGCACGTCCGGCTGCTGACAGTCCATCCTCAGGACAAAACGACGCCTTTCCAAAGAAGACCGCGCCCGTCGTTCAAGCCGTGATCGCCGAGGAACAGCGCCAGATGGAGATGGATTTTGGGAGCCAGATCGCTGACGCCGAGGCACCGAGCGTCGTTGATGAGGCGCAGATGCGCTCCGCTGTTGTTAGCTTAGATGACATGGAAGCGATGCTGCAAAAAGTGGATGGCGAAAAGCTGGTTGTTCGATAGGGTGGCGGGCGCGTTCTGAAAGTTTGCTGCCGTGCACTTAAATCTGACGTGGCGCATTCGATCAGTGTTCTAAGCACAGCGATAGAATTTTTTCGGCATAGACCTGAGACGCGTGCGCTACCGAGCTTTTCGTCACCAAAAATGCCCACATCAAAAGTCCAATAAATGCGGCTCCACAAAGCAATGTCCCGAGAACGAACGCAGTCGACCCGACCTCGAGATCATATAAGAAATATGCACTTCCAAGAGTCACCGCAGCGGTGACTGCAATGCCTAATGGTTTCAACCCGAGCAAATTGCGCGCGAACCCATACGAAATGTTCTCATTCAACAAAAGGCTTGCTTCTGATTGCGGGCGGGTGTGCTCAAGCAACCAACGTACCGCTAGCAAGCGGTCATCCTGAGCGTTCTTTGGGTCATCGGTCTCATCAACCAAACTCGGCAAGATAATTTTGCTGTGTTTCTCAATATACGATCGACAGCTCGTCTTCATGGTCTTAGGCAACCGATCATCGGCGAGGGAAAGCAAAGACGCTGTATGCAGACGTCCAATCCGATTGCCCATTTTGCGCTCAACACTTTGACCAGCCTTGCGTGCCAACCTCGTCAAAGCGAATAGGACCCCGCACGTGACGACAAATGCTGCTATAGCGCCCAACTGAGACCAGACGGCTGGAAACCAAACGAAGACAAAAAGGAGCGCGGGCAACACCGTCAAAAGCGCCGGATTGAGACGGGCAATCCTATCGTAGCGGTCCATGCCAAACATTTTATCCATCTGTATGCCCTTCTTTATGAAGACTAGGCACTTTCGTCTCCCCCAAGTTCGGAGGACAAGCCTAGCGCCTCTGCGACTAGTTGTCGGTACCCAGTTGGGGTTCTGATAATCATCAGAACGGGAAACAACTGTCCAATAGCAAGCTTGGCCGCTGTACTGAAATCAGTCGCAGAGGGACCAGTGGATGCGAGGTGATTGTGCCACGTTCCTAACGCGTAGAGAGTGTTTCCCGAGGACTTGGATAATTGTTCGAGTTGTTCATTCAAACCTTCGATACCCAGAACAAATTCCGTTTCAGAAAATTTGCTATCGGGCGGAGCTGGAATCGTATCGACGACTTGAAAAACGTTGCCGATGGCTGAGAAGCGACCGACCAAAACACCGCCCGTTTCAGAACCCGGCTTGCGCGCAATTTCAGCGTCAATCTCTGTTGTAACCCGGCGGGCAAGCCGCGTTTGGAGCGCATCGATCTTGGGTCCTTTCACTATGGTATAGGGTTCAACGCTGTGGCTTTCCCACTTCTGGGAAAGACCATCTGCTTGGAGGTGACCTATGTTGAATTGTCCACACTCATCTACATACCGCCCGGACAGCACGTTGCTTGTTAGCGTCGCGAGCGGAGCCGCCAACGTAGAAAGACGTGCGTCTGATGCGATCATTGAGAAGCTCGAGCATCCCTGACCAATGATGATCTCATCAGCACTTTGGCCCATCACTTTAGATCGGAGAGCTTCGTCGCTGCGCATAAGGTTATAAAACTCGGCCATTAGGTCGCTGTTACTAGGGTTGGCGCCCTGGCCTGACACCGAGAAATAGCCAATGTCACTATCTCCCATAAGGCTTGCTTCCATCACGCGTGGTGCCTTGCCTTTCGTCCAACTTGTTGAGCTCAGGGTCTCGCGCAACACCGCAGATGCCGTGGTGTTTAAGATTGCTTTCGATTTTTCGAGCTTCAACTTTTTGCGAAACTCTTTGGTGCGCAGCACAGCGTTGGCATCAATCCGAAACCCATGCGTCTCCTGCGCAAGTTTGCTGACATCATGGGCGAGTTCTCCAGCCTTTGAAGAGTAGAACAGCGAGTCCAGATCAGCAGAATATGGCAAGCACGAATGTCTTGCGTAGTTATGCGGTTCCATGGTGTCGTTGTCTATGACCGAAATCGGGGCACGACCTGACCGCGCGAGATGCATCGCAATTTTTGAGCCTAGGCTTCCACAACCTAACATGGACCATGAAAGCCATTGCGAGCTGGGATCACCATGCGAGCTTTTTCGTAAGACATCGATCGAAATCGAGTCTCTGTGGCCCGCCAAACGGACAATCGCACTTGATGTGGGTTTAAGATCATCAACAGATTTGAATTCGATCACATACGGACAGATTTCGAGCGGTGAGGTTTGGCCAATGAGATTGAACGGCCGTCGTGCGATCAAAATGACTGTGATTGGCAACGCTTTTTTAATGGTATAGCCGTTGAGCCTCGAACGCAGCCACTTCATCCTCTCAGCCAGTATTTTACTGCAGCCGTAGAGTTCAGCACGCTCGTATAACTCTGCAACGCTGCCTACTGTCTCTGGAAGATAATGGTCGCAGATGACTGGTGTGCCGTTTGGATGCTTGCCTGGCCAAACAATCAGTCCAAGACTGAACCCCGTCCATTCATCGTCATCTTTCGGCACCTGTCCGAGGGATTTCAGGGTTTTTTCATCGATTTTGACCTGTTCATCGCCTCTTAAACAAATCCGATAGTAGGGGTCAGCCTGACCCAACTGCGCAAAAACCCAAGTCCGGTGCCAAGTACCACCGGAACTACGTTTCACCACACTCCGGATCTGCGAGGCATCTCCTACAACAAGGTCGTTCAGGTGGTCTCGCCGAACAATTTCCCAGCCATGTTTCGGGTCGTTCAGTTTCAGCATCGCTGCTCGATCGAGCCAATCCAGAAGTTGTTGGAGAAGCGCAAGAATGCCTCCCCCGGACTGAATTAGCTCACGTGGTGATCCGAAAACGAGGCAGGGTTCGGGGGCTGTACCTGCAGCACTTGGCTGTAAGTGAGGATGGGACCGATCAAAGTCATCCCGTAAACTTGGGCGCGGTGCAAACAGAGGGTAGGAGACAGGAAACGACAATTTAACGGGTTCGACACGTCTTACGCCCGACGGGCTTTCGCCTCGAAAACGAGATGGAAGTTCCGATTTGATTTGCAGTGTCACGTCTACCGGGCTTTCGTCTCCGGTTCGCGGCGCAATATCTATGCCGACGACTTGGGGGTGCTTGTCCAGCGTACGAATTGCACGGGCAATGGCGACGGGAAGAGCCATAAGATCATCGACGGTTGCCATGAAGCTGACTCATGCCTTGTCTGACCCACAACCATGAGCATGCGCCTCGACACCAAGAGCGGACGATGACGAAATCGCGGCTGCCATTTTTAGCGTGACAATTTTTGGACCATCTTCGGTGATTTCCATCTTCATCGGTTTGTCACCTTTTTCGTCTTGTAAACACCGGAACTCGCCATTGATATCCGTTGCTTTCAGAATGTCCTCATATTCATCCTTTGCGCGGATACAGGGCGGGTCGTTATCGTCGTCCAAAATGGTCTTGCTGCTGGCAAGAATTATTGCACCACCGTTTGCTTGTGAAAGAGCTGACCGTGCATCATCAGAAACAGCCGCATCTTTTCCCTTCTTGGACCAACTGTCGTGAGACAGCGACCGCCAAGAACAATGATGGGGCGCGATCAAAACATCATATGCAAGAACCCCGGGAGTTTCAGAGTATTCCGCCCAAATTTTCTCCCAAATCACCACTTCGGCGTCACCACCAAACAAGTACTGAGCGGCGTTTTTTGTACCGTCTTTCGCAAGCGTAAACTGAGTGATGACACTGGAGTTATTCTTGCTGAGCAACTCCTCTTCGTCTTCATCATCTGTAATCGGCAGGGGGGCCAGCAAGATTGCCTCAAAACTGTCATCTGCCACACCACAAATCTCGGAAATTGTCTCTCCAGTCTTGATCAGAATGTCGGTCAAATCATCTGTCTTGCCGTCTGCGTCCTCGCTGAGGACCAAAATGCGGCTTCCGTCTTCAATATCTTCATCCTGGCGGAACATCTTGACGCGACGACGCGCTTCTTTGGCCCAAGCCTTTGCGTCAGCACAAAGCTTGTTGGTACTGCTGGCGCGCCTAAAAACAATTGGGGAAGACCACATCTCGCGAATGATGATCTTGTCGTCTTCCGATGACCAATCCTCAATCTTTCCAAGATGAAAATGGTTCTCCAGTCCAGAGCAGTGATCCATGTCCGGATGCGTCAGCAAGAATGCATCTACAAACAGACGTCCGTCGCCGTCGCGGTCCAGCGCGTTGCGGAGCTGTGCACCCACGTCAGGCGCATCCTCATCTTTGTCGTCAGCAGAGGCGCTATTGTTTATGTCTACGAGAATAAAACGTCCGCTGTGGGTTTTTATCAGGCTCATGTCACCATTGGCGACTTTGAAATGCAAAGTTTCGACGCTCATCAGTATAGCTCCTAAGCTTAAAAAACCTGAGTGACGCGCCTCCCACCGAATCGAACAAGTTTATGATTTGTTCTCAAAATAGTTGAATGTGGTCAGCTGATCAACAACATGTTGTGTCACGCAATAGGCGTCGCCAATATTTGAGATCTGACTAACAACTGCTTTCAGAAAGCTGCGCCCTCGCGTTGCTGGGATGCGCAGGTGTCCGCTTCGTTCCGGGCCGTCACCGTCGCCCAAGCCGTCCCAGCCTCGCAAGCTGCGCCAGCATTTTGGACCCGGAGTCTGCGGATCCTGTGCCGCCTGCGGAACTCGTCTGCCCCATGCCTTGCCGCACTGGCATCTGCTGCACCCCGAAGAACTGTCGCGCTCGGAGCGCCGCATACTCCGTGCCGCTCGCCCCACCGATCAGATACCGATTATAGGACTGTTGGCTTCCCATGGCGGCGTGGGCGAAGCTGTAACCGCCTCCGAGGCCACCGGACAGCGCGGGCATCATGATGTTGCCCGAGATCGCCCGGACGATGAATGGCGTTGCGATTATGAATCCCTTGGCCATGAGGACCATCATGAAGAACGGAATGAGCGCGCCGATATTGGTGGCCCCTTCGGGGTCGCCCAACTCGCCGATCAGGGCAGAGGAAACCCCGGTGATTGTTGCGAACACGCCTGCCACAACGATCGGGTAGAGCGCGAAGGAGATGAGCGCCGACAGCCAGCGCGCAAAATAGTCCTTGGTCACCTCAAAGAGGGTTAGGAAGATCATCACCGGGGCGATCCCGATCAGGAGCGCGATCATCAGGCGTGAGGCCACGAGAATGAAGGCGGCCAACCCGCCGAGGATCGAAAGCAGGAGGACGCCGACGATGTCGAGCATGGCGCCGGCCATCCAGTTCAACTCGGACCCGGCGGCGTTCAGGTAATTGCCCAGCTCCGCGATCAGTCGGTCGAATTCTTCGGCGAAGGTGCCTGAGGGGCCGGGACTGCCGCCACCGACAGAAGCGACGAGCGCGCCCGCGATACTGTCGATCCCATACAGAATGGCAGACGAGAATGCGTTGAACTGCATCCAATTGGTTGCGAATATCCCGATAAGCCCGATCTTGATCGCGAGCCAAAACGCCGTGTGCCCGTCCATGGCCCGATATTGGTAGATCATGTTGATGCCGACCAGGATCACCACCAGCGTTGTTCCCAAAACCAGGAGCGTGCCGACCGTTGCCGCAACCGCGCCGAACTGGGTTTCGGCAGCGGTGTCGAGATAGGCTTGGGAAGTTTCAACGAAGTAGGTGACGACGCTCATCGGGATTGTGCCTCACCAATTGCCTGCGGCGTCGCAGATGGCCTTGGCTTCGAGACGGGCGGCATTGGCGCGGCGGTTGTAGCCGTCGGAGGCTTGTAGCATCTCCCATCGTTCGGCGCTCGCGTAGCTCTCCCGAAACGCGGCCCCGGCAGCGTCCCAGGACGGGAACCGGATTTCGCAGGCGCAGTTGCCGGTCTCGACGATGCGCTCGAGATTCTGGGCGCGGTAGATATCCTGGACCAACACGCGCTGATAGGCTTGGCGCAGGGGGATGTCTTGCATCCAGATGGGCTCAGTGGGGCGGTCTGGACAGACGCTGAAGCTACGCTCGAGGGTTGGCACAAGGTTGCGCTCGGCGAAGGTGGGGGCGGCCGTGAGGCCCAGGGCCAGCGCGGCCAGGGCGAGGCGAAACCGTGTCACCCTCATGCCGTGGCTCCAGCGGTTGTGGTTTCGCGTTTCAGAAACACCGTGTGCCCTACATTGGCCAATTCCGAGGAGCTGATCGACACCACCTCCCAGCCTTCTGCACCTTTGGCATTCAGGCTGGCCTGCATGTCGGCAAGGCTGGTTTTGCGGGTCATGGGAAAGGACAGGATAACGTATTCAAAGGTCTTCATGGAGAAGTTCCAATCTCAGTTGCGCCGGGCAGGTAGAATTCGGTGATGCCGCGCCTGCCGTCGTGGCGACCGGCCTGGATGATAACGTCGATGGAGTTCTCGATGTACTGGATCATGTCGGTATAGGTCATCGGGATCTCGGTCTTGAGCGCTGCAATCGCGAGACGCTGCACAGCTAGTTGCGGTGTTTCGGCATGCAGCGTGGTCATGGACCCGCCGTGGCCGGTGTTGATGGCTTCTAGAAAGGTCATGGCCTCCTTGCCGCGCACCTCGCCCAGGATGATCCGGTCGGGGCGCATGCGGAGCGTGGCGGTGAGCAGCACATCGGCGGTCTGGAACTCCGCATCGCGATTGGCGATGAGGGTCACGGCATTGGGCTGGGTCGGTAAAAGCTCCGCGGCTTCTTCGATGGTGACGATGCGTTCCTCGGACGGTACATGAGAGAGGATCTTGCGCGCGGCTACGGTCTTGCCGGTGGAGGTGCCACCTGAGACGATCATGTTGAGTTTGTTCTCGACGCAGAAGGCAAGCGCATCATCGATCAAACCCGCGGCCACCACGGCGCGCAAGGCGCGCTTCTTTTCGACGCGCAGGTCTTCGAGCTTGCGCTCCGTGCCGTAGAGAAAATCGAGCGCGATGCCCGCGAGCGGCAGGCTGGAGAAGAACCGCAGGCTGATCGACATGGCCGAGAGCACGGCGGGCGGCGTGATGACCTGTGCGCGGATCGGCCGACCCTTGTAGGTGATCGAGACCGAGACGATCGGGCGGTCCCTGCTCATCGTGGTATTTGCTGAGGAGGCGATCTGGTTGCCGAGGTCCCTGACCTGAACGCCCGTCAACCTCTGGTCCAGCGCGCGCATGAAGTGATCACCCTGGAATTCACCCCAACAGGTCCCGTCGGGGTTGATGCAGATCTCGATGACATCGTCGCGGGCTGCGGCCTCGATCTGGTCAAGCGATGTTTCAAGATAGCTCAGTGACATGGGCTCAGAATATCTCCAGATCGCGGTCGACCATGACGGTGACGCGCGCGCCTTGGTCGACATAGATGACGGGCCCGATGGAGAGGTAATCGCCGATCACAGAGTCCGTAGCATCGGCGAGATCCTCGCCCACGTTCTCGAGCGCGTCAGCGGCAGTCTCATCCTGGACCTCGGAGGCGGCGGCACCAGGTGCTGCGGAAATCAGCGAGATCAGGGCGGCTGACCCGAAACGCTCAGCAAAGCGTGTGTCTACAAAGCCGGTGACACCGGAGCGGCCCAATTCGTCGCCCCCGAAGGAGCTGATCTGGACGGTCTGATTGTCGGGCAGGATGATCCGGTCCCAGGCGATGGTCACGCGGCGCTGCGCGATATCGACGCCGGCGCGGTAGCGCCCGATCAGACGGGACCCACGGGGGATCAAAAGGCGCACGCCATCG